>Ga0214917_10006332_pt1 | contig 12320 bp, 13 predicted proteins | sample LL_1208_BB_MetaG_FD_177983 | JGI IMG/M metagenome (GOLD analysis project Ga0214917, IMG submission 177983) | Freshwater microbial communities from Lake Lanier, Atlanta, Georgia, United States - LL_1208_BB | ecosystem: Environmental > Aquatic > Freshwater > Lake | place: USA: Georgia | collected...
TAGATAGAATGATCCATGCGATGATTCTCGTATCACTCAGTATCCTGGCGGCAGATGCCACACAGCCGGTTTCTGAGGAATTGCTCCCTGATGAAACCCTCATCATACCATTTCTCAAATTCGTCGACAGCGCATATCCGTATCAGATCAATGTCACGTATAAAAACGCCGATTCATGTCTATCATCATCCGTATATCTTACATTTGAATCCTTTCCCGAGATTGTTCGACTTGTGAATCCTCCTAAAGGAAACTCGAGCGATCAATTCAGCATTAATGAAATACATCTTCATGGGATATCAGGTTCACAAGCGTCCGATGCACATACGGTTTTCCCGATCACAGCTGATCTTGCTCATGATGAAGGCGATGTACCCCGATTGCTTGTATCATTGAGTAGAGGATCGTTTTTTTCGTCATTTTATCCGAATAACATAATCACTCCAAATGAGCTCATTTTGAACCCAACTGACCCGTCTCTGTATGCTGCTAATGGTTTACTCTTCACTCCCCGTCTTTACTCGTTGAATGAGTATATGTTCTCTGTCACAGCGGAAGTTATCGGACACGATAATCGACCTACTAAGAGTGTTCGAGGAAATATTATCAATCATATTGCTCTCCTTGATCCGTCAGCATCCATGACCCAATTACCCCAAAGCGTTTGGGAAGAAGTTCGTGGTCTGCTTCAAAATCGAGGGTTGATATTTGATGGGAAGTTCCAGCTTAAGGAGAAAGACAAATCCGAAACATCAATCGCAGACCTTCCTACGATTGAGTTATCAATTGAACTTGAGGATGGATCGGTTTTCCCTCTACGAATAACCCCTAACGAGTATATGAGAGAGATGCCTATGGAACGTAGTCCGGGCCCAGGATGGTACGAATTACTCATACGTGAATCAGACCAACATAATGATACAGCGGTGATTGGTCACAATGCTTTGAAAAATAATATCGTCATGTCGTTTGATTCCGAAAATAATAATGTAGCTCTAGGACTCGCAATAACGTCTGAACAATGACATAACAACACGCTAAACAATACTTTTCAATTTATCGTTTGTTCATGCGCTGTCCATTTTGTAGTGTAATATGTTCAAAGCTATCATTTTGAGTGTCCCTATCAACAGTCTTGTATCAGCTTCGCCTGCTACTGTATTCATTCTTCGCGAGACGAGTAATGGACTGACAATTCCGACGGTCTTTTTTCGAGAAGTGTTCATAGAGACTAGTTCACCCATCACCTGAGTCGTTCCATCTATGATTGACTTTGGACCTATTCTTGAATATCATTTGTTTTTTTTTGGAATCTGCAAATGATCAACCAGTGCCTCTTGCTCTCACACGTGCTTACGAACCCTTACTGTGTTTGAATAATCCGTCTAGTCTGAGTATCACACCAGGATCTTCATTTGCGGCACGTTTTAGGAATGCCATGCTCCCACCTCCCTCTGATAATCATCACACGTTTCGACTCTTGGCAGGATTAGCTGACCCTGCTCCACAATGTTATGGAGGAACGATTGGTTACGCAGACCATCTGCCCGTTGATTCTATCAGATTCAATGTCCAAATGTCCTTGATCCCTGCGACAGGCCGAACTTTTGTCAACAATCAAACAATTACCCAAACTGATGCCGAACCAACCCTTTTTGGTGTACGTACAGATATGCAAGCGAACGTGATCCCTTTTGAACTATACACCAGCTGGCATGACCAACTTGTGGCCATCGCAGGAGTGCCGAATCAAGACACACTCGCGACAATCGATTGGTCCCCTTTTCTGCATCTCCTTCCTTCTATCCAATACACAATTTATCGTTCTGATGAATCAGATGAAGTGGCTGCGCGAATCCTTTTGCAGCCGCAAGATTTTATAGATGTGTTACCGTTTGGTGCAAATGTTATGCTACTACCAAGGACTCTTGTCAGTCGATGTTCCCTTGGACTCAACGCATTGAAACGCGTCGGTATCTTTTTTGACTATGAAAACTCACGAATCGGATTTTGTGAACCCATTTGAGCGAGGAGCTACTACATGTGATTCGAAAAGTGGTTTATTATGTCCAGTTTTCTTCCTCTCATCTCCTCACCTAGAATAACATCACAATGTTCAATAAAATCCTCGTCGCTGCTTGTCTTTTAATCACAACCGTCTTTGGATCGGGTGTGACTGTCTTTAATCTCACAGAGACATCAATACCTTTTCTGCTGCGGATTCAATCGAGTTCCGATGGAATGATGCTCATAGCGAATGCAAACATCGACCTCGTTCTAAGCTGTTTGTTCTCATAATTCGAACGTCTGCGGAACTGTTTCATTTATTTGTGATTCCCGATTAACTCTCGAGTAGGCTCCGTAAACCCAAAGCAATCTAATGTAGATTTCTTGCAAATGCAACTCTATAGTTCAGGCGTATGCGTTTCGTAGCCGAGTTGGTTTTGAGTTCTCATACAATACTCCTCAAATGAACAAGGTTATTCAAATTCTTTCGCGAATGTAATGTAACTACGAATTTTTTGTGGCGTCTTACTTCGTCTCGTCGTTATATAAATATTCATTTGAGCGAGTGCCTGATCCTATATAATTCCATCGGACACTCATGAATATTCATAAGAATTCAGGACCTTAATCATTGCCTAAGCTATGTCTTTTATGCTTCTCTACACTTGACCACCAATTCGCTCCTTCGTTTTCGACGTAGCAGTCTACGGGAAGCGATGAAGGTGCGAAAACCCCGCGATTCCAACATAAACAATGGTTTGAGCGTGTTTCAGCTTATCTTGTCACAGTCTCGAAATGAATACACCTGAATCGAGAGGGCTTCTCAATCCATCGATTTGCTCAACATTTTCGTGCTACTATCCGGTAGAACATGACATGGGTCCGCCGATTGAAGTGACTCAACCAGCAATGTTACCTTTGTTGATCCGAAGTTTGTTTGCGCTCCTTTTTGTGTTCTTTGCAAACGACAATGGATCGTTATACACTATACAATTCATACTATTTCAATAATATAATGTTGTTTTGTTATAAGATGTCATACTTGTTCTAGACTCAGTGAATGTTTCGCACAGTCATAACAGCTTTTAAAATTTTCGAACTTGTATCTGGATCGAGTGAGGCAGTCTTCAATCTTATCGGGACAAGCCGAGGACTTACCATTCCGACGCATATGAGTCGTGAATTGTTGATAGATCCCCGTTCGCGAAGCACTCGGGTTTATTCATCATATCCCACAAATCCTCGTGATGGAGTCCGCTTGCTTAATGTGGTGACTGCAGATGGTGCCTTTGTCTCTCTTCCTCTCACTCAGCAATGTGAACCATTGCGGGAGTCTGATGTAAGAGCTTATATGAGCATTACTCCAGGATCATCATTTTCGGCATATTTCGGGAATGCCATGCTCTTACCTCCATCTGGTGATCATTCAACGTTCCGACTCATGGCTGGGTCAGTTGATCCCGGCGCACACTGTGACGGAGGAACAATCGGATACGCCAATATGCCCGGAGACGCCATAAGCTTTAATGTCCAGGCGTCCCTAGTCGCTGCGACCGGCCGAACTCTTGAAGACTCCGAAGCAACGACTCAGACCCAGTCTCAAAGAACGCAATTTGGTATACGTACAGATATAGAATCGAGTATTATCCCTTTCGAACTATATACCCGGTTCGTCGATGAATTGTTGGCTGTTGCAGGAGTGCCTGACCAAGATGCACTCACCGATCTCGATTGGTCCACTTTCATTGATCGTCTTCCTTCCATTCAGTATACTGTCTATCGTTCGGATGATTCGAGCGAAGTTGTTGCACGAATACTTTTGGAACCGCGAGAGTTTATCGAGTTCTTACCGATGGGTCCGAAAGCTCGGTTACTTCCAAGCGTACATGGTAATCAATGTTCACTTGGACTGAACGCATTGAAATACATTGGTCTCTTCCTCGACTATCATAACTCCCGAATCGGATTCTGTGAACCGTTGTAATTTTTTAATAAGTATACATTTGAACAAAATATAAATATTCTGTTTGCATTTTATCTCCATTTAGAAATATATGCTTGCTACAATCTTATTTGCTTGTCAGTCATTAACAATTGTATCCGGATCAAGTGTTGTTGTGTTTGATCTCACCTATGGAATCGGGGGGCTTTCAATTCCATCGGTTACCAAGAACCGCCTGAACATTGCGACTCGATCCCAATGGACTATAACCGAGCCATCCCACGAGCTTCAGTTGATTGATGCGGATGATAAATTGGTCATTGTGCCTCTCACTCATTCATTTGGGGCCTCTCGGATTTCGGATTCGGTGGAGTTTATGAGTATTACCCCTGGCTCATCATTCGCTGCTCGTTTTGGTAATGCGATGCTATTGCCTCCATCGAAGGATCATCGCCATTTCAGACTCATGGCTGGACTGACCGACCCAGCATCACAATGCAACAAAGGAATGATGTATTATGCAGATATGCCCGCCGATAAAATCAAGCTTAATATCCAGGTATCACTGATACCGTCCAAGGGGAAAAAAACCTTTGTCACTCGCGGCGGCGCTAAAATTGAAGAAACACATTCGGAAAGAGAGCGATTCGATATTTGCACGATTGGGAAAGACAGTTGGATTCCATTCGAGATTTACAATCTTTGGCAGAATGAACTTTTGGCTATCGCAGGAGTGCCGAATCGTGTAGCACTGCTGATGATCAATTGGTCATCGTTTATAGATAAGCTCCCCTCCATTCAGTATTCTGTCTATCGCTCGGATGATTCGGAGGATATTGTGGCCAGAATTATCCTGCGACCTCGGGATTTTATCAAAGTCTCTTCGTTGGGTGCGGATGTGATGCTTTATTCGAATCCCTATAGCAAAAGCTATACTCTCGGACTGAGCGTGTTGAAACACATTGGTGTATTCTTTGACTATGACCACTACCGAATCGGACTTTGTTATCCGATATAATTGTTTAACCTTGCAATACATTTAGAATGAAATAAATTTTTGATGTAAGAGACACGAAGAAGAACTAAGAAAGTATGAGTATAAAAAGTATGAGTATAACAATAAGAGAGAAAAATTTCATTTGAGGAGATTTCGATAAGATAAATCTTACATTGAGTATTTCTTTACTCTGCTCTCTGTGCTTTGATATTTTTAACCCCTCTTTACGTTTCCCAGTTTTCTTATCGTATTCTTTCTCTAGATAGATGAAAATCGTCGCTTCATTCTACACGTTGGTTTCTCTTCTCTCGTTGGGAGTTGCAGGAACCCCGCCAACTGCATTCAACCTGATTGTCACGTCATCGGAATCTTTGGCTATCCCAGTCGTTGGTGGTGAATATATGAACTTGATGACGAGCACTTGCATGACCCGAGCAAGAGTTTCATCGTACATGAATGGTGAAGAGTATATTCAAGTAATCGCTTCAAACGGGCATGTTATTCCTGTTCCGGTAACAAACGCGTCTTCAGGTATTTGGGAAAGTTTATCTGGCGCACGAACGCCTCGGGCGGATCCGTTCCTAGGTCGCGATCCATTTATGAGTCTAGTACCTGGATCACTATTCGCCAGACGGTTCCGAAACGCTATGCTGATACCTCACCCGACGACATTTACACTTTTAGCTGGAGTGGACAATCCAGCAGCTGAATGCTACGAAGGAACAATTGGATACGCTCGCTCGCAAAATCTAATGATTCGGTTGAATGTTGAAGTATCAATAATAGCTCCACCTGGACATGATCGCGAAGGACAAACGCTCGCAAGGTCACCAAGAACACAGTTTCGCATTAACACAATGCAGTCCAGGGACTTTATTTCGGGGGATGCATACTATGAACTGCGCCGCGAAGCAACCGCGATCCTGGGTATACCGAATGATCAAAATTGGTCCTCTTTGATACATCTCCTTCCGTTAATCCAATACACTATTTATGTGTCAGATCAATCTGAAGATGTTGCCGCACGCATAGTCCTTGCACCTGAGGATTATGTGGAGCTTCACCCAAGTGGAGGGGGTAGACTATTGGTCACTTCGCCCCCGTTTGGTAGTGGTACTGATGCTCTAGGACTCAATTTCTTAAAGCATGCTGTTGTCTTGCTGGACTATGAGAACAATCAAATAGGATTCTGCGAACCTGTCTACTAACTCAACTATTTCCCACTGTTTCATTGAATCACTTATTTTCCTCGTTCTGATAACGTTTCATCCCTCTTCCTAGATTACGAGAATGAATGTTAAACTCATCACAGCGATTCGAATTCTTACAAGTGTAATGGTAGTAACAAGTGGGACCGTTTTCAATCTTCGCGAGACGAGTAATGGACTGTCGATTAACTCTCTCGAGTAGGCTTCCACATACCCCTGGCCTATCTAATGTGGATTTCATGCACATGCAACTCTAAAGTCAATGCGTATCTATTTCGTAGCCCAGTTGGTTGTGAGTTCCCGTACAATAACCTCAAATTAACAAGGTGGTTCAAATTCTTTCGCGAATGTAATGTAACTAAGCAATCGTGCAGAATTTTTTGTGGCGTCTTACATCGTCTCGTCAATATGCATTCGAGCGAGGACATGATCCTATCTAATGTGATCGAGCCCTCATGAATGTTCTTTTGCATTCGGTACCTTAAACCTTGCCTCAGGTATGTCTTTTATACTCCGTCGTTCTTTCTCTACACTTTTCCACCAATTCGCTCCATCGTTTTCGACGTTGCAGTCTACGGGAAGCCATAAAGGTGCGAAAACCCCGCGATTCCAACATACACAATGGTTTGAGCGTGTTTTAGCTTATCTTGTCACAATCTAGAAATGAATAGACCTGAATCGAGAGGGTCGGTCCCTGTCTCTCGGAGGAGATCGACGAGATCGCCTGTGATCAGACATTCTAGGGAAACAGTTTATCTCGCTTCTCAGTCCATCGATTTGCTCAACATTTTCGTGCTACTATCCGGTAGATGCACACGACAAGGGTCCGCCGATTAAAGTGACACAACCAGCAATGTTACTTTTGTTGATCCAAAATAGGTTTACGCTCCTTGTTGTGTGCTTTCAAAACAACAATGGATGGTTATAACCTACACAATTCATACTATTTCAATAATATAATTTTGTCTTTATAAAAGATGTCATATCTGTTCTAGACTCAGTGAATGTTTCGCGCAGTCATTGCAGCTTTTCAAATTTCCGAACTTGTATCTGGATCGAGTGTCGCAGTCTTCAATCTCATCGGTACGCGCCGAGGACTTCGCGTTCCAGCGGGAATGGGTCCTGAATTGATTATAGACTCCCGTTGGCAAACAACCCAAGCCCATTCATCATATTCACGTAATGGTTCAACTTCGCTCACTTTGGTGGCTGAGGATGGCGCCGTTGTCAGTGTTCCTCTCACTCGGCAATTCGAACCATTGCTGCAGTCGCAACAAACAGCATATATGAGTATTACTCCAGGATCATCATTTTCAGGATATTTCAGGAATGCCATGCTCTTACCTCCGTCTGGTGATCATTCAACGTTCCGACTCATGGCTGGGTCAGTTGACCCCGGAGCACACTGTTACGAAGGAACAATCGGATACGCCAATATGCCCGGAGACGCCATAAGCTTTAATGTCGAGGCGTCTCTAGTAGCTGCGACTGGTCGAACTCTTATAGACCCCGACGAATCAACTACTCAGACCCAATCTCGAAGAACGCAGTTTGGTATACGCAAGATATAGAACCGAGTATTATCCCTTTCGAACTATATACCCGGTTCGTCGATGCATTGTTGGCTGTTGCAGGAGTGCCAGACCAAGATGCACTCGCCGACCTCGATTGGTCCACTTTCGTTGATCGTCTTCCTTCCATTCAGTATACTGTCTATCGTTCGGATGATTCGAGCGAAGTAGTTGCACGAATACTTTTGGAACCGCGAGAGTTTATCGAGTTATTACCGATTGGTGCGAATGCTTGGCTACTTCCAAGCGTACATGGTAATCAATGTTCTCTTGGACTGAGCGCGTTAAAAAACATTGGTGTCTTCTTCGACTATGAGAACTCGCGAATCGGATTTTGTGAACCGATATAATTGTTTAACCTTGCGATACATTTAGAATAAAATATATTTTTGAGTATTTAGTTACTCTGCTTCTCATCTAGATTTTGACAGAAATGTTTCGTATACTCGTCGCAGCGTGCGCAATTTTAACAATTGTATCAGGATCAAGTGGAGGTGAAATATACCTAACCGAATCACCATCAGGGGTGCTCTCTACAGAGGCGTTCCCTGAGGAAGAAATAGTGATAGGATCTCGGTCCAGCTTTACCATGCTCCCGTCGTTCTCTGGAGTGGACTTTGATGAGAGCACCATTATCCTCTACTTGATGGATACGAATGGTGAACCTGTTGATATTCCCCTAACTCGTGATTGGCAACAGACGACAGAGGGTCAATGAATTATGAGTATAACTCCGGGCTCATCATTCGCAGGAGCTGTGAGAAATGCCATGCTTGTACCTCCCTCTGCGAATCACGCGAGATTCCGACTCATGACCGGTCTTACCGACCCAGAAATCCATTGTTACGAGGGATCAATCGGATACTCTGAACTGCCCGAGGATTCAATGAGATTCAGTGCCCAGGTGTCGCTGTTACCTGCAACAGGGCGAACTTTTGTAGATCATTCAACAGCTCAAATGGATTCACCAAGAACAGAGATTGGAATAAACACTGAGCTGCAGGAAAATGTGATCCCTCTTGACGTATTTAGCATATGGCAGCGTGAGCTGTTGGCGATTGCGGGAGTATCGAGTATAGAGGAACTCGCGAGCGTTGATTGGTCGACTTTTGTTCATGGGCTTCCCTCCATTCAGTATACTGTCTACCGATCAAACGATTCCAGAGAAACCGCTGTTCGAATTGTATTGGAACCAGCTGATTTTATTCAGGTGTTACCACAAGGTGCAAATGTTATGCTCGCTCCATGCCAGTCGATAACGAACTGTGCGCTCGGAACTAGCGCCTTGAAATACATTAGCGTTTTCCTTGACTATGAAAATTCGCGAATAGGATTTTGTGAACCAATTTGAAAAAGTAAAACGTTGCGAATATTGAGTGCATTGAGTTGTTTCCAATAAGTTGTTTCCCTAGTTTGTTTTTCATGTTCATAACCATCTTGTCTTTTTCTCTGTTGTCGTCGTTCACCACCTCTTCGACGACGTCAGTTATGAGAGTTTTCAATCTCGCAGAAACTTCATCCTACGATTTGAGCGTACCGCAAAATGGCGGGGATGATTTTTTTATCAACACAATGAGCAGTACAAACCGAATCAGTTCGTCGCGGATAGAGAACGGAATCCAACATTCAGAGGTGATGGATTCCGATGGAAATATCGTGTTGATCCCCGTAACAGGATACGTTGAAGATTTCTCTAGTCTTCCGTCAGAAGTTCGGTCACGATTTGGTCACTCTCTCCTGAGTTTAGCTCCCGGTTCATCGTTTGCTTCACATTTTGGAAATGCGATGCTCTTACCATCTTCGTCCGGGAATCCTCACTCGAGGTTCCGACTCTTGGCGGGACTCACTGACCCCCCGGAAACCCACTGTTATGACGGATTTATAGGATACGCATCTCTACCAAGCGATGCATTAAGATTCAGTGGTCGTATCTCAATTATGGCTCCTCCCGGGCAGTCCTTAGTCACTCGGGTTGCAACTCAAACAGACTATACAAGAAACGAGTTTGGTATAGCGCGACAGGGGGAATCCGATATGATCCCAACTGAAGTATTTGACGATTGGTATAGCGAGGTTATGGCAATCGCGCAAGTCGAGGAAAAGGAAGCTCTAGATTCTATGGACTGGTCGGGTTATATACATCTTCTTCCTTCCATCAAATACAGTGTCTTGGGTTCAGATAGCTCGAGCGAAGTTGTTGCTGAAATCGTTTTAGAACCCATTGATTTTATCCAACTTTTGCCGTTGGGAGCAAACGTGAAGTTGAGTCCCACTACACATACGCCAACCATTGGACTCAATACCTTGAAGCACGTGGGTGTTTTCATTGACTATGAACAGTCTCGCATCGGATTTTGTGAACCGATTTAAGTGTTTTAATTTTCTAGTTGACATTATTTTACAGTCGTAGTAAAGTTTCCCGCATTTGCACTCTTTGTAGTTTCAAAATAATGCGTTCACAACTCGTGACAGTTTGTCATCTATTCGCCATTGTATCTGGAACTAGTGAGGCTGTTTTCAACCTCATCAATGGTACTGAAGGATTAATGATTCCGGTAAGTTCTGGGTACCCAACGTATATCGAATTTCGAAGCCCACTAACTATTGTAGGTTCGCCTGAACTCGAATTGATTGAAGCGGATGGTCATATAGTCGAAGTCCCTCTCAGCGGGCCCGTGCCCATTGAATTGACGTTTGCTCATGTGAATAGAATGAGTATATCGCCAAGGTCAGCATTCGCAACTCGTTTCAGGAACGCCATGATCATATCCCCTTTTGAAGATCATTCAACCTTTCAACTCATGGCCGGGATGACTAACCCAGAAACACATTGTTACGATGGGGTGATTGGTTACGCAGACATGTCGGAAGATGCAATCAAATTCCGTGTCGACGTATCACTAATACCTGCATCTGGACGAACCTTGGTGACCCGCGGGACCAACCAGTTTGATATAACTGGGGTGGAGTTTGGTATATCGACGGACCGACTAGAGGATATGATTCCTTTTCAGATATACCTTGCCTTTGTTGGAGAAGTCGCGTACATTGCAGGCGTTTCGAATCGCGCTGCCCTTGATGATATGGATTGGTCACCATTTGTTCATCTCCTCCCTTCCATTCGATATACCGTTTATCGCTCAAATGATTCTGACGAGGTGGTAGCGCGAATTGTTATGGATCCACACGATCTAATAACACTTTTGCCGTTGGGTTGGAATGTGGCACTCCAAACGACCCTGAACCACGATCAATACTCGCTCGGTATTAACACATTGAAACACGTCGGCGTTTTCCTAGACTATGAGAACTCGCGAATCGGTTTTTTTGAACCGATTTAACTCTAGAGGTAAAAACCAACTATTCTCTACAAATTGTCAAATTGTTAATTTTTTGCTTCTTTTTATTCGATCTGAATCATCTAGATTTATAACCATGTTTATTAAAGTTACCATTGCTTGTTCACTCATATCAATTGTTTCTGGATCGAATGTGGGTGGGGCAGTTTTCAACCTCACCGAATCATCTCCCTCTGGGGGGTTAGTAATTGCGTCGGCGTCCGATCGTGTCATGTTGATCGACTCACGTTCGTCGATGACGGAAGCTCAATCATTTACATCTGCGAATGGGTATGGCGATGAGCTTAGACTGATTGATGCGGGTGGTGTTTCAGTCTCAGTCCCTCTAACTCGGGCATGGCTAGCCCGATCAAGTTCGCGTTTCCCAGAGTTTATGAGTATAACCCCGGGATCATGCTTCGCTGAACGATTTGGAAATACCATGCTAGTACCGCCGTCTGCAACACATCGTACGTTTCGTCTTTTCGCTGGAATAACTGACCCATCACCACATTGCTACGAAGGAACAATGGGTTATGCAAACATGCCTGGAGATGCAATCAGACTGAGTGTTCAAGTATCAGTTATAGCCGCAACTGGACAAGCGATTCTACCCGAAACGGGTCTGTTTTCTGTGAATCCAGAAATACAAGAAAGAGATGAACCAAGGTTCCGATTTGGTATCAACACGGATCGGCGTATGACTCAAATCCCTCATGACGTTTACCGGACGTGGTTGGAGGAAGTTCTTACTATCACAGGCGCCCCAGATCTGAATAGTCTCATGAGGACTGCTGATTTGTCGGGGTTTATACATGAGATTCCTTCCATTAGACTAACCATCTTCCATTCAGATGATTCGGATGATATCGCTGCGATAATTGTTCTTGGCCCAGAAGATCTTGTCGAAGTCACCCCGTTGGGTCCTAACATACGGATCGAGTCAGGCATGTCTGTTCCAACAATGTCCCTTGGATTGACGGCATTAAAACACATGAGTGTTTTCCTTGACTATGAGAATTCCCGAATAGGATTCTGTGAACCGATTTAAAGCGCAGATTTTGTAGATGTTGTCAAATTGTTAATTTTTTGCTTCTTTTTATTCGATCTGAATCATCTAGATTTATAACTATGTTCATTAAACTTACCATTGCTTGTTCACTTATATCAATTATATCCGGATCGAGTTTGGGTGGGTCAGTTTTCAACCTCACTAACAACATCGACGGACTGTTGATTCCGGTGAGTTCGGCGGAC
>Ga0214917_10006333_pt1 | contig 12318 bp, 7 predicted proteins | sample LL_1208_BB_MetaG_FD_177983 | JGI IMG/M metagenome (GOLD analysis project Ga0214917, IMG submission 177983) | Freshwater microbial communities from Lake Lanier, Atlanta, Georgia, United States - LL_1208_BB | ecosystem: Environmental > Aquatic > Freshwater > Lake | place: USA: Georgia | collected...
TTCACCTCATTCACTCGCTTCCCCTTTCGACGGGACTTCTTGCGCTGGGCGGGATAGGTCGCATCGACGCCGAGCGGCATCATGGGTCCGCCACCGAGAGCGGCAACGCCCGAGAACTCTTCGAGTTCTCGGGTCTCATCTTCGATGATCTCCCGGAGGAGTTCGCGCAGTAGTCTTTCCATTCCCTTAATTATGTTTCAGCGCGCCAATCCACTGGCGAGATTGTGACAAAAGGATAGAAAGTTGCGGTTCTGACCCGAGATAGAATCTGTTCTCTTCCCGCGAGGGCCCGCCGCCAGTGGCGATGGCGACCCACTCGTCGGCCGTGAGTTGGACCCCGAACTCTTGGAGGAGGACGAGCGAGCGATGGGCGACGGGCATCTTCGGGAGGTTCTCGTTGTAGCGATAGAGACGACCCTGTTTCCGGTGCCAGTCAGAGTCCTGCGGGACGAGGTAGTCGTTACCCTCAGAGTCGCCGACCATTCCGAGAGAGTGGAGGAGTCCCACGCGAATGACGGATTCTGCCGGGATGTCGAGATTCATCGCCTTCGCGATCGTCCGCATCTGCTGCGTGACGGCCATCGAATACTCGATGAGTCCGCCCGGATGGGACCAGGGTTCTGTCTCTAGCAGAGACCCCGGCGTGAGGATGAGTCGCTCGCCGAGTCGATCGAGGAGGGTAGAGAGGGAGTCACCGTCGCCGGTGGCTGTGGTGAGAAGTCGCGAGAACTTCTCGTAACGGGCCTGGAGTTGTGTTGCGTCGAACATGTTGTCATCTTATGAATGACGCTGGGAGTGTTCAACGACCCTCGATTTCAACGAGAAAATTATCGTCCTCTTTGAAGACGCGATACTCTACCCTGTCCGGGTTGATATCGAGGACGCCGGCCTTCGCCGCGGCGTTGACGGTCGCTTTCACGTAGCGCGGCGCCTGGTAGGGCGAGATAGCGACGCGATCAGAGGCTGAGAGACCCTCGCCCTCGTCGGCGCTCTCATCTCTGAGGACTCTGATGTAGACGGTGACGACACCCGATGAGAGCGCGCGTGGGTTCTCGAAAGCGAGAGCGACAGTTTCATTTTCAGTGAATTTCTTGATGACGCTTTCGAGTGTCATCTTCTCGCCGCCCGACGGAAACCCAAGACGCGTGAGGAGTTTCTTCGGGTCGGTATCAGCGAGACCGAGCGCCTCGCGGGCGCCGCGACTGATTCCGCCGAGTCGCTTTCTCTCGCGGGCCTCGGTGAGAATCTTTCGCGTGTAGTGACGGATGAATGTGTCGGTGTTCATACGGATATCTATTCCGTTCACGCGAGTTCATTCAGAGAAAATGGGAAGTGTCCGAAAGGGGAAACATTTACCCCTTCCGCGGTGATCTCTGAGACTCTCTGGATGTTCCCTGGAGGAACGTCGAGGAAGAGCGCGTCGTGGACGAGGAAGAGAGGGTCTGCGAGGGGACCGAGGCGCTCTGCGAGGGAGCTGAAGCCGAGGAGACAGACGTCGACGGCAGAAGACTGGACCCAGTGGGGAATGAGGTGGCGCTCGTCCTCGACGTGGAGGGGACGGCCGTAGGCGTTTCGACCCTTGCAGGCGAGGATCACCTCCCGCAGCCTCTCGACCCTGAAGTGTTCGCGGACTCCCGTCCGGACGCCGGGAGAGACGCCCTCGCTCGTTGCCGCGCCGTAGAGGAAAGAGAGGGTCGCGATCTTTGTCCGGGCCCGCGACTCGCCCATCTTCGTCGCCATTTCCTCGTAGACATCGGCTCCCGCGGGTCGGCCGACGGCGTAGAGGGCGAGGCGGGGCTCGAGAGAGACGAAGTCCACGCTGATGATCTTCCCGCCGGGGTAGCGGGAGGTCACGATCTCGCGGTGTTCCTTCGAGAGGGTGAGGACGCGGGGACCCTCGACGACCTTCAGGCGACCCGTCTTCGTGGAGTGGTCATACCTCACGGGCGGAGCGGTCGAGCCGCGAGCGGGAAGGAACGACGCGAGGGGTGCGCCCGCATCGATGAGGGACCGCACCCGAGTCTCGTTCACTCGAATCGGCTGCAGGGACTCGAGGATGCGCCGACCCCTGATGAGGACATCCACGTATCCCGTCTCCTCGGCCTCCTCGACGAGCGGAATGACGGTCCGCCGCCACCTGTCGACTGCCGCCGCGAGACCCCGGGGACCGAGGGCGAGGGACCAGTCGATTTCGCCCTCGCCGAACCACGTCGAGTAGACCGTCCGGTACGCCGGGTCGATGAGGGGTGGCAGCGTCGTGTCGAATGCCGTGAGGATGTCCTCGAGACCGCGAGCGACCGTCGTGGGCTCGCCCACGACGTAAGAGTCGGGCGGCGGCGAGGCGTGAGCGCGGACCCTCTCGCGGAGGGAGACGAAGCGCGGGGTTCCCGTGAGCGACGGGTGCAGCGTAATTTCTCTCATAGAGAGACTATAATTCAGACTTGCAGAGTTTTCAAATCTACTGTTATTGGCTGCTTGTTGACGGTGTTTTCGGCTAAGGAGTAGATGAATCCCTTTACCGTCTTTATTTTCTTTGATAAGTACGGAATCTCGTAGCATTGAAGATCGCCGTTGTTCAACGTGGTGAGAATTTCAGGGGCACTTCTGCTATCAGTCGTGACAATCTCGTGGTTTTCGTTTTCGATGATGTACTTTTCAAAATTTGCAATTAGACCCTCAGCGGGCGCGTTCCCTTGCCTCCAGATTCTAATAAACACAGCCCCGTCAGAATACGCAGGCCTTTTCAGAGTAGTAAGAGTCACTGGGGAAATTTCTACCCAACCCACTGCCTTCTTTGCGGGCTTTAGAGTAGTAATGGACACAGCGGATTTGCCGTTTGCTTGTTGCGTCTGGGCAGCAAGTATGTCGAGCTGCCTCTTGTTAGAGTTATAAATGCCATAAGCGCCTACGTTGATGACGAACTTTGCGCTGGTGCTAAATTCTCCTGGCGAGAATGTGTGACTCACGCTCGTGCAGGCATAGATGTTGTCTATCGTAGTCCCAGTACCGAAGTCGATGTATACTGACTGTCCGAAATTCATAAGAGGACAGCCCAACATGTCTACAGTGACCTCGGTGGGCGTGACTATCATCGGAAGACCTTTTTTCTTAGTCGCTGTAGCCCCTTCTCCGCTCGCCTCATCAGCAGCGATGATGTTTATCGTAGCGAGAGCAGGGTCTGAGATGCTCGAGACTGCGATGTTCTTCAGCATCCCGGCCCCGTTGCCGTATCTTACGACTGGAAGTCCCTCAGAAATAAACCGCTTGATAGATTGCGAATTTCCAGTTTTGAAAAGCTTGCTAAGGTCGATTGACTTGTACGTTGCTGTCTGACCAGCTGTTGCTGCAGCTGGTATGAGAACGTCAGGTCTTTCTTTGAGCTTTTCGAACGCAACGTCCCTCGAATCCTTAGCGTTGGGATCGAGGTCTGCCCACCAGACATCTTTGAAGCTCGAATTCTTAACTTTATCGAGCCCCTGCGTATCGAGCAGAAAGCTAGAGTCTGTTCGAGCAGCGTTGACGAGCTCTGCGTATCCCTGATAGGGTGAGCACTGTTCGTCTCCTATAAAGAGACGGAGTATCGTACCTCCGGGCTTACCTGTTTTTGACGAAGGGTTTGCGGGCACGCACTCTGCGTGTAGATAAAGCTTCGGCAGGGTGAAATTTGCGTCGTTTATCCCTGCAGACTTTAGAATCGCATCAATGTCCCCCTGTGTCCCCGTGAGATTACCGTCGGAGTATTTTGCTGCGAAACCATAGGCTGGATAGCCTACGTTAGATACGTGTTCGGCCCCGAGTGTTCCCAGCAACATTGAGACGCTGACGTTCAGATTTTCCTTGTAGAGTTTTTTCAGAGTCGCTTCGAGCTTTTCTGCGTCGAGAGGGAACGCAGCCATCGAAAGATTTCTAACGTTCCCGGCTCTCGAGTTGACCTTACCGAAGATGAGCTGGATCTCATCGAACTTGTTCGTCTTTGCAAGAACTTTTGCGACCAGGTGAAGGACCACCCTTCCGAGAGAGTAGGAGCCCTTCTTAAAATCTCCGTGTTTGTTTTTTGAATTACCGGTCGCGGTAATTTCCGCTGTGCAAGGAAAGATCTCGTCTCCATCATTTAGGACGGCAAGAATTTTATCAACGCCTTTTGCCCCTTCATCCTGGAAATTTCCGACTGTGTTCGTGAGCTCCCCCAGTTTTGTAAGCACTTCTCCCAAAGACCCAGCTTTTCTCGGCTTGCCCATCAGTTTATCGACTTCGGCCTTGAGCTCGGCAAGTTTTGTGGGATCCAGTGAAATCGCGCCCTCTGCAGATGACGCAGCATCTATCATCGCTTCACTGAGAAAGTTTGCAACGCCGGGAGAAGTCGACACTATCCCCTTGATGTCTTCTATTGTTGACTTCAGACGCTGAGCGACCCCTTTCGATTCAGTAGAAGAAATGTCAATACTCCTCATCTCGTAAGCGCTCTTCGTGAAGAGCGTGAGAGCGATGCTCACCTGACCCGAATCGTCGAAGTTGAATGTCGAGTTCACCACTCCGAATCTTTCACGACAGCGAAGGGAGTCGATGAGCTGAGCGAACACATCATCCTGCAACGCGAAACCAGTCAGCTTGCCGTCGGCATTGGATGTCGCGTTCTGCGAGCGTGGATCGATTGACCAGCCGTATTCTATCTCTATTTCCGTGTCTTTGTAGGCACCGGGCTGCACGAGCGGCGCAATCTCTTCGAGACGACCCCTATCATGAAGGGTCACGTTCATCGATGCGTTCTTGTAAGACATCATTCCCGCACCTGCAGGGACGACGTCGATACTCAAGCTGTTCAGAGTCATCAAGGGTCTGAACCTGTCTACTGGTCGAGTAGAAAACAGATCCGGATTCAGAATATCGCTCAGATCTGATACCATCGTCTGCGGAGCCGTGAAGAGTTCCATTCCGCCCGGCTTGACCGAACCGTCTCCGAGGGAAATGAGCGGTCTATAGATGTCTTGCTGAAAATCAGTGGTGACCTTACCGCGAAGGTATCTCACCATATTGAAATTGCCGACTGTCGGCAAACCCCCTTGTGAAGGAGACGAACCACTCGAGATCACGCTCACAGAAACGTAGGGAACCGCCCGCGACGCCACATGAGTCGGTATCATCGACGTAAATATCGAGAGTCCCGCGGTGTCTCGAATGGCGGGACCGATGCGAGGATCGAGGAGTTCGATGACTGTCACATGCGGGTTCGACTTCGTAGCTCTCAGTTCTTTGTTGGCGGGATTGCTGTCGTCATTCTTGAAGCCCGCCATTTCGAGCGTGTAGAATCCGGTAGTTCCTTTCGGATCGTATTTTTTGGGGCGTAAGGTATCGACACCAACCACGTTCCCATTGTTGACGCTTCCGAACGACCTCGCTCCGCTGATGAGACCATACTTTGCGCAATTATCTTCGCCTTTCAACAAGACGCTCGGGAGGGTGATCCTGATGAATCGTCTTATCGGTCCAAGAATGTCTGGTGGGACACCGCCGCTGGGATTTAAAAAATCGTTCATCTGTCCTATCGCGTCGACTGTGTACGTACCACCGTTGATGATGTCAACGAATGAATTTGCGATGTCAGAAAACTTCTGAGCCGCGACAGCCTGTGGGGCTGCTTCGTCCAAACTAAGCGCCGCCGCGTCAGCCCCGCCTGAGAGAATCGATGAGATGAAATCTGAGTTGCTCACGGCAGGTATGTAATTCTTGAGTTTACGGACTGCGTCGTTGTATAGCTCGCGCCTTGTCACGGGCATCAGACAATCCTCCTCGCCTGTTGGAGATCGGGTATCACGATCCGCGTTCCCGGCGGGACCTGGAGCGCCCAGCCGATTCCCGACGCGGCGGCGATGATCCACCAGAGGGTCGCGTCACCGTATTCCACTCCCGCGATCGTGTCGAGGCGCTCGCCCTCCTGCGCGCTGTGTTCCCGGAAGGGCAGCGTGCCCGCCTCGATCGCATCTCTCACGCGACCGGGGGCCCGAGAGGCGCCGCGGGCCTGACCGAACTGGTAGACTGTCGAGTCGGTGTACCTTCTCACTGCGGCTTACCTTTCAGGAGCTGTATCGCCCGAGCGTCTGCAATGGCGAGCTGTGGGAAGTGTCTCTTTCTTACGAGATTTCCGACGGGATACGCGGCGGCCCGGGAAGTCCCGTCGGAAGAGAGACCCAGCGGGATGTCGTGGATGGGTAGGAACGTGACGCTCACTCTCACCATGTTCGGCGCCCGGCTTCCGCGCTCGACTGTCCAGGTGTTCTCTGTGTCGCCGTATTCGAGACCGAGGGACTGTATGAAACCTGCGAGACCGCGACCGCCAGAACCCTCCTCGAAAGACCGGACGACCGGGTTATTTTGGGGGTCGAGGAAGTCATTAATTTTTGTGAGAGTTGGTGCGCCTGCAATCGAGAACAAGGGTGGTAATGGGGGAGAGAAAACGGCTTCCATCTCCAAATCTTCGATAGACGCTTCGAGATACTTGAATTCGTAAGTTTCATTGCCGAATCTTCTGTTGACAGTGATAGGACTTTCGAGTTCGACGATCACGTTCGCTTTCGGAGAATCGATTTTATTTCTACCAGAATACTTCACTATTTTTCCCGCCACAGGACTTGCACTCGTCAATTTCTTTCTTCTTGGGTCAATGAGATCGCTTGTAATTGGAGAGATCTCGCTGGACATTTTGTACCTTCCGCCTACTTTCACTTTGACTGGCACGGGAGCGCTGATCCCTGCCCTCAAATTGGCGCCCAGCAGCGAAATCAAATCATTTCCGACCGACTGATCAGGAACTTCATTTAGATTATCGTATAACTTGGTTTTGATCTGGGCGGGAGTCTGTCCGGCGCCTGCTGGGAGCGTGGCGTCATATATTTTCTTGTAATCTCCGTCGTCTCTCAGCGAGTCGAATGGGTCTTCGTAGAGATTCTTACCCGCCTCCTCATTTTCATTCTGCAATTTCGAATCGGGCTGCTCGAGACCGAAGATTCGCTCGAGCGCGAATCTCGAGTAGTTGCTGTGGATGACGTCGCCGATCCTCACGCGGACCATCGGCGAGGCGGCCACCGTCTGACTGAAGGGTTGCGTGTAAGTGTTATTGCCCACGCTGATCCTGTCGCCCTCGCTCCACTGCGGGTAGACCATGTTCACGAGTTTGTTCACCGAATACCACATCTGGGAGTGGTCGTCGGGACTCGTGGAGACAATGACGAACGTGAACGAGATCGATCTCGTCGTGTTCTTGTAGATCTGGACAGGATCCATCCTGCCGAAGCCGTCGACCGACGTGTAGTTCGCGCTGTAGGAGTCGGTGAGCTGCGAGAGGAACGCATGGAATGAGAGTATCTCGTTTGTCCTCACGTCGTGAATGTAGAACGGCATGTATTCTGCATCAAGAAGCGTTTCATGATACTCTCGGTCATCGGGAGAGATTCGACCCGTGTCTGACGCGATCTTTCTCGAACGAAGGTTTCGAAGGGATGAGAGACCAGTTTCCCTTCCTTCGAGCGATGTCTCTTGTCGGCCGAGCGATTTTATGAGACCCTGGGTGACGAGTTCCGTGCGGGTGTATCCGAGGGACTGGTGTGACCACGCAAGACGTTTACTACCCGTCGTCTCTCTCGATCTCGAGACACGCAGCTGCGCAGTCCGCTCCGTGTTATTGAGAGAGCCGAGTGGGCTCGTGGGATCGCCGCCGGGCGGATACGCTTGATCAACGGGCCTGTCTGGATCCATCGACGTGTCTTCGTCCTGAGACTTGCCGTTCACGATTCCGAGACGAGCGCAGACATCGACAAACCTGACAATTTTCGCGCTTCGAAACGCCTGGAGAACTCCCATGAATCCAGACTCTGTCGCGTTCACATCGACGAGGAGCGCGAGGTCTCGAGCGATCTCTCTCACGAGCGTGAGATAGAAACCCGGTGACATGCTGATGTTCAGCAGAGCGTCGGCGATCGTTCGACCATTTCTCGTGTCTATTCCGAGAATCGCAAGAGACCCTTCGGTAGCGGCGAGAAAATACTGAAAGATGCCGATGTCACCGTCGTACGGCTGCATCACGCCGAGAATTTTGGCGATGAGTCCGCCGATGTTCTGAAAGAAAACTTTGAACGTCGCGTCAGCGCCGAAAGAGCCGAACAGCGAATTTCCGAAATCCGCTCCCCTCTCTGCGCCGAGTGGGAGTTCGTCAGTCTGGGGGTCGGGCCTCGGCATTCGATTGACGATCAGCGAGATGACGAAAGATACGACAGCCGAGGCGATGAAAAGGACACCATACGCAAGGACGGCGAGAACGGCTGCGTTGAGAGTCCCGGCGCCAGAGAAATTCTGCAGGTAACTGTTCAGCTGACCGTACGTGCGCGCGTTGTATCTCGTCGGTGAGGCGCCCGCGATGTCGGACTGGTCGAACGCCACGCGGGGAGAGATGTCGGCCGCCTGATCGTCTCCCGGCGTGCCGCCCTCGAAAGTGAGGGGCGATCCGCTCGCTATTCCCGACCTATCCGCCGCGGGCCGCAGGGCGTCGGTCCTCACTCGCAGCTCGTCGTTGATCCCACCGGGACTCCCAGGGACACCGATCCGCGGGAGTCCCGCGAAGCCGCCCTTGAAGTCATCGGCACTCGTCCCGTCGATGTCGCTCATGTTCACGAGACCCCCACCGGCGCCCGCCACGCCGCCCGCGGCATTCAGCATCGACGCGAGCGCGGCCTTTCGCATCGACTCGAAGACGTCGCGACCCGTGTTCGATCCCTGTCCCGTGAAATTGGGGGCCTCTGGGACGGCGCCGCCGAAGCGCCTCGAGGTGAATTTACCGCCCGCAGTGAAGCGATTGGACGACAGGACACTCCCGGCAGCAGACCGCGCGAGCTGGGAGTTCACGGCCTCGTGACCGCTGACGCCGCCGTTGACAGACCTCTCGGCCGAGGGTTCCACTCTCACGACATCGCGGAGGTCGGGATCGGTGACGGGCGTGCGGAGGTCGGGGGCGAAGCTGCCGGGCGAGAGGCGGCTCGCATCGGCGGAAATTTCCGTCACGCCCTCGTCGACCGGGAACGCGTTCGGGCGCGGCGGCATGTAGGTGTAGGTCCCGCCGCCCTGCTCGGGAGGGGTGAACGTCTCTGCGCCGCCGCGGGTCCGGGTCGACAGGTAGTCGCTCAGGCGGCGCTTCGCTCGCGGGGCGATGTCCCTGCCGGACTCATCGAGGACGTAGTCTCCCGGACCAATTCCCTTCGGCATCTACTCAACCCTTCCTGTCGCCGATCGCTGCCGCGACCTGTTCGTCGGTAATTTTCTCTTTCGAGAAACTCGTGGTGAACCCGTCGGCCGCCGATCCCGCGACGACGAAGAAGTCATTGAGGATACCGTTCACCTGCTCGAGCTGCTCGGGAGTGACGGCGGCGCAGAGCTGTTTCCACACCGCGTCGTTCTCGAGCTCCTTCCTGATCCTGTCTCTCGTGTTCATCTTCCCGCCCTGAAGTTGTCTCTTGCCGTAACGAGGGCATTCGTTGAGTTTGCGATTCTTGAGTTGCCGTCCATCTTCGTTGCGCTTGAAGCGACGGTGAAGACGCTCGTGGTAAATTTTAGCGCGTCGAACTGGACGTTAAGGTTCATGTTGATGTTGATCGGCTTGTTTTCGATCTTTATCTGCTTGTTGTTCACCAGCAGCTTGCTGTTGAGACTGTCGATAGTCGAATTGACGTCACCGATCTCAATCTCAGAGAGAAGAGCGTTGAGCTCATTAATTTCAGAAACTACTGACTCTACGTGAGTGACGAGATCCGATTTGTAGATCTTGCTGAACTGCTGCATCATGTCAGCCACTTGATTGATTCTCTGTATCAGCGCGGCGGAGTTTTGAAGGAACGCTTCGCCATTCTCAATTTCTGGGACTTTTATTGCTGCGCCACCGTCATCGAAAAATGAACCAGCCTTCTCTTTCATTTTTGAAGCGATCACACCTGCTGGTGTGGCCTCGAGGCCAGCAACTACTCCATCCATCATCTTGGAGCCCAATTCACTCATCTTATCGAAAGAGATGAGACCTGATATCCCATCTTTCGCTTTACCGAAGACTCCGAGTAATTGACCGGGTGCGTCTGCGATACCGTCAACGAGCCCGTCGATCAGGTATCCTCCGAATTCCATCATTTTCTTAGAAGGTGAAGCAATCCCCCAGTAATCTTTGAATTTTTTTGAGATGTCTTCAAGCCCTTCTACGAATTTGTCTCCTAAACCGTCGAAAGGCTTGAGCAAGCCGTCTATCAAGCTCTCACCAAATTTCAAAAAATCCCCTGCCATATCGGTTTCATCGTTAGTAACGTAATCAAACGCCTTTGTGAAAAGACCGATGATAGAGTTGCCGAGACCGACGAGACCTGTTAGCAGTAACATGATGCCATCAGTGAGAACCCATATTGTCAAGTCTTTGAGTGCTCCACCGACGGTTTTCAGCAACCACGCAAGAATTTCAGTGGCACCAAAAGCCCCACCCTTAAGAGCAGTCATGAGCAAAGAACCGATACCTTCAAAAACTTTCGTCAATTCTTCTGACAGCTTCGCGCTGTCGAAGTCTAAAAGAGCATCGACCGCTCCAGAGATTCCAGTGAAAACATCTTTCAGATCCTTGATAACCCCGTTCAAAGCATTCTTGACATCTGTGAATCCTGCATCATCCAGCATCTTCTCTAATGATTCGTGTAACTTGGCTGTCATGGTAGCTATTGCTTCTATGACAGGGTCTGGTAGTAACCCAAGCGTGAGGGAATCTGTAATTCCTGCAGTAAGGACCCCTGACTCCTTTGCTGTATAGCCAAACTCTTCCACGAGCTGCTGGTCTATGCTAGATCTGAGTTTCTTTATCGAGTCTCCAGCGTCCTTTGCGACCACCAGAAACGCTGCAGGTCCGCCAATAAACTTCGTCAATATTTTTTTCAAAGTTTTAGTACCCAGAGCGGATCCTAAAGTGTCAAGCATGCTCTTTCCGCCGAACACTCTCTTCATCTCGTCTTCGAAGAGCGTACCTATCAAGACAGGAATCGAAAGAAGAGCCCCACCAAGAGCCTCTGCGATTACAACTGCCAATACAGACCTTGCGAACCACTTAACGAATTGCGGACCGTGATTTTCCCAAGAAGTTTTGAAAAGTTTGACCATGGACTCCCATATCTTCGGACCATTTCTCTTCATCGAGTCGATTAGAGGAGCTAGCATGTTGCCGAACTTTTCAAAGAGACTTTTTGAACCTTTTTCTGTTTGGCTGCCGAGAGCTTTAAATCCCTCGATAATTCCGCCTTTGTTGCTCATCACTTTTGTGAGAGTATCGAAGCCTTTGATGAACTCGATCGAAAGAACGTCGATAAGGCCTGCCACCATTCCCACGAGAGCCGCAGCCATCTCGCCGATGCCCTCCGCCATTTCAGAATAGCCCGCCGATGATGACAAAGACGCTCTGATAGAGGCGTACATCTCTTTGACGGCTTTTGCCGGATCCGTTTTCAAAGTTTCAAAAAAAGTTCTGAAACTCTTACCGATGTCTTCGAGAAGTTTCTTCTTATTGGCAAGAAGCTTGTCCAAGCCAGTAAAGAATTTTTCAAGACCTGGAAATGCATTCATGAAGACAGCGCCCACATCTCGACCGAGAGTCCGAGCCTGTTTCAGGAGAGAAGCGAGATCGCGAAGAACGCTCCTACCTTTTCCGCTCCTCATCACGCCTTCCATGAAACCCTGGAAAAATTCTCCCATCAAGGAATTGCCGTGAGTTAATTGTTCGACAACTCGCTGAATGCTCTTTCCAAGATCTAACATGATCTCTTGTTGCGTCTTCTGTTTCTTTCCGCTCTTCTCTGCCTCTTTCTGGATCTGCTCATATGATTTGCCGACGTTCTTGTTTGAGAATGCGAGACTGACGCTGTTCTCGTCCATTCCCGAGAGGGTCGCGAGCTGCTTGATCTGCGCCTTATTCATCGTCTCGGCGCTCTGTCCCGCTGCGAGCATCTGTTCACGTAGGTATTCAAACGCCTTTGCTGGGTCCTCTTCCTTCATCAGCTTGATGGGGTCGATGATCGCGCCGAATGACTGGGCGAGTTTTGATGCGTTCGTTGCCGCGCTCTCGAAGTCGGCAAACTGGTCGAGGATGCCAACGACGTCTTTGAGCTCGAGACCGTATGACCTCACTGTGACAGAGGCAGCCGCCATCGCCTCTTTCGTTGCCCTGCCAAACTTACCAGAGTTCGTAGTGAGGTAAGCCATGTCTCGAGCGATGTCTTTTGAGGAGATGCCGAATTTTTTACCCATGTCGACGGCAAT
>Ga0214917_10006336_pt1 | contig 12317 bp, 9 predicted proteins | sample LL_1208_BB_MetaG_FD_177983 | JGI IMG/M metagenome (GOLD analysis project Ga0214917, IMG submission 177983) | Freshwater microbial communities from Lake Lanier, Atlanta, Georgia, United States - LL_1208_BB | ecosystem: Environmental > Aquatic > Freshwater > Lake | place: USA: Georgia | collected...
CTACGCCGACGATAACCCCCGCAAGGATCACTCCGGGGATCGAATCGAGGCCGCCTAGAATTGCGATCGCTAGCGCCTTGATAAGAAGCAGAGATAAGGACCAATCCACACCCTGCGTCGCACCCCACAGAATGCCCGCACCCGTTGCTGAGACCGCAGCCAGACCCCATGCTACAGCGATGGCTTTCTCTACGCGAATGCCAACCGACCATGAAGCCGTCTGATCGTCGGCAACGGCGCGCATCACGATGCCGTAACGCGAATTGAAAAAGGCGAGCGAACTCAGGATCAGCGCCAGCGAGACAACACCGCCGATCATAATCGACTGGTTGATCAGAATGTCACCCATAAAAAGCGGAGCGGGCGAGATGCCGATTTCAAGCTTCTTTACCGCCGCCCCGAATACGCCAGGCAGAAGTCCACGCAACGCGATCTCAATCCCAAGTGTCAGCATGATGGCCATGATGACCGGCTGACCGATCATCCGCCGCAACGCCGAGCGCTCGATAAAGACACCGCAGAAGAACATGAAGACGACGGCGACCGGTATGGCTATCCAAATTGGTACGCCAAAATAATTGCCGACGACCCACGTGATGTAAGCCCCCGTCATCGCCAAGGCACCCTGCGCCAGATTGACGAGGCCCGACGTTTTATAGATCAGCACGATGCCGAGCGAGACGAGCGCATACATGAGCCCGACAAAGACACCGTTGATCATCAGTTCCGCAATGAGGAAGAAATCCATCAGCGGGCCACCTCATTGATGATGAGCCGGCGGCGTATCTTGCCGACCTCGCCTGTTTCATACGTGATGCGGGCATCGAAATCGATTTCATGGACGCCTGAGTAAAGGGCAGCGATCAATTCGGCGTAATGATCTTCGATTGTGTTGCGACGAAGCTTACGCGTGCGCGTAATCTCGCCATCATCGGCGTCAAAATCCTTATGCAGGTTGACGAAGCGGCGAATAGCGAGCGACGGCGGCTGCAATCTATTGACGTGGGCCAAGACGGATGCGATCAAGCCGGCCACTTCCGGCTTTTGCGACAGGTCGGCATAAGAGGTGTAGGAAATCCGCTGATCCTCCGCCCAATTACCAACCGCATCGAAATCGATACAAACGATACCGGTTAACTCGTCGCGGTCGGCACCGAAGATGGCGACATTCCGGACATACGGGCTGAATTTGATGCGGTTCTCGATAAAGCCGGGGATGAAGCGCTCACCCTTCGCCGTGCGAACGACCTCGCTGACACGGCCAAGCACCACAAGGTCGCCGTCGGCATCAATCTGGCCGGCATCCCCTGTGTGCAACCAGCCATCAACTATCGCTTTCTCCGTCGCATCCGGGTCGCCATAATAGCTGTCTACAACAGACGGCGATTTGATCAGTATTTCGCCGTTATCATCGAGCTTCATTTCGACCCCAACCATGGGGCGCCCAACTGTATGCAATTTCACGCGGTCGTCGGGTTGCGCCGCCGTCAAGGCGCATGTCTCAGTTTGGCCGTAAAACTGTTTGAGATTGATGCCAAGCGCACGAAAGAACAGAAACGTATCTTCACCAAGAGCCTCGCCACCTGTGAAAACACGCTTGGCGCGCGACAATCCCAACCAATCGCGCAGCGGTGCTCGTACGAAAATGTCACCAACCGTCTCAGTCACGCGGTCAGCCAAAGAGATCGGCTGATGGGCCAGCCGCTTCTTCTCCAATTCAATCGCACGCGGCATGAACCATTCATACAGTTTGCGTTTGAGTGGTGAAGAATTTTGCATACCGACCTGAATACGCGTCAGCATCTGATCCCATGCGCGCGGCGCAGCGAGATAGAAGGTCGGGGCTGCTTCGCGCAGATCGTGAAGGGCTGTTTCCTGCCGCTCGGGTATGTTGATAGTTGCGACCATCATCAGCCCGGCACCCACCGTGAAGACGAAATCGCCTACCCAAGCAGTCGGCAGATAAGCGAACAATTCCTCATGCAGCGCAAAATAGCCACTCTTCTGCGCGTTGACGACGCCGCGCGCTACATTGCTTTGGCGCAAAGGGATCCCCTTCGGCTTGCCCGTCGTGCCCGATGAATGCAGCAAGACGACAATGTCGTCGGCTTTGGCACGGCTCAAAAGATCGGACGCCAAACCCGGATCGTCTTTCAACCGCGCCATTCCGTCGGCAATGAGCGCATCGAACGACATCACACCCGGTTCAGTGTAGAGGCCAAGGCCACGCGGATCGTCATAAACGATAGCCTTTGGCCGACCTATGCGAGCACGCAATTCCAAGAGCTTGTCGACTTGCTCCTGATCTTCCGCAATCGCAACATCTGGCGCGCCATTTTCCGTGTAGACCTTGAGTTCTTCCGGCGGCACATCGGGGAATACAGGCGAAGGAAAAGCACGCAACATTCCTGCGGCCAGCATCGCGTAATAAAGACGCGGCCTGTTATCGCCGATGACCGTCAGCGCCATGCCGGGAACGAGCCCATGTCGTTCGAGACCTGCGGCTATCGCTAGAATTTCGCCGAGTACTTCACGCCAGTTCTGTTCCTGCCAGATGCCATAGACACGTTCGCGAAATGCCACCCGATCTGGATATTCGGCTGCATTACGAGCGAGCGCTGCCACCAAACTCACAGGCGCGCCATCCTCCGCTTTGTCCCAGACGAGATGGTGTGGTACGCACGCGGCAAAGTCGTTCATACCGCGGCTCCCTTCATTTGCCGCTGGGCGGCGCGCTCACCGATATAGGCCTTGATAACCTGCGGCTGGCTGATCGCTTCGCGCGGCTCACCCGCGGCAATGATTTCACCGTAACTCAACACGACGACACGGTCGCAGATAGCCGTCACCACATCCATGTGATGTTCGATGATAAGGATCGTTACGCCGCGCTCCTCACGTGCATCGAGAATGAAGCGGGCTATGTATTCCTTCTCTTCCTGATTCATGCCCGCCATCGGCTCATCGAGAATCAAAAAGCGCGGTTCTGCGACCAGCGCGCGCGCAAGTTCAACGCGCTTTTGCAGACCGAGCGGCACAGCCTCGACCGGCTCATTGCGAATATCTTGCAGTTGCATGAACTCGATAACTTCTTCCACGATTCTGCGGTTTGCTAATTCTTCCTTTTGCGCACCCCACCAGTAGAAGAAAGAACCAAGCGCACTCGGGTTCATATGGATATGTCGCCCGATCAAAATATTGTCGAGCACGCTCATACCTTTGAAGAGCGCCAGATTTTGAAAAGTGCGGGCGATGCCGCGCCGTGCAATCTGATGCGGTTCGACATGCGTGATATCGTCGCCAAACAAGGTAATCGTCCCTTGATTGGGCGGATAAAATCCAGTGATCACATTGACGAGCGTCGTTTTGCCCGACCCGTTCGGGCCTACGAGACCAAAAATCTCGCCCTCATGCACATCAAGCGAGACGCCCTTCAACGCCTTCAATCCGCCGAAGGAACGCTCGATATCGCGACACGTCAAAACAATCGGTTTGTGCGGCGTTTGCATCAGGGAGGGTGAAGTGCTCATGCCGCGCTGCCCTTACATCCTAAACACGCCGTAGCGGGGGTCGCCCCCAGCAGCGTTGCATGCCGCCGATAGCGCCATGCCCAAGGCATTGCGGGTATCGGCCGGGTCGAGAATTCCATCGTCCCAGATTTCAGATGTCGAATAATAGGCGCTCGATTGCCGTTTGTATTCAGCGAGAATCGGCTCGCGGATTGCTGCAATGTCTTCAGCGGACAAGGTTTGGCCATGACGCGCCATCTGCCGGACCTTCACCTCAGTGAGTACGCCCGCCGCCTGCTCGGCACCCATGACGGAAATCTGACTTTGCGGCCACATGAACAGAAAACGAGGATCGAAGGCGCGTCCGGACATGCCATAATTTCCAGCACCGAACGATCCGTTGACGATGACCGTCAACTTCGGAACTTCCAGCCCGGTGACCGCCATGATCATCTTGGCCCCATCCTTGGTGATACCGCGATGCTCGTAATCGCGACCGACCATGAAGCCCGTAATGTTTTGCAGGAACAGAACGGGGATCCGGTTCTGATCGCATAATTGCATAAAATGCGTTCCCTTCAACGTTGAATCGTTGAAGAGCACACCATTGTTGGCCAGAATGCCCACAGGGCAGCCCCAGATATGGGCATAACCACAGATAAGTGTTGTGCCAAAAGCCGGTTGATATTCATGAAAGCGGCTACCATCGACAAGACGCGCAATAATCTCACGCATGTCAAACTGCGTCTTGATGTCACGCGGAATGATGCCATACAGCTCTAACGGATCGTAGGCGGGAGGCTCCGGCTCCTTCCAATTGAGGATAGCCTTGTCCCGCTTAGGAAATGTCGAGACGATCTCGCGCGCAATCGCAATCGCATGCATTTCATTATCGGCGGGATAATCGCCCGTACCGGAAATGCGCGTATGAACATCCGCGCCGCCCAGCTCATCGACTGTCACTTCCTCACCCGTGGCGGCTTTGACAAGCGGTGGGCCGCCCAGAAAAATCGCGCCCGTCCCTTTCACGATAATGTTGTATTCACTCAACGCGGGCACATAGGCACCGCCAGCCGTGCAATGGCCCAGCACAACAGCGACTTGCGGGATGCCCATTTTTGAGAGCGTGGCCTGATTGCGGAAAATGCGCCCCGCCAAATACCGGTCGCCAAACAGCTCTGCTTGTAATGGCAAGAAGCCGCCGGCGCTGTCGCACAAATGAATGACGGGTAAACGGTTCTCGATCGCGATATCAAGTGTACGCACAATTTTCTTGATCGAAAGCGGATACCACGCGCCGCCCTTCACGCTTGCATCGTCAGCGTGAATGATGACTTCGCGACCCGAAACAATGCCGATCCCCGAAACGATGGCCGCGCCTGGCACTTCGCCGCCATAGGCTTCGCCTGCCGCAAGCGTCGAAAGTTCAAGAAACGGTGTACCCGGATCGAGCAAAGCTCTGATGCGGTCACGCACGAACATTTTATTCTGCCGCCGCAATCGCTCGAGATCGCGTTCCGGACGCAGGTTCCGCGCGGCTTCCTGCCGCGCACGCAGTTCCGCCACAAGCGCACGGTTGTGCGCAACATTCGCGCGGAATTCAGCACTGTTCGGATCGATTTGGGAGAGGATGCGGCGCATCAAGCGTCCTCCACCAAGCTGACGAGAAGCATGCCGCGCTCGAAGGTCGCGCCCTCCGTCACATGCACGGCTTCAACAATGCCATCGCGCCAAGCGCGGATCGTGGTTTCGAGCTTCATGCTCTCGATCACAAGAATGGCATCGCCAGCCGCTACAGCCGCGCCGGCCTGCGCCGCGATGCGCACAACGGTGCCAGGCATCGGGGCGCGGGCGGCAGCGTTGGTTTCGCCCGTTTCGGTGCTGGCAAAGCGGCGCACCGGTTCGTGATGTTTGAAGTGGAAATGGCGGCCGTCGAGATGCAGAAAAATCTCCGCACCCGCGATGGCGTAGCGGACCTCGCAATCCTCGCCATCAATGGCGAGCGCAAGATAACCCTGCGTCTCGCCTTCGAGTACGATCAATGCTTCGCGTCCATTCGCATGTAGGCAAAAGCCGCCCGGTACGGGAGACAGAAAAACATCCTGAATCACACCATTATTTTCGAGGCCGTGACGCATTAGTTTCGCCAGCCTCCCATCATCGCATGCATAGCTGGGATTTCTTCCGCCTCCTCACGCAGAGACGGGAGTGCCATGCTTGCCGCACCCAGAACACGCATGAGCACTTCGCCATCAAGAACGGGCAGTTGCGCCAATTCCGGATGGGCATCGATGAAGCCGGTATGGACCTCGCCGGCGCGGAATGCAGCCGAATGAGCCAAGGCTCCCAGAAATTCAACGTTAGTCTCACAGCCCAGAATGACGAATTCACGCAAGGCTTCGCACGCTCTTTCAATGGCGGCGCTACGGTTGGGAGCTGATACGATCAGTTTTGCCAACATTGGATCGAATGCGCTCGTCACGCGCTGGCCTTGGCCAAAGCCCGTATCCACACGTATGCCCTCACCTTCCGGTGGATCGAACACCAGTAACGGTCCGGTTGTCGGTAGAAATCCCCGCGACGGCGATTCTGCATAGATGCGAAGTTCGATCGCATGGCCATCAGTGCGAATTTCAGACTGTTGCAGAGGCAGTCCTGCTCCAGACGCAATCCGCAATTGCCATTCGACAAGATCGAGACCCGTCACTTCTTCCGTTACGGGATGCTCGACCTGAAGCCGCGTGTTCATCTCGAGAAAATAAAACTGGTCGCGGCCATAGATGAATTCGACTGTACCGGCATTAGCATAATGTGCAGCGCGCGCGAGATCGACAGCCGCCTGACAAATCCGCTCACGCAAGGCGGGCGTTAAAATGGGCGACGGTGTTTCCTCGATGATCTTTTGAAAACGGCGCTGCGCCGAACATTCGCGTTCGCCAAGATGAATGACATTGCCTTTGCCATCGCCGAACACTTGCACTTCGATATGGCGCGGTTCCTCTACGAAACGTTCGACATAAAGACGGCCATCGCCAAAATAGCGTGCCCCTTCGCTCCGTGCCTGCGTGATTTCCTCGTCGAGCTTTGCCAAATCGCGGACAATGCGCATCCCTTTCCCGCCGCCACCGGCAGACGGTTTCACCAGCAAAGGCGCGCCAAGCGCACGTGCCTTAGCGACAAAGTTTACGGGATCATCATCTTCGATCGCCGACGGAGCCACGGGCACGCCATGCTTCTCGGCAAACGCACGCGCGCGAACCTTATCGCCCATCAGATCGATCATATCCGCCGTCGGCCCGACAAAGATCAAACCGGCATCGGTCACGGCGCGAGCGAACGCGGCGTTCTCCGAAAGGAAGCCATAGCCGGGATGGATGGCATCAGCTCCCGTCTTCTGTGCTGCAGCGATAATCTGTGCGGCATCGAGATATGCGGCGACGCCGGTACGGCCTTCGAGCAGCACAATCTCATCGGCCATGGCAGACGCGGGAGAACCAAGATCAAGTTCATGGCAGACCAGAACCGTGCCGATGCCTAGCCGCTGCGCCGTGCGGATGATGCGAACAGCAATCTCGCCGCGATTGGCTATCAAGAGCGTTCGGATCGCGTGGCTCATGAGCGCACCTGTTTCACGGGTTGAAGCCCGGCCATTACGATGTCGACTAACTCCCTTGCTGTTTTTTCAACATCGATCTGACGACCTTGAACCGCCGACCATGCGCGGTGTTCAACCGTGCCGAAGATGAGATCGCGTACAAGCCGTGAGTCTACTCCGTTCCGGATTTCCCCACGATCGGCTGCCTTCTGGACGAGGCCGACTACAATCGACGTATAACGCTGGTTAAGTTGCCGAATGGGCGAAACAGCATAGTCGGTTTGGGTACGGACTTCGGCAAAAAAGAGCCGGCACAAATCAACATCGTCGACGAAGGTTTGCAGATGGCGCCGGACTAAATCGCGCAATTGATCTGCAAAAGCCTGATCGCGCGCCGCGATTTCCTCAAGATCGATCATCGTCCGTTCGTAAAACCGGCGTAAAACCTCGTTTAAAAGGTCCCGCTTATTACGAAAGTAACGATAGAGAAGCCCATCCGAAATGCCGGCGCGACGCGCAATCTGGGCCACCGATGTATTTTCAAAACCGGTCTCGGCAAAAGCACTGCGCGCTGCATCGAGGATCGAATCCGATCGGTCTTGCATCCTGCGCGGGCTGATAACCGGCATAAAATCCCGTCATGCGGCTTTGCAACCGCATCCCCCAAACGTCTCGTCCCTCTGGCCGTCTTTTCAATGAAGACTTGCCTTATGAAAGTTAGTGAATAACATTCATTTAATCAAGTCAACAGGCTCCTTCAGAGGGCCGCCGGGAGAGCGCCATGTCATCCATGCAGGTCGAGCACAGCAACAGCACGCGCAATCCGTTCGGGCTGTCGGCAGAGCATAATGAGATCCTTGATCTTGCGACTAATTTTGCACGCGACGAACTTTCTCCACTTCAGCAGCGGATGGACAACGAAGAATGGTGGCCACCGCATGTAATGCCTGCGCTCGGCAAAATGGGATTCCTCGGTGTCACCGTTCCGGAGCGCTTCGGTGGCGCGGAATCGGATTTTTTCACCTCGGGCCTCATTGCGCAGGGACTTGCCCGGCATAATCATTCGATCTCTCTCTCCTATCTCGCGCATGAGAATCTTTGCCTTAACAACATTGCGCGCAATGCGAATGAAGACATCAAGCAACGTTATCTACCCGGGCTTTGCGACGGTTCAAAGATTGGTGCTCTCGGCCTGACGGAACCGGGCGCAGGTTCGGATGCGCTCGGCTCAATGGCCACAACAGCGAAGCGCGACGGCGACGATTACATCCTGAATGGGCGCAAACTCTACATCACCAATGGCCCGGTCGCCGATGTATTGCTGGTCTATGCGAAAACCGACCCGTCAAAAGGGGCAAAGGGCATTTCCGCCTTCGTCATTGAGAAGGATATGCCGGGTTTCGGTGTTGCGCAGAAGCTCGACAAAATGGGATTCCGCGGTTCCACGACTGCGGAACTTGTCTTCGACAATTGTCGCGTCCCTGCCAAAAATCTGGTCGGCGAGGAGAACCGCGGCGTTGGGATCGTCATGAGCGGGCTGGACCTAGAGCGCGCGATCGTGGCGATGATCAATGTGGGCATGGCCGAACGTGCCCTCGAACTCTCTATCGACTATGCCAAAATGCGAGAGCAATTCGGCAAACCAATTTCGTCTTTCCAATTGGTGCAAGGTAAGCTAGCCGACATGTATACCATGGTCGAGGCCATGAAAGCCTTGTGCTGGTCTACGCTCGCAGCGCTCAACGATCTTGGTGAAGGGGAAGGCGGACGCGGCGAAGCACATAAAATTTCAGCTGCGGCGATCATGTTCGCGGCCGACAATTGCTCTAAGGTCGTCTCCGATGCAGTGCAGATTTTCGGTGGCTCGGGCTATATGCGCGAGACCGAAATCAACCGCCTCTATCGCGCCTCGAAACTGCTTGAAATCGGCGCAGGTACGACCGAAATCCGCAAAATCATTATCGCAGGCGAATTGCTGCGCTGATCAGAAGCGGGGCGGCCTCTTCTCGATGAAGGCCGTCACACCCTCGCGGAAATCGGCGGTGCGTGCACGCGCGATGAAGGATTCGCGTTCGAGCTCCAATTGCGTCATGAACTGCCCTTCCGCGGCAGCATGAACCAGCCTTTTCACGGCTGCGTTTGCGCCGGCTGAGCCTGCAACATAACGATGCGCATAAGCGAGGCTTTCGGCTTCAAGATCGGCCAATGGCACAACACGATTGACGAGGCCGAGCGCCGATGCACCCTTCGCATCGACAGGATCATTTAACATGATGAATTCAATAGCACGGCGCGCACCAAGCGCCTGCGTCAAACTCCATGTCGTGCCGCCATCCGGCGACGTGCCGAGCTTGGTATAAGCCGCGATCATCACCATGTTGTCCGCCGCAATCGCAACATCGCAAGCGAGCGCAAGACCGACGCCGCCACCAGCAACCGCCCCCTGCAAAACAGCGATGACAGGTTTGGGCATCGTGCGGATTGTGGTCATAATGCCGTGGAAAACCTCAATCAGATTGCCGATGGTCTCCGGCGCGGCATCGAAATTCTCAGCGAACATGCCGACGTCGCCACCTGCCATGAACGCACGCCCTTCGCCCTTGATCCGGACAGCACGGATCGCATCATCCTCTGCCGCGCGCTTAACGGCGTCGCGCAAAGCCAAGGCAAGATCGCGATTGAGCGCATTCAATTGCGAGGGACGATTCATGGTGATCGTCGCTACTGGACCATCGACCGAATAGAGAACCGGAGCTTCAGACATGGCGCCCTCCCGCGCTTGATCTTCGATTGTTTTGCGGTAGTCTCACCTAAAAATGAATGACATTCAACAGGGGCGGACATGACCCAGTTACGCGTCGAAGAGCGCGGCAAAGCGCTCTGGTTGACCCTCGACGGAGAAGCAGATCGCAACGCGCTCGACGATACCATCGTGACGCAATTGACGGACACGCTCAATCAGGCCGGTCAACGCGCAGGGATCAGTTCCATCGTCCTTACAGGCGCGGGCGAGAAAGTGTTCTGTGCGGGCGGTAATCTCAAGGCGGATTCGGGTCCGTTCGTGCCCGATCCCAACCGCGCCCAGCATCCGCTCAAGGGGATGTTTACAGCACTTCGGCATTGCCCGCTCCCCATCATCGCGCGGATCAATGGCGCTGCCGTTGGCGGCGGGCTGGGGCTGGCCTGCGCTTGCGATTTTGCGATAGCCACTGAGACGGCGATTTTTGCCACACCAGAGGTGAAGGTTGGGCTGTTTCCTCTTTTCATTCTCGCGCCAATGTTTCAAGTGATGCCCAAACGCGCCGTGCACGAGCTTGCTTTCACGGGGCGGCGCATCGATGTGCATGAAGCAAAAGCACTAGGCATCATCAATGATTTCGTGCCTTCATCCGCACTCGATGCGCGGGTGGACGCGCTGACCGCAACGCTGGATCAACATTCACGCATTTCTTATGCCTTCGGTCGCGCAGCGCTCAACACGATGAGTGCCCTCTCTTACGACGAATCGCTGGAATATGCGCAACGCATGTTGGTCCTTCTCGCACAAACGGACGATGCGCGCGAAGGAATCAATGCGTTTCGCGAAGGGCGTAAGCCCGTGTGGAAGGGCTAAAGCATGAAGACGGTGCGGGTTGGCTGCGCATCCGGTTTCTGGGGCGATACGCGCGAGGCAGCGCGACAACTCGTTGAGCGCGGCGCAATCGATTACCTCGTTTTCGATTATCTCGCCGAAATCACGATGGCCCTTCTGGCGCGGATCAAAGCGAAAAAGCCAGAGGCCGGGTTTGTTCCCGATCTGATCGAGACGGTGGCACCGCTTCTACCGGAGATCATCAAGCGCGGCATCAAGGTGGTGGCCAATGGCGGTGGTATGAATCCGCAAGCTGCGGCTGAAGCGCTCGCGGTCCGTGCCGCTGCGTTGGGCGTTCATCCGCGCATAGCCGTCATCATCGGCGACGATGTGTTATCCGTCGCGGCAAACGGTGATTACACGGACATGTTCACTGGCCTAGCGGTACCGCGCAATCTAACCAGCGCCAATGCCTATCTCGGTGCGCGTCCCATTGCGCAAGCTTTGGCGCTTGGAGCCGACATCGTCATCACCGGGCGATGCGTCGATTCTGCCGTGGTGCTTGGTCCGGCAATCCATGAATTTGGTATCGCCACCGACGATGACGATCGCCTGTCCGCGATGTCGCTCGCCGGGCACCTCGTCGAATGCGGAGCGCAAGTGACGGGCGGGATCTTCACAGATTGGCATGATGTCCCCGGCTGGGAGGATATTGGATTTCCTATCGCTGTACTGCGCGAAGATGGCGGTTTTGATATTACCAAACCCGAAGATACCGGCGGCCTCGTCTCACCACTCAGCGTCGCCGAACAAATGCTTTACGAGATCGACGACCCTGCGCGGTACCTTCTCCCCGACGTCGTCTGCGATTGGCGCGATGTGACGCTGACTCAAACCGCGCCCGATGCCGTCACAGTCGGGAGCTGCAGGGGCCGTGCCCCGACGGGCCAGTTGAAAGTGAGTGCCACCGCACTCGACGGTTTCCGCGTGATGGGGACGATGACAATCATCGGGCGCGATGCAGCGCGCAAGGCACAACGTACTGGCGATGCGATCCTTGCACGCGCACGCCGTCTCATCACGGCACGCGGCTTTTCCGATTTCACCGAAACATCAGTCGAAGTCATTGGCGCGGGAACCGTGTATGGCGACGATCCCCGTACGTCGCACGCCCGCGACGTCGTGTTGAAAATCGGTGCGCGCCATACGGATGAAAAAGCACTCGCTCTTCTGGCCTCAGAAATCGTACCGGCGGCCACTGCTATGGCGCAAGGTTTGACCGGATTTTTTGCAGGACGACCCAATGTAGCGCCGGTCTTTCGCGGCTATTCTTTCCTTATCCCTGCCGATGCCGTCACGCCCACTATCCTGTTCGAGGGCCAGGAGCATAAAGTCGCGCACCTTCCGCACCGCGTTGCATTACCCCCCATGCCAATGCCCGCGATTGCAGCGGACGCGAGCGGTTCTGTAACGGTGCCACTCGTGAGGCTCGCCGTTGGACGCAGCGGCGACAAGGGCAACAATGCCAATATCGGCGTGATTGCACGCAAGCCTGCTTATTTGCCTTTCATTAAGGCTGCGCTCACAGCAGCAGCAGTGAAAGATTTTTTTGCAGCGACTGGCGTCACCCATGTCGATATGT
>Ga0214917_10006337_pt1 | contig 12313 bp, 12 predicted proteins | sample LL_1208_BB_MetaG_FD_177983 | JGI IMG/M metagenome (GOLD analysis project Ga0214917, IMG submission 177983) | Freshwater microbial communities from Lake Lanier, Atlanta, Georgia, United States - LL_1208_BB | ecosystem: Environmental > Aquatic > Freshwater > Lake | place: USA: Georgia | collected...
AGCAGGCAAGGGGTTTCACTCTTAAGCAGATCTCTGGTGGTTGGCGCTTTTATAGCCATCCTGACTTGGCGCCATTAGTTGAAAAATTTGTTTTGGATGGCCAGCAAGCAAAACTCACACAGGCAGCTCTGGAAACACTTGCTGTGATTGCATATCGCCAACCGATTTCAAGGGCTCGAGTCTCAGCAATTCGCGGGGTTAATGTAGAGGCTGTTATGAAGACACTTGTGACTAGAGGGTTAGTGGAGGAGTGCGGAATTGAGCATGAGACTGGAGCGATTCTCTATCGAACTACCCATTACTTCTTGGAGAGAATCGGACTCAATCGCGTTGAAGATCTTCCGGCTTTAGCGCCCTTTTTGCCTAATATCGATGGCTTAGATGAGGTAATTGCTTCCCTTACTGAGTGAGTAGGATGGGCCGCTATGGCCGAACTCGTAAGACTTCAAAAATTTATGGCCGATTGTGGCGTAGCTAGCCGTAGAGCCTGCGAAGAACTAATTGAACAGGGCCGGGTTAAGGTTGATGGCAAGGTCATCCGCACCCAGGGAGTCAAAATTGACCCGATAATAACTAAAGTTGAAGTTGATAATGAAACAATTAAAGCAGTAAAGACCAGAACTTACCTCGCGTTTCATAAACCCTTAGGTGTTTTGTCTACCATGTCAGACCCAGAAGGTCGCCCCTGTCTAAGTGATTATTTTCTTGACTGGCAAGAGCGCCTATTTCATGTAGGGCGCCTAGATAAAGAGAGTGAAGGATTAATCATTGTTACCAACGACGGCCAATGGGCTCATGAAGCCACACATCCATCTTTTGAGGTTAAGAAAACCTATCTCGTTGCCACAGAGGAAACTCTGCCAAGGGCAGCATTCGATCTTCTCTCTAGGGGGGTTGAATTGGATGATGGTTTAGCTCGCCCTTTGGCAGTCAACCGTTTCGGCGGTTTTATTGAAATCGTTATCCATGAGGGAAGAAATCATGTGGTTAGAAGAATCTTTGACGAGATTGGATTTCCAGTTACTCGCTTGATCAGAACAGCCTTGGGCTCGATAAAGCTAGGGGAGCTACCTAGTGGCAAATGGCGAGCGCTAAATGAAGTTGAAATAACAAATCTATAAATAGCTTAAATGTTTAATGGCTTTGACCATTTATTAACATTTATGAATATTTATTTATCGATATAACTATTTTTTAACAGGTATTTATAGTTGATATGTCGACATTCTTAAGGGTATTTTGAGCCATAAAAGTCGATTTATTGCTATTTTGGCTAAGCCCTCTGCCTGCGGGAAATTGTCGATAATCTCCAGTTAGAGGACTGAAACCGAGATAGCTATAAGTCGATAAAACACTATAACGGCTTCCCACGAGAGAAAGGGCAATACGGGTAAAATCTGAAAGTGTTCGTGCGAGCAATAAGAGGAGCTATTCAAATAGACCGTGATGATCCGGTCTTGATGCAAGAGGCTGTCGTTGAACTAGTTTCAAAAGTTCTCGAAGCCAATAAGCTCACTACTGCCGATCTGATCTCCCTGCTTTTTACCTGCACCCCAGATCTGGTTAGCGACTTTCCGGCTGCATCAGCCAGAGCTATGGGCCTTGAGAAAGTTCCTTTAATCTGCGCGGTCGAAATGGCTGTGCCAACTAGCCTTCCAAGAACTATTCGTTTGATGCTCCACTGCTACACAGATCTTAACCAGGATCAAATTTCACATATTTACCTTCGCGGCGCGGTCACTCTTCGCAAAGATATAGCTCAGTAATGAATGGGCAGGCTTCTCCTCAGATTCAGTCAGTAAAGATCGTAGGTGCTGGCTTAATTGGCACCTCAATTGCACTAGCTCTAGCGCATCAAGGGGTCTTTGTATCCATAGATGATGCCGATAAGAAAGCTTTGGCTCTTGCCAAAGATCTCCTGGCTCCGTATTTAAAGGCAGAAGGGAAGGAGAGTACAGAATTTGATCTAGTTATCATCGCAACTCCACCAGCATCTGTTGTGAGTGCGCTAAGAGCCGAATTCGTTAAAAACTCTAAATCAATATTTATAGATGTTAGTAGTGTTAAAACTAACCTTATACAAGAGATAGAAACATTACCGGCGTTTGCAGAGCAATTTGTGGGAACTCATCCAATGGCTGGCCGCGAAGTTTCAGGGACATCTTCAGCTCAAGCAGATCTCTTCAATGGCAGAGCGTGGATTATTACTCCAACTACCAACTCTTCGGACCGCGCCATTGCAATGGCAAATGCGCTAATTGAGGCTCTTGGGGCAAGTAGTTATGAAATGAGCGCCAGAGAACACGATCATTTAATGGCCAGAATCTCACACCTTCCTCAAATCGCATCCACGCTAATAGCAAGTGAAATTCAAGAGTTAGGAGCAGGTCTCGAGCTCTCAGGGCAGGGACTTAGAGATATGACCAGAATTGCTGGAAGTGATGGTGCGCTTTGGAGCGAGATACTTTTAGAAAATAGAGATGAAGTTCTAAGTACTCTCGAACAATTTATTTCAAAAGCGCTGGCACTCAAGGGCGCAATTTCTGAATCTAATCAAGAACAAATTAAGACTCTCTTTCTCAAGGGAAATTCAGGACGAGCAAAAGTTTCTGGCAAACATGGCGCTAAGCCAAGAAATTATCTTCATCTATTGGTAGTCATCAAAGATGAACCAGGAGCTCTTAGTCAATTATTTACTGAATGCGCTCAAATCAAAGCCAATATTGAAGATCTATCAATTGAGCATTCACCCGGACAAGAAAGTGGTTTAATCACTCTAGCCTTCTCTCCTGAAGATGGCGAGCGAGTTGAAGCTCACCTCAAGAATAAAGATTGGAAGGTTCATCGCCGATGACAATAGTAGTTGCGATGGATGGTCCTAGTGGATCTGGAAAATCATCCACTGCAAAAGCTATTGCTAAGCGAGCTGGTTGGTTATATCTAGATACTGGCGCCCTCTATCGCGCCGCTACCTGGCTTGCAATTGAGAAAGCGATAGATAGCGCAGAGGAATTATTGGAAGCGCTTAAAAGTTCGCCAATTCTTTTTAAAACCGATCCGAGCAATCCAATTACGCTATGTGGGGGAGTAGATGTCTCTGAGTCGATAAGAAGCGCTGAAGTTACCTCAGCTGTTTCAAGAGTGAGTAGTTGGCCGGAGCTAAGAAAAGAATTAGTAGCGCTGCAGAGAAATATTATTGAGAGTGCAAAAAATGGAATTGTTGTTGAAGGCAGGGATATTGGAACTGTTGTTGCCCCTGGTGCAAATCTAAAGATTTGGCTCCAGGCAGATATCAATGCAAGAGCAATTAGGCGCAATTTAGAGGATAAATCAAGGGGTTTAGAGACAAGCTCGCCAGATAGCGTTGCTTTATCTCTATCAAGTAGAGATCAGGTTGATAGCACGCGCGCAGTTTCTCCACTTAGAAAAGCAGAAGATGCCATCATCGTTGATTCAACGAATCTGACTCTTGATGAAACTGTTGCCTATATCTGGAATATCCTAAAGAGCAGAAGTCTTATTGGCCTTCCAAGAGTCGTGATAGTTGGAAGGCCAAATGTTGGTAAATCTACTTTGGTTAATCGCATCATCGGTTCTCGAGAAGCGATTATTGAAGATACCCCAGGTGTAACGAGAGATCGAGTCAGCTATGAGGCAGAGTGGAATGGCAAAACCTTTATGGTTATTGATACCGGAGGATGGGAGCCGACCTCTGAAGGTATTGCTCTGAAAATCTCAGATGCCGCAGAGTCTGCCATCTCAGATGCTGATTTAGTTCTCTTTGTCGTTGATGCTCAAGTTGGCCAGCAATCAGATGATGATGCTCTGATATCTGTGCTTCGCAAATCCAAAAAGCCTGTGATGTTAATTGCCAATAAAGTCGATTCTGAGAAAGATGAACTAGATGCTCATTCGCTATGGAACCTTGGTTTAGGCGAACCACATTTTATTTCTGCAGCCCATGGAAGAGGTAGTGGTGATCTTCTAGATTTGATCGTTGCACAGCTACCAGAAGTGGGAGCAAGTCGGATCGATGATGGATATCGAAGGATTGCAATTGTTGGCAGGCCAAATGTTGGAAAGAGCAGTCTTCTAAATTCTTTTGCTGGCTCTACTCGCTCGCTAGTAGATGATGCCGAAGGAACAACAAGGGATCCAGTAGATGAGTTAATTGATCTAGGCGATAAAACCTGGCGCTTTATTGACACTGCCGGAATTAGGAGACGGGCTCATCAAGCCTCAGGCTCTGAGTATTACGCCGCCCTTCGAACAGAGCGGGCCATTGAAAATGCAGAAGTGGTGATTATGATTATTGATGCCTCAACCCCGATCACCGAGCAGGATCTAAGAATCATAAGCATGGTCGAAGAATCAGGAAAGGCCCTGGTTATCGGCCTAAATAAGTGGGATCTAGTTGATGAAGATAGGCGAGTAGTACTAGATAAAGAGACTGAGCGAAACTTCGATCAAGTTGAATGGGCTGAGCGCGTTAATATCTCAGCTAAAACTGGCTGGCACAAAGATAAATTGCTTCCTGCTATTCAAAGAGCTCTCGAAAGCTGGGAAGCAAGAGTGGCGACCGGCAGGCTTAATTCCTTCTTGGGTCAATTGGTAGGCAGTACGCCGCCGCCGATAAGGGGTGGCAAGCAACCCAAAATTCTCTTTGCTACTCAAGCTGGTATTGCTCCGCCCACATTCATTATTTTTGCCACAGAATTTCTTGAGGCTTCTTATCGAAGGTTTATTGAAAGAAGGCTCCGTGAAGAGTTTGGCTTCTCAGGCTCACCAATTAGAGTCTCTGTTCGCATAAGAGAGCGGTAAGTGAGAAAGTAAGTAGTATCCGTCTAAGTCTCTGCGGGACGTAGCGCAGCTTGGTAGCGCACATGGCTGGGGGTCATGTGGTCGGAGGTTCAAATCCTCTCGTCCCGACGTGTTTACCATTCCCAATCTCTTGACCATGCTGCGCGCCTTAGGAATACCGGTATTTCTCTATCTGGTTCTAGTTCGAGAAGAGATGGGTTTTGCCATTCTCACCTTAGTCATTGCGGGGGCAACTGACTACTTTGATGGAAAACTAGCTAGAGCATGGAATCAAGAGTCTCGGCTTGGCGAATTAATGGATCCTGCTGTTGATCGCCTCTACATAATTTCGGTTCTAATTGCGATGTTTGCCACGCAAGTAGTTCCGCTCTGGGTCTTGGCCTTGATTGCAGGCAGAGATGTCTTGCTGGGACTTCTGCTAATCGTGATGAACTCAAAGTCAATTCCGCCATTTAAGGTGACCTATTTAGGAAAGGCGGCAACTTTTAATCTGCTTTATGCGCTGCCTCTCTTGCTTCTTACCGATTCCACAACCGGGGGTTTCTCTGATGCGGCATATATTTTCGGGTGGGGATTTGCAGGCTGGGGAATTGGGTTATACCTATTAACTGGTTTAGGTTACGCTCGCGCGGGCATTAAGAGCTTAAAGAGGGGATAGTTGTGGCAAGCGTTCCGGAGCAATTGAAATACACCAAAGAACATGAATGGGTTAGAGAGGTTTCAACTAATCGCTATCGGGTAGGAATTACCGACTATGCTCAAGTAGCACTTGGCGACATTGTCTATATCCAATTGCCAAAAATTGGTGAGCAAATTAGCGCTGGCAAAGTCTGCGGTGAGGTGGAGTCAACTAAGAGCGTATCTGAAATCTATGCCCCTTTAAGTGGCGAAATCGTTTTAGTTAATGATTCATTGGATAGCGCCCCGGAGACATTAAATAGAGCTCCATATGATCAGGGTTGGATATTTGAAGTTGAAATTTCATCTCCTAGTGAGATAGAGGGTCTGCTTTCTGCTGGACAGTACGCCTCTCTCACCGCTTGACTCACCCCTCATCTCGCGCCTAGTGTCAGCCTCAAGATTACGGTGAGGCTCTCCAGAGCCTGAGCCTTTGGTAGAGAGTAAAGGAGGCGCGGTGGAGCAAAAAGATAACCAGCGCGACCTGACAAGAACTATCAATATGGGATCACTTAGACCAGTTTCAGATCAGCTCTCAATTCTTCTCGATAAAGCCAGCCAGGAAGATCGAGATGTCATCAAAGCACTTGGTGAAGATTCAGCAATGTTGATTTCGTTAAGTGGTCCGGGCAAAGGAACGCGCTTTTTGATCAACTCGGATAGGACAGTAATTGGTAGAAGCATTGAAAGTGATATTTTCCTAGATGATGTAACTGTATCTAGAAAACATGCAGAGATTATGAGAAGTGGAAAAAGTTATAGTTTTAGAGATTGCGGAAGTTTGAATGGAACTTATCTTGATGGAAAGATCAGTGAGCAAGCAGAGCTTAAGGATGGTTCAGAGTTACATATCGGAAAGTATCGATTACATTTCTTTGTTGGGGGGAGAGGTTAGCAGATGAGCGTTCCAGCCAGAGCGTATCTAAGTATTGGCGAAGTATTAGGAAAATTGCGCACCGATTTTCCAGACATAACTATCTCAAAGATTCGCTTTCTTGAATCAGAAGGATTGATTGAACCGCAGAGAACTCCCTCTGGATATAGAAAGTTCACATCCGTTGATTTAGAACGTCTTCGTTATGTTCTGCTAGCTCAGCGAGATCAATACCTACCGCTTAAGGTGATTAAAGATAATCTTGATGCGCTCGATAGAGGGCTAGAGCCAGCATCTAGCGTTAATGGCGCTCCAATCGCCCGCCTATCAAGTGTTGATAACGCTCTTTCCGCCTCTGCATTTATTGAACAGAGCGAGATGAGACTTTCAAGAGATGAACTCATTTCTAATTCAGGAATCACCGAAGAACAATTAGTTGAGCTTGAAGGATATGGTCTGATTGAGTTGAAGGGTCGTCATTACGATGGCGATGCTCTTACTGTTGCAAAAGTTGTCGCTGAAATTTCCGGTTTTGGCATTGAAGGAAGACACTTGAGAGCCTTTAAAACTGCTGCTGACCGCGAGGTTGGTCTTGTCGAGCAAGTTATCACTCCTCTACTTCGCCAGAAGAATCCTGATTCAAAAGCAAGGGCGCAAGAAGTTTCAAGAGAGATTGCATCCTTATCGGTAAGACTTCACGCTGCGCTAGTTCGCTCTGGTTTGAATCGCGCACGATGAATTTCCACGCCCTAGATGTAATCGGGGTGAGAGTTGAGATGCCCTCCAATCAACCAATCGTGCTCCTCAAAGAGATCGGCGGCGAGCGGTTTCTGCCAATTTGGATTGGGGCCGTTGAGGCAACAGCTATCGCCTTTGCTCAGCAAGGTGTTACACCGCCTCGCCCTTTAACCCATGATCTTATGAAAGATGTTCTTGTTTCCTTGCAGGTTTCTATTGACTCGATTCATTTGACGGAGCTGAGAGATGGAATCTTCTACTCTTTGATCAACCTTCAAGGCGGAATCAGCGTGTCATCTCGCCCTAGCGATGCAATTGCTCTTGCCTTAAGAACTGGCGCTCCAATTCTTGCAAGCGAAGCGCTACTTGGCGATGCGGGAATTGAGATCCCTGATCAATCAGATGATGAAGTTGAAAAGTTCAAGGAATTTCTAGATCAGATTAATCCAGAGGACTTTCTGGGATAGGAGCCGGGATGTTGGCAAAGCGCCTTGGATTTACCCTTCGTTCCGGTGCGATAGTTTTTGCCCTCTCCGCCTTCGCACTTCTTGCCTTCCCTGTTTCATTCCTGCAATTTCTCGCTCTAGAGAGCGGGCCGCTCGGCTATAGCCAAGAGATCATCTGGGCAATGCGTATGACGGGAGCATCTCTGCTTATCGCAGCGGTGATGATGCCCTTAGTTGCTGCCTTTGCTTCAGAGCGGGCTCTTCGCCAAGTAGCGGTTTTGATGGTTGGGATCTGCAGCCTTCTGACCCTGTTAACTTTTCTGACTCCAGCCCCATGGGCGATAGGCAAGATTTCCTATGCTGCGGTTGGGGCTCTCTTCACTTTGGCGTATATCTATGGGCTTCGGGGGAGGAGACGAAACCATTAACCTCAACTTGAGATTTGGAGAGTGTCGGTCATTGATTCCAAGCAACGCTAGGTTTACCGTTACCTTCTTACCCGCAGAACTTCCCTGATCGAAACGCGAGGCAGACTTATGGAGACTAGCCGAGAGCTTTCTGAGGAACTTGGTTATCGCGGCGCGTCTGCTTGTTCGGCCGCAGGAATCTCTTACCGGCAGCTTGATTACTGGGCAAGGACTGGCCTAGTTGAACCGACCGTTAGAGGAGCAAACGGCTCTGGCAGCTCAAGGCTCTATGGTTTCAAAGATATCTTGGTCCTAAAAATTGTTAAGCGACTACTTGATACTGGGGTCTCTCTTCAAAACATTCGTAGCGCTGTTACCCACCTTCGCAAGCGCGGGGTAGAGGATCTGGCAAGAATTACGCTAATGAGCGATGGCGCATCAATCTATGAGTGCACCAGCTCTGAAGAGATTTTCGATCTTCTACAAGGGGGCCAGGGAGTTTTTGGTATCGCAATTGGCAAGGTTTGGAATGAAGTTGAAGGTTCGCTATCACATTTGCAGGCAGAAAATGTCAACGATGGCGCGATTTTGGCTTCAAGCGAATCGGACGAACTAGCGGCAAGAAGGAGACTTAGAGGGGCGTAAGTAAAGCCCTGCCTCTATTCTTGTCGCCATGGCGCGCCAGGAGTTCTCTGATCGGCATATAGGTCCATCAAGTGATGAGATCTCAACGATGCTACTTGAGCTTGGCTATAGTGATTTAGAATCTTTTACTCAAGCAGTTCTGCCAGATTCCATCAAATTAACTTCTAAATTTGGTCCGTTGCTCCCAAAACCAATATCAGAGATAGAAGTCATTGCTGAGTTGAAAAACTTGGCGGCAGAAAATCACAAGATGGAATCTTTGATCGGCCTTGGTTATTATGCAAGTGTCACTCCGCCAGTTGTATTGAGAAATGTTTTGGAAAATCCAGCCTGGTACACCGCCTACACTCCTTATCAGCCTGAGATAAGTCAAGGCAGACTTGAAGCTCTCTTCACTTTCCAAACTATGGTAAGCGATCTAACCGGATTGCCAATCTGTAATGCATCCATGCTTGATGAGCCAACGGCTGCGGCAGAGGCAATGACTCTTGCAAGGCGAAGCACCAAGCTTGGCGACGAGGCAAAATTTGTAATTGATTCAAGAGTTCATCCCCAGACCCAAGCTGTAGTTATGACAAGAGCAAAGCCACTTAGGATTACGTGTGAAGTTCTTGACTTAAGTAGCGGTGTTGATTTGAGTCATTGCTTTGGAGTTCTACTCCAGTATCCAGATACTTTTGGGTCACTAAATGATTTCTCTGAAGTAATTGCAAAAGCCCATAGCGGTGGAGCTTTGGTAATCATGGCAAGTGATCTATTGGCTCTGACCCTAATCAAGTCTCCAGGGGAGTGGGGAGCAGATATTGCAGTCGGCTCTGCTCAGAGATTTGGTGTCCCTATGGGATTTGGTGGACCGCACGCTGGATTTCTTGCGGTCAGAGAAGGTCTTGAGAGATCTCTGCCAGGAAGACTTGTGGGCCAGAGTATTGATAGCCATGGAAACCCAGCCCTTCGATTGGCTCTACAGACAAGAGAGCAACATATTAGGCGTGATAAGGCAACAAGCAATATTTGTACAGCGCAAGTTTTGTTGGCGGTCATCTCTGCTTTTTATGGGGCATGGCATGGACCTGAAGGGTTGAAAGAAATTGCCGTAAGGACCCACCAGTTAGCTAGAAAGCTTGCCGGCTGTCTCAAGGAGAGCGGCTTTGAGCTCTATAGCGCTAATTTCTTTGACACAGTTTCTTTTCTTGCAAGTAATAGTGAGGCGCTTATTGATGCTGCGCTTAAGGCTGGAATTAATGTTAGAAAGATCAGTGGCGGGGTAAGTGTTGCCTTTGATGAAGTAAGCACTAGCGCAACGGTTGAAAGATTGATTAGAGCCTGGGGATTAAAGCAAAGCAGCTCTGAATCATATGGCTCGATTGCATCGATACGTTCTACTTCCTATATGCAGCATCCAGTCTTTAATTCCTATCACTCTGAGACAGCGATGCTTCGCTACATAAGAACTCTCTCTGATCGCGATTTGGCACTTGATAGAACCATGATTCCACTTGGTTCTTGCACCATGAAATTAAATGCTACAACAGAGATGGAGGCCATCACCTGGCCAGAATTTGCTGATCTTCACCCCTTTGCGCCAAGTAACCAATCAGCAGGAACGCGAAAAATAGTATCGGAGCTCTCAAGATGGCTCATTGATATAACGGGATATGACGCTGTATCACTGCAACCAAATGCTGGTTCTCAAGGAGAGTTTGCAGGACTTCTTGCAATTAGAAATTACTTAGACTCACTTGGCCAGAGTCAACGAGATATCTGCTTGATTCCATCTAGTGCTCATGGAACAAATGCCGCAAGCGCTGTTATGGCTGGGATGAGAGTAGTTGTGATCGCTTGCGATGAAGCTGGCAATGTTTCAATGGAAGATCTAAAGGCCAAAATAGCGGAATATGGGGAGAATTTGGCAGCGTTAATGGTCACCTATCCCTCTACACATGGCGTTTTTGAATCAGAAATTAGTCAGATCTGCGCCCTTATTCATAACGCTGGCGGTCAGGTCTATGTCGATGGCGCGAACTTAAATGCTCTAGTTGGACTTGCTCAACCTGGAAAATTTGGCGCCGACGTTTCCCATCTTAATCTCCACAAAACATTTTGTATTCCACATGGTGGGGGAGGACCTGGTGTGGGTCCAGTAATTGCTAAAAAACATCTTGCCCCGTTTCTGCCAAATCACCCTCTTGATTCATCAGCGGGGCCGTTAACCGGGCCTGGGCCAATAAGCGGAGCTCCCTTTGGTTCAGCTTTAATTCTTCCTATTTCTTGGGCCTATATAAGAATGATGGGAGCAGAGGGCTTAACAAAGGCAACGCAGGTGGCAATTCTCTCTGCCAATTACATTGCAAAAAAGCTTGCCAGTGATTATCCAACTTTATACACGGGAAAAAATAATCTGATTGCCCATGAATGCATCATCGACATCCGTGAAATAACTAAACGAAGCGGTGTGAGCGTTGATGACATCGCTAAGCGTTTAATGGACTATGGCTTTCACGCACCGACGATGAGCTTTCCGGTCCCCGGTACATTAATGATTGAACCAACAGAATCTGAAGATATAACTGAGATAGATCGCTTTATTGCCGCTTTGAGATCTATTGCAAAAGAGATTAGGGCTGTTGAATCGGGGGAGATTTCCCTTGAAAACTCGCCGCTACGAAACGCCCCTCATACCGTTGAAGCATTAGTTAGTGATAGTTGGGATAGGCCATATAGCCGCCAAGAAGCTGCGCTACCGCTAGGAAGCGAGATTGGAATACAGAGGCGAGGAAAGTATTGGCCAACAGTAGGTAGAGTCGATGGAGCCCACGGGGATAGGAACTTGGTTTGCGCTTGTGAGCCGATAGAGAGCATTGCAATAAACTAGTTTTACTTTACATAATGTAGATTATCGGTTATATACCAGGTCTGACCTACGTTGTAGAAATACGCATAAAAGCCATAAAACACTCAAAATGCTCACCCATGAGTAGCTTCCTCTTAGGGTGGTAGCTCGATCCTTAAAGGCCTCAATCTCCATATCTAAAGCAGTCGGTTTGAACTGTTCTGCAGCGGTTAAGACTTTTCCATTTTGATCAATATGTGCGGTGAATCCAGTTGTGCTCACTACTGCAAATTGCCGTGAAAGTTCTGCCGCTCTAGCTCTAGTGATTTGAAGTTGCTGAGCTGCTTGATAACTATCACCAAAGGTCGCGTTATTGGTCTGTGCCACTAAGAATTCTGCGTTAACTGCTCCCGACTGAATGTGGTCATCATCGAGAACTTCAAAGCAGATGAAAGATTGGAATTCTATGCCGTTTACTTTGTGCTTTACCCAATTATCCCCTGGAATAAAATCTCTAACCTGTCTGGCAAGAGGGGAAATCATCTCCGATATTGACCTAAGTGGGATATATTCACCAAAAGGAGCTAAATCCTGTTTAACATATCTCGAGAGCAATTCCCCATCGGCCCCATATAAAAGACTGGAATTTAGAGGCCCAAAGCTTCTCTGTTCGACTGCACCAATTAATAACGGCTTCTCAATTTCTTCAATAAGTTCAGCAATCCCCTGACGAGCCTTTAAATTCGCTATTGGATCAACATCAGATGCATTCTCAGGCCAAATTACTAAATCAGCGCTGCTCCGCTTAGGAGTTGCATCTATATGATTATTTAAAACCGCTAAGGCACGTTGATTAAATTCCAAACCCAGTTGA
>Ga0214917_10006340_pt1 | contig 12310 bp, 11 predicted proteins | sample LL_1208_BB_MetaG_FD_177983 | JGI IMG/M metagenome (GOLD analysis project Ga0214917, IMG submission 177983) | Freshwater microbial communities from Lake Lanier, Atlanta, Georgia, United States - LL_1208_BB | ecosystem: Environmental > Aquatic > Freshwater > Lake | place: USA: Georgia | collected...
TATGCCACTTATGACAACTGTCGAAGCTGGTTCTGCTATCGGCGCTACAAAGTCGCCACCTAAGTTATTAAGACCTTTGACTCTCTCGTCGAGAAGATAGGAAGTCACGCGACCACTGAGGACGCGCAGTCGAGTAACGATCTTGTTGACTCCCGGATTGAGGGAATCAAGTCGGATGATTCGCTCGCTGGCAGCTGAGATAGTGAAGCTTGTTGCAGCAGCGGGGCCATTCTCAGAAAAAGTTGTGATCTCCACCGTTGCATCGCTCAAACCGCTATTCTCTATCGCCAATTTGCTCTGACTAGTAACACCCGCACTTCCGCCAACGAACCAACTTTCAACATCACCGGAGTCGCACACTGTCCCGCTGGTCCACTGACCGGATTTACTCTGTAATTCCAGCGAATTTCGGGGATCACCTTGAATGACAATCGCTCCTCGCGAAAGGGTGAATGAGCCCGATGTATTCGAAGTGAAATCTGAGCGGAGCGATGCAAGATATTTCGTCGGAACTTTTCCTGCCGGAAGGAGAACAGTGGATCGCGCTCCATTGAGTGGACCCGGGCAAGTTGATGGTGGGTAACCCGCCGTCACATCTCTCGATTGCGAACTCTGCGGCAATAGAAAGGCGATATGTATCGCGATGATGAAGATCAGCAGAGAGATGCCCGCACGAGTCTCTTTCACGAGAGCTCCTCTTCTCGCATCTGACTTCGTCGACGACGAGCTGGAAGCGCTAGTACAACGGCGGTCACAAGAAGAATTATCTGGAGTGAGACCCAACCTCGTCGCGCAGTTCCATCGTGGTAGAGAACAAAATCCCCTGGTTCATCAATAAAGAATCGCGGCAGGCCATTGTCAGTCTTCTCGGCGTTGATGATCTTGCCGTTGAGAACCATCTTCCATCGATCATCGTATTTCTCGGAGACGATCACCGTTCCCGATGTAGTCAACCTTCCTTGTGCGCCGATGGCTCCACCAGGGATGGTGGTGTATTGACCGCTCGTGGAGAGAAATGAGATGTGACTGAGCGCGCCGGCTACTTTCCACGATGTTCCTTCATCAGTTGATGATGCGCGGGTAAATCCTCCCGCTCCGTCGATCGTTCGCGTCAATTCCTCTTGATACGGCTTTGCCAAGTAGATATATCGAATACCAAATTGGGCAAGTACCTGACTACTTGTGACTCCGCTTCCAGTCACAAGGTCATCAATCGCTTGAGTGACCTCGCGTGAGAGCGCGTTCATCACATCGGGTTCGCCAATCAACAGATCCTGATCTCTGGCGATGAAATAGCGAATCTGGTCTCCTTGATAACGCAAGACAAGAGTCTTGTAGCGCTCTTCAGTCTGTGCGCTGACGCTAAGGAAAGCTGGTAAGGCAGATTTCACATTGCTCTGTAATGGCGCCGAAGGCGAGCTGATCACCCACCAGAACATCGATCCAACGACGGAGAAGATTGTCATGGCGCTGATCAGTCCAAGCAGAATGTGGCGAAAGTCCACATGTGCTGCTGAAATCTGCGGCACATAGTGATCGACGATAATCACTGCAGCGAGGACGCCTGCCAGAGTTGGAATAACGACCAAACTTCCAACCCAGAGTCGTTGCGGCTGGAAGGTTCCATGTCCGGCAATCTCTCGAGAACCAAAGAGCGCAGCAAGTCCGAGAAAATAAAGTGCCACTTCTCCAAGACGACCGGTCTTACTGACAAATAAGGAAGTAATCGCGAGAAGAATCAAAGGCGAAATAAGCCAGAGCGGCGTGGATCCAAGGCCACCTGGATTTCCCGTGACGATTGAAAGGACCGAACCACCTGCGAGATTGATTCCTGGATCCAAGAGGATTCTTGATGGATGAAGGATGAACTCCAGCGACCATGGAACAGATAGCAAGAATGGAACGGCGAGAATCGCAATGCGACGAGCATTGCGTCGATCAAATTCTTCCTTGGTCAAATTTGGATTGGGTGTATTGAAAGTAAAGAGATCGGAGATGAAGAGAATGAGTTGCCAAATCGAAAGTGCGAGGAATATCAATGGCGAAAACGCTAGAACAACGGCGACGATAAGAGAGAGCGTCCAAATTCCTCGCCAACTTATTGATTCCAATCGTTCGAATCCGAGCAAACTTCGAAATAGCCATGGCCCGATGATGAGAAGAATGACAGTGCCTAATCGACCAGAGTTGACTGATGTCAGAGTTACTGGCGAGAAGGCGTAGACCAGAGCGGCAAGGAGGGCGAGGTAATGCAATTCGGTAAATGATCGGGCAAGTCGATATGCACCGAGGAATGCCAGCGGCACCGCTCCAATGAAGAGAAGTGCGACAAAAAGCTTGAGATTAAATCCGGTTACAACCGAAGCGATTCCAAGGAGGGCAACCCACGGTGGCGTATTGGAGCTAGTCCCAAGACCTACGAGATGCCATGAAGCAACGTAATCTCGAAGCAGATCCAGGCCACTGGACGGTACAACTGGTAGCGCTCCCCCAACGAGATCGCCGATTCGACTCCTAAATGCAATAAGCGAGAAGAGGATTACCGCCAGAGAAGAGGAGAGGATCGGGCGGCGGATGATGGCGCGAAGGGGTGAAGGCGCCGGCGTTAATTCGATATCTGCATCTTCAAGCGCCTTATCGTCGAAGTCGAGCTCGGAGCTACTTTCTTCGCTTGATATCTGACCAAGCGCGCTTTTGCTCCATGCTCGGCTGAGCGCATTACGTCCGCGTTCGATGGCGAGCTGCACTTGTTCGATTCGTGGCGGGATGAAACGTGCGACTGCTCGGGAGGAAACCAGACGGGTCCGCTTTCTATCTCGGCGGGCGCGGAGAAGATCTTGTGGCTTGATCAGAATCAAGAAGACTGCAGCAAGTTCATCCAATGCATAACCTGGAAGTTTTGCAATCAAGAAACCGAGCGCGCGCACGACTGCTGAAGCTGCAAGTTGGAGCGCGATTAAAGGCGTCAACCAGAGTGAGGAGTTTGCCATCAATACATATGCTGCATGGCGACGATCAAGTAAGAGAGGTCGATGGAAGAGATTGTCTTCAACATCGATGCTGCGTCGTTCATTTGCCGCAGCTTCAGCATGAAAGGCTATTGCGCTTGGAACACAGATCACTGAATGGCCAGCGGTATGTACTCGCCAACCAAAATCCACGTCGTCTCGAAAGAGGGCAAGTTCGGGATCGAAGCCACCTAACTCTTCAAAGACTTCCCGACGAATCAGCGCTCCGGCTGTGCTAACTGCGAGAACTTCACGAATTCCGTCGTGTTGACCTTGGTCTTGCTCTCGAAATTCCAATCCAGTCCAACGAGCGCCGTTACCCGCGATACTGACTCCCACTTCCAATAAGTGGTTTCGATCATGCCAGCCTCGCAACTTCGGCCCCGCAACTGCAACATGTGGTCGTTCATCGACAGCGGTAAGTAATTCGCTCAGTGCGTGAGCAGCAGGCGCGCAATCATCGTGAATCAACCAGATCCATTCGGCAATGCCTTCTGACGCGCGATCTAATTTCGAACTTTGCAGAGCTCTCTGAACTGCCCCACCAAAACCAAGATTTCGCTCGCCCTGGATGACATGGATGCCTGCGCTCTTGAGTAATTTGACTGAGCCGTCCTGCGATGCGGTATCGACCGCAATGATCTGGTCTATCTCGTGGCGTTGCTTGGAGAGAGATGCGACTGTTTCCGGCAACCATGTTGCGCCATCGTGAGAGACGATGATGGCTGTAACGAAGTGTCGTTCGCGAAGTGAAGTCGGCATCTCACCGCCTTTATCAAGATGAAGCTAAACGCGATTCGCGAAGCTCTTGGGAAGGAGAGTAGCGAGCCTACGAGGAGATGGTCGCCTTTTTAGGCGGGGCGACGCTTGAGGCGACGGCGTTCACGCTCAGAGAGGCCACCCCAAATTCCAAATCTTTCGTCATGAGCAAGGGCATATTCGAGACATTCCTGGCGAACTTCACAGGAGAGACAGACTCGTTTTGCCTCGCGGGTAGAACCGCCTTTTTCAGGGAAGAAGGCTTCTGGATCGGTTTGGGCACAGAGTGCGCGTTCCTGCCAAGAAAGTTCAACAATCTCGCCACTTGTAAGTTGGATGCTGGGACCGGGGATGAAAGTCTGCTCATTTCGACGAGCATCTGTCATGTGTGGTTCTCCTACGACGTTGGCCACTTCTGACAGCGGCCCAATGGGGAGAATTACACGCATGTTATTCACATTCGTCAAGTTACTTTCGCGGAATTTGACCTCGAAAATCCTTGAAAATCTTGCTAATCAGAAGCCAAAGACCTGATTTTCCAAGATTGAACCACTTTTGACGCGGGCTCCAGGAGCGATAAAGCAATTTTCTACACGCGAATCTTCTTCAATCACCACATTCTCGGCGATGATCGAACCGTGCACCTTCACTCGAGGCCCAATCTCGGTTCCCGATGCGATATAGGAGCCCTGAGAGGCATCAGCGGTTGGATCTATTCGCACATTGCTCTCCAACAAAGCGCCACCTTTGATTTCCGGCGTTGCAGATGAGATTGAGGGATTGAGAATCAAATCTCGCGAAGCTTTGATCATGGCATGAGGGGTTCCCATATCGATCCAATATCGAGAATCTTCAAATCCAAAAATCGGTCGACCTGAATTTAAAAGAGCTGGGAATGTCTCTCGTTCCACGCTGACAACAGTGTTCTGCGGAATCGATTGGATGGCTCGACTCGAAAAGATGTAGCAACCAGCGTTGATGGTATTCGCTTTAGGTTGATCCATCTTCTCGAGAAACTCGCTAACGCGACCAGCGTTATCGATAGGAACGCAACCGTAAGCTCGAGCATCCGCGACTGTCGTCAAGTGCAATGTCACGTCGGCGTTCTGAGTTTGGTGTAGCTCTGCTTGGGCATTGAGATCATGGCCGCTGAGAACATCGCCATTAAAAATGAAAACTGATTCGTTTTCTGAAAGATTCAAGGATGCCGCGGCATTCGCAATGGCGCCACCAGTTCCAAGAGGGCTCAGCTCGATTGCATATTGCAATTTCACGCCGTAAGCGCTTCCATCTCCGAAATATGGTTCGAAAACTTCAGCGAGATATGAAGTAGCCAGAACTATCTCTTTTACTCCCGCATCTCGAGCTTTGACGATTTGATGCTCAGTTACTGGCTTTCCCGCGATGCGAATCATGGGCTTAGGAACAGTGTTTGTCAGTGGTTGGAGCCGAGTTCCTTTACCTCCCACCAAGAGAATCGCCTTATTGATCGCCATTGTTCTCTAGTTCTCTCGAATTCGCGCCGCTGCATCGGCAATCTGTTCATCAGTTGCAGTCAAAGCGATGCGAACATGACTTGAGCCAAGTTGGCCATAAAAGTTTCCGGGCGTGACAAGAATTCCTCGTTCGGCAAACCAACTTACAGTTGACCAATCTTCTTCATCTCGCGTACACCAGAGATAAAGACCTGCTTCAGAAAATTCGATGGTGAAACCGGATGCTTCGAGCGCGGCCCGCAATACCGCGCGACGACGTCGATAACGATCTGCTTGTTCTTTGACATGTTCTTCATCTGCAAGAGAGACCGCCATCGCGCGTTGAATCGGCTGAGGAACCATCATCCCCATATGTTTACGAATCTCGAGGAGTCGGGAGATCAGCGATGAATCACCTGCAATGAATGCACCTCGATAGCCAGCCATGTTCGAGCGCTTTGATAAGGAATGGACTGCAAGCAATCCTTGGTTATCTCCGTCGGCTAGATCGAGGATAGATTCTCCAGATTTCTGATCGGAGAATGGCAAGTAACACTCATCGGATGCAACGGGTGTTTTGGTACGACGAGACCACGAGATCACCGCCTGCAACTCTTCGCGACTATGAACGCGCCCTGTTGGATTAGAAGGGGAATTAATCCAGACCAAATCGACTCCAGTTTCAGGCCAATTGCGCGGATCAATCCCGACTTCGATGATCTCCGCACCAGCAAGGATTCCGCCGACGCGGTAGGTCGGGTATGCGATCTCTGGTATCAGGATTCGCTTTGCTTGAAGAAGGAATGGAAGAAGGGCGACTAATTCTTTCGAGCCAATCGTGGGAAGAACATCGAAGTTACCCTTCGCTCCCAATCGAAATTGGCAGTACTGCTTGAGTGCTTCGCGAAGTTCTGGCGAACCCGTTGTTACCGGATACCCCGGAGAATTCGCGCTTGCAACGAGGCCGGACTGGACGAGATCGGGCGTTGCATCAACCGGCGTGCCTTGCGAGAGGTCGATAAAGCCTCGCAGGTTCTGGCGAGCCCTGGCGCCGTACGGGGCGAGGGCATCCCAGGGAAAATCAGGAAGTTTCAGGGCCTAGTTCTCTGGCTTCTTCTGGATTTGAAGGAGCAGAGGATGGTCTTTCTGGGTGGGGCCAACTTTGCTCGCTCCCCCAGGTGAACCGAGTTCGTCGAAGAATTCAGCGTTGACCTTCTTATATTCGCTCCACTGACCGGGAACATCATCTTCGTAATAGATCGCTTCGACGGGGCAGACTGGTTCGCAAGCTCCGCAATCCACGCACTCATCGGGCTGGATGTAGAGCATGCGCTCACCTTCATAAATGCAGTCAACCGGACACTCTTCGATACATGACTTGTCTTTGACATCGATACAAGGCAAGGCGATTACATATGTCACGAGTTACTCCATCTCTGCTCTCGTCTGCATCAGGGGCGAAAGCGGGGTCGTATATCCCTTGTGAAGGTTCCCTATCGTACAGAATTGGCAATTATGGAGCGCGCTCAGGGACGGCAGCTTGCCATCTATGACACCCTGACACGTTCGATTCAAACCGTGAATGCTCGAGATGGGGCGCAAGTTCGAATCTATTGCTGTGGGCCAACGGTCTACCGCGATGCCCACGTTGGAAATCTCCGAACCTTCCTTCTCGCCGACGTTGTCCGCAGGACTCTGAAGTTCATCGGGCAAGAAGTTCTCATGGTCCAAAACATCACTGATGTTGGGCATATGAGTGAGGATTTCGAAGAGGATAAAATGCTCGCTTCTTCTCGAATCGAGCAGCGAGATCCTTTTGCGATCGCTCGAGATTATGAAGAACGTTTTCATCGCGATTGTTCTGCAATCAACATCGCGCCTGCTACGCATAATCCACGCGCCAGTGAATCAATCGAATTGATGATTGAACATATCCAGCGACTCTTTGAACTTGGTTTGGCATATCAAGGAAGTGATGGTTCGGTGTATTTCGCTGCCGAGAAATTCCCCGGTTACGGGGAACTCAGTGGAAATCGACTTGATGCTCTCAAACCTGGACATCGCTATGAGTACAGTGAAGATGGCGCAAAGCGTTTCCATGCTGATTGGGCGCTCTGGAAATCTGCTGGAGCCCGGCGCGAGATGATTTGGGATACGCCGTGGGGAAAGGGTTTCCCTGGTTGGCATATCGAGTGCTCTGCCATGTCTCTGCACTATCTTGCTGGACATATCGATCTTCATATTGGCGGAATTGATCTGCGCTTCCCTCATCATGAAAACGAGCGAGCACAATCAAATCCAGTCACGGGAGATGAAGCGGTGAGCTCCTGGCTTCACGGTGAACATCTCCTCTTTGAAGGTAAGAAGATGTCGAAGAGTTCTGGAAATGTTGTACTCGTCAAAGATCTTGTTGCACGAGGTCTGGATCCCTTGGCTCTTCGCTTCTGTCTTATGGAGAATAGATATCGAAGTCAGATGGATCTCTCGTGGGCCGGGCTTGAGGCCGCGCACGCGCTTCTGCGGCGTTGGCGAGAGAGCTATCAACGTTGGAAAGACTCTAAAGATGCGGATCAAGGAAGAGTCGATCATTGGGTGAGCGCGATAACTGATGCATTCTGTAATGACCTTGATACCCCGAAGGCAATGATTCTGCTCCGTCAGATAGAGCGAGAATCAAAGCTGACTGATGGGGATAAGCGAGTAATCTTCGAGCGAATCGATCATCTAGTGGCGCTCGATCTACTTCGTGGAATTGATGCAGCAGTTCTCAGTCCCGAGGCAGAGGAACTTCTTAACAAGCGGGCGGCCGCTCGTTTAGCGCGCGATTTCTCTCTCAGTGACCAACTACGAGATCAACTCCATACACTCGGAGTTTCGGTGCGCGATACTTCTGATGGGCAGGTCTGGGAGGTTCGCTAAAAACTTCAGGCGAAGCGAGAGGTAAGAATGAGTATCGCTAGAAGCAATGAACCACCAAAGGCAAAGAGATTTCCGTAGTTATTTCCTTGGACGAGAAGTTCACCGCCATTTCCTAGCGTGGCTGCGCGAAGAACGAGACCAATCCAGAAGATCGAATAGAGATATGTGCATAGTCTTTGGTGATACATGTTCTTGACAAGAGAAAAACCAAGAACAAGCGCAATCAACGAAGCGATGACCCCAAATGGTTGATACGAGTTATGCAAGAAGATCCCGGCGATTGCAACAAGCCCACCGAATAGCGAGGAGATGATGAAATTCATCGCTGAATTCCGGCGAAGAGATCTACCTCTCGTCCATTCTCATCGCGCTGCCCAGCAGTTTCTCCGTAGACCAAGCGATAGAACTCTTTGCCCCAAACTTTGAAGCCGAGATTGTCGGACAGGGCGAAGAACGGGCCGTCGACTGAGATCTGGGTGGGATGGGCGCGCATTGCATCCATTTTTCTTGCCGCATATTCATCCGCGTTAATAACAGTGGTTACGAGTTCATCTGGTTGCGCAAATGGAAAGTCTTCAGCCTTATCGACGCCAAAGAATTGGTTTCCAGTTCCTTTCATCGCTTCGATGCCAGCTTCGATCACAGATTTTGGAATCGTGTTCCAATAGATCTTGGGGATCACCCAATTTTTCTCACGAGAAATCTCTGCGGCTCGCATCGCTACGCGATGTGCCTGGATGTGATCTGGATGGCCATAACCACCAATCTCGTCATATGTGATCAGCACATGCGGCTTGATTTCTTCGATAATCGGTAGAAGCGTTGCGGCAGCCTCATCGAGATTAGCGTTCCAGAAAACATCTTTTCGATTATTCGGTTCGCTACCCATCATGCCGCTATCTCGCCAGCGGTGTGTGGGGAAGCCAAGGAATCGATGATCCTTTACTCCGAGAATCTTCATGGCATTTGCTAATTCGATTTCTCGATGTTCACCTAGTCGATCTTCTTGACTACTCGCCAGATGAGCTAACTCGGGAACGAGAATCTCACCTTCTTCGCCGCGAGTGCACGTCACAAGGGTTACTTCCGCGCCTCGATCGATGTAATAAGCCATGGTCGCGCCATTGTTGATCGTCTCATCATCTGGATGAGCATGAACGAGCAACATTCGATATCCCTGCATTGATGGAGTCTGATCTTTCAGATTGAGAGCCATAGTGGGAGAAGCGTAGCCATGAGTACGATGGGGGTGATGGCTACCGAAGAGAATAAGAGCGAGAACAGATCTCGTCTACCTCGAGATGAGCGACGTGCTCAACTCCTCGCCGCAGCGTTAGAAGTTTTTACAGGCTCTGGTTATCACGCGGCCTCTATGGATGAAATTGCCGAGCGCGCATCTGTTAGCAAGCCAGTTCTGTATCAGCATTTTCCCTCAAAACTAGATCTCTACTTAGCAGTCCTTGATATGCATATTGATTCATTGGTCTTCGCCATCCAAAAGGCGATTGCATCAACGAAAGAGAATAAGAACCGTGTCAAAGCAACAATCGATGCATACTTCGGATTTATCGAAGGTGAAGGTGAAGCGTTTCGCCTTCTCTTTGAAAGTGACATGAGCGTTGAGCCTCAAGTTCGCGAGCGACTCAATCGAATGACTTATGAATGCGCCCTCGCGGTGAGCGCGGTGATCTCTCTCGATACTGGACTTCCGAAAGAAGAATCCATGATTCTCGCAATCGGTTTGATTGGTTGCACGCAGATCACGGCGCGACATTGGCTCGAGAAAGATGTGAAGATGAATCGAGCCCAAGCCAGCGCCCTAGTAACCAACCTGCTCTGGCGTGGAATTTCCGGTTTCCCGCTTCAGAGTTAGGATGCTGACATGACGACAAAGAAAAGCTCTGCCAAAAGTGATCTTGCCCGATCTGAAGTTCGCATCACTGTCGCCGATCAGTCTCGCGAAATAACGATCGAAACCGCAGCAGATCGAGATGAAGTCCTTACTGCAGCAAAGAAGGCGCTTGCAGCTGGTGAACCACTTGTACTTACCGATACTCGGGGCCGTCAATTCTTGATTCCAGCGGCAAAGATCAGTTCGATTGAGATCGGCGATATCACTGAGCGCCGGGTTGGTTTCGCGACGCTTTAATCTTTGATTGCTTTAGAAGATTCCAACCAGCTCAAGGACCGAATAAGCAACTTCTCTGTAATCCGAGGAAGCATCGCTATGCGGTGCTGATGAGAGAACGCTTCGCATTGAACTCTCTGAATCTCTTACCGAAGTATCAAACCTGATGGCCGGTTCAAGCACTTTGAAATCTGAAGTGATGAGCTCCTGGAGCGCCGGATTGAGCTGATTGCATTGAGTAGGAAGTAAAGAAAGATCTGAAGCGCTCTGCGCAGATCGCAGGAAATCCCGTATATGAAGGGCGCCACGAATCGAAAGAAAGGTATCGAGAACCGGAATAACAATATGCGTCGCAATCGAAGTAAGTTCTCTGAGAGAGGCCGAAGGACCGCTTGCCGTATCAACGATGACCAGATCGAAGTTGCTCGAAAAACTCGGCAGCCAATCCCATGACTCTTCATTCGCCAATGCTCGCGAAGCGCTTGGAATGAACGAGAACCTCTCAGCGCTCTTGACCACCGCGAGATCGGGAGTGGATTTCTTGGCACACAACTCCCCCACTGTAATACGGGGATTTTCTATGCCAGTTAGAAATGTCAGAGTTGCCGCGGGGTCTGTATCGACCAGCAGCGCATTCTTCCCATATTCAGCGCTCGCAACGGCCAGAGCATGAGCGCTCACCGTTTTTCCTGTACCACCGGCGGTATTTGCAAACAAGATAATTGGGGTTGCCATCATGCAATCTTCCAACGCTCTCGCGCAGCGCGCAGTTGTGGCGTCTCTCGAAACCAACTTGGCAAAGTAGCGAGCGCGCGACGAGTTGTCATCAACGCAAGGTCAGTACCCTGACGCAAACCCGGCGGCGTCGGCCAGCCATAGAGTCTGCGAGCCCAACGTGGCAGTGATGATGCTGCTAATCCAGCTATCCCACCCCAAAGCGGTGCAATCGGTGTTCCAAAACGTAGAAGTGGCGGCAGCGGCGGAAGCGCGATGAAGAGCGCGGCTCGTTTTGCGTCGTCAGATGCTTTCAATTCTGGACCAATCTTGGTGAAGTAACTTTCAAGTTCATCTCTCGTGCGTGGAACTTCGATCGGATTGATTCCAACTAACTCTGCAAAGGTGACCATCTCAGTGATGTATTGGTCCTGTTCTCTCTCTGTAAGTTTCAATCCAGAGCGAAGTGCGGTATCCAAAAACGCATCGACCATCGCCATATGCACCCAGAGCAGAAGATGTGGATCATCGACACCTAGTTTGGTGTGAATCTTGCGGACTCTTGCGGTGAGTGACTCAACTTCAGTTCGGGTACCAAATGTCAATGTGCCCACATAATCACCGGTACGTTGTAGACGGCCCCAAGCATCTTCGCGAAAGTTGGAATGTGCAGCGACGCCAGACATCGCATCTGGGTGAAGCGCTTGCTCCAATAGCGCACGAATTCCTCCGACAAGCATCGAGGGATCAGAATGAACTCGCCAGGTCACAGAATCTGGCGAGAAATAGCCATCGCTCACGAAGCGATCATCTCCTGGATCCCTGTAATCAACATCTCGAATGCGATTGCTGCCGTCAAAAGGCCTGCGATCTTCGCCAGGAGCATGACTCCAGCTTCCTTAATGACGCTCACAATTGTCGTTGCAAAAGTCAGAGAGAGACCGATCACTATATGTGCGCCAAGAACAGCGAGAGCGAGCGCCAGCGCCATCGAATTTCCTTCGACCCGCTTTGCAAAGAGCATGATGGTGACGATCGCTCCTGGTCCGGCAAGCAATGGAGTTCCCAATGGAACGAGGGCGAGATTTTTGCGGCTTCCATCATCCTCACGATGATCATTGCCTTTGAGTAGTTCGAGAGAGATGAGAAGTAAGAGGAGTCCGCCTGCCCCTTGGAGTGCAGGAATCGATATATCCAAGTAACCAACAATCAATTGTCCGAAGAGTGCGAAAAGTGTGATGATTCCAAGTGAGGTGCATGCAGCCAACCACGCCATTCGAATCTGTTGTCGGCGCGATTGCGATCCA
>Ga0214917_10006341_pt1 | contig 12307 bp, 15 predicted proteins | sample LL_1208_BB_MetaG_FD_177983 | JGI IMG/M metagenome (GOLD analysis project Ga0214917, IMG submission 177983) | Freshwater microbial communities from Lake Lanier, Atlanta, Georgia, United States - LL_1208_BB | ecosystem: Environmental > Aquatic > Freshwater > Lake | place: USA: Georgia | collected...
GCGGCGAGCTGCCTGCCGCGGTGATCATCAACGGGGTGGTGCGGCTGCTGCCGGGCACGGTGGGCACCGCCGCCTCGCTCGACGACGAAAGCCACAGCGCCGGCCTGCTGGAGCACCCCCACTACACCCGCCCGGCCAGCTTCCGGGGCATGGAGGTGCCGGCGGTGCTGCGCAGCGGCGACCACGGCGCCATCGCCCGCTGGCGCGAGCAGCAGCAGCAGCAGCGCACCCAGCAGCGGCGCCCCGACCTCTATGCCCGCTGGCAGGAGCAGCAGCAGGAGCAGCAATGACCCGAGCGGTGGAGCGCAGCGATAGGGTCTGGGGCAACGAACCCTGCGCCCCATGCAGCTGCGCATCGGCAACGGCTACGACATTCATCGGTTGGTGCCGGGGCGGCCGCTGATCCTGGGGGGCCAACGCCTCGCCCACCCTGACGGTCTGGGGCTCGATGGCCACAGCGATGCCGATGTGCTGGTGCACGCCATCATGGATGCCCTGCTGGGAGCCCTCAGCCTGGGGGACATCGGCAAGTACTTCCCCCCCGACGACCCCCAGTGGAAGGGCGCCGACAGCCTGATGCTGCTGGAGCAGGTCAACGCCCTGGTGCAGCAGCGCGGCTGGAGCGTGGTCAACATCGACAGCGTGGTCGTGGCCGAGCGACCCAAGCTCAAGCCCCACATCAGTGCCATGGCCTCTGCCATTGCTGAGCGCCTGGGGGTCGAACCGGAGCAGGTCGGTGTCAAGGCCACCACCAACGAACACCTGGGTGCCGAAGGTCGCGAAGAGGGCATCAGCTGCCATGCGGTGGCGCTGCTGAGCCGCAGCTGAGATGCACGTCTTGCCCCGCCTGGGCCGCTCCGTGATCACAGGCCTGCTGGCGCTGACCCTGCTGCTGGGCAGCTGGCTCTGGCCCCCTGAACCGGGTGTGGCAGCGACCACTGGGGCCAGCAGCAGCTACGACGTGGTGCTGGTGGAGCACCTGCGCATCAAGGTGCCGGCCCAAGCCGTCGACGCCTGGATCGCCGCCGAACGCGGCAGCTGGGAACCCTGGCTCGCAGCCCAGCCGGGCTTTCTCGATCGCCAGTTGCTGTGGGATCCCGAACGGGAAGAAGGCACGCTGCTGATCCACTGGCGCAGCCGCGCTGACTGGAAGGCCATCCCCGAGGCCGAGGTCGCCCATGTCCAGCAGCGCTTTGAGCAGCTGGCCCAGGAGCTCACCGGCAGCCGTGAGAGCAACCCCTTCCCGCTGATCTTTGAAGGGGAGCTGCTGCCGCAATGACACCAGTGCCGCCATGACAACACTGCTGCGATGACAAGCTCTGCGACCTACGTGCTGGGAACCAGCACAGGCGAGCTCGAACGCCTGGATCGCCAGCATCGGGTCTGGCGCGATGAGGCCCATGCCGGCTGGGCGAGGGCGGGCTTCGGCCCGGGGCAGCGCCTCCTGGATCTGGGGTGCGGGCCAGGCTTTGCAGCCCTCGATCTGGCCGAGCTTGTGGGCTCCGGCGGCAGCGTGCTGGCGCTCGACAACGCCGAGCCCTACCTGGCCCACCTGCGGCAGCAGGCCAGCGCCCGCCGACTGCCGCAGCTGTCCACCATGGCCTGTGATCTCAACGCCGAGGCCGCGACCGCGCCGGTGGGCAGCGATGGCCACGACGGCATTTGGTGCCGCTGGGTGGCGATGTTTCTGCGCGATCCGGAGCCGCTGATCGCGCTGATCGCCCGGGCCCTGCGCCCCGGCGGCCGCCTGGTTTTGCAGGAGTACATCCAGTGGGACACCTTTGCCCTGGTGCCCGGGGGCGAGGCGGTGGGCCGGTTCGTGCAGCGCTGCATCACCTACTGGCAGGCCAGTGGCGGCGATCCTCACATCGCCCGCCGCCTGCCTGCGCTGCTCGAGAGCCGGGGGCTGCGGCTGCTTGAGGCCCGCAGCCTGCAGGCCTGCGAACCCGCCTCCGGCGCCAAAGCGCTGTGGCTGCAGGATTTTCTGCGCAGCTACAGCCCCCAGCTGAGCGCGGCCGGCGTCTGGTCAGCCCAGGATCAGAACCAGCTCGAGCAGGAGCTGGTCCGCAGCCATCACCAGGCCAGCCTCTGGGTGACCCCGACCCTGGTCGAGATGATCTGGGAGCGGCCATGAACCCGGCAGATCACCAGCTCGATCTGGAGCGGCGCAGCCGCCTGGGCATGGTCGAGGCGATCTGGGGCGAACACAAGAGCGTCGACCAACTGGTGCGCATCCTCGACGCACTGGCGCTGGCCGGGGAGGTGATCCTCGCCACCCGCATCAGTGCCGACAAGGCCGCGGCCGTGCAGACCCTGCTGAGCACGGCAGCGGTGCGCTACGACGCCGACGCCCGCTGCCTGGTGAGCGCCACCCTGCCGGCTGCCGATCGCGCCCTCGGCGCGGTGATCATCGTCGGCGGAGGCAGCAGCGATCTGCCCGTGGCCGCCGAAGCCAGGCTGAGCCTTCAGGCCCATGGGGTCGAGGCCGAGCTGATGCTCGATGTGGGCGTGGCCGGGCTGCACCGGTTGCTGTCGCGGCTCGAGCAGCTGCACGGCGCCCGGGTGCTGATCGCCTGCGCCGGCATGGAGGGGGCACTGCCCACGGTGCTGGCCGGGCTGCTGCCGCAGCCGGTGATCGGCGTGCCGGTGTCGGTGGGCTACGGCGTCAGTGCCGGCGGCCAGGCGGCCCTGCACGGCATGCTGGCCAGCTGCGCCCCGGGGCTCACCGTGGTCAACATCGACAACGGCTACGGCGCGGCCATGGCAGCGCTGCGGATCCTGAACAATCGCCTCAGCAGTGGGGCCGCAGGGGGCGCTTGACGGGGGCGTCGAGCTCGAGCACGGCCTGGAGCCAGAGCTGCATCGAACGGGGCAACTGTCCGCGTTCATAGCGCTCGATGGCCTGCAGCAACACGGGCGTGTTGACCCAGCTGGTCGGGCGTGGAGCCATCGCGGCGAGGCTGCGTGCACGCCAGTCTGGAAAGACTTCCCTACCGCGGCAAGGGTGGCCGGGGTCTGTCTCCTTAAGTCTCCTGAGATCGGCTCAGAGGTGCTGCAGCTGGGGATAGGCGGTGATCAGTTCCTCGGTGCTGAGCACCTCACCGGCGCCTTCGGGCTGCCAGATCACCTCCAGGGCCAGCAGCTCCTCGCTGCCCACGGCGCCCAGCTGCTGCAGGGCCTGGCGCAGCTGGTCACCGCTGCCGGCGCCGGGCAGCTTGAGTCGACGGCGGCTGGCCACCAGCAGCGTGATCGCAATGAAGTCACTGGTCGCGTCGCTGTCGCCGGCGGCGACAGCGGCATCGCTGCGGCGGGTGCCGCCCACATTGCTGGTGACCTCGCGTTCGAGCTTGCTGCGCTCGGCCATCGAGAGGCGATTGAAAGTGGATTCGGCGCTGGCAAAGGGCACGTCGCCCTCCTCGCTGCTGGCGTAAACCCAGAGGTCAGGGTGGCGCAGCAGGGCCAGGGTGGTCTCCTGCAACACCTGCTGCAAGCCACTGCTGCTGCCGGTGTCGGCCGAGGCTGCCAGACGCCGCAGGTCACTCTGCAGATCGCGGGCCGAGGCCAGCAAGCCGACCTGCAGCTGGGCGATCGTGACGGGGCCATCGGCCGGGGGTCCATAGGCCAGGTCGCCGCCGCGCATGCCCGCCGGCAGGGCCGGGCCGCCACCGCCGCCACGCAGGGCATTGGCCAGCACACCCACGACCGCCATCAGGATCAGGAAGCCAAACAGGCCGCCGCCACCAAAGCCGAACAGGGGGATCAGGAAGGGAAAGCCGATACCGCCGCCACCGCCGTAGCCACCCCCATAACCGCCGCGATAGCTGCCACCCCCGCCATAGCTGCGGGGCATCGAGGGGGCGGAGCGGAAGCTCCCGCCGCCGATGCGGCCGCCGCTGGCGGCCAGCACCTGCCCCGGTGCCGCGGTCAGCACCAGGGCCAGGACCAGTGGCAGCGCCAACGCCGTGGCCAGACGCCGGCGCCAGGAGCGTGTGGGCCGAGGCCAGGTGCGGGCGGGCAGATGCAAGGGGCCCAAGGTCGACTGCAGCTTCAGGGCAGAAATCTAGGAACCACCCCCCACGATGGTGACCACCTCGAGCACATCGGATTCCCCGACCACCTGTTCGGGCCAGTCGCCCCGGCGCAGGATCGCGCCGTTGTATTCGACCACCACCAGCTGGGGCCGGTAACCCAGCTGTTCGAGCAGGGCCGGCAGGCGGAGACCCGCAGGGCAGCGGCGCGCTTCGCCGTTGACCGTGATCGCAATGGTGTCGGTCTCCGGCATCAGCACTCCTGCCCCAGGGCTTGCAGCAGCGTGCTGGCGGCCTGCCGTGGATCATCGGCAGCGGTGATGGCACGCACCACCGCCACCCGGGCAGCACCGGCAGCGCGCACGGCGCTCAGGTTGGTGACCTCGATGCCACCGATGGCAAAGAACGGAATCGGGCTGGTGCCGGCGGCCTGGCGCACATAGTCGAGACCGACCGGCTCGCGGCCGGGCTTGGTGGGCGTGGCATGCACCGGGCCGACACCCACATAGTCACATCCGTCGGCGACCGCCTGCTGCAGCTGGGCCAGGCGGTGGGTGCTGCGCCCGATCAGGCACGCGGGACCCAGCATCCGCCGCGCCAGGGCAGGCGGCAGATCCCCCTGCCCCAGATGGACGCCGTCGGCCCCGACCGCCAGGGCCAGATCGATGCGGTCATTGACGATGAACAGGGCCCCATGGCGGGCCGTGAGCTGCCGCAGCGCCCTGGCCTGCTGCAGCCGCGCCGCGTCGTCGAGCGGGGTGCCATCGGGGGCCAGGGCCTCAGCCTTGGCCCGGTACTGCACCAGGCGCACCCCCCCCTGCAGGGCCGCCTCGACCCTGGCCTCCAGGCCAGCCACAGGTCCTGTGATCAGATACAGGTGGCAACGGGCCAACTGCTGGCGGCGGGCATCCCCGCCCGCTGCAGCCAGGCGCACGGCCTGCAGCAGCTCCACCTCGAGGTCGTACAGCTGATAGCGGATCGCTGCAGCCTCGGCGGCCAGGGCGGGGCTGTCGCCACGGCCGAACTCTTCGAGCACGCGCAGGGCTTCGGCCACGCGGGAGGCGTTGGCCCCCACCACCTGCGACGGGTCCTGACGCTCGAGCTGGGCGGGATGGCCCATGCCGGCCGCAGGATCGCTGGCGGTGTGACGGGCCAGCTTGTAGCGGTCGGCGTGGAGCCGCCCCAGCCGCTGGCGCATGTCCTTGCAGCGGGCCACCAGATCGGCCCGATCGAGCGCAAAGCGCGCCCAGTCTTCAAGCACCCGCAGCCCCTCGCGGGCGCGGTCGAGATTGGCGTCGAGGAGCCGTTCGATCGCGGGGCTGCTAGGGGTGGTTGGCATGGTTCTGGAAACTGGCTGCGATGGCACCGATCAGCCCTGACAGCGACAATCCGATGCTCGTGCTGGTTTCAGGGATTCTGCTGCTCGGCGGCATCGCCGCGCTGATCAGCTGGGGACTGAGCAACGCCTACCCCGCGGCCTAGATCCCGGGCCTGCTGGGCATCGCGACCGATCTGGTCGCTGAGGGCCTGGAGATCGGCAAACCGCTGCTGATCGCGCAGGAAGGCGAGCGGCTCGACCACCAGCTCACGGCCGACGAGCTCGAGCTCGCGGTCGAGCAGATGCACCTCCACTGCCGAGGGAGCCGCCGGATCGACCGTGGGCTGGGGGCCCAGGTTCATCACCGCCGCCATCGCGGTTTGAGGGTGATTGGCCGTCCCATCCCGCAGCCAGACCCGGGCGGCGTAGACGCCTTCGCGCGGCAGAAACTTGCGGCCATCGACCTCAAGATTGGCCGTGGGCCAGCCCAGCCCCCGGCCCAGCCCGCGGCCGCGCACCACCCGGCCGCAGAAGCGGTAGGGACGCTGCAGCAGCCGACCCGCCTGCAACAGATCGCCAGCGGCCAGGGCCCGGCGGATGCGGCTGCTGCTGTGTCGCCCCGCAGCGTCGTGGAGCATCGGCACCACCGTGACCGCCACCCCGCGCGCGGCCGCCAAACGCTGCAGATCGGCAGCCGACCCGCTGCGCCCGGCCCCGAAGCGAAAGTTCTCACCCACGGCGATGCAGCGACCGCCGAGCTGCTCGAGCAGCACCGCGTTCACAAAGGCCTCGGGCGTCAGCGCCGCCAGGGCCCGATCAAAGGGCACCAGCACCAGCTGGACGATGCCGAGCGGTTCGAGCAGCTCGAGTTTTTCTTCGGGCAGATCGAGCCGCAGCCGCGCTTCTCCGTGCAGCACCTCGCGGGGGTGGGGCCAGAAGCTCACCACGGTGGGCCGCAGCGCGGGATCGGCGGCCGCGGCGGCGGTCACCGCCGCGATCACCTGGCGGTGCCCCTGATGAAGCCCGTCAAAACTGCCTAACGCAATCGCGGTCGGACGCTCGGCTTCGGCAGGGGTTCGCAGCGGGATCAACTCAGAGCAGCGCAGCAGCAACGCAACGAAACCCACCGCAGCGGCGGGACAGGGCGATCTTCCCATGGCAACTTTGGGATCAGACCTGCCTCCCCTGCGCCCCCGGCGCGCCCCCCATGGCCGATCGCCTTGACCTGCAGCTGATCTCGGCCGCCCTGCGGCGCCTGGGCTGGGTGCGTTTCTGGGTTCAGGTGGCCCTGGGGGTGGTGGTGGTCGGGGTGTTGACCTTCAACAACATCGGCGGGCGGCTGGCGGCCAACTCCTCCCGGGCCCTGGGCCTGGGTCCAGGCATCTCGCTCACCACGCTGTCGTTTCTGCTGCTGCTGTGGTCGCTGTGGCACAGCTGGATGGTGGTGCGTTGCGGCCGGGCGCTCAACTCGCCGGCCCGCCCCAGCAAGGGCGAAACCGCCCAGATGCTCAAGCGGGGGCTGCTGGCCGACCTGGTGGGCATCACCCTGGCGGTGGTGGGCTACCAGTCGCTGGCCGGCAGCCTGTTCGTGCAGGCCTCGCAGCAGGTGCCCGGCTTCTTCGGCGCCCAGATCCAGTCGGCGCCGGGCACCGCCGGACGGGTGGTGGGGCTGCCGATCACCTCGATCGAGATGCTCTCTGTGCTGGGCAACACCCAGGTGCTGTTTGCCCACCTGATCGGGCTCTGGATCAGCCTCTGGCTGCTGCAGCGGATCTACCGGCCCAGCTGAGGCAGCGCCCCGCAGTCACCCCGCCAGAACAGTTCGGGCTGCAGCGGGGTCAGGGAGACACCACCCGCCGCCACATGGGCCACGTCGGTGGGCCAGGCCGCCGGCCCGGCGACCTCGGCCTCCAGATCGTTGGCCACCTCGCCAGCCAGCCAGTAGTAGGTGCGGCCCCGGGGGTCGACCCGCTGCACAAACTGATCGGTGTATCGGCGGACCGCCTTGCGGCACCAGCGCAGTTCACCGATCTGCTGCGCCGGCAGGGGGGGCACATTGAGGTTGAGCAGGGTGCTGGCAGGCCAGCCCTGCTGCAGCATCCGCTCGGCCACATCGAGGGCGATCGCAGCCGCCGGCTCAAACTGACGCCACTGGAAGTCGGCACTGCTGACCGCCAGGGCGGGCAGCCCTTCGATCGTGCCCTCCATGGCCGCGCTCACCGTGCCCGAATACAGGGTGTCGGTCCCCAGGTTGGGGCCATGGTTGATCCCCGACAGCACCAGATCGGGCCAGGCCTCAAGCAGCGAGAACAGGGCGAGCTTGACGCAGTCGCTGGGGGTGCCGCTGCAGGCCCAGGCCTCGACCCCCGGAGCGAACAGCGCATCGGCCCGCTCGGCGCGGATCGGGGTCTGCAGCGTCAGCCCATGGCCGGTGGCCGAACGCTCCTGATCGGGGCAGACCACGCTCACCCGGTGCCCCCGGGCCGCCGCCTCGGCCGCCAGGGCGCGGATGCCGTCGGCGAAGACCCCGTCGTCGTTGCTGATCAGGATCCTGAGCGGGGCCATTCAGGCAAAACCGTTGTCAGCAGGGTAGGCAGGAGCCACTGCCTACAGTCCACCCACCAAGCAGCGGCACTTCGTGGGCGCCCCGATCACCCTGAACGAGCTCAGCGCGCAGCTCGAGAGCCTTGAAGCCGAAGCGGCCCTCAGCATCGAACGCGCTGCCACCGCCGCTGAACTCGAGGAGCTGCGCATCGCCCTGCTGGGCAAGAAAGGCCGGCTCTCGGGGGTGCTGGGTGCCATGGGCAAGCTGTCGGCCGAGGAACGTCCCCAGGTGGGCCAGCGGGCCAACGTGCTCAAGGAGCAGGTGCAGAGCCTGCTGGGTGAGCGCCTCGCAGCCGTTCAGGCAGCCGCCCTGGCCGAGCAGATCGCGGCCGAGACGATCGACGTGACCGCCCCCTGCAGCTACATCCCGCCGGGGCACCGCCACCCCCTGATCAGCACGATCGAGGAGATCGTCGACATCTTTGCTGGGCTGGGCTACCGGGTGTCCGAGGGCCCGGAGATCGAAACCGATCACTACAACTTCACGGCGCTCAACATCCCGCCTCACCACCCGGCGCGGGACATGCAGGACACCTTCTACCTGGGCGACGGACGGCTGCTGCGCACCCACACCTCACCGGTGCAGATCCGCCACCTCGAATCCAATCCACCGCCGGTGCGGATCGTGGCGCCGGGCCGGGTCTACCGGCGAGATGCCGTGGATGCCACCCATTCACCGGTGTTTCACCAGGTGGAGGTGCTGGCCCTCGATGAGGGGCTCGACTTCAGCCATCTGCGCGGCACCGTGATGGCCTTTCTCAAGGCCTTCTTCGGCGATCTGCCGGTGCGCTTCAGGGCCAGTTATTTCCCCTTCACCGAACCCAGTGCCGAGGTCGATGTGCAGTGGCGCGGCCGCTGGCTCGAGGTGATGGGCTGCGGCATGGTCGACCCAGCCGTGCTGGAGGGGCTTGGCCTCGATCCGGAGCGCTGGAGTGGCTTTGCCGCGGGCCTCGGGGTGGAGCGGTTCTGCATGGTGCGCCACGGCATCGACGACATCCGCCGCCTGTTCAGCAGCGACCTGCGCTTTCTCGAGCAGTTCTGAGGGCCGGCCTGCCCCCATAAACTCGGCGTGCCCCCTGCTGCCGATCGGTGCCCCGCGTCGGACTGATCGTCAACGACGGCAAGGACCTGGCCATGGCCACGGCCGATGCCATCGAGGCGCGCTTCAGTGCGGCCGGCCATGGCGTCGTGCGGGTCAGCAGTTCCGGCGGCATGGTGGGCTTCGCCAACCCTGACCAGCACCTGCGCACCCAGGGTTACCGGGCCTGCGTGCCCGGCAGCTTCGCGGCCGACCTGGGCCTGGCGATCGTGCTCGGCGGCGACGGCACGGTGCTGTCGGCGGCCCGCATGACCGCGCCGATCGGGGTGCCGATCCTGACGATCAACACCGGGCACCTGGGCTTTCTGGCCGAGGCCTACCTCGACCAGCTCGATGCGGTGCTCGACCAGCTGCTGGCCGGCGACTGGAGCATCGAAGAGCGCACGATGCTGATCGTCAGCGTGATGCGCGGCGAGCAGCGCCGCTGGGAGGTGCTCTGCCTCAACGAAATGGCCCTGCACCGCGAGCCGCTGACCAGCATGTGCCATTTCGAGATTGCGATCGGGCGGCACGCCCCGGTCGACATCGCCGCCGACGGGGTGATCCTGGCGACCCCCACAGGGTCGACGGCCTACGCCCTGAGCGCCGGTGGCCCGGTGATCACGCCCGACTGTCCGGTGCTGCAGCTCACCCCGATCGCCCCCCATTCGCTGGCCTCGAGGGCACTGGTGTTCAGCGACCGGGAACCGGTGACGGTGTTTCCAGCCACACCCGAACGCCTCATGATGGTGGTCGACGGCAGCGCCGGTTGCTACATCTGGCCCGAAGACCGGGTGCTGATCCGCCGCAGCGACCATCCGGTGCGCTTCGTGCGCCTGGCCGACCACGAATTCTTCCAGGTGCTGCGCAACAAGCTCGGCTGGGGCCTGCCCCACGTGGCCAAACCAGGCTGATGCAGACGTCCTCCGTGCTGTTGGTGGGCCCCCAGGCCGAGGCGCTGGCCCCGCGGCTTGAGGCCTCGGGATATGCGCCCCTGCTCGACTCGGCCGCGGCCGATGGCGCCCAACCGATCACCCCCCGGGTGGCGGTGGTATCGGCCAGCGCTGCCGCCAGGATCCCCGGCCTGCGGCAACGGCTGGGGAGCGCCACGATCCTGCTCGACCTGGGCCACGACAGCGTCGAAGCCCGCAGCCACTGTCTGGCCAGTGGCGCCGATGACTTCTGGCTGTCGGGACTGGGCCCCAGCGACCTGCTGATGCGGCTGCGGCTGCATCTGGGCCTGCAGCAGGGCTCACGACTTCCCGACCCGCAACTGCAGGTGGCCGATCTGACGATCAACATGGCCAAGCGCCAGGTGCGCCGCGGTGGACGCAGCGTTCCCCTGACGGCGCGCGAGTACCAGTTGCTGCTGTTCCTGGTCGAACGGGCCGGCCAGGTGCTCAGCCGGGAGAGCATCCTGGCCAGCATCTGGAACGACCAGCAGGGCGCCGCCAGCAACGTGATCGAGGTGTACGTGCGCTACCTGCGGCAGAAGCTGGAGGCCGGCGGCGAGCGCCGGCTGATCCACACCGTGCGCGGCCAGGGCTACTGCCTGGCCACCCGACCACCCTCACCCCGTAACTGACCTCCTCGGTACGCCATGTCACCTGCGCCGATCACCCCTCCGCCCCAGCAACTGCCGATCAGCGCCGCATGGTGTCTGACCCAGACGGCACCCGCCCAACCGGTGTGCATCGGTCTTGAGGTGGCCCGCACACCCCAGCAGCAACTCTGGGGCCTGCAGAAGCGCGGGCGGCTGCCGCCCCTGCGGGGCATGTGGTTTCCGTTCCAGACGCCCACACCGGCCAGCTTCTGGATGCATCTGACGCCCGAACCCCTCGACATGCTGTTTGTGCGCGAGGGCCGCGTGATCGCGGTGGTTCCCCAGGCCCAACCGTGCCCGCGTCTGCCCTGCCGCAGCTATGGCCCCGGGGTGCAGGTCGATGGGGTGGTGGAACTGGCGGGCGGAGAAGCCAACCGGTTGGGCATCACCGTGGGAACCCCGGTGACGGTGACGCCGCTGAAGACACCGCTCAGCAAGCCGCTGCAGCCTTCCGAGCACTGAGCACCAACACCGGATTGAGCGGCATCAACCGGGTGCCATCGGCCAGGGGAGCCCCCCGCCAGGCCTGAATCTGGCTGAGGCTCACCTGCAACCCGGCGGCCTCCAGCAGCGGACGCAGCTCGGCCAGCGCTTCGACCGTGGCCAGTGGAATCACCACCACCCCAGCGGGGCGCAGCCGCTCCAGCACCGCAGCCAGCACGGCAGCGCGATCGCGGCCGCCGCCCCCGAGCAGCACCCGGTCGGGATCGGGCAGCTGGCTGAGCGCCGCCGGTGCACGCCCCTCGATCACTCCACCGGCGGCCAGGGCCTGCGCGACCCCGAATCGGGCGGCGTTGGCCCGGATCAGGGCGGCACCACCGCCACGCTGCTCGAGGGCCCAGAGCTGCAGGGCCGGACGCAGCCGCAACGCTTCAATGCCGATGCTGCCCACGCCGGCGCCGATGTCCCACAGCACGCCAGCGGCCGGCAGGTCGAGCTCGGCCAGGAGCTGGATGCGCACCTCCCGCTTGGTCATCAGGCCGGGTCGGTCGGCGTGCTGCAGCCACAGCCCATCGGCGATGCCGAACAGCGGCACCGCTGCCAGCTGCGCAGGGCTGAGCCGGGGTTCGGCGGCGACGACCAGCACCACCAGATGCAGGGGGTCGAGATCGGGCGGCAGCGCCTGCTCAGGGGCCAGCCGCTGAACCCGCTCGTCGGGATGCCCCAACCGCTCGCACAACCAGAAGTCATAGGCCGCCTCGAGGCCGGAGGCCCGCAGCAGCTGCCGCACCGCGTGGGCACCACCGCGGCCCGGATCGGTCAGCACCGCCAGGGCCGCGGGGCGCTGCTGCAGTCGCTCGGCCAGGGGCTCGGGTTCACGGCCGTGGAGGCTGATCCAACCGGCGTCCTGCCAGGGGCGGCCGATGCGGGCAAAGGCCAGCTGCAGCGAGCTGGGCGCCGGGTGAAAGCGCAGCCGCTCGGCCCCGAACTCGGCCAGCAGCAGCCGCCCGATGCCAAACCAGAGCGGATCACCGCTGGCCAGCACCACGGCCGACTGCCCCGCGGCCAGGGCCCGCCGCAGCTGCTGCGTCAGGGCCGTCGGGTCATCGCTGGCGATCAGTTCGGGCTGCCGCTGACCCGCCTGAAACCACGCGGCAAGCTGGGACTGCAGCCGCCGGGGTGCCGCCACCAGATCGGCCCGCCGCAACAGCTGCTGCTGCTGCGGTGCCAGCGAC
>Ga0214917_10006342_pt1 | contig 12306 bp, 3 predicted proteins | sample LL_1208_BB_MetaG_FD_177983 | JGI IMG/M metagenome (GOLD analysis project Ga0214917, IMG submission 177983) | Freshwater microbial communities from Lake Lanier, Atlanta, Georgia, United States - LL_1208_BB | ecosystem: Environmental > Aquatic > Freshwater > Lake | place: USA: Georgia | collected...
GTCGGGACTGTGTTGTCGTGGATGATAGTGTCTGAAGCGCAAGAGGATTCGTTTCCAGCTGCATCTTTAAACTTCACATAAACAGTAGCTGTGGCGTTTGTTTGAGAAAGAACCCAAGCGGTTTTAGAAGTGCTGTAAGTTTCCCAAGAGCCCCCGGAAGCACAGCCCGCTGTGTTGGTGACATACATGCTGGTGGGAGAGCCTCCTGCAGAAAGCGTGAGGTCGACCAAAGAAGTAGTGGTGTAAGAAGCCCCTGAATTAATGGAGAGGCTTGGAGAGCTTGGAGCAGTGATGTCATAAGTGTAAGAGAGTGTGTTGGAAGCGATATTCAAGTTGCTGGCAGCGTCTTGTGCGACATTGGCTGGAACCGAAATGGAGACAGAGCCTTCAGCGCTGGGAGTAACCGAGAAAGAGTAGCTGCTGCCGCTTCCAGAGAAGCTGCCTGCGACCCCATTCGTGACAGAAATATCCCCAACCGTGAAGCCCGTCATGGACTCACTGAAAGTCGTTGTGACAGCGATGGAAGTATTTGTCGGGCTGGAAGTTACGGAGCTCAAAGTAGCTGTAGGTCTAACGGAGTCAAAAGTGTAGCTCAGAGTATTTGAAGCAGTATTTGCATTGCCGCCAGCATCCTGAGCTTTAGTTGCAGCGACACTGATGCTGACAGCCCCTTGAGCAGTTGGAGTGACACTAAAAGTATAACTGCTCCCGCTCCCAGAAAAACTGCCTGCTGTCCCGTTTGTGATCGAAAGATCGGTTGAGTCAAATCCTGTGACACTTTCGCTAATAGTGGCAGTCACTGAAATGCTGGAGTTCGTGGGGTTGGGAGTGGTTGAGCTTAAAGTGAGTGACGGTGCTGTCGTGTCCACAACCAAAGCTTTGTTGGAGGCCAAACTGCCAGCCGCTCCCGGTGTTGGGAGGGAATAGTTCACGTTATTAGAGGCCAAGTCTCTAAGGGATGTGCCCGGTGTAAGAGCTGAAGTGGAAGTGTAATCCAAGTCTGAGCTGTTGTGCCCTGCTTGGACCGTATAAAGGAAAGTCAGAGTGTTGGTGCTGCTGCCCGAAGAATAGTTCACGACTGCATCACTGGCTCCAGTTTCCAGTGTCAGAGTGGGAGTGCCAGTGACATAAACGGGCTCACTGAAGACCACTTGAATGGATAGGATCGATCCCGCTCCATAAGTGCCATTAGTTGTGCTGGAGGTGACCTCAGTGATGGTCGGAACAGTTGAGTCAATCACATAGCTTGAAGCGATGAGGGTGCAAGAGCTTTGGTTTGAAGCGGAGTCGACTGCTTTAGCGTAGATGCTGTAAGTGCCATCTGTGAGCGAGTTGGTGGAGAGGGTTTGGGCCCCTTGGTTTTTGGAAGCAGAAGCTGAGAGCGCTGTGGAGCAAGCATTGCTGTTGTAGAGAGTGACTGTAGCCGTTTCACTGAGGGTGAAATTAGCCGTTGGGGTTTGAGTCGCTGCGGGTGAAGTGGGGGTCATGGAGACCAAAGTGATGGTCGGGACTGTGTTGTCGTGGATGATAGTGTCTGAAGCGCAAGAGGATTCGTTTCCAGCTGCATCTTTAAACTTCACATAAACAGTAGCTGTGGCGTTTGTTTGAGAAAGAACCCAAGCGGTTTTAGTAGTGCTGTAAGTTTCCCAAGAGCCCCCGGAAGCACAGCCCGCTGTGTTGGTGACATACATGCTGGTGGGAGAGCCTCCTGCCGAGAGGGTCAGATCCACGATTGAAGTAGTGGTGTAAGAAGCCCCTGAATTAATGGAGAGGCTTGGAGAGCTTGGAGCAGTGATGTCATAAGTGTAAGAGAGCGTGTTGGAAGCGATATTCAAGTTACTGGCAGCGTCTTGTGCGACATTGGCTGGAACCGAAATGGAGACGGAGCCTTCAGCACTGGGAGTGACCGAGAAAGAGTAGCTGCTGCCGCTTCCTGAGAAGCTGCCTGCGACCCCATTCGTGACAGAAATATCCCCAACCGTGAAGCCAGAAACACTCGAACTAAACGTAACAGTAACGGGAATGCTGGAGTTGGTGGGATCAGATAAAGTCGAACTCAACACAACGGTTGGACGATCCAAAGTATAATCAAAATTCAAAGTATTCGAAGCTGTACTAGCGTTTCCAGCAGGGTCTTGGGCAACACTTGCCGACACGCTGATGCTCACATTGCCCTTCGAAGAAGGGGTCACAGTAAATGAGTAAGAAGACCCGGTACCAGTGAAGCTTCCGGCTGTACCGTTCGTCACTGAAATATCGGAAACGTCGAAACCCGTGACGGTTTCACTAAAAGTGGCAGTCATTGAAATGTTGGAGTTTGTCGGGTTTGGGGTCGAGGAGCTAAGACTCACAGAAGGACTTACAGAATCAAAAGTGTAGCTGAGAGAATTGGAACCAGTATTGTTGTTTCCGGCCGAATCCTGTGAAACCGCAGAAGCTACACTAACGGACACGGACCCATTAGCAGTGGGGGTTACGACAAAAGAGTAAGTGGTTCCACTGCCTGAGAAGCTCCCGGCAGTTCCATTTGTGACGTCGATGTCTTGAAGAGAAAAACCGGTGACGCTTTCGCTAAAAGTAGCAGTGACTGAAATGTTAGAGTTGGTGGGGTTCGGTGTCGATGAGCTGAGATTGACAGAGGGACTACCCGTATCAAAAGTATAACTGAGTGAATTCGAAGCGGTGTTGGAGTTGCCTGCCACATCTTGAGCTGTGTCGCCTGCAACACTGATGGAAACTGAGCCCTGTGCGGACGGTGTCACAGTGAAAGAGTAACTGGTTCCACTGCCTGAGAAGCTACCGGCTGTTCCGTTGGTCACAGTGATGTCAGAAGCGTCAAAGCCGGTGACACTTTCGCTAAAAGCAGCAGTGACTGAAATGTTGGAGTTGGTGGGGTTCGGAGTCGAAGAGCTGAGAGAAACAGAGGGGCTCGTAGAATCAAAAGTATGGCTAAGAGAATTCGAAGCGGTATTGGTGTTGCCCGCGGCATCCTGTGCAGCAGCAGAAGCCACACTAATGGAAACGGTTCCATTGTTTGAGGGAGTTACAGTAAAAGTGTAACTGGTTCCGCTGCCTGAGAAGCTGCCGGCTGTGCCGTTGATAACAGAAATATCAGAGGCCTCAAAGCCGGTGACATTTTCACTAAAAGTAGCGGTGACTTCAATATCAGTATTGATTGTGCTGGGACTTGTAGAGCTCAAAGAAAGAGTAGGTCGAGCAGTGTCATAAATAAAGCCCAATGAATTGGAAGCAGTTGAGGGATTTGTGGCTGCATCCTGAGCGACACCGGATCCAACGCTGATGGAGACAGCACCATCCGTTGAGGGAGTGACAGTGAAAGAGTAAGTCGACCCGCTCCCCGAAAAAGCGTTTGCGGTTCCGTTCGTCACGTCGATGTCTTGAAGAGAAAAACCGGTGACGCTTTCGCTGAAAGTAGCAAGAACCGCAATGCTGGATCGAGTGGGGCTCCCATCCAAAGAGCTCAAGATGAGACTGGGTCCCGAAGAGTCAAAAGTATAGCTCAGAGAATTAGAAGCGGTATTGCTGTTCCCGGCCTCATCTTGACCGCTGCTTGCCGGGATCGAGATCGACACTGCTCCGTTTGCAGTTGGCATGATAGTAAAAGTGAATGTGTCCCCACTGCCTGAGAAGCTTCCGACCGTGCCGTTGGTCACAGTGATGTCAGAAGCATCAAAACCGGTGACGCTTTCGCTAAAAGTAGCAGTGACAGAAATGTTGGAATTAGTGGGGTTCGCAGTTGTTGAGCTGAGAGACACAGAGGGGCTCGTAGAATCAAAAGTATAGCTAAGAGAATTGGAACCAGTATTGTTGTTTCCGGCCGAATCCTGTGAAACAGCAGAAGCTACACTAACGGACACGGATCCATTAGCAGTCGGGGTTACGACAAAAGAGTAAGTGGTCCCACTGCCTGCGAAGCTTCCGGCCGTGCCGTTGGTCACAGTGATGTCAGAAGCGTCAAAGCCGGTGACGCTTTCGCTAAAAGTAGCAGTGACTGAAATGTCAGAGTTGGTGGGGTTCGGAGTCGATGAGCTGAGAGAAGCAGAGGGACGATCGGTATCAAAAGTATAGTTCAGAGAATTCGAAGCAGTGTTGGAGTTGCCTGCCGAATCTTGGGCCACATCGGCGGCAACGATAATCGAAACTGAGCCCTGAGCAGCCGGAGTCACTGTGAAAGTGTAAGTGGTTCCACTGCCTGAGAAGCTCCCGGCCGTGCCGTTAGTAACCGAAATATCGGAAGCATCAAAACCAGTAACGCTCTTTGTGAATGTAGCGGTAACAGAAATGTCGGAATTGATGAAGCTTGGAGCAGAAGAGTTCAAAGTGATCCCCGGAACAGATGAGTCGAAGGTGTAGCTGAGAGTGTTTGAAGTCGTATTGGGATTGCCCGCACCATCTTCTGCTGTGCCGGCTGCAACGCTGATGGAGACTGTGCCCTCAGTTGTCGGAGTCACTGTGAAAGTGTATGTGGTTCCGCTGCCCGAGAAATTTCCTGCCGAGCCATTTGTGACGCCGATGTCTTGAAGAGAAAACCCGGAAACAGCTTCGCTGAAAGTAGCGGTCACTGAAATGCTGGAATTGGTTGGGTTGGGAGTTGTAGAGCTGAGTGAAATAGAGGGACTGGCAGAATCAAAAGTATAGCCCAGAGTGTTTGAAGTCGTATTGGGATTGCCCGCACCATCTTGTGCTGTGCCATTCGCAACACTGATGGAGACAGTGCCCTCCGTCGTGGGAGTAACTGTGAAAGTGTAAGTGGTTCCGCTGCCTGAGAAATTTCCTGCCGAGCCATTTGTGACGTCGATGTCTTGAAGAGAAAACCCGGAAACAGCTTCGCTGAAAGTGGCCGTTACTGAAATGCTCGAATTGGTTGGGTTGGGAGTTGTAGAGCTGAGTGAAATAGAGGGACTGGCAGAATCAAAAGTATAGCCAAGAGTGTTTGAAGTCGTATTGGGATTGCCCGCACCATCTTGTGCTGTGCCGGCTGCAACGCTGATGGAGACAGTGCCCTCAGTTGTCGGAGTCACTGTGAAAGTGTATGTGGTTCCGCTGCCCGAGAAATTTCCTGCCGAGCCATTTGTGACGTCGATGTCTTGAAGAGAAAACCCGGAAACAGCTTCACTGAAAGTAGCGGTCACTGAAATGCTCGAATTGGTTGGGTTGGGGGTTGTAGAAGTCAAAGCTAAGCTTGGGCTGTTGGAGTCGTAGGTAAAACTGAGAGCATTGGAAGCGGTATTGGGATTGCCCGCACCATCTTGTGCTGTGCCATTCGCAACACTGACGGAGACAGTGCCCTCAGTTGTCGGAGTCACTGTGAAAGTGTACGTGGTGCCGCTGCCTGAGAAGTTTCCTGCGGAGCCATTTGTGACGTTGATGTCTTGAAGAGAAAAGCCAGAAACGCTCTCGCTGAAAGTGGCCGTTACTAAGATGTCGGAATTCGTGGTGCTTGGACTTGTAGAACTTAAAACAAGGCTTGGACTGCTGGAATCGTAAGAGAAGCTCAAAGAATTAGAGGCGGTATTGGGATTGCCTGCAGCATCTTGTGCGATAGAGCCTGGAACCGTAATGCTAACAGCACCATCGGTTGAAGGAACGACGGTAAACGCATAAGTCGTTCCGCTTCCCGAAACCGCTTGAGCCGTTCCATTTGTGACACTGATGTCCGAAGCCTCAAAGCCGGAAATGCTCTCAGTGAAAACGGCATTGACAGAAATGTTGGAATTGGTGGGGCTGGAAGTTGTCGAACTCAAAACCACATCTGGTCGATTTGACTCGAAGACGAAACTGAGAGTATTCGATGCTGAGTTCTGATTTCCTGCCGCGTCCATGGCGGCTCCCGCACCGACGCCGATTTCAACTGCACCCTGCAGCGTCGGCGCTACAGAAAACACATAGGTCGTTCCACTTCCCGAAACATTCTGAACAGCGCCATTGAAAACCAAAATGCCAAAGGCATCCAAACCAGAAACAGGCTTTGAGAAAGTCGCGGTGACCGAAATATTGGAGTTCGTTAGCGCTGGTGTCTGGGAGCTCAAAGCGACAGAGGGCCTAACAGAGTCATACGTGACTTCCAGCGAGTTCGAAGCTGTATTTAAGTTCCCCGCACCATCTTGTGCTGTGCCGGCCGCAACGCTGATTCCGACCGAACCATTTGCATTCGGGCTAACCGTAAACGTATAAGTAGTCCCGCTTCCAAGTAGGTTTGCGGGAGTTCCATTTGTAACGGTTATATCCGCTAGTGTGAAACCCGAAACGCTTTCGCTAAAAGTTGCTGTCACCGGGATAGAAGCATTGGTCAGGCCCGGGCTCGTCGTGATTAGAGTGACACTGGGCTCATTCGTGTCAATGACCAAAACTTTACTAGAGCTGATTGAGTTTGGTGTTCCCGGGCTTGGCAAAGTCAAAACAGCATTGTTTCCTACGGCATCCTGAATTGCCCCGCCATTTTGAAAAAGAGCGCTTGTGTTTTCCGCGTCGAGAGAGGATGTGTTCTCGGAAGCAGCGACGACGTACTCGAACACCAAAGTGTCACTCTGATTCCCGTCGGCGAAATTGGCCCATGCTCCGGGGCCAGAATTCAATTTCAGTTGTGGAGTTCCTGTGACATAGACGGTCTCAGAAAACTTAACTTCGATATAGACCAAATCTCCCGCCTTGTAGGATCCGGCCGGGCTGGAAGAAGTTACGGAAATAACCGAGGGGCTTCCTGAGTCTACGATCGTGGACGCAAACTGAATATCCGAATCAAATCCCAGAAAGGGTGCTGCACTCGCCACCTGCCCTGCCGCTCTTTGCATGTTGTACCGCCAGCCTTCTGCAAGTGTTCTGGCAGATAAATTTCCTCCATCAGTTTTTTGAATGGTACGAGAAAATGGCGCATTCCCTGTTTGCCCATCAAATCGCAAGTCGCTTGAGAAGTCCTCGGCCAAGAGCTCAGCCAGTTCAATCGTCTTGCTCGACGCAAGGCCGAGGTTTTGGGCGAGTCTTGAGAAGACCGCCAGTAAATAGGCCGCTTTGGCTTCAGCCAAACTCATGTTTCCGGGAGCGTCTGCAGGGTTTGGAGTGGCTTCAATCACCGAAGGAGGAACCCCCCAAATTCTTCCGACCTCAGTTTCTGCTGTGTCTCGAATACTGGAGAGGCTAGAGAGAGGCTCACCTGAAGCGATTTGATCCAAAACTCTTTTTGCTACCATGGTGGTGAGTGGAGTGAGAGGTGCCGTCACTTCCCCTTTTACGGCGCTCAATACTTGCAACAATTCGGGAGGAGTCGCACTGGAAGATCCCTGATTGGGAGTCGCCACTATTTTGACTGGACCGGAAGGAGCAGGCGAAAACGTGAAAGTAAATTCGCCCTGGGCATCGGCAGTCGTTTCTCCAAGAAGGGAAAGCTCACCCCCTTCTTTGATTTCATAAATCTTAACCGAGAACCCGGTTCCGGAAGTGAGGGAAACGGCTCCAGCGATCGAAGAGTTTTGGGTCAAGCCCATCGGGCCGTCAGAGGAGGAGCCATCAAAAACTTTTGGAGAACAGGAAGAAATGAAAGCGCTGAGAAAAACAAAAAGGCAACACTGTGCCCGAAATAAGTTTTTCGCAACGTGCCGCATACCTTTATTATATCGGCAAATCGGGCCTCAAAATTAAATGTGGAGAAAACTCCTAAATTTTAAAATTACTCAAGAAAACAGGATCTTAAAGGGGGCATAAAACAGTTAAGGATTGTGTGAAAATCTTCACAATTTCGATTAATTTGCCCTGCTTTTCTTTTGGCTCGGCTTTCTTTCAAGTTCTCGCAAAAAGTCGCCGATCTGGTAGCTCGAGACTAAGCACAAGGAGGCCCCATGTCTTTTTTTGGTAAAAAACACGAAGCAAAAGAACCAGTTACTGTTGAGACGGGCTGGGTGGCCCCCAAACTTTTTGAAACACAAACCCACTCAACCAAAAAAATGAACTCCATTTTGAGGGGAAGCCGACTCACGGGGGATATCCTAGTAACTTGTGATTTGGAACTCAGCGGTGAAATTTTAGGAAATATCACAGCAAAAGACAGTTCCAGTGTTTGTATCAAAGGAAGCTGTAAAGGAAATATCGAAACTCCCGGAGGAAATGTTCAAATCGAAGGGGAGCTCTTCGAGGGTAACATCACAGCAGGCGGGGATGTCCATATTACGGGGAAGTTTGTTGGGGGATCTATCGTAGCGGGCGGCCGTTGTTACATTGATGGCGAATTTACAGGAACTATCGAAGCCAATGAGATCGAAGTCGGTTCCAATGCTCAAATGAAAGGGGAGTTCGTTTACCGCGAAAACCTTTCCATTATCAAGGGAGCCAAAGTTTCCGGCTCATTGAAGCAAAGAGAATCAGTCGCGAAACCAGAGGTCTTGAGCGCTCCAGCTCCCGAAGTATTTCTCAAAGCGGTTGCTTAAGTTAGAACGACTCATCAAAGACCACAGCTTGTTTGGTCGCTGAATAACCCTTCTGATATTCGGTCACTCTTTTCTCAAAAAAGTTGGTGAGAGACTGCACGTCTTGAAGCACCATGAATGGGAAAGGGTTTTTTGCCAGGTATTTTTTGGGATAGCCCAATTGAACCAACCGATTATCTGCACAATACATAAGATAATCTTTCATCATTTTCGGTGAAATCCCACTCACTCCAAGACTCAAAGCATCGCCACAGAAAGCCATTTCGACTTCGATCGCTTCGTCTATCATTTCTTCAGTGGTCTTTCTCAACTTTTCGTCGAAAAGATGCGGGTACTCTCCCCGCATGGCTTGAATGGCTGCCATGGCTGCTTCGATGTGCATGGTTTCATCTCTAAAGACCCAATTGGTCGCTGCAGCAAGCCCTGGTAAAAGGCCTTTGTTTCTTAAAAAATACACATAAGCAAAAGATCCAAAGAAGAAGAGCCCCTCCACACAAGCAGCAAAGCAAATCAGGTTTTGGATGAATTGCTTTTTCTTTTGATCTGTATCTAATTTGTCCAGCTCATTGATGGAATCCATATACTTGAAGCAGAAATCCGCTTTAAGTTTCACCGAGGGGATGCTGCGATAAGCATCAAAAGCTTCACTTCTCTCCACGGGATCGGGAAGATAATTGTCCACCAAGAGCAAATAGGTTTCCACGTGCAGCATTTCATCAAAAAGCTGCTTTCCTAAAAACATTCGGTACTCAGGGCTGTTGATATGCTTGTAAAAATTCAGAACTAAATTATGGGCGACCAAATTGTCTGCGGTTGCAAAGAAAGCGACCAACCGTTTGATAAGGTGCGCTTCCTTGGGAGAGAGCTTGTCTCTCAAATGTTCGTAGTCGATCGAGAAATCAAGTTCGTCAGTAGTCCAAATGTTCTTGATGGAGTCTTTGTACAGTTTGAAAAACTGCGGGTATTGCATCGGCCGCAAAGTCAGGTTGAGTTCAGTGTTGAGAATCATGGTGTTTACCCTTTATTGGCAAGCTTCACAGGTTTCCGGGTTCTCCAATGAGCAAGCAACTGCTTCTTCTGCAGTTACTGCTTTTGGTTCCTCCACTGTCGTTTTCTTAATTTTAGTCTTTGCACGCGAACGAAGATAGTAAGTTGTTTTAATGCCTTGCTTCCACGCGTACATATACATGGAAGACATTTTCCCGATAGTGGGGTCCTCCAGAAACAAGTTTAGAGATTGGGATTGATCCACAAAAGCAGAACGTGAAGCTGCCATGTCAATCAAGGTCTTTTGGGAAACTTCCCAGACCGTCTTGTACTTGGCTCGAATTTCCAAAGGAATTGCTTCGATGTTCTGGACGGACCCTTCTGCTTCAATAATTTTTGCCCGCATTGAAGGAGTCCAAAGTCCCATTTTCTTGAGGTCTTCAATCAAGTAACGGTTGATGTTCAAAAATTCGCCGCTCAGTGTCTCGCGTTTGAAAAAGTTTGAGATTTGCGGTTCGATACTTTCATAGGAACCCACAATCGAAGCAATGGTGGCAGTCGGAGCAATCGCGATCAAAAGGCTGTTGCGAAGGCCGTCTTTCTGGATGTCTCTAGCAAGTGTTTCCCAGTCAAAGTTGAGTTCCGGCATCAAGGGCTGGTTGTCTCGAGCCAGTTGGACTTGTAAGTCGCCCGAAGCATATCGGGACGCTTTGAAAGCCGGGAAAGAGCCGTGCTTCTTTGCAATTTTGGAGCTGGTTTTCAAAGCGTGGTAGTAAACCGTCTCGGAGATCTGATCCGAGAGTTTTTTTGCTTCCGGGGAATCAAAAACATAACCCATTTTGAAAAAACAATCCTGCAGCCCCATGATCCCTAAACCCACCGGACGCCATTTCTTGTTGGAGTTGCTGGCTTCATTCGTCGGGTAGAAATTGATGTCCACGACCCGATCCAAGAAAGTCACTGCTTTCTCGACTACGGCCCCCAACTTCTCAAAATCAAATTTGCAATCCGTCACGTAGGCGCTCAAGTTCACGCTTCCCAAGTTGCAAACTGCTGTCTCCTCGGAGCTGGTGACTTCCAAAATTTCTGTGCACAAATTGGAACTGCGGATAACGGCCCCTGGTTGAGCTGTTTGGGAGGAGCGCAAGTTCGCTTTGTCTTTGAAGCAAATCCAACCATTGCCTGTTTCGGCCAGAGTTTGCATCATTCGAGAATAAAGTTGTCGGGCCGAAACTTTCTTGACCGCTTTGCCTTCGCGTTCGTAAGTTTCGTAAGCTTTGTCAAATTCGGAACCAAAGGTTTTTAGAAGTGCCGGCGTGGCTTCTGGACTAAAGAGAGACCAATCCGAATCGCTTTCCACCCTCCTCATGAAAAGATCCGGGATCCAAAGCGCCAAGTTCAAATTGTGGGTGCGCCGTTCTTCAGCTCCTGTATTGTTTCGCAATTCCAAAAAAGCTTCGATATCAGAGTGCCAAGGCTCCAAGTAAACAGCAGCTGCTCCTTTTCGTTTTCCCCCTTGATTAACCGCGTGGACGGATGAATCAAAAACTTTCAAAAACGGGATGATGCCATTGCTCAGCCCATTGGTACCTTTAATGAGGGCCCCAGAGGATCGAACGGGCGTCCAATCCACTCCCAGCCCGCCAGACCATTTGGATAAGTGGGCACAATCTGTGATGGTTTTGTAAATTCCTTGCAAGCTATCTTGAGCGACAGTCAGCAAGTAGCAGGAACTCATTTGAGGGTGTTGGGTTCCCGAATTGAAAAGAGTTGGCGTCGAGGGCATGTACAAAAACTGGCTGATGATATCGTAGAACTCAATGGCTTCACCGACATTTTCCGAGAGTCCGAGAGCCACGCGCATCAACATCCATTGGGGCCGTTCGATGACCTTACGAGTTTCCGGGTGTCGCAACAAGTATCGGTCGACCAGTGTTTTCAATCCAAAATACTCAAACAAATCATCTCTTTCGTGTCGGATGGCGTATTCAATGGTTTGAAAATCTTCCATCGCCAAGTCCAGGACTCGTTCGCTCAAAGCTTTCTGCTCAGAAGCGCGTTTGAGGTAGTCCCGAAACGCCATGTCCCGCCCGACTTCTTTCCGAACACTTTCAGAAAGCATCCGTGCTGCCACTTTAGAGTAGTTGGGTTCTTCGGCCATCAACATCACAGCAGTAGCGATTGAAAGATTGTCGAGTTCCTCGGTAGTGCTGCCATCATGAAGCCCGCTAATCGTGCGCTTGGCGATATCCAAAGCTTCAACGTTTGGAATGCCGCGGCAAGCTCGGTTCACTGCATGGAGAATTTTCTCGATTTTTACTTCTTCTCGGCTTCCATCTCTCTTGATGACGTGCATGTTGCTCTTAACCTCAATTCGAAAACGAAGGGAAAAAGCTCCCCCCGCCTGCTTAAAAAGCGTTTCTACTCTTCTCTAAAAAGTAATGCTTTGTTTGGGCAAAACGCCCTAAAAAATAACTGTTATCCGAAAATTAAATAACGCGAAAAACACTGTCAATTAAGTTCCCATGACGCGGCACTGTTACTACCAAAATAGTTTTATTTACTTTTTTAACCCACCATGGATCCCCCCATCTGAGCGCCTCCTAACAAGTGAAGATGCAGATGGTGGATGGTTTGGCAAGCGTGATCTCCGCTATTAAAGACGAGCCGAAAACCGCTTCCCGCAATTTCAAGCTGCCCGGCAATCTGTTGTGCTGCTAAAAAAAGCTGCTGAAAAACCGAACCTTGTTCGGGCCGGATATCCAAAACATCGTCAACATGGTTTTTTGGAACAATCAAGACATGCACAGGTGCTTGGGGAGCAATATCCCGGAAAGCAAATACATGTTCATTTTCATAAACTTTTTTGCTGGGCAAAGTC
>Ga0214917_10006344_pt1 | contig 12305 bp, 22 predicted proteins | sample LL_1208_BB_MetaG_FD_177983 | JGI IMG/M metagenome (GOLD analysis project Ga0214917, IMG submission 177983) | Freshwater microbial communities from Lake Lanier, Atlanta, Georgia, United States - LL_1208_BB | ecosystem: Environmental > Aquatic > Freshwater > Lake | place: USA: Georgia | collected...
CATCAATCCGTGGTAATGTGCTTGGATTAGATCTATATGTTGATGCCAACATGGTATCTACAACTATTGATGATTCAGCATTTATTATCGTGCCATCAGCAATCGCAATTTACGAGAGTCCAGTATTAAGACTTTCAACAAACGTACCAACATCAGGCGAGATCGAATTGATGCTGTACGGATATTTGGCAACCAAGACACTTGTGTCTGGTGGTCTACAACGCTATAACATGACAGCGTAGTAATAGCAATACTTTAATAATCCTCTGGGGTTTAGTAGCCCTAGCCCCAGAGGAGCTTTTTAAGAGAGGACAGTATGGCAGCCACAATGGTCACACAGGCAGAACTTCGTACCAACTTAGGTATTGGAAGTTTATACAGTGATGCTACCGTGGAAGAGTGCTGTCAATCGGCAGAGGATTTAATTTCTAAATATCTTTGGCACAATGATGCTCCAGTAGTGGGCACATCTATTAGCAACAATGTAGCAAGTGTAGTTTTAGCAAACCCTGGCATATTTGTTGCCGGTCAATCAATAACAATAAGTGACTGTGGTGCGACTTACAATGGCACATACACATTAACCGGATCATTTCCAGGTACAACAGTGCCAGCATCTATTGGCACAGCGTTTTGGAGCACATACGCATTTAGTTCAAACCCAAACGGTTACAGCATCATTCAATATGCAAAGACAGCTGCAAACGATCCATTTCATTTTGTTAAACCATACGGCCGAGCCCTTGGCCCAGAGCATAAATCACAGGCTTACACTGCGACCCCTGCTATCAGAGAGGCTGCGATGATCGTAGCTGTAGACATCTGGCAAGCACGTCAAGTTAGCCAGACTGGTGGGGTAGGTATGGATGGGATCAGTGCGTCGCCTTACAGGATGGGTTTCCAACTTGTAAATCGTGTACGTGGTCTCATCCAACCGTATGCTAATCCTAATACACTGGTCGGATAATGGCCGCAATAAGCACGTTACGTGGCACGCTAGCAACTGATTTAGCAAACGCTGGAGTATGGTCTACTTTTTCATACCCACCTGCAACCCTATTGGCTAACAGCGTAGTAATAACACCTAGCGATCCTTACATTGTGCCATCTAATAATGACTACACAAGTATTGCACCTTTAGCAAATTTTAAGATTTTAATAACAGCACCTGCATTTGACAATCAGGGCAACCTTAAAGGTATAGAAGATTTTATTGTGGCAATAGTAACTAAACTGAACGCATCATCCTTGGTGCTAAACATATCAAGTGTCTCCGCTCCAGCTATAACTAATGCAGCTAGTGGAGATTTATTAACGTCAGAAATAACAGTATCAATCCTAACGAGCTGGAGCTAAAATGAGTCTAACACCAGAAGATTTAGCCTTCTTGAAGAAGATAGGTCAGATCGAAGAAGCACCAAAACCTGCACAAACTAAAGAGAAAGATAAGGAGTAATAATGGCAATTTTCTTAAACAACACAGCTGTAGTAACTTTTAACAGTGTTGATCTATCAGCGTATGTAACAGCCGTAACTATCAATCAATCATTTGATGAATTAGAAGTCACTGCTATGGGCGATACTGCACACAAGTTTGCTAGAGGACTAGAGGCCAGCACTATTACTCTAGACTTCTTAAACGATAACGCAGCAAGCACAGTAATTCCAACACTACGTGCTGCTTACGGTACAACTGTACCTTTGACAATTAAGCAAGCAAGTGGTGCAACATCTGCTACAAATCCGCTTTACAGCACTACCGTTTTAGTGAATAATCTACAAAACATCAACGGTGCTGTTGGCGATATATCATCACAAAGCATTACATTTACTTGCAACAGCGTAATAACTGTAGCGGTAGCATAAGGAGCAATAATGGCAAAGCTAAAGATAACAAGGGCTAATGGCGAGGTAACAGAACATAAGATCACGCCAGGTGTCGAGTACGCTTTCGAGTTAAAGTACGGCGCAGGAATTAGTAAAGTCCTACGTGACCACGAACGGCAGACTGAGATTTATTTCTTAGCGCATGAGTGCTTACGTAGGGCTAACGTAACTGTACCTGTATTTGGTATTGAGTTTATCGACAGCCTAGAAACTGTTGAGGTATTAGACGAAGAAAAAAAATAGTACAGCGTGACTCTACGCTCTATTTGATAGCAAACTTATCTGTAGAGCTAGGGATCGCGCCTAGCGAGTTCATTAACATGGATCAAGAAATGCTAAAGGCTATTGTGCAAGTCTTACAAGATAGAGCAAAGGAGATCAAAAATGCCAGTCGAGGTCGTAGGCGTTAAAGATGTCCTTAAAGGTTTAGAGTTTGTTGATGAAGATATGCGCCAACGTATAAGAATTGCTATAGATCCTTTAATGCGTGGAGTAGCTAATAAAGCCAAATCATTTGTACCAAGTAATAGCAGTGTATTGTCAGGCTGGAGCAAAGCACCTAACCCAGAGATTAACTATCGGCCATTTCCTAGATATGATGCTAATACCGTAAAAGCAGGTATTGGATATAACTCAGGCGAAAACAAAACATTTAGAAATGGATTTAAGGTTAGCAACTACGTCTATAACGTAAGCGCAGCTGGTCGCATATATGAGACTGCAGGTCGCAATAACCCACAAGGGCGTGCGCCATTTCAGCAAATAGATCCAAGCACACCTAACTCACCGGTGGGTGCAGTGCAAGGATTTGAGGGTACTAAAAGAGCTAGAGAATATACATATAATAAATCTACCAGAGAGTATGCATCTAACAATCCGTTTGCAGGTTATCAGTTTGTAACATCTATGCCAGGACTTACATCACAGCCTAGGATTAAAGGTGTACGAGGTGGCACCGGTAAGAAAACTAAAGGCAGACTTATATTTAAGGCGTGGTCTCAAGATAGCTCTAAAGTTTATGATGCAATACTGCAAGCAATAAATTCTACAGCTATACAATTTAACAAATCTACAGAAATTAAGAAGGCAGCCTAATGGCCAATGTAGTTGTCTCGGCTATTGCTACCTTTAATGGCAAGGCACTAAAAAAAGGTCAAAAGGATATATCAGCCTTTGATAAGCAAGCACAAAAATTAGGCAGAACCTTTAGTCGTGTTTTTGCTGCCACAGCACTAGTCGCGTTTGGCAAAAAGGCTGTTAATGCTTTTGCGGCCGATGAAAAGGCCGCTAAATCGCTAGCAGTACAGTTACAAAACACAGGCAACGCTTTTAGAATAGCCGAAGTAGAAACCTATATTGCAGGCCTACAGAATTTATACAAAGTATTAGACGATCAATTGCGCCCAGCATTCCAGACCCTATTAAACGCTACTGGCTCCGTCACTCTTAGTCAAAGGGCATTAGAAACCGCATTAAATGTTAGCGCTGGCACTGGTGAAAGTTTAGAAACTGTAATCAACGCAATAGCAGCTGGAGTCCGAGGTCAAACAAAGGCTATTAAAGGATTAAACACTGGTATAGATGCAAACATAATTGCTTCTGGTGATATGAATAAAATCATGGCCGCATTAGAAAAAAGATTTGCAGGCCAGGCTTTAGCCAGATTAGATACTTACGCTGGCAAAATGGATGCCCTAAAAATAGCTGCCGCAGATGCTACTGAAATTATAGGCAAAGGTTTAGTTGATGCTTTAAGTGCTTTGGGTGATGATAACTCAATACAAGAGGCTGCCGATTCTATGAATAGTTTTGCCTTGGCTATTGCCGATACAGTTAAAGGCTTAGGTATATTAGTAGGTGAAGTTAAAAAGTTTGCAGATAGCGATGTGGGTAAATTGCTAGGCGCCTTAGCTTTCCTTGTGTTCGGATCTAAAAAACTAATTATAGGTGGGGCGCTAGCCTTAATTGGTTATGATATAGGCAAGAGCAATCCTACCGCCAAGCCAAACGTAGGAGGCTATTCAGGCATACCAGATATTCGTACTGCCCAGGCGTTACTTAAAGCACGCAAAGAAGAATATAATATAATTACAAAAAAGAACGCTTTAGAAAATAAGAACGTAGAAGAGTTACGCAAGAAGTTTGACCTAGAGCGCATAGGTTTAACCGCAGCCTTAAACAGTGCAACAGATGAAGAGACTAAGTTACGCTTAAAGGCACAGTTAGCAATCCTTGATAATAATGAGGCTTTGGCTAAGAAGTTATTAGCCGAGATGGAAGCAGCCGAAGCCCTAAAGAAGTTAGCTGAACAAGCGGCAGCAGCAGGTAAGAGCATTACAGAATTTGCTTTAATACAGGTTAGATCTTTAATCAATAGGATTAACGCTCAGATAGAAGCCATTAACACCCAATTTGGCACACCTAAATCACCAGGCACTACTACACAAGCCCCTGCTATGGTATTTCCACCGTTAAAAACAGAGTACTACTCTGGACAGCAAGATATTACAAATCCTTATGCAGGTACATATTACGGTGAGACTGGTAGAGATCCTATGCCGGTGGAAATTAAAGTAACTGTAGATGCTGGTGGCGATAGGATGAGTCAGGCTATAGCAGAAAGCATACAGGTGGCCACAAGGTCAGGTTACTCAACAGTACCTGCTGGATTCTTAGTATGACCGTACCAGTAATAAATGCAATAATTAACTTTAGCACTGGACCATCCTTTGCTCAGGCTATGATTATTGACCAAGGTATTTTAGGGACTAACGTACTAGCAGACTCTGCAGCTGTAATTGTAGATGTGTCTAATCGTATAAATCGTATTGAGACTAACAGAGGTCGTACTGCTCTATCAGATCAATTTCAGACGGGTGCGCTTACTTTACGTATAGTAGATCAGAATGGCGACTTTAACCCACAAAATGTAAGTGGGCCTTATTACAATTTATTAACACCTATGAAGAAGGTTCAGATTACTGCAACCTATGGCAGTGTTACTTATCCTATATTTTCTGGATTTATTACAAGTTATGTAACTACCTACCCAGATGATTCTGGTGACAATTTAGCTATAACAACCATACAAGCTGTAGATGCATTTAGATTAGCCCAAGTAGCACAGATAAGCACAGTTACAGATGCTACCGCTGGACAATTATCTGGTACACGTATTAACAAAATATTAGATCAAATTGATTGGCCTGATTCAATGCGTGATATAGATGCAGGTCTTACTACTGTGCAAGCAGACCCAGGCACTAATCGCACAGCCCTGTCAGCTCTTACTACCGTCTCTACTTCTGAGTATGGCGCACTATACGTAGATGGGTATGGTTCATTTGTATTTCAAGACCGTCAAGTCACAGTAAGTTCGATTGGTGGCACACCTACAGTTTTTGCAGACAACGGCACAGGAATAGTTTATTATGACGCTAGTTGGATACTAAATGATGTGCTTATATTCAATAAAGCCACTATCACTAGGACTGGTGGCACAGCACAGGTAGCATCTAATCAAGCGTCTATAGATAAATATTTCTTACATAGCTACTTCTTAGACAACCTACTTATGCAGACCGATGCAGTAGCCCTAGATTACGCCCAGGCTTATGTGGCTAGTAGAGCTGAGACCACGATCCGATGTGATGCCATAGTCCTAGACTTATACACGCCTAACTATGATACAGGCATAGTTGCAGCCCTAGACCTAGACTTCTTTGATCCGATAACTATTAAAACTACTCAGCCAGGCGGATCTTTGCTAGAGAAGACCCTACAGATTTTTGGTATTCGCATGAATATCAGCCCAAACGCTTGGAAGGTTACCCTCACTACACTGGAAAGTGTCATAGATGGGTTTATAATAGGCAACGTAGATTACGGTGTCTTAGGACAAAACGTACTATCTTATTAAGGAGATATAATGGCAACAGGATTTCCAGCAGCTACAGGTGATGTACTTACCTCTGGCATGTTTAACGGTTTAACTTCATTTACAGTAGGCACTGCTAACACTACAGATTACACAGCTGTACTAAATGACCAATACCAAGTGTTAGAGATAATGAACAAAGCCACAGCAATAGCATTTAAGATTCCAACAGATGCATCTGTAGCATTCCCAGTAGGCACAGCAATTACAGTATTAAATATTGGCGTAGGTGTTTGCACAATTAGCGCAGTAACACCAGGCACTACCACAGTATTAAGTGCTGGCGCAGTTGCAGCATCACCAACCCTTGCACAATACAAATCTGCAGTATGTATTAAAACAGCTGCTAATGCTTGGTATGTAGTAGGAGCAATTGGATAATGATTGGTAATATTGTTGCAGGGATATACGCCGGCGGATTACCACCGTTTGATGGCACAGTTAATTATTTAGTTGTTGCTGGGGGTGCTGGTGGTGGTCGCGGATATGGTGGCGGTGGTGGTGCAGGTGGTTTACGTTCTACAGTAACTGCAACTGGCGGTGGTGGAACATTAGAAACTGCTTTGACTTTATCTGGCGGCACTAATTACACAGTTACTGTCGGTGCTGGCGGTGCTGGTGCAACTTCTGGCGGTAGCGGTACTAAAGGTGCTAATGGTTCTAATTCTGTGTTTTCTACAATTACATCTACTGGCGGCGGTGGTGGTGGTAGTGATACTACAGATGGCGCAAGTGGTGGTTCAGGCGGTGGTGCTGGTTATTTAAAAACTGGTGGCGGTCGCACTGTTAATCAAGGTTTTGTAGGTGGTAATGGCGGTGGTTCACCATCATTCCCTGGCGGCGGTGGCGGTGGTTCTGGCGCAGCTGGTGGTAATGCTGCAGGTTCTGTTGCTGGTTCTGGTGGTGCAGGCGTTGCAGTAGGTATTTCTGGTGGTTCTGTAACCTATGCAGGCGGTGGTGGTGCTGGTATAGAAGGTGGAACAGCGGGTTCTGGCGCAGCTGGTGGAGGTAATGGAACTACAAATGCTTCTGCTGCTAGTGCTGCAACTGTAAATACTGGATCAGGTGGTGGTGGTGGTGGATTTGGTGGCGCAGGCCCTGGTAACGGTGGTAATGGTGGATCTGGCATTGTAATTTTACGATGGACTGTAGGAACAATTACTATTGGTGCAGGTCTAACAGGAACAACATCTACTTCTGGTGGTTTTCAAATTGCCACAATTACAGCTGGTACTGGAAATGTGAGTTGGGCATAATGGCACATTACGCATTCCTAAATGAAGATAATATCGTTACCGAAGTTATTGTTGGTATTGATGAAACACAAACTATTGAAGGTTTAGATACCGAAACTTGGTATGCGAATTTTAGAGGACAAACCTGTAAGCGTACTTCTTATAATGGCAGAATCAGATATAACTACGCAGGTATTGGTTACACCTACGATGCAATTAGAGATGCATTTATAGCACCAAAGCCTGATAATGCAATTAGTTTTGATGAGGCTACTTGTACTTGGATAGTACCTGAGCCCGAGCCTAACTCATGAAACCATGGCTATGTGCAGCTGGTACGCAGTTAAGAGATCAGATTGATACCTGGTACCCAGATCGTCGCTCTACCAGTGATGGGTGGGTGGGTGATGCTCGTCATTCCGCCACAAAATCGGATCATAATCCAGATGCAACTGGGTGTGTACGAGCCATTGATGTTGATTCTCGCTTGGATTCATCCGAAGGGATCTCAATATATCTGGCTGACCAGATCAGAAAATGTGCGAAAACCGATAAGCGCATATCTTACGTAATCCATAACGGCATGATCGCTAGCAAGATACTCAATTACAAGTGGCGTAAATACAGGAATTTTAACAAGCACACAAAGCACATACATATCAGCTTTACAAAGTTAGGCGATAAAGATAGTAAGCCGTTTGATATACCACTACTGGGAGGCAAGTTATGAAACTAACAAAGAAACACAAGGCAGCAATTAAGTCTTATTTAAGGGCTGTAGCAGCTAGCGGTATAACCGTGGTCCTGGCTATTGCCGCTGATATACACCCTGCTTATGCCACATTGTTGGGTGCTGTTGTAGCACCTCTAATTAAAGCTGTAGATCCTTCTTCTGGTAAAGAAGTTGATTATGGCATCGATGCGAAATGAGTCCAGCAGAGTGGGCTGGCTTTGGGGCTGGCGTGTGCGCCGTGCTAACAAGTTTATTAGTGGGTCTGCGCTTTCTTATTAAAGGCTGGCTTAACGAATTGAGGCCCAACGGTGGCCAGAGTATGAAGGATCAATTAACTCGACTAGAACAGCGTGTTGATGACCTATATTCTCTAATGAGTAAGCGACAATTGTGACGTGGCTGACACTAGACGTAGGCGTAAGAAAGTTAATAAACGCATAGTACGTAAGTCCCCTGAGCCGTTGTCTAAAATAGATCAACATTATATTGCTATGAACGAGATTTACAAGGCAGCACGCAAGGCAGGATTTAGCGAGAGTTGTGCGCTGTACTTTGTATCAGATAGGGCAACCATGCCCGACTGGGTGATAGGTGATGGCGGCATCATACCTAGTATCGATCCTACTGAAGAGGGTGAAGATTAAGCGTTGGCTTGTAATCTCAGATTTGCAGGTACCGTATCAATTGGACTCTGCGGTAAAGAATATAATCAAACTGGCCAGGCGAGAGAAGTTCGACTCGGTATTGGTGGTGGGCGATGAAATTGATTTCCAGAGTATTAGTAAATGGAGTGAATCAACACCTCTCGCTTATAGCGAGGACCTACACGCTGATCGTGAGCTATGTAAGCAGATCCTTTTTGATATCGGCGAGTACAGCCCAGAAATGCATATTATCCGCAGCAATCATACTGATCGCCTATACAACACTCTTCTAAAAGTCCCAGGGTTAATAAACCTTCCAGAATTGCAATACCCAGCCTTTATGGGCTTTGCCGACATGGGCATGACCTACCACCGCAAGGCCTATGAATTCCATCCCGACTGGGTACTCTGCCACGGTGATGAAGGAAGTATGAGCCAGCACGCAGGTATCACAGCTCTAAACCTGGCTAAGAAGTTCGGTAAATCAGTTCTGGCTGGACATTCGCACAGGCTGGGCATGTCTGCCTACACAGAGGGCGTAAACGGCCACCACAGGGCCTTGTATGGGGTAGAGGCTGGGAACCTAATGGATCGTAAGAAAGCAGGCTATATTCGCTATAACAGCGCGAATTGGCAAAACGGCTATGTTATACTAGAAGCCGCAGGTAAGACACTAACACCTACATTAGTGCCTATCGATCCGAAGGATGGCTCATTTACCGCACTGGGCAGGTATTACGGGTAAAACGTTACCAAATCGTTATACAAATACGCCCCAAAACTATCCACAAAGTCGTACACAGATGCAATACTTGGGCTATGCCAAGAAGCAAAGTACTGGCATAGACGGGCTACAGATGAAAATACAGATAGACCTGAAGGCTGCTGATTTTGAACAGCTATGGATCAACTCAATGGAATGGCAAAACAACGACTGGCAAAAACAAGCAGACCGTTTTGAACCCAACCCACTGTTTACCTGGCAATACGCATACTGGTTTGATAATTACGCTGCCTTAAAAATGGCAGAGGGTTTCATAGCTGGTTTAGGTAAGAATTACGCTTTACATAGCGATGAAGGTACTGGCGACTGGGTAATGCTAACTAACTACGCTAGTCCATGCCACCTACGCAAGACACTGGTGAACGCATGATTGAGACAACGGCACCCTGGGTAGTTCTTTACTTCGTATTAGGTTATTTTATTCTTTGGGGCGTTTATTCAACTATTAAGGATAACGCGTTCCAGGCTGGGTACTGGAAAGGCCGTAAAGACGGCTTTGAAATGCACCGCAGGATTACAGATAGCAAAACTAATGCCGACAACAACTGAACAGCTATTAGATAATGTCGTCAAAACTATTCATGCGCGAGGTCTCAACTATGGGCATCCAATTACAAACCACAAGAGGATTGCCGAACTCTGGAGTGCATATCTGGGTTATCCAATCCAGCCAAACGAGGTTGCAGTTTGTATGGCACTGGTCAAAATCAGCAGGCAAGCTGAGGATGCTGCGTACATTGACAATTACGAAGACGCCATTGCCTACCTTGCAATTGCTAAAAGCATTACAGACGCCATGCAAGACGACTCCGACGATTGGAAATAGCGATGGCATTTAACTTACAAGATTATGAAACAGTCGAGAGCCGACTGGAAAAATGGTGGAAGGATTACCCAGATGGAAGAGTGGCAACGAAACTTGAACAGGCCTCAGACGCTAGATACATTGTTAGTGCTGAACTATTTAAAACGGAAGCAGATCCCAAGCCGTGTGCGACTGGGCTTGCTAGTGAGAGCGTTTCTGATCGCGGCGTTAATTCAACGTCTGCATTGGAGAACTGCGAGACTTCAGCGATCGGCCGTGCGCTTGCAAACGCAGGTTATGCGGCTAAGGGCAAACGTGCCAGTCGAGAAGAGATGACCAAGGTCGCCCGTGAAGAATTTAAACCTAAGTATGGCGCCCCAGGATCTAAGTCGGCTGCGATGGAGTATGCGCTACATCTTGTGGACTCACAACTCAAAGATATTCCTAACGAGCCTGTGCCTGTTGCTTGGTCTGTTGGTGAAAGCGTCACTCAAATTGGTCAAGTACCTGATGCTGGGTTTACTTGTAGGCATGGCAGTATGGTAAAGAAAGAAGGAGTTGCCAAAGGCACCAACAAACCTTATGCAGGCTATGTGTGCAGCGCACCCAAAGCCGAGCAATGCGACGCCAAGTGGGCAAAACTAACAGCTAACGGCACGTGGTTTTGGCCCGACGATTCAGAGCCAGGTAAAGGGGGTGAATAGATGGGATTTATAGAGGTCAGGAACGGTTCAGGCTTCACCTTACGCATGGAAAATGATAAGGAAAGCCTGAGCCCTAGTACCGAGAGATGTGTAGCTTGTAATGACGACAGACTAATACATTCAGGTAATTTCTTAGTATGTACCCAATGCCACTGCAGGCAATAAGGAAGGGAACACTAGCACATGCACGCACAGTTTAAGTGTAACGGCTGCAATCGTAAGACGGAGTTTCTATGGCTAGAAGAATTAAATACTCCCGAAGGATTTAAAGCCTATCAGTGCATGGACTGTGGGTGTGTCGGCATCAAGAACATCGCCGAAGCGCTTACCATACCTGACTCGGACATAATCCGATGTGATAAGTGTGGTAGTTGGAAGTTTAACTCCGTGGTCTGCCACACTTGCGCACTAGTTAAGGAGAAGTAATGCCTACAGGTAGACGTAATTCAGGTGGCGACGATTACTACACATCGCGGTGGATATTTGACGGCCTAGGCCTACAGTTTGATTTAGACCCGTGTTCGCCGATAGTAGGCGGTGTCGTACCAGCTAAGAGCAAGTACACGATAGAAGATGATGGGCTAACTCAGCCTTGGTTTGGCCTAGTTTGGATGAACCCACCGTATTCTAAGCCTACGCCTTGGGTTGATAGGTTTCTATCGCATGCCAACGGTATCGCCCTGGTACCTTTTACCAACGGCAGATGGTGGTTTAATCTATGGAACCACGCCGATGCAATTATGCCTATTGCTTATAATCACAAGTTTGATCGAGCCGATGGTAGCCGTAAGACCATCACGTTTAATACGGCTCTCTACGGTATAGGCGAAGTAGCTGTGGATGCTATCAATAGGTTTAAGTTACATAGGATCAGATGATGACTTGCCGTCTGACCTGCGGTTATGCTGATTGACTTGCATGCGCATGCTACCCTCTAGTTCGCATTTGCCCTCAAGGCAAAAACGCGAGCCGCAACGCGGCAGGCTCGCGAGGTGTGCACTAGTAGCCACCGCTCTATTTGTAGCACAAATATTATGCCTTGATAAAGCTGCTTCCCAAGTTACTGAAACTACAAATCATTATCGTCAATGGGCTTTCATACAGCTAAATAACTTAGATGAATTCCATTGCTTAGATTACCTGTACTACAGAGAGTCTAGGTGGAACCCAAGCGCTCGCAATGGTTCGCACTACGGAATACCTCAAGGCAGGTCTAAGTACTTAGCAAAGGTAGACGGTTATAAGCAGGTTGAATGGGGCATTAAATATAACCTCAATAGGTATGGCTCTATGTGTAACGCTTTAAATCATTATAAACTTAAAGGCTGGCATTAGTGGTTAATAAAAAGGCTAAACATCAACGTGCCATGGGTAGTAGTCAATGGAAGAAGCTACGATTGATGGTGCTTGATCGTGACGGCAGGATATGTTACGCGTGTGGTGGCGAGGCTAAAGAGGTGGACCACATATGGCCACGCTCTAAAGGCGGTGACATGTTCGACCCATTAAACTGTGCGGCTATATGCCGTGCGTGCAACCTAGCCAAAGGGGACCGTTTTTTTAGCCCTACGCCGAC
>Ga0214917_10006346_pt1 | contig 12302 bp, 14 predicted proteins | sample LL_1208_BB_MetaG_FD_177983 | JGI IMG/M metagenome (GOLD analysis project Ga0214917, IMG submission 177983) | Freshwater microbial communities from Lake Lanier, Atlanta, Georgia, United States - LL_1208_BB | ecosystem: Environmental > Aquatic > Freshwater > Lake | place: USA: Georgia | collected...
AAACGAGCCGGATCGAGCTCACGGAGACCAACGCAGCCGAAGTCCACAACCGCTTCGAGAAAAAAACGCCCTAGCCGTTGGCCGATTGCCACAGACGCCAGTAGGCGCCCTGGCGCGAGAGAAGCTCCTCCCCCTTCCCTTCCTCCACCAACCTCCCTTTTTCCAGAACGAGAATCCGGTCAGCCCGATGGGCCGCATGGAGCCGGTGCGTCACCAAGAGCGTCGTGGGCCGGCTCATCAATTTTCCCAGAACCCCCAACAACTCCTTTTCCGTGGCTGCATCCAGGGCACTGGTCGGCTCGTCCAGCAGCAGAATCGGCGCGTCCCGCAAAAAGGCCCGCGCGATCCCGATCCGCTGCCGCTGGCCACCGCTCAACATCACTCCCCGCTCTCCGACCGGAGTGTCGTACCCCTGGGGCAGTTGCCGGATGAATTCATCCGCCTGCGCATCCTGAGCCGCCTTTTGAATTTCCCGGAACGAGGCCCCCGGCCGCCCATACGCGATATTTTCCCGCACGGTTCCGTTCAACAGAACCGTCTCCTGCAGGACCAACGCCTGACGGGAGCGCAGCTCTTTTTTGGCCAGGCGGCGCAGATCCGTGCCGTGGAAAAGAATTGAGCCCACTGTGGGATCGTAAAACCGGGGCAACAGGGAAAGCAGGGTCGTCTTGCCGGCGCCCGTCCCCCCCACTACCGCGACCGACTCTCCTGGTGCGACCGTAAAGCTCAGCTCGTGCAGGACCTCGTCTCCCCGGGCATACCGAAAACCCACCCCGCGAAACTCGATGGCTCCGGCCCCGGCCGGAAGTTTTTCCGGTTTGGCCGGATCCGGCACCTCATCGGGCGTGTCGAGGACTTCAAACACCCTCTGCGCCGCCCCCGCGGCCCCCTCCATCGACCAAGCCGTGTAGCTCAACTGCTCCAGCGGCGAATACAACATTCCGAGATAGGCCAGAAAAACGAGGAGGTCCCCCAACGTCATCTTCCCGGCCGCCACCTCCCCGGCCCCGGCCCACAACAGCGCGGCCGTCCCAGCCGCCAAGAGCGTTCCCACCACCAGCGTGCTCGCCACGTTCGTCATCGAAAGCCGCAGGTTCGCCTCCAGCGACTCCCTCGCCTCCCGACGGAAAAGATCCACCTCGTGGGATTCCCGGCCAAAGGCATGCACCACCCGGATGCTCGACAGCCCCTCGTTGGCCCGCGCCAACACATCGCTCTCCTGCGCCTGAAGAGCCGCGGTCTCCCGCCGGATCCGACCGGCAAACCGCGAGATCGCCATCATCAGGAACGGCACCACCGCCAAGGAGAAAAACGCCAGCCGGGGACTCATCCGGAACATCACCACAAAAGTGCCCACCAAAGTGAGCGCCGAACCCAGAATCGTGGCAAATCCCCGGTTGAAATAGGTCTGGATGGCCTGGGCATCGTAAGCCACGCGGAAACTGGAATCGGTGCTGCGCCGGGCATCATGAAACCGCAAAGGCAGGGACTGCAGGTAGGCGTACAACTCTGTCCGGACACGCAACAACGCCTTTAATCCGATTTCGATCAAGGCGTAGGTCTGCGCCAGATTCACCGCCCCCCACAGAAGATGGATCCCGATCAAGGCCCCGCAGGTCAGGGCCAACGCGGCGGCAAAAGACCACGTCCCGGGCAGAAACGGCACCGCGATGGATCCTTGCGGAGAGACGAGCACGCTATCCACCACGAATTTCAGCGGCCACGGCTTTAACAAGTTCAGGCCCGTGGCCACCCCCAGCAACAGAAACGCGCCCAAAATTCTTCCGGCAAAAGGCCGGTAGTATCCCAGGATGCGGCCCACCAGCTTCACGTCTGGGGATTCCTTCCCGAAACTGGCATCAACTGGGCCCGCCGCGCCGCCACCCGCACCAAGTCCGCCACCCGCCGGCGCAACTGCCATCCGGTCCAGAGCCAACCCACCCCGGCAAGAGCCAGGATACCCAGGAAAAAAGGAAGCGCGGCCGGATAGGCCAACCACACCAACACGTCAGCCGTCAGGGCCGTGATACCGAAAAGTACGCTGAAGGTGCTGGGCACCATCCCTTGATGCACGCGGGTAAGCCGCCGGCCATGGGGATAAATTTCCGTGAGGGTGCGGAGACGGATGTGCCACCAGCGGTTGGCGAAAATCTGCACGTCCCAGGGATTCCAACCCGTATCGAGCGAGTACTTCCACCCCTCTTCCTCCATGCTCTTCACCACCTCCTCGAGCAGTTGGGACCGGTCCCTGCCCTGTTCGCTCCAGAACGAAAGCATCCGGGACTGGATCAACGGAATCTTCGGTCCCGCGTCTTTTTCCGGCACCATCGCCACGGAGTCCGGCGTCCGCTTCCCCTTGAGCCAGGTAAAATACCGCGCCCAATCGCGGACCAGCGGTTGGGTGAGGGCCAGATAAAAAACCGTTAACCGCGCGAGAATCGTGTCGTGCTTGGGCTCAATCCGGGCCACCACCATGAACGAAAGCGCGGGCACCAGCGTCGCCGCCAGCATCAGCAGGGGCAGGATGCGGAGAGGCTCGATTTGGATCGAGACCAGGAAGATAAACAGCGTCAGGGCGTTCCATTCGAGGCCGCTGACCAACTGGGCCCAGGGCGAGGCGGGTTTGGGATAGAGGCACTGAAAAAGGCCTGTGCCAAAAACGCCGTGGTAAATGATCGGCCGGTGAAACACGCGCTCAAAGCGCGGCAGACCGTAAATCACCCCCTTCCAACGGGCGGAACCCTGTGGGTCAAAATACTGCATGTGTTTAAACCGAAGCATCGCCTCCGCCTCGCCGTACCCCTTCTGCTGGCGGAAGTACGCCTGCATCGTGAACCGCCGGTGGTGCCAGACCATGGCGCTCGGACTAAAGCCAATCCGGTGGCCGGCTTGCATCAACCGCCAGCAAAGATCCACATCGTCCCCCGCCGTGCGGAAATCCGCGTCGAATCCCCCCACCTCCTCCAGCGCCCAGCGCCAATAACCCATGTTGCAGCCGGGAATGTGTTCAGCCTCCGTGTCGCTGAGCAGCACGTGCGTCGGCGCCCCGGCACTGGCCGCCACGGCGGCGGGAATCGGCCCGCGGGCCGGCGGGTTGAGATTGGGCCCGCCCACGGCGACGTAGTGACTGTGCAACAACGTGGAGACGAGGAAATAGAGCCAGTCCGGATCGGGCATGCAGTCGGAGTCGGTGTAAGCAATCACCTCCCCCGTGGCGGCCTGCCAACCCACGTTGCGCGCCACGGAAAGACCGCGGTTGGGCTGCAGGATGTTTTTCACCCCGGGAAACTCCGCCACGATGGACTGGGTGTCGTCCTTCGAGCCGTCGTCCACGAGGATGACCTCGTAATCCGGATAATTCAGCTTCTGGAGGGCATCGAGACAGCCGCGGAGAGTGGCTGCCCCGTTATAGCTGCAGACGACCACGGAGACTTTTGGCGTCCGCGGAAGCGGGAACTTGTCGACCAGGGTCGCCCGCGGCTCGAGCGTCTTGGGGGCCAGCCTCCGGTACGAGACTTTTGGCGTCCGGTCCTTGCGGACCAACCCGAAGGCCCAGTCCTCCACATCGATCCCGTCGGTGAACCACTCGTCCGTCCACGAAAAGAGAATCGTTCCTGCCAAGCCCCCACGGAACACCTCATCCCAATGAAGTTCCAAAAGATCCGCCTGCTCCTCTTCCGCGTGCCGGATCGTGTCCATCCCGAACTCCCCCAAAACCAAGGGCCGCTCCTCGGCCAGATTCTGCAGCCGGGACAGGTAAGCCCGCAGGTCGGGGCCGCGGTGGAGGTACACATTGTAGGAGAGGAAATCCGTCTCCTTGGGCAGGAGATACTCCGTCGGGGGAAAATTGGCGTAGGCCGCCAAGGCGCCCGCGTCTTCGTCTTTCACAATCCGCGCGAGGGAATCGAGGAAGGTTTCGACGCGCTGGGGGCCGTACCAACGGACCAGATCCGGCGGGATCTCGTTATCCACATAATAACCCAGAATCGCCGGATGGCCGGCATGCGCCTTCGCGGCACGACGGACACTGGCGCGAATCTCCTTCCGCACAGCACCGTCATCCAGGAACAGCACCCGCCGCTGCCACGGAACCGTCACCATCACGCGGAGTCCGTGCTCGGCGGCTTGATCCAGAAACCAGCGCGGGGGCGGGTGATACACCCGCACGGTGTTGAAGCCCGCCGCCGCCATCAAACGAAAGTCCCGGGCGGCTTTCGCCGGATTCCCGAGGTGATCGTCCCCATCCCGGAACGGTCCGTACGTCACGCCCTGCAGGAAAAATTTAGCGTCCCCGGAGAAAAGAAATTTTCCCCGGGCCGCCACCCGCGGCCCGCTCAAGCCGCCCGGTCGGGGCTTGGCATCCGGAGCAGGCAGGTCCGGAAAGAGCGGGATGGGCGCGGAGCTCACTCCCGCAGCTGACCGCGGCCGGTCACCACGTACTTATACGAGGTCAGCTCCTCCAGCCCCATCGGGCCCCGGGCGTGGATCTTGTCCGTGCTGATACCGATCTCCGCCCCGAAACCAAACTCGCCGCCATCGGTGAATCGTGTGGAGGCGTTCCAGTAGACCGCGGCGGAGTCCGCCTCCCGCAGGAACCGCTCTGCCACCGCTCGGTCCTCCGTGACAATGGCATCGGAGTGGTGGCTGCCGTGACGGGCCAAATGATCCAACGCCCCGTCGAGACCGTCGACCACCCGGATCGCCATGGTGAGATCGAGATATTCCGTCTCCCAGTTGGTCGGCGGGGAAAACGTTTCCCCCGCGGCTTGGGCTGCCGCTGCGTCCCCGAATAGCTTCACTCCCTTGGCCTTCAGGGCCTGGACCAACCGGGGCAGAATTTTCTCCGCTCCGTCCCGGTCCACCAGCAGGGTTTCGGCCGCGTTGCAGGTGGCGGGACGCTGACACTTGGAGTTGACCACAATGGCCTCGGCCATCGCGGGGTTGGCCGCCCGGTGAACAAACACATGACAAACCCCGTGGAAATGTTTGATCACCGGCACCCGGGCGTGCTCCAGCACGGTCTGGATCAGTCCATGCCCTCCCCGGGGAATCAACAGATCGAGGATGCCGTCGAGGCGGCACATTTCGGGGATGCTTTCCCGGCTTTCATCCTCCACGAGCGAGACAACCTCGGCCGGCAGCTTCTTTTTCCGGGCCGCCTCTCCTAAAGCCGAGGCCAAAGCTCGGTTGCTGTGCCTTGCCTCCCGACCCCCGCGCAAAAGAACCGCGTTGCCGGTCTTCAGGCAAAGGACCGCGCTGTCCACCGTCACGTTCGGACGAGACTCGTAAATGATCCCAATCAGGCCGATCGGCACGCGGATCTTGGCGATCTCCAGGCCGTTGGGCCGTTGCCACTTCCGCACCACTTTTCCCACGGGATCCGGCAAGCGCGCCACCTGCCGCACCCCCTCCGTCATTTCCGCGAAACGTTTGTCCGTCAGTTCCAGCCGGTCCAACAACGCCCCGGTCAATCCGGCCGCCTTGCCCGCATCCACGTCCCGCCGGTTGGCCTCCAAAATCTCTTTTTTGCGCGTCCCAAGTTCGTCCGCCATCGCCAGCAACAAGGCGTTCTTTTCATCGGTGGAGAGAACCGCCAGTCGACGCGCCGCCTCCTTGGCCCGGAGGGCCAGATCCCGCACCGCACTCATCGGGCGATCCAAGTCCCTGGTGCGGAGGATTTCACGGACTCGAGCAGGACGTGTTTGCGGCGCCCGTCGGCGATTAGCACCGGCACCCCCCGGGACAAAGCGATACGGGCGGCTTCGAGCTTGGAGCGCATGCCGCCGACCGAACCGGCGCTGCCGGCGCCGCCGGCACAGGCCAACACCCGATCGTCAATTTTACGGACCCGGCGGATCAGCTGACCGCCACCGTCGGGACGACTCATCAGGCCGGGGGCGTCCGTCAGGATCACCAACCGATCTGCCCGGGCCAAAATCGCCACATGGGCGGAAAGGCGATCGTTGTCCCCGAAGGCATTGAGTAACGCAATCTCCTCGAAGGATAACGCGTCGTTCTCATTAAACACCGGCACCGCCCGCTTTTGCCGCAACAGGGTCTGCAGGGTGGAGCGGGTGTTGGCATAGATTCGCCGACTGTCGAGATCCCAGGAGGTCAAAAGGATCTGGGCGGCGAGCAGCCGATGCGGCGCCAGGGCGTCCGCATACGCGCGCATCAAGAGCGGCTGGCCGATCGTGGCGCACGCCTGGAGCTCCGGACGCGACGAGGGACGTTTCTTCATCCGTAAGGCCTGCATGCCGGCGCGGATCGCTCCCGAGCTGACCAGGATGACTTCATGACCCGAGCGCCGGAGGCGCGCCATTTGCCCCGCCCAAGCGCGCAACCGCGCCATCGCCAACCCTCCGGTCGGAGAGGCCAGCAGGCTGCTGCCGATTTTAACGACGATTCTCATAAAATTAATTTGCCGCCGCTCAGGAACGACGGCCTTCCACGGCCCGTAGAATCAGATGCAGAAGCTTGGAGCCGGCAAAAAGTTTTCCGGCAAAACGCCCCACGACGCTTTTGCCGGCCCGGCCTCCGGAAAACAGCTGCACGGCGGCCAGGCCCAACCCCGCCCATTGGCTGCTGAACCGCAGCACTTTTTCCCCCTCGTCGATCCAGCGTCCGACGTCGGACAACTGCCCAACGGCACGGCGAAACTCCCAGCCAGCCCGGCGGGCGGAGGCGGCACAGGCCAGGCGCGCTTCGCGCGCCTGCTTCAGCGCTTGGAGCTCAACCATTCCCGGTCCCTCTGAAATTCGGCGACGGTGTCGGCGAACGGCATGCCTTCCCCGAGGGTGCGCTTGCGCATGCGGAGAAAGGCAAAGAGGGCGCCGGCGCCGTAAAGAATCGCCAGGCCGACCAAGGCGAGAACCCGCGCCTGCGGATCCGGCCACACGGAAAGCACCACGGCCAGCGAGGCCACCAATAGGGAAAGAGCCCCGAGCACGAGCGCGATCGCCAGCCAGAGCACGGCCTCCACGGCCCGCCATTTTTCCTCCTGCAATTCCGCCCCTAGCAGGCGCAGCCGTTCCTCCACCAGTTTGACGGAGGTCAGGGCCAGATCACGCAGCGCAGCAATCATGGAAATGCCTCAGCGGCGATTGAGCAACGCACCGAGAATCAGGCCGGCCACGAGCGCGGCGCCCACGGACTCATAAGGATGTTTGCGGATCATCTGATCGACTTCCTTGAGACCTTCCTCCGCCGCCTCCTTCACATCCTCCAGATTTTGAAATCTTTCCTTGGCGGCCTCGATCTTGCGGGTCAGCTCCTTGCGCACCTCTTTGGCCTTCTCCCCCAGTTCCCCGGCGGTGGCATGGAGAAGTTGCTCAGCATCCGCGATCACCCCCCGGACTTCTCGGCGGATCGAGGAGGAAGAAGAAGAGCGGTTACGCGAAGATTTACGGGCTTTGGTTTTGACCATTAAGACATTGTGCCCAAGGGCTCCCAAGGGGGCAAGCTTGCGACCCCAGAAAACGTGCGGGGTTAAATGCCTAAGTCGTTGGATGCCAAACGCTTTTCGAGAAGGTTGCGGGCGGTATGCCGGGCGCGGAGACGGGGATCAAACCAGACTTCCCCGAACATCTGGCCCAGAACGGTAAAAATTCCCAGTAAAGGCAATGCCAGCAGTAGGCCGTAAACTCCGCCGAGCATTCCCCCGGCGAAAATCATCATCACCGTCACCAAAGGATGAACCTGCAAGGCCCGGCCTACGGTCATCGGCGTGTAGACAAACTCGTCCAACAACCGTACACCCAAAAACAGCAGGACAACGCCGATAAGAAGTTGGGGCGATTGCGGAGCATGCAGGGCGCAGACGCAGACCGCGATGACCCCGCCGACCGCCGTGCCCACATACGGCACCCAGGCAAAGACCGCACAAACCAGCCCAAGAAGCATGGCATGTTGCAAAGTAAAAATTCCCTGACCCAGACCCAGCAACCACAGACCCAAGCCCAGCGTGATCGTGTCCATCACCGTCAGCCAGAACATACCCCGAAAGTAAGCGCGCATCTGCCGGTCCATCCGGTCAAAGAGGAGCAGGGTTTTTTCAAAGAAGGCGTTCGGGACCGCCCGCAGCACCAAGCGGTGAAAAGCCGTTCCATCCCGTAGGAAGAAAAAAGTCAGGAAGGGGACGAGCAGGAGACTCGGCAGCCATTTGAAGGCAAAGAGCGCCGCGTCGCCGGCAAATTGGGTGCCTTTGCCTTGGGCAAAAAAATCAATCCTCGCTTCCAGGCCGGCCGCCAAGCCGGCCCGCTTGGCCAAGGGCAGACGGTTTTCCAGCGTTACCAGTGAGTCCGAGGCGATTTTGGTCAGCCGCTGCATGGTCTCCGGCAACTGGTTTTGAAACTGGGAGAGGGAGTTCAACATCGCCGGGAGAACGGTCAGGGCAGCAATGCCACAGACGACCGAAGCCAAAAAGAGAAAGATCACGAGAGACTGGTTGGGGGCGACACCCCAATGCTGCAGCTGGGTGAGGAACGGCTGCACCAGGTAGTACAGCACCACGGCCAGAATCAGCGGCAGCGCCAACCAGGCGATGTGATTCAGCAGGACAATGGAGCCCAACGTGGCGGCGATCACTCCCACCCAGATGACGGGGTGCTCCAGGCTACGCTGACTGGGAAGGCGGATTTCCTCGCTCAAGGCTTACGAAAGAATATGCGGCTCCGCCGTCCCCTCCACCAAACGCCGGAGACGGCTCGAGATCAGCCGGGCCACCTGCTCGGCCACCTTGAATCCCAGACGGGGCCGGGCCTCGGCTAACCGCAGGAGTTCCGGCCGAAACATCGCCAACACCACGGAAGACTCCTCCGCCACCACCGTGGCCAACCGCGGCGTTGCCTCCAGCAGGGCAATTTCCCCAAAACACTCTCCGGGGTGAATCTCTCCGAGTTTCTTCTTTTTCAGCAAGCCCTTGCGGGTGGCGCTGAATTTGCCGGAAATGACAATATATACACCCTCTCCCTCTTCCCCCTCATCGAACACAATTTCGCCAGCCAAATAGTGTCGTTCGTGCAGGTAGAGCTTCAGAACCTCCAGCTCTTTGCGGGTGCAGTCCTTAAAAATGGCGGTCGCCCCGACCACCTTCAACTTCGGATCCAAAGGGGGAAGACGGAAAAAACTTAAAAGGTTCACGGGGAACCACAATCTCCCCAATCCATCCCCACGGCCAGCGCAAAAGTCCCTCTTTCATCTTGGGCAAACCGATCTCTTGCTTTTATGATTCTCCCTCCATGGAGATTCTGGAAAAAACCGACAAGGGCGTGCTGATCCTTTCCGTCAAAGGGGAGATCGACCTCCATGTCTCCCCCACCCTGCGCACCTCCCTGAAAGCCAAGGCCCAGGCCAAAACCCCCTCCCTCCTGCTCAATTTTAGCGATGTCACCTATATCGACTCATCCGGCTTGGCCACCCTGATTGAATACTACCAGTCCGCCCGGAGTTTTCAGGGTAAGTTCGGCCTCTGCTGCCTAAACCTTTCCGTCCGCAGCTCCCTTGAGCTGGTCCGGTTAAGCGAAGTCTTCTCCATCTTTCCCACCGAGGCCGAAGGCCTCCGCGCTCTCGCTTCCTCTTGAAATTCCTCGTCAACGCCCTCCGGCGGGTTGAAGGACAGGGCTATGTCACCCTCAATGCCCGGATCTACTCCTTTTTAATTTGGGGTTGTACCAATCCCCGCGTCCTGTCCCCTGACCTGACTCTGCGGCAGATGATTCGCATCGGTGTCGAGGCCCTGCCCATGGCGAGCCTCGTTGCCCTAAGCGTTGGCTTCATCCTGGCCATGCAGTCGTCGACGGAGCTTGGCAAGCTTGGGGCGAATGCCTTCATCCCCGACCTGGTTTCCCTGAGTCTCATGCGCGAACTCGGTCCCCTCCTTATCGCCATCATCGTGGTGGGACGCAGCGGTTCGGCCGTGGCCGCCGAACTCGGCACCATGAAAGTGAACGAGGAAATCGAGGCCCTCCGGGTGATGGCCATCTCGCCGATCCGGTATCTCGTTGTCCCCCGCTACCTGGCCCTGATGATCATGCTGCCGATCCTCACGGTCTTCGGAAACTGCATCGGCCTGGCCGGAGGCTGGGCGGTCTGCGTCGGCACCTTGGATATGACCTCCACCTTTTATATTACCCGTGCCGTCCAACGGCCCGAGCTTTGGGACCTCTATTCCGGCCTGATCAAAAGCGTCGTCTTTGCCCATCTGATCATCACCATCGCCTGCTATCAGGGTCTCGGGGTCACCGGTGGCGCCGAGGGTGTGGGCCGGGCCACCACGGCCGCAGTGGTCTACTCCATCCTCTGGATCATCATTGCGGACGCCCTTCTCACCGGCCTGTTCTTTTTCGTCCTATGAAATCCGGCTCCAAAAAAGTTTTCGCCCCCGGCGAGGTCATCTTGGAAGTACGCGACCTCGTCATGGTCTTCGGCAACCGTCGTGTCCTTGACGGCATCAGCTTTCAGGTCCGGACCGGTGAGACCTTCGTCATCATGGGTGGCAGCGGTTGCGGTAAAACCACGCTGCTCCGTTGCCTGATCGGCGCCCAGAAACCCACCTCGGGATCCATTCACCTTTTTGGCGAGGATATTACCCGGATGGATCCGGTCGAAATGGATCGCATCCGCCTCCGCTTTGGGATGAATTTCCAGTTCGGCGCCCTGTTCCAATCCATGACCGTAGGGGAAAATATCGCGCTTCCGCTGCGGGAACACAGCCAGGTCGACCCTTCCCTCATTGAGATGATTGTGAAAATGAAGCTGGAGCTGGTGGGCCTGACCGGATTTGAGAACTTCATGCCGTCGGAACTGAGTGGAGGCATGCGCAAACGGGTGGGCTTAGCCCGGGCCATGGCCTTGGATCCCGACATCCTCTTCAGCGACGAGCCCACCTCCGGCCTTGATCCCGTCATGACCGCGGTGGTGGACCAGTTGACCCTCGACGGCACCCGGAAAATCGGCGCCACCGCCGTGGTAGTCAGTCATGACATGACCAGTGTCTTTCGGATTGCCACCCGGATGATCATGCTGGGAAACAGTTCCCGGCAGGGGGAGGTGGTTGCCGAGGGCACCCCCGACGAGATCCGGAAAAACCCCGACCCCTTTCTCCAGCAGTTCATCCGCGGGGAAGCCGATGGCCCCATTCCCTTGCGCATGGCTCAAGATGAGTACTTGAAACACCTCCTGGGAGACGGCTGAATCTAACTTCCCCCCACCGATGAAAGCTTTCCGCGCCGACTTCTTCGTAGCCGCTGCCGTCATTATCTGCAGCGTTGTCATGCTCGTCGCGCTGTCCTTGGCCGTTTCCGGGGCCCACCTCACCCGTCCCCGGGCCACCCTCACCATCGATCTTCCTTCCGCCGTCGGCTTGGACAAGCAGGCGGAGGTGCGGTACGCCGGCGCCAGCGTCGGCCGCATCCGCGCAGTTCGTCCCCTCACCGACGACGAGCGGCTGAAAGTCTCCCCCGAATGCGCCATCCGTGTTGTTGCCGACATCCACCACTCCCTCCCGCAACTGCGGGTTGGCACCACCGCCGCAATCACCGCCGACACCGTTTTGGGGGAAAAATATCTGAATCTTGAGCCCGGCCCCATCACGAATCCGGCATCGCCTCCGGCACCATTCTTTACGCCAAACGCTCCGCCTCCCTCGACGAGGTCATGACCGCCGGCAAGCAGCTGCTCGACCAGGCAAACGATCTCATCGCCAAAAACCAGGAAGCCTTCAACAAGATCGTCACCGACCTCCGGGTCGTCCTGGATAACTTCAAAGTGATCTCGACGTACGGCAAAACTTTTGTCGGGACCGTCGCCCGCAAGCCCTGGCGTCTGGTCTTCGGCGGCCCTGTCCCGCGCCTGCCTTCCGAGGAAAAAATTATCCAAAGCGATAAACCGGTCCCCGCTCCGATTCCCAACGACTGATCCCCGTGGCCCCGGCTTCTCCCGCCCCCGAAGCCGTGCTCGAGATCGAGCTCGCTCCGCCCCGGCTTCACGGCCTGCGCGCCCTCACGGAAAAATGGGCCCGCCACGCCGGCTTCAGCCAACCCGAGGCAACCCGGATGCTGGCCGGGGTCGATGAGGCCCTCGCCAATATTCACCTCCACGCATACTCCGGCCGACCGGGTTGGGTCCGCATTGAGGTCGAGCATGGACCGGCGGAGTTGGCCTTCCGCCTGATCGATCAAGGCCACGCCTACGATCCCGCGCATGCTCCGGCCCGCCAGCCTGGGGAGCTGGGGACCGGGGGCTGGGGCAGCCTGATCATTCGGGAGGGCTTCCCCCGCGTGGAAAGAAAACGGGCCGGCGGA
>Ga0214917_10006347_pt1 | contig 12301 bp, 12 predicted proteins | sample LL_1208_BB_MetaG_FD_177983 | JGI IMG/M metagenome (GOLD analysis project Ga0214917, IMG submission 177983) | Freshwater microbial communities from Lake Lanier, Atlanta, Georgia, United States - LL_1208_BB | ecosystem: Environmental > Aquatic > Freshwater > Lake | place: USA: Georgia | collected...
CGGCATCCATCGCCTCCACCATCCGCAACACCCGCTGTTTCCGTTCCGGTTGCCCCTGCGGCAGCAGCCCCAGATGCGAGACCTTGGCCGCCACAAACAACATCGCTGATCCGTTCCGGCACGCCGCCACGCAGGCCCCACAGCCAATGCAATGAGCCGCATCAAACGCCTGCTCGGCCGTCTCCTTGCCGATCGGCATGGCATTCGCATCGGGCGCCTGCCCGGTGTTCACGGAAACAAACCCACCCGCCTGGATGATGCGGTCAAAGGCCGACCGGTCGGTCACCAGATCCTTCAGCACTGGAAAGGCGCGCGCCCGCCACGGTTCCACCGTCAACGTCTCCCCATCCTTGAAAGAACGCAGATACACCTGGCAGGTCGTGGCCCCGTCATTGGGTCCATGCGGCTCCCCGTTGATCGCCATCGCGCACGACCCGCAAATGCCCTCCCGGCAGTCATGCTCGAATGCCACCGGCTCCTTCCCTTCCCGCGTTAGCCGATCGTTCAAAACATCCATCATTTCCAAAAAGGACATGTCGGGATTCAACCCGTCGAGATCATGCGTCTCAAACTTGCCGGGATGGTCCTTGCCGGATTGCCGCCAGATTTTCAGATGGAGCTTCATTTGTAGCTCCTCGTGGCCAGATGAACCTCCTCGTACGGCAACGCCTCGGCGTGCCGGGTCTCCGGCTTACCCTCTCCCTGGAATTCCCACGCCGCCACATGTGCAAACGCGTCGTCCTTCCGCGCGCACTCCCCTTCCGACGTCTGGTGCTCCTCCCGGAAATGGCAACCGCAGGACTCCTCCCGCTCCAGCGCATCCCGGCACATCAGTTCTCCCAATTCCAGAAAATCCGCCACCCGCCCCGCCCGCTCGAGGGACTGGTTCAGGTCCTCGCCCGATCCGGGCACGTTCACATCCTGCCAGAACTCCTTGCGAAGGCCCCGGATCAGCTCGATCCCTTTCTCCAAACCTTTTTTCGTCCGGCTCATGCCGCAGTGGTCCCACAGGATTTTGCCGAGTTGCCGGTGGAACTCGCTGACCGGTCTTTGGCCACCCACTCCGAGCAGCTTCCGGGTCCGGTTCTGCACATCCTCCGTGGCCGCCCAAAAGGCCTCGGTCTCCGCCGCCTTCTTGGGGCCCGCCGGCTTCTGCTGCGAAAGATAATCCCCGAGCGTGTAGGGAATGACGAAGTAGCCGTCCGCCAGACCCTGCATCAGCGCGCTGGCTCCGAGCCGGTTGGCTCCATGATCGGAGAAGTTCGCCTCGCCCAGCACAAACAGCCCGGGGACGTTGCTCATCAGGTGATAATCCACCCACAGCCCGCCCATGGTGTAGTGCACCGCGGGAAAAATCCGCATGGGTGCCTCATAGGCATTTTCCCCGGTGATTTCGTGGTACATGTTGAACAGGTTCGCGTAGCGCTCCTGCACCGTCTTTTGCCCCAACCGGCCGATCGCCTCGGAGAAATCGAGATACACGCCGAGCCCCGACTTCCCAACGCCCCGGCCCTCGTCACAGACCCGCTTTGCCGCCCGCGAGGCAATGTCCCGCGGCGCCAGGTTTCCGTAACTCGGATACAATCTCTCCAGAAAGTAATCCCGCTCCTCTTCGGGGATTTGACCCGCAGGCCGCCGGTCCCCCTGCTGTTTCGGTACCCAGACGCGGCCGTCGTTGCGCAGCGATTCCGACATCAGCGTGAGCTTCGACTGGTAATCTCCGGACACCGGGATGCAGGTGGGATGAATCTGGGTGAAACACGGATTCGCAAACAACGCCCCCCGCCGATGCGCCCGCCAGATCGCCGTGGCGTTCGATCCCCGCGCATAGGTGGAGAGATAGTAGGCATTGCCGTAACCGCCGGTGCAGAGCAATACCGCATCGGCCGAATGCGCCTTCAGCTCCCCGTTCACCAAATTTCGGGTGACGATGCCCTGGGCTTTCCCGCCCGCCACCACCAGGTCGAGCATCTCATGGCGCGGAAACATCTGCACTCTTCCCTGTCCGATCTGCCGGCTGAGCGCGGAGTATGCGCCCAGCAAGAGCTGCTGCCCGGTCGCGCCCCGCGCATAAAAGGTCCGTGACACCTGGGCCCCGCCAAACGAGCGGTTGGCGAGCATGCCGCCGTACTCCCGCGCAAAGGGCACGCCCTGCGCCACGCACTGGTCGATGATGTTCACGCTCACCTCGGCCAACCGGTACACGTTGGCCTCGCGGGAGCGGAAATCCCCGCCTTTGATGGTGTCGTAAAAAAGACGCCGGACACTGTCGCCGTCGTTCTGGTAGTTCTTCGCCGCGTTGATGCCGCCCTGCGCGGCGATGGAGTGGGCCCGCCGGGGACTGTCATGGAAGCAAAATGCCTTCACCCGGTAGCCGAGCTCGGCCAGCGAGGCGGCCGCGGAGGCCCCGGCCAATCCGGTGCCGACCACGATGACCTCATACTTTCTCTTGTTGGCGGGATTCACCAGGCGGACGGAAGATTTGAAGTTCTTCCACTTGTCGGCCAAAGGTCCGGCCGGAACGCGGGCGTCGAGCTTCACGGCTTCCAGACTCCCAACCAGACGGCCACCGGGATCGAGCTGAATCCGAGGAACAAAATCACCGCCAAAATCCAGGAGCCCGCGTCGATCACCTTGCCCAGGTTCCGATCCCGGATGCCGAGGGTTTGAAACACGCTCGCGGCTCCATGGCGGAGATGAAAGAACAGGAGCCCCATCGCCAGGATATAGAACCCGCTGATGAGGGGCTTGGAAAAGCCCGCTACCACCATGCGGTGAACATCGTGCACGGTTTTCCCGTCCACCACCGTTTCCATGCTGGCGTACGAGCGGTCCACCAACTGGGCGGTGAAATGGAGCAGATGAAAAACCACAAAGGCCAGGATCACCGTGCCGCTGATCACCATCGTCACACTGGCCAGCGTGACATGGAGACGCGACTTTCTGCCCGAAACCGCATAGTTCACCGGCTTGGCGGCCCGATTTTCGCGCGCCAGGGAAAGCGCCGCCCAGATGTGCGCCGCCGCCGCCGTCAACAACGCCAACCGGAACGCCCATAGAAGCAAAGTGTTCGACTTGAGAAGGTGGGCGTATCGGTTGATGGCGTCCGTCGTGGGAGAAAACATCTGAAGGTTTCCCGCCATGTGGACGACCACAAACCCGATCAGAAAAAGCCCGGATAAGGCCACCAGCCACTTCCGCCCAACGGAACTCCGCAAAAAGCAGGTAGATTCGGATTTCCAGGCCATGGTCTTAGGCAACTCCTTGCACCAAAAGGCAAAGTGCTCCCACCTGATGCCCAAGTCAAAATCCGATCTGGCCTATAAGGAAAAAAACTTCATAGCCCAAGTTGGGCTAATGCCTCCCAGAGCCCCCGTTCCGGACGCTGCACCAAGGCGCACTGCCAGCCGGCCGCCTCCGCCCCGCCCTGATCGCTCACCGGATCATCCCCAATCAGGGCGCACTCCTGCGCAATCCAGCCCCCCGTCTGCTCGGCCTTGCGGAAAATCCCCGGATCCGGCTTTTCCGTGCCGACCTCCTCCGAAATCAGCACCGCATGCAGCTGCTCCCGCCAGTCAAAACCCGCCAGCACCTGGCGCAGTCGCGGGTCCCAGTTGGAGAGGATGCCGATGCGGAGGCCCCGCTGCCTCAACCCGGCCAGGGCTTTTTCCGTTTCCGGAAACTCCCGCCACGCATCCGGCCGGGCGAAATGGGCATACACCTCCTCGAAATAATCCTCGAAAGGAAAACCCTTGGGCAGACCTCCTGCCTCCACGCTCGCCCTCAGGATTTTTTTCCAGCCCTCCTTGCCCAAGGCGCCGTCTTTCCCCATCCCCTCGGTGGTTCTCTTTCTCCAAGCGCTGCGGAAACCTGCCTCCAGCGCCTCTTCGGACGGTTGCCAGCCGTAATGATGTGCCAACCGCGCATAGGTTCGACCCACCGGTTCAGCAGTGCGAAGCAAGGTGCCGCCCGCATCAAAAAAAACCGCCCGGATCACGCCACCTTCACGCCACGCTGACGCAGCACTTCGCCCGCCAGGACCAAGGAACCCAGCACAAGGGTGTTGCGGGGACTCTTTTTCTCCTCTGTCATGGCCTCTGCCACAGAATGGAAAAACCGGTCGGGCGACACCGGCCAGACCAGCGGATCGGAGCCCCGGGGTCCGGACAACGCGCAGCCCCAGAGCTCTCCGCCCGCCCGGCGGATTTTGCGGAGCATCGGCCCCACCGCCTTGTCCTTGAGGCATCCGAAAATAACTCTTTCCGGCCCGCGGCCATGGATGGATTTCCATGTCCGCAAAGCCGCCTCGATCCCCTGCTCATTGTGGGCAGCGTCCAAAACCAGGAGAGGCTTTTTTCGCAAGCTCATGAAGCGGGCCGGCCAATGGGTTTTCCGAAGGCCCCGTCGGATGATGAATTCCGGAAAAGAAAGATACCTCGCCGCCGCGACCGCCAGCGCCCCGTTCTGTCGCTGATGCCCCCCCGCCAACGGGAATGGCCCTTTCGGAAGGGGCCCGACAACCTTCCAGGGGCAACGCAAGGCTTTTGCCCTCCGGCGAAGAATCTGCCGGGCCGCCGCCGGCCACGGGGCGGAAAAAACCGGCACGCCGGGCTTGAGGATCCCAGCCTTCTCCCGGCCGATGTTGCCGTACCCGTGGCCCAGGATCTCCTCATGATCCCGCCCCAACGACGTGAGCAGGCACAACTCCGGTTTCACCACGTTGGTGGCATCCAATCTCCCCCCAAGGCCTGTCTCCCAGACGACAAAGTCGACCCCCGCGGAACGGAAAATTTTCAAGGCCAAAACCGTGGCTGCCTCGAAAAAAGTCGGCCTCCGGGAGACAGGGGTTGTGCGGATAATCCGGAGAAGTGGCTTTAGCTCCCGCTCCAGCAAACGCGGATCCACCGGCCCACCCCCCACTCGGAATCGCTCCCGGAAATCCACCAGATGGGGAGAGGTGTACAGACCCGGGGTGAATCCAGCCGCCTGCAGGATTGAATCCAAAGCCGCCGCCGTCGAACCCTTGCCGTTTGTTCCGGCGATATGGATGAAATGCAGGTCTCGTTCAGGATGCCCAAGGCGATCCAACAGCCGCCGCATGCGTTCCAAGCCGGGCCGGATGCCGGCAGCGCAGACCGCCTCCAGCCGGGCGCCGGGATCGGAACGGTTCAGAGGTAGCGGAGCAGACGCGCGAGCGTCTCTTTCATTTCCGGGCGAGGCACGATCAGGTCGATCAACCCGCGCTCATGAAGGAATTCGGAAGTCTGAAATCCCTTGGGCAGCTCTTGCTGGGTCGTCTCCTTGATGACCCTCGCCCCCGCAAACCCGATCATCGCCCGGGGTTCGGCCAGGATCACATCGCCGAGCGAGGCGTAGCTGGCCATCACTCCGGCCATCGTCGGATTCGTCAACACGGAAACAAAAGGAAGGCCGGCCGCCCCGAGACGGGCCAGCGCCCCGCTCGTCTTGGCCATCTGCATCAGGCTGAACATGCCCTCGTACATCCGCGCGCCACCGGAGGCGGAAAAAACAATCACCGGGGCCTTTTTTTGAAGCCCCCTCTCGATCGTGCGCGTCACTTTTTCCCCCACCACCGCCCCCATGCTTCCGCCGAGAAAGGCGAATTCCATTGCCGCCAGGGAAACTTCACGGCCGCCGATCTTTCCCATTCCCGCGATGATCGCGTCCTTCAGGCCGGTTTTCTTTCGGTTGGCCTTGAGTTTGCTCGTGTAACTGGCCACCCCCTTGAACTGGAGCACGTCCACCGCTTCCATCCCGGCATCGTGCTCCTGGAATTTGCCGGCATCGCAGACGGAAGTCAGCCGCTCCCTTGCCCCCAGGGGGAAATGGTGGGCGCATTTGGGGCAGACCTGCAGGGATTTCTTGAGGACCTGATTGTAAACCATCTCGCTGCAGCTTGGGCATTTCGTCCAAAGGCCGCTGGGCACCCCGCGGGCGCGGGGCTTCAGCTCCTTCTTCGGCTCGTACTTTCTTCGTTCGAAAACAGGCATGGATGAAAGGTGGGGGGTTATCTCCGGGCCACGGTCAGGGCGACGACTTCCTTCGCCCCTCCCCGGAGCAGGATCCGCGCACAGGCGTCCGCGGTGGCCCCGGTCGTGAACACGTCATCACAGATTACCAACCGCCTTCCCCGTGGGTCAAACCCCCCCACCAAGGCCAATGATCCCCGCAGGTTGCGCAACCGCGCTGCCCGGCTCAGACGGGCCTGGGGAACCGTCGGCTTCACCCGCCGCAATGCCTCCACCACCGGCAGACCCACCCGTTGGCCCAACCAAGCCGCGATTTCCGCGCTCTGGTTAAACCCCCTCTTTCTTTTGCGTTCGGGATGCAGGGGCACCGGGATGAGGGCATCCCACTTCTCCGCCGCAAAATGTTGCCGATATCCGTCCTCCAACCAGCGACCCAACCAGGGACGGAGATGAAACTGCCGCCCGTATTTGAAGGCCAGAATGGCCTCCCGGACCGTTCCCTTTTCCAGGTAGGCCGCCCGCAGACGACTGAGGGACCACTTCCGTTCTCCGCAGTTGGCACAGACAAACGAATCGGCGAGCCGCCTCGGAAACGGCTCCGCGCAACGCTCGCAAAACGGTCTTTGCAGCCGCGGCCAAGGCCGCGGAGGACGCGCGACCGGAAACACCAGCCCGGCGACCGCCTCAATCCAGACGCGCACGGATCGGCCGTCCCCAAAGCGTGAACGCCAACAGCAAAAGCAGCACAAAGGGAATCGGACCCGCCTCGAGCGAAGGTCCCCACCAGCCTCCCGAAACCTGCGGGGACTCTTTCCAGAACCCCTCGCTGATTCGCAACCCGGCCACCCAACCGGCGTGCAACCCGATGGCCGCCCAAAGGTTTTGTTGTTGCCAGGCAAGTCGCGCCAAGATCAGTCCGGCCACGAACAAACCCGCCAGCCTCCAGGGATCCGCCGGCCCGGCCCACAGCTCCAGATTCGTCCAGGCCCCGAAACCGGAAAGCCACCCTGGCCCCATCTCCGCTTGGGGCCGGAGAAAATGCGCGGCGGAAAAGATCGCCGCGTTGATTCCGATCAACCAAGCCGCCGGTTTCTCCCCCGCCGCCCTCCAAAAAGCCAATCCCAGCACCCCACGGAAGAAAAATTCCTCCAGCACCGCGACCAATCCCCCAACCGCCAAGGCCCCCGCCCAAAGATCAACACTCGGAACACCCGCCCAACTGCGGACTCCAAGCAAACTTTGCACCCAGGCCGCCGCAACCACCATCCCGCCGCCCAGCACGCCCCATCTTGCCACCTTGAAACCAAGGGCAGGCCGAGATTCGGAGAGAAAAAACCTTTTGGGCCCGTCCTTCCAAAACCAGAGCAAACCCACACCACCCGCCAAGGCCATGACCATTTGGATCCGTCCAAAAATCCTTGGCGAAGTGAACATTCCGGGGGCCACCGCTTCCACGGCCACCCTCACCCACGGAAAAAGAAGCGCCGTAAGTAGAATCCATAGCCCAAAAAAAACCGCCACCCCCTTCCATCCTTGGTTCATGACCGCATGATGTCCCAGCAACCTGCCTCATCAAACCCCTTTCTCCCCGCGGGCGGACCGATTGCCCCCACAGGGGCAAGGAAGGTAGGATTTCCCTTCATGCCCGAGGCCAAAACCATCGCCCCGTTGGAGTTTGAAAAGCCGCTTGTGGAATTCGAAAAGCGGCTGGAAGAATTGCGTAAACTTACCGGCAAACAGAAAATCGAAGCCGGGGACGAAATCTCCTCCCTGGAAAAAAAACTCGAGGACGCCCGGAGGGAAATTTACGGCAAACTCGGCCCCTGGCAGCGGGTTCAGATCGTCCGCCATCCCCAGCGTCCCTACCTGCTCGATTACCTCCGGTTGGGCGCAACGGAAGTGGTGGAGCTGGGTGGAGACCGCGCCTTTGGCGACGACCACGCCCTCATCGGGGGATTCGCCACCATCGGCAACCAAAAGGTCGTTTTCCTCGGCCATCAAAAGGGGCGCGACACCAAGGAAAACCTGATGCGTAACTTCGGCTGTGCCCACCCGGAAGGGTATCGGAAGGCCCTTCGCCTGATGCGCCTGGCCGACCGTTTCGGCCTGCCGGTCGTCAGCTTTATCGACACTCCCGGGGCTTTTCCCGGCGTGCCCAGCGAAGAACGCCACATCGCCGAGGCCATCGCCGTGAACATCCGCGAGATGTTCAACTTCCGCGTGCCGATCGTGGCCGTGGTCATCGGGGAAGGTGGCAGCGGCGGCGCTCTCGGCATCGGCGTGGCCGACCGTGTCCTGATCCTGGAAAACGCCTACTACTCCGTTATCTCCCCCGAGGGCTGCGCCAGCATTCTTTGGAAGGACCGGGCCTTCGCCCCGCAGGCGGCCGAGGCCCTCCGGATTTCCGCCCAGGATCTTCTGCAATTAAAACTGGTCGAGGAGATCATCCCGGAGCCCGAGGGCGGAGCCCACCGTGATTGGGAATCGACCGTGAAGGCTTGCATGGAAAAGGTGGCCAGGCATCTGGCCGAACTTTCCCGGCTCTCCCCCGAACAACTTCTTCAGTCCCGCCAGGAACGCTACCGCTCGATCGGCTCCGTCCTCGAAAACTGAATTTCGGATTTCGAAATCCGAAATTTCAGCCCTCTTCCCCAATCTTCCCCAGTTCGTCCTTGATCCGGGCCGCCTCCTCGAACTGCTCCTTTTTCACCGCGACTGCCAAATCCTCCTGGAGCCGCTTTTTGCGCAGCTTGCGGAAACTTTTCGGGACCTTGCCGGCATGCCGCGTGCCCTTCTGACAGTCGTTGAGCACATCCTGCAACAGCTCCGCAAAGATCCCGTAGCACTCCCCGCAGCCCAACCTGCCGGTTTTGCGGACATCCTCGGAGGTGAAGCCGCAACTGGGACATCGATGGGAGGCCGCCGGGGTGGGCGTCGGGATGAGCAGACTCTTGGCGGAGATTTCCTTGATCTCATTCTCCACCGCCGCGGCAGGATCCTCTTTCCCCTTGCTTGCGGCTAGCTTGGAGACCGCCGCCCAGATATCGAAGTCCACCAAATCCTTCTGGGAAAGCTGGGGGATGCACTTTTCACAGACGTGCACGTCGATCGACTTGCCGTTCACCAGTTTGCTCAGGTGACACGTCGCCTGGTTGCCCGGGCAGAAAGTGCACTCCATAACCTTTAGTTAACCATGGCCCCGCCGTTTCGCAAACCACCCGCCGCCCCGCCGGTCTGGATCGCGGAAAACACCTGGCGGGAAATCGAGTCCACCGGCACGGACGCCTTTTTGGCCGCCTGGTCCTCCTGCCTTCGGCTGGAACGATGGGGATCGACCCTGCGGGCCATCGCCACCCGCCCCGACCCGATCCCTTGCGACGACGCGCTTCTCTCTGCCCCACCTGCCTTTCCCTGGAAAGCCGAAAGGGTGATCTGGCAGGTCGAGGGCGAGAAAACGGCCCAACACCTTCTCGGCGAGGGGTGGTCGACGGAGGCCACGGAACTCGATCTCCGGTACGGCATCGACCTCAACCCCGGATCCGCGCCAGGCCTTTTTCCCGACCAGCGGGAAAACCGCGTTTTCCTACGCTCCCTCCGTCCTGCTTCGCTGTTGAATCTCTTCGCCCACACCTGCGCGTTCGGTGTGCTCGCCGCGTCCACGGGAGGAGCCACCCTCAACATCGACACCTCCGCCCGCGCCCTGGAGCGGGGCCGTGACAATTTTCGCCGGAACAAGCTGGAGGATAAAAATCACCGGTTCTGGAAAGAGGATGTCCGCAAAGTCCTGCCGCGCCTGGTCCGCCGCGGCGAAACCTTTGCGGCGATCATCCTCGACCCCCCCACCTTTGCCCATGGAGGGCGCGGCCAGGCATTTCGGATCGAAAAGGAGCTCGAGCCCATGCTCGTCGGCTGCCTGCGTCTTCTCGCTCCGCGGGGCAGCCTGCTGGTTTCGATCAATGAGTCCGAAACCCGTCCCTGGGACCTGGAATCAACGGCTCGCTCCATCCTGCGGCGGGAAAAGATCCGGGCCCGGTTGGAGCCCTCCCGTCGTCCGCCCGAGGTTCCCGAAATACGGATGCCGTCCGGAGTCTGGGTCATTCGCGAGGATTGACACCCTGCCGTTCCGGCCGATTTTCAAAGCGCGTGAACGGCCTCCCATCCCTCGCCTCAACCGCCCTGAACCTTTTCCGTGAGTTTGTTCCCGGCAACCCGGATGCCGCCCGCTTCTGGCTGGAAACCGGATCGGCCGGCTTATCCCTGCTGATCGTGCTGGGTTTTCTTCTGAAATTCTTTGGTTCGGAAAACGGTCGTCCCGGGCTGGTCCTGGTGGCCGGCATCGTGGGCATTTTGCTGCTGGCCGCGGGTGCCGCCGCGGTCGAACTTTATGCTCTCCCCACGCTTCCCTCTTCCTTCACCTCCATTGTCGACTCCGTGTCCGCTTTGGCGGCGGGAAAACTTCAACAGCCGGCCTGGCCGGCTCGCACGGTGCTTCTGGCCACCGGTCTGGTCGCCAGTCTGTTGCTGGTGGTTTCGCCCCTCACACGGATGACCTTCAAGGTCCCCGGCTTCCTCGCCCTGGTGGCTTGGCTGGCCGCCTTGGCCACCGCCTTTACCGTCCCGGCTTTTATTCGTTCGCACATCCCCGCCAAACCCGAAGTTCCCGCCCCCGCGAAATCCAATTCCTAATTTTTGATTTCGGATTCCGAATCGTTACGAAATCAAATTCAATAACTCGAAAGCATCCTAATCTCCCAGCGCTCGCTCCAACTCGCCCCGCACCCGGTTCAGCTCGGACGGTTGAAGATTTCTCGGCGCGGCCACCTCCGGGCCGAACACCACCCGACAGATGGCCCCGGGCTGGGGAATTTGAAACCGGTCCCAGGAAGGCAGTTCCCAAAACCGGCTATATCGCGTGGTCACCGGATAAATGGGCCTTCCGCTCCTTGCGGCCAGAACCAAGACTCCGTCCTGAACCTTGCCTCTTGGGCCACGGGGCCCATCCGGGGTGATGCCGATATCGCGGCCCTGCGGCCGCTCCAGCTCCCGCAAAAGCTCCCGCAGGGCGTCGCTTCCACCCCGTGAGCTGGATCCCCTTGCCCCGTCGATTCCAAACCGGCTCATGATCCGCGTGATCAACTCTCCGTCCCGGCTCCGGCTCACCAACATCAACATTCTCCGTCCCGGGCAGAGCCGCTCATAAAGATAAGGCATCAGGAGGATGCGGTTATGCCAAAAGGCCCAGATCCTCGCCTGGCTGGGCTGCCTGACCAGAAGCCCCTCGGGATCCTCAATCCGATAGCGTAAAGTCAGGGCCACCAGCCGAATCAACCCGGCAACGGCCGGCGGGCTACCTTCCGCCAGAAACTGTTTGATCGTCCTTCTCACGCAAAAGGCCTCCGGTTCCACCAGCGGGTGATGGATCTCCAAGGGGTCTCCAGAACCAGTTCCCGGATCAACTCCTCGGTGGAGGCCGCCCGCTCCTCCTGTACCCGACCCAGAAGAATCAACGCAGGTATCATGATCAAGGCGATCAAGATGTACAGAATCACAAAACCATTCAGCTGGATTTCCGCGCCGATCCTGAACCCGGCCAGTGTGTCCGTGAGCAGTCCCCAGCCCAAGGGCGAAAGCCCGGCCGTCAGGCTTCCCGCCACGCTGAACAGGGCAAAAAAGTGGCTTCTCCCCATGGCCGGCACCGTACCCATCAGCAACCGCAAATGCGCGCTGCTATACAGAGCCAATCCGATGCCCGCGGTGGACTGTTGCAGAACGAAGGTTGCCCAGGTGAAGGGCAACAGGTGGGCGGCCACCGCTCCCCACCCCAGCCAGTGAATTCCCAAAATCACCGCCGCCAGCACTAGGACCGGTCGGCTCCCCATCCGGTCCAGCCACCGTCCCGCCCGCAAGGAAGTCAGCACGTACACGGTGCCCCACATCAGATGGAGGACCATAAAAAGCGAGTCGGAACACTTGAACTGATCTCGGGCGAAAGGCACAAAGAACAACCCCCCGCCCGCCATCGCCAGCATCATCGTCGCATGAAATGCGATCAGCCGCCGAAACGGAGGAAAATTCAGGATTTCTTTCCACGGCACGCCCTCCGAACTGGCGGTCTGGGGGATGGGTGCATCGGGAATCTTTTTCAAAAAAACCAGCGAGGCAGAGGCCAGAGCCAGGCTGGCTGCAAACAACAATCCGAAGGAGGAGGCCTGGTCTGTCTGATTTAAATACCAGGCCGTCAGGGCCACAGTGATCAGAAGTGCCGCCTGGGAGGCGGCCTGGTCGAGGGCAAGAAAACGGCCCCGCACGGG
>Ga0214917_10006348_pt1 | contig 12300 bp, 18 predicted proteins | sample LL_1208_BB_MetaG_FD_177983 | JGI IMG/M metagenome (GOLD analysis project Ga0214917, IMG submission 177983) | Freshwater microbial communities from Lake Lanier, Atlanta, Georgia, United States - LL_1208_BB | ecosystem: Environmental > Aquatic > Freshwater > Lake | place: USA: Georgia | collected...
TATAAAGAAACAATTAAGGCTAACGGATTAATAAATTCAGTATGAAATAACCCAACCATTGTTAAATCTGGTAATTTTGATTTTGGAATACGGAAGGAATGTTTCATATTTAAAATGGATCTAGATCAAATGCTTTAGAAAGTGCAACTTCTACTAGCGCCCTACGATGAAGGCGTGATTCTAAAGCAAGATATAGTTCATTTTCTCGTTCACGAACTTTATCATTATTAAAATAGTGTACAATTATATCTGCACATCTTTGAATTTCTTTTTTTGTTGGTTTTTTGAATTGGCTCATAATAGAAAACTTGCTTCACACGCTTTATTTATTATACATATATTTATTAATTAATCAAGAAGAAAGTGCCCAAAGAGGGACTTGAACCCCCATTCCTTACGGAAACAGATCCTAAGTCTGTCGTGTCTGCCAATTTCACCATTTGGGCAAATGGAGGTGACAGGGCTCGAACCTGCTACCTTGACCTTGCAAAGGTCCTGCTCTACCAGATGAGCTACACCCCCGAAAATACGCGATGAGAGGATCGAACTCCCGACCTTGTCCGTGTAAAGGACCTGCTCTACCGCTAAGCTAATCGCGCTAAAATTTTAAAGAACTAGGAGCAGTAGGATTCGAACCTACTAAGCCAATGGCGTCAGATTTACAGTCTGAAGTAACTCTCCAACGTTACCGTACTCCTTTTTGAAATTTAAACCAAGCGTAAACTAATATTATACACATTACTAACCCAACTGAGTAATTTGCAAACCACCAAATTCCAAATTTGGTTAAAAACATGTATATCATACCAGATATATAACCACAAATTGACATAATAATCAACCCTAAAGATACGTCTTTAGAGGAGCGATTTTTAAATATTTTTAAAATTTGTGGAATATAACAAAACATAAAACTAATTGTCATTATAGCTCCGAAAGTTTCTGTAAGTAAATATTTCATGATAATCTTGGGGCATTAAATTCAGCTCTAAACCATTTTATGAGTTCATTTTTATTTCTTTTTAAATAAACAAATTTATATTGACCAAATATCTTTCGCATTCCCTGTGCATCCCACTCTTTTTTTGCCCACCATTCCACCCAATTTTCAACTTTAAAACTTTTAAGTGCTGGATATTGAGGATCTTCATGAAATTTTTCCCAAATACCTTTTCTTATACAATAAACGTGCCCTAATTCATGAAATACTGCCTGAGCCATTCTTTTTGCGGTTAAATTTTTATCTATATTAATAAAATTTGCTTTAGGGTCACACTCTCCATCTATACCGCCAGAAAGCTTACGAAATACGACTTTAACCTCATATTCTTTGCAAATTTCTCTTAAAAAAGTTTTAGCCCTGTCTCTTTTCACATAATATATTAATTATTATAATTAAATTTGTCAATTTTATGTGTAATTAAAAATTAGTATGAATTCCTTTTTATTAGACACTGAATATTTAGCTACAGGACAATCACTTCCATTTACTGGAGATTGGGTTAATACTGCTTTAAGCCGTAACGCCTTAATAGTAGCATATGTTAGTGGGAATACTGCAACTATTAATTTACAAGGAAGATCTCTTTTAAATCCTTATGATCCATTATTTGCACAGGGTGGCGCAGCTGATAATTATACTTTTTATACTACTACTGGAGTGACTGGTTACATGTCTCCAGCATTTTTAGATTCACCAATACCAGCAGTCAGAATTGCTACTCCAACAACTGGTGCTGGAAAAATTTGGGCTTATATTACTTATCAGAATTAATCTTCTGATTCTTCGTGTTTTACAACTGGTTTAAATCCAGTCTTTCTTTTATTTAAATAAGCCATATTCGGTTCCAGTTTATATTCTGGATGATCACTGTGCATTTGAGAATCTTCTACAGTCCACATTCCCATATAAGTCCACTTCATTTTTTTGTCAAGCTTTTTCCAAAGCTCGCTACTTTTTAATACTTGCATAGATGGCCAATACATATCTTTATACTATTTAAAAAGATTAAACAATCCATTTTTTTTAATCTTTTGTGTTTTTAGTAAATCATTAAAATAATCAAATACTCCTTTATTCCAAAGAACTAAATAATTAAACGCTTCTTGGGCTGGCATCATTTCTAATTTAGCAATTTCTTCATTAATAAACCTTTCGTGATCTGAAAAATTATTTATAAAATCATAAATATGATTTAATACATCTTGCTCATCTTCATACACGGCTGAATCGATCATTATTTCTTCAAATAAATCTCCATTAATACGGTTACGTTTTGATTTAAAAACACTTGAGAATACTATATATTGATTAGATTCTTTCAAGAAAACGCCAAAAATTACATAAAATAAATTTTTTGTTTTACGTTTATTAAATTTTTTAGAATTATCAGCTACTAAATTTCTAGGTACAGCGCCGAACATAATTTCTAAGTTCAGTCCTGCTAGCTCTTTTACATTAAGTAACTGTTGTAATTCCACAATATATAATATCTTATATAAGAGTATAATTAAAAATTAATTTTAATATCCAAAAGCTTCAATAGTATATTTAAAGGGATTACCTTTTATATTCTTTACTAAATTTAGCATTGTAGAAGCAATTTCTCTAATCTCTTTTTGAGCATCTTCTTTATTCCGAAGCTCTAAAAAATGATAAAATGATCTCCAATTAAACATTACATCCGCTTGAATTTGTGAATTATAACCTTTAAAATATCTAGCACTCTCTTTAGCTCGTTTTCGTCCAATTATTGGAGTAAGATCTTCTAAACATTGATGATAATATTTATTACCTTTATCTGTATGTTCCTTTAAAGTATTCGCCCAACTTGCAATAGTGATTGATGAATATATATTTCCACCATATTTATCAAGATGGTTTTGCTTATCTAAGCCGCCCCAATCTTCTGGAATTAAATATTTATCTTCTTTTATTTCTTTATATCTCGCACTCTCACCATTTACAGATACTCCAACCCTATGTTTAATTAAATGAATATGGCTAGCAATATCACAATTTATAAGAAAATGTAATGAAGATTTCTCGAATGGAGTATGATGACCAGCTTCCGCGAGCATTTTTAGTAAGCTTGGAATTCGTGCACGCTTTTCTTCTGTAATTTCTCTACTTGTAGAAGTCCAAGCTGAACAAGCATGAATGTCATCTGAACCATAGTAACCAATTAACTCTACTGTATTCTCCATGAATACATATTAAAGATATCTGGTTTAAAAATCAATATTAATCTTTATTAGGTTCGAATTGGTAGAAGTATAGCTCTTCTTCTCCAGCAAACCATCTGCTTCCAGTATGTTTACATGAAAATTCTTTATCAAATACTTTCCATTTTTCGTGTCCTTTTAATTCTTTACAAATAAAATCTCCACCATCTCTCCAAATTATACGATTTCCAGGTTGGCAAAAAAATTGACCACCTTCACCGATTAATAAATGCCCTTGTTTATGATTGCCAGGATCTTCGCTTTGAGTTGCATAATGCTCTTGGCTATCAACCCAATCAAATGTCATTAAGTATTTAGCTTCATGCCAAGTTTTATTTTTTAATAAAATTTTACAAGCACTATGTTTTAAATATTCATATTTATTCACTGAAACATGGGGGGAAAACGCATCCCATAATTGCAACCAATCTAATGGATAATTTGTTAATTTTTCTTCTGGGAGTTTATTTGTTAAATAATGAATTGGAATCCGAGTATGAATACTGCCCATTTCTGTCATTACTGAAAATAATCCGCATCTAAAACTTAAAGAAGTAAAACCAAAAACTTCGACATTTATAAAATCATTTGTAGATCTAGGATCTTGATTATATAAAAAACTAGTATCTAAATAAGCAGAAAAAATTGGTATATCTGTATTTATATAGGCCATATTAACATTTTAAATGTAATATTACTTACACAATAATATGGTTAGTTCTAACAAAATTAAAGTTCATAATAATCCAAAGCCAGTAACACTTCACGAACTTTTATCTTTTGATAATATATGGAAATTGGCTATTTTGGGCTTTATGATGGCGAGTCTTTACCTTCAAAATAATTTTATTACCCGTTCTGAATTTCAGAAAAGCCAAGAACAAATCCAAAAAATTGAATTAATTTTGGGGCAATTAGAGATAAAAAATCAAATTGATAATACTCAAAATAAAACTCTTGATCTTATTGAGATACGACTTAGGCAAATAGAACAATCTGTGGCTGTTTTAACTGACAAAAATAATTAATATTATGAGTAAAAAAATGAAACAAACAATTAATAATTGTTTAAATACTCTTGGGATTGTTTCATTATTATTACTAACTGGGTCTGTTTTACTTTTATTCGGACAAATAACTCATACAGCGGCTTTTACCGCACAACTTGGAGTAGCTGGTGTTGCTGGTTGGAGTTTTTTAAAAGAACTATTTTATTGCTAAAAATAGGTAATATTCCCTACCTGTTTAAGAGCTTGGTTAATTTGCCCCAAATCTCCTTTATTTAAAGATTTTAGTTTAGAAATCTCTTCAAGTGCGGGTTTAAAATATGGAGCATGTTCTAAAATAAATTGGCGAAATTTATTATCACTAAAGAATAGTGAAGAAATTCTTTCATTATCTACAGTCGGAAGAAAAAACTTTAAATATTCGTCATTTCTTTTAATAATTGGTAGTGCCGCTTGAAAGTTGTTTTCTTGTTCAAAAAAAGCCTTGGCTTTATCGGCATTTTTAGCTTTAAATAAACTTTTTAATTTATCCTCTAGGCTACCTACCTTTAGGGTTGCCAAGAGTTTTGTAGGATTTGTTTCAAGCGGAAGAACATCAAATACGTCACCACCCTCCCTAAATATTTCAAGGGCATAATCTAAACGACGTGGAGAAACCATTTTTTTAGCTTTATCTGGCATTCCATTCCACCATTCTAGAGCAGATTTGGTATGATCCAGTCCAAATTTCTGTACAAAATATTCATAATCAGGAATAAATGGAACTTTAATTTGTACTTGAAAACGATCTGTTTGAGCACCATCTAGAGTTTCTACATCATAAAGTTCATCGTCCTCATCGCTAGGATTAATTGCTGCCCATACGACTTTAAGATTTGGAAATTTACGTCCATTAATACTTTTAAATTGAATTAATTCCATTGTGCCATTACGAACTTTTTTATGGCTACGATTATATTCATCTATAAAAATAGCTTCTACGCTTTCATCACTCATTTTTTCTGGCAGTACAAATGATAATACATATTCATTTCCACGTTTTACTTCTTTTGGAACGCCGATAAAATCTACCCAAGGATCGAGGGTTGATCCAGAGAAATAGAGCCAATTTTTGCAATTTTTATTAAATACTTCTGTAACAAGACTAGTCTTACCAGTTCCATGTTTACCTTCTAGTAATACATTTTTCCCCAATTTAAAATATTGGTTTAATTTATTTTTAATCATTACTAGATCATTAGCCATATTGTTATTATAAGAATATTTTTATAAAAGTCTACTCAAAATCTTTTAAAGAATGAATTTTACAACCATTGGGTATATAAGCACTAGTACCGTCACTCGTTAAAAACCAGTTCCATTTTTTACGTTGCTCTTCTGGAATATTTGCTCCATGACCCCACCCATCAGTAATAACCCAAACATAAGGATTTTGCCCATGTTTTTTATATACGTAATCAGTAATGCATTTAAAACTAGTTCCTCCACCGCCATCGAGTTTATTATTTTTTAAATCAACTTTATAAACAATAGTATCAAATGCAAAAAATTGTACATCAAATTTGTCTGGATTTAAACTTTTAGCGGCACGAAAAAATCTTGGAGCTAAATTCCAACAAGATCCGCTTGTATCCATAAAAAACCAAGTTGCGATTTTATTAGATTCAGTTTTTCTTACAGTTTGTTCAATGTCAGATGGTAAAAATATATCGAAATTTAAATTAAAAAGTCGTCGATCTTTCATTACCCAATGATTTTCAAGGGATTCGTCTCTAGTCATTTTCTTTTCAAATCGTTTAATAATTGTTTCCCATTTCTTTTTTATAGGAACAATTTTATTTTCTAATTTTTGAGTCAACCCACCTTTAATATTGCCTATTTGTTTTTCATTCTTACGAGTATTTTTTTCTGAATCTTCTGTTATATTTTTAAGTGTTTCAACTTCTTCTTCACTCAATTGATTAATAATTTCTTGAGCTTGTTGCTCTGGGATATCACCAAGTCCACCATGATCATTTACCAATTGTTTATTTTTTACTTTTTTATTATCTTTAAGTAAAAGATTATAATAATATTCAAAATTATTCCAAGCCAATACATTATCTTCTTTATTAAAGCTTGTATCTAACCAGTAATATTGACTAGCAGGATCAAATTCTTGACGGTTAAATCCAAAGTATTTGACAAGTGATTCGTTAACTACAATATCCATCGCCTGATTAGCCGCTGGTGACATTTTTTTACCAGCACGTTTACCATGTGAATGTATAACGTGGATACATTCATGTGCAATTATAAATTTTTTATTATGTTCAGATTGTTTATCCCAAAAGTTTTTATTAATTAAAAATTCAATGCAATTAGAATCTTTATCAAAACCTACACAAGCCGTCGGCACCTCATTAGAAAATACTGGTTTACAAATTCTCCAAAATTGATAAAATACCCCATGATGTTCTATAAGAGACTCCATAATCTCTCTATATTCTTGATATGTGAGATTTTGCTTCACAAATATTCTTTATCGGCAGCTTTTTTGAGTTCTTCTGCGTCAGTATAATATCCAGCATTTGCTAATACATGTGGGGTATAAACAACTAAATATTCATCTTCACTTTTCATTTTATTATGATGAATAATCAGAATAGCACCAAAGTCAACATTTTCATCACCTTCTAATGAATTAATTAAATTTTCTACGCATTGTGTCGCAATTTCTGTTGGATTAGAATTTATATTGGCTTTAATACTTTTTTGCCAATTAACCCCTTCGACTGTCCATGTTACTATCATATAATCAATATGATAGAACTATTTTATTTATTAGTCAACAATATTTACCAACTCTTACAGGCCCAGTATCTTGCTTTCCACTTTGGACCTGGATTAGAACAATTGTGACGAGCCCTAAAACTTTTTCTACGAGCTGGAATGTTTTTCTTTATTTTCATGTTGGGATCTCCGAACCTAACAATTACAACATTTCCACTTTCGTTTTTTACATAAACAGCAAATTTTTTAGGTCCACCTGAAGTTCTGAATGGTTTATTTAAAGTTACTTTTCTACCTTGATATTCAGACCCCTGGGCTTTTTTCCATGCTTCTTTTGAGGGGCGATCTTTATCTCCAGGTTTTGCTGGACGATAATTTTTCCCCTCTCTGGCTTTTTTCTTTCTTATGTTTTCCCAGAGTCCGCCAGCATCAATTTCAATCACTTCGGATTCTTCAAAATCAACTTCTTCTGCGGTTATATATTCTGATTCAGAAGGTATATAAAAATTATCTTCGTTTAAATCTTCTTCGGTTCCACATTCTTCACAGTTGCTAACATAAGAAACTAATAAAATATGTTGATTTCCTATAAATTTATTTTTAATTAAAGCTTTCATTATTATGAAAGAAATTTAATTTTATAAGCAGCTTTATCAATGGCACCAATTAATTCATCAATAATATTTTGAAGTTCAGTTTCTTCGGCTGGGGCGAATGAATATCTTGCATTAATTACATATTGATGAAGTTTTAGCACAAATTCAAGTTCATCAGTTGGCGTGGTAACTGATTGAGATGGAAAGTCAAGAATAATTTGATGACGACCTTGATAGGCTTCTGTTAAAGTATCTGCAAATCCAATAATACTTTCATATAAATCCCCAAGAGCCTCATGTTTAGAAAAACTACGAGTTCTAAAATGTAAATAATGCAACGAAGTGGCTGCATTTAAAAGGGTTGCAATATATGTTCCCGCACTAGCGGCGTCTGCTTTAATTTCTGTTTTCATATTATTCTGGTAAATTATTTGAATTTGGTTCCATTAAATCCATTTCTTCATCTGATTCTTGTGCATACATTACATAATTACTAATAGTCATCATATAATCTTCAGCTAAGGCAATCTGCTGTTGTAAAAATGGTTCTGATAAATTTTCTTTTACTTTTGGATCATTGGCATTATCGAGAATTTCTTTAGCATGGTCAGCAATTACAGCAATAGAACCTAAAGCCATTTCAATAAATTCATTTTTATACTCTTCTAAAGAATCTTCTGAAGCTGTTAATTTATGTTCTTTACGGGTTTTTTCTGGAATAGCATTAACAAACTCTTGTCCTTTGCTACGGGCTTTATTATAAAGCTTTTTAATAAAAGTATCGTATGACATTTTACCACCCATACGTCCGTAATTGCTAATAGCATCACGAACGTCTTGTGGGCTTACAATTGGAAAACTGCGGGTTGCTGGAAATAAAAAATCACTATCTTTTAGGTCGCTACGCTTTTTGCCACCATAAGTTTTTTGTGCGGCTTGCACACATTCTGGGCATTCAAATAAAATTTCATTAACTCCCTCTCCAAAACTAGCCATTGCGCTAGCTTTAGCCTCTTTCCATTGGGAATAACAAACTGCAACACGCTGTTTTGTTTCTGGAAAGTCTTTATTCATTGTTGTGTCACCCGCACAACGTGAGATAAAATCACCCTGTTTTTCTTTCTTTTTAGGCTTCGGAAGCGGCATAATTATAGTATTACACGTTAATTTATTTCAAATCCCTCATATTCTTATATATCTTACAGTCCTGTTTTACAATTTTATCTGCAAAAATAGCATCATCACCCTTAAGTCGTCCTTTAACAATGACAATATCGCCCTCTTCTGGGAAGTTTCCTTTATTTTCATCTTTACATTCTTGAAATAGTCCACGCTGACCATCAAATAGTAATACAGAAACCTTTCCAGTATCATCAGCTACACCAGCTTTAAAAAATTTATTACCATTACGAGACTTAGACTGACGGGTTTCTAGAATTTCTCCAATAATAAGCACCTGATCATTTTCTTCGCAATTCTCAAATGCATATCGAATAGTTTTAAAATTAGGATTAATATTTTTAAAAATCTTTGTTAAATTTTGACTATAACTAAATCCCAAACAATTCTTTTCATAGAAATAATTTGTTAAATCTTCATTACGACTATTCAACATGTAGATTTCTTTATATGGGTTATATTTCTTTTTAATCGTTTCAAAGCGTGAGGGTTTAATTTGATTCTTTTCGACTAGAATTGTCAAGATAGTTAGAATATCTTTTTGATCAGTGTCATCATGAACAGTTTTAACTAAACGTTTTTCACGGTCAGTTAAGATATTAAAGGTTTGAGCCTCAAGAACAAGACGACTACGTTTAGTATTTAAATCGTCCAAAGATCCAGCTTGGATAAGTGAAGAGACAACCCCAATATTTAAACCAGCTTGTTTTGCGGCCATAAAACAATCTATCTTACTATCATACTCTCCACGAAACTTAACTAATTTTTCCATCGCACTATCAGAAATGCCTTTAATAGCACTTAATCCAAAACGAATATTCGGACCTTCAACTGTAAACCCCATTTCAGACTTCAACAAATGTGGCGGCAAAAGTTTAATATTAAAATAAGGAAGTTCACGTTCGATGAGACGAATTTCCTCCATAGGATCCACCAGCTTTTGAATAGCGTTAAGGCATGCCGTAAAAAATTGAATTGGATATTTATATTTTAAATAAACAGTCAATGCTCCTAGATATGCCACACAAAAACTATGCGATTTATTAAATGAATAATCGGCAGAATCTAACATAACTTTCCAGATGGCTTCAGCAACTTGCTCGCCAAACCCATTCGCCTCACAAGTTTCGAAGACTTTATCTTTCCACTTTGGCATCTCTTCACGCTTTTTCTTACCAATGATCCTTCGAATATATTCAGATTCGTCAGCCGTAAACCCAACTGTAACAAGAGCTTGAATTAACTGTTCTTGATATAAGGGGAGATTACGTGACTCCAAGAATACTTCACGCAATTTTTCATGTGGAGCCTCTCCTGTAAAATCAACGTAATGCTTTTCATAAGCCAACGCCCCAGGTCGCGCAATAGCATTAACGTCACTTAATTGACTAATGTTTGCTGGTTTGATATTCTTACAAACACGATAAGCGCAATCCGCACTAATCTGATACAAGCCATAAGGAAGTAAATTATCGCCCTGTAAATGTTGATATACCTCAATATTATCATCAAGATTAATATCTTCAAATTTTTCGGGAATTTGTTCAAATACATTTTTAATAATTTCATTACTAATAAGTCCCAATAAATCCAATTTAATACCAAATTTTGCAGCAGTATTCATTTCATAAGAAATAGCTAATTCTCCTTCTTTGTTTTTTTCTACTGGTACAAATTTATCTAATGGATAATATGAAAGAAAATATCCGCTAGCATGAGTAGATTTACCGCGAATCAACCCACGAAGTTTAAGAGCAATTTCATAAGACTCTTTATACCCATCAGCCCAATCGCGGAATTTCTCACTATTTTTATAAGCATCTTCAATGTCTTCTACGACACCGAATACTTTACCAATAGTGTCTGCCAAATTGCTAGCCTGTTCCTCTGTTGCTTCATTTACAATCTTGTAAACGTCTTTCACAAGAATCTTACCAGAAAAAGTAGATAAAGAAGAAATTTTACAAACCTTATTGGGATAACATCCTTTTAGCCATTCAATTATTTCATCACGAACACCGCCCAAATTGATATCTACATCTGGAGCAAGATCGCCTTGAATATACGTAACCCCATCAATAATTTCTTTCTTGGCACGAGCCTTAGAAATAAACCGTGTAAAAAAGAGTTTCTTATCAATAGGATCAACACCAGTTACTCCAATTAAATAAAAAATTAGACTACCTGCCGCGCTACCACGACCCCAGTCAATAAATGCCCCAAGACTACGAGCTTTATTAATAACCCTCCATACTAAAAGAAAATAATCAATAAATCCCAAATCTTTAACAATATCGAATTCTTCTTTAATACGATCCAAATATTCTTTCTTTTTACTCTCTGGAATTTTATCACGGAACTTCCTCCAACCATCATTCACTAATTGCTGAAGAAATTTCTCATTATCTTCCGTTTCAGCAAATTTGCCTTTTTCATCCTTAGTAAATGAAATATTAGGCAATCTTACAAGATTGACATTCTTCATTTCAATATTTTTGAACTGTTCTATAAAACTCATATTTCAATTGTTAGTATTTGTTTTTTAAAAATTTCTAAACATCTTTCGTTGTCGTAAACTGCATCATGCGCTTTAAGTTCATTATACTCAACATCATATAGTCCACACAAATGTTTTACTGAGGTTTTAACACCTTTTTTAACATAGTGGTACATTTGATATTGCCAAGCCGTCCTATTTTCTGGAATTGCTTTGAGTCCCAAATATATCCCTTTTTGAATACATTGTATATCAAGAACTCTATCAATGTATGAGTAATCTGATTCTAAACCTAAATATTTTCTAAGAGTATTGATGACGTAAATATCAAAGCCAAAAAGATTTGCACCAACAATCAAATATTCTGGATTATAAAGATAATCTTCAAATTTTTTAAAAATTGTTTGTGGATCTTCGGCTTTTTCTTTCCAATTATTATAATCAAAATGTGTTATTCTAGCTGCATCAGCAGAAATATTTAAATTTTCCAATATAAAAGATGGTCTTCATTTTTTACAATTTTACCGTCTTCATAGACTAACCATGAAAGTTGCCAAGGGCGAGTCAAAGCAAGTGCTAAACTTTCAGTTTCAGTATCAAAAACAATATATTTTTGTTTTTTATTAAAACGTAAAAGATTACTTTGCATATTTTTCCCAAGCCTCCATACAAAATTCCTGACTACCAAAATGTCTTAATTCGGGTTTTTGAAAAGTAGTCCTATTTAAAATACAGCGATATGTCATATAAGCTTTAAAATCTTTATATGTACGATGATAAATAGTTTTTGAATTAACAATTTCATGACCTTTTACTACTGATTGTAAATGCATATTTAAAAGATCATCAAATGGCAATCCATTATTTTCACTAAAATAAAATGGTTCTGTAAAATCTAATTCTGGAACGCACTCACGCCCATAAAGAAGATTATAATATAAATAAGAATCATAAAATGGTACTGCTAAAAGAAGATTATTTGACCAATATTTTTTTAAAGTTTTAAAATCTAAACGTGGCACAC
>Ga0214917_10006349_pt1 | contig 12298 bp, 10 predicted proteins | sample LL_1208_BB_MetaG_FD_177983 | JGI IMG/M metagenome (GOLD analysis project Ga0214917, IMG submission 177983) | Freshwater microbial communities from Lake Lanier, Atlanta, Georgia, United States - LL_1208_BB | ecosystem: Environmental > Aquatic > Freshwater > Lake | place: USA: Georgia | collected...
GCCGCCCCAGCAGTGGACGTAAATCACCCGCTGTTGGTCGAACAGCTCATCGATCTTGTTCAGGATCTTCACCATCGTCTCCTGGGCCGGCACGGCCTCGTCCACGAGGGGGAACCGGTGCATCTCCGGTGCCCAGTCAGAGGGGGCCAGCCGGCAGTAGTCCTGGAGATACCCACGGAAGGCCTGACCCCCCAAGCCCGTCTCCTCCGGCTCCACCAGGTTGATAAAGTCCGTCACCCGGCATGCCCGCAGGCCTTCGAGGATTTCCCGATGCCGCGCCTCGTTCGAGGGGTGGGCCGGATAGGCCCCGGCCATCAGGCTACCGGGCATCACCCAGTAACTGTTCTCCGGGGCAGGTGTGATCGTTCGTTTGGGCATCCCCCATCTCTAACACCCCCGTCAATCCTTAGCTCCGACCGGGTCGGGGCTAGCCCCGCAGATGTCCTACCCCCTTATTCAGGGTGATAGGATGAAAATTCAATTATCGACCCTACAACATTGGTCCCCTCAGACCTTCCCCCACCCAAGCAGGGATGCTGCTCCGCAGCGGGGTGTTTCTTCGCTTACGCGACGGCTTTTTGCCAAATGTCGTAATGTGCTGCTGGTGGGATGGATGATGGGGATGGGGGTGGTGCAGGGGCAGGAGTTGGTGGCCGATCCGCTTTTGGCGGCGACGGTGCGGCTTTATGGGCAGCCGGTGATCTCGGCCAACCCGTACCTGTTGAATTCGACCTCAAACCCATACGGTCCTTGGGGGGCGAAGGAGTTTCTTTACTCTTTTAACAACGATGTGGGGCCCCTCGGGTCGCCGGAGTTTTTGAATAGCGTTTCGAACGAGGTTGGGACCGGCCAGCGGATCCGGTTTAGTGAGGAGACGCTGGCGCAGGTCCCCGGGTTGAAAGCGGTGGTGGAACTGTATGGGGATCCGTTGATTTCGGCCAATCCGTACCTACTGAACTCCACTTCAAACCCGAACGGCCCATGGGGCTCGCCGGATTTTGTCTACTCCTTCAACAACGATAGTGGTCCATTGGGCTCACCGGAGTTTCTGAACAGCGTAAGCAATGAGTGTGGCACGGGGTTGAAGGTGGAGCTGGCGGAGCCGGCGTTGGATCTTGAGGCGCCTTGATAAAAACGGATTTAAGATGGGGAATTGTAAAACCGGCAGGGGGGTGGGGAAGGGGTGCGTATAGGAACCGACAAGGGGAGGGGGGAAGAAAAAGTCATCGGAAGTGATTGATCCACAGTGGATCAGTATCTGGTGAGCTGCCCAGCCCAAAAGAAGAAAGAGGAGATGGAAATGAGTAAGATTGTGTTGTTGATTGCGGCTTTGGCTTGGTTTGACCAGAGGAATGTCTGGGAATCGATGCCGGAGTGGACATGGCCTGTTTGGGGTAGGGCCGGTTTTGAGAATATCTTTTCCCGGGTCAAAACTTTTGGTGAAGATATTGTCTAAGTTTGCCTTGTAGATAATTTCCGTGAATTACAGACAGCTAGATCTGCCGATGGCGGTGGAGGAGACGGCGCCCCGCCCGGTGAAATCCCCCGTCATCGACGTGTGCGTCCGATTGGTGAGCCAAAACGGACTGAGATACTATCGGTGGAATCGCGGGAACCGGTGGGCGGTTTGCTTTGAGCTCCCGATCCACAAGGGAAGGCTCAAGCCGATGGTGTGTCTGGAGGATATCATGAGGAGGAGGGAGCTCTGCCTCACCAGTTTCAATACGGATGTGGCCTTGGATAAGGGGGAGAGAGAGGCGGTGGAGTCAGTGAAGTATCTCTGGAGGGAGGAGCATCCAACGAACAAGTGCCAGATTTTATTCCGGAGCGAATACGTCCGGATCCGTAAAAGGGTTCCGTACAATCTGCTGGAGGAAAAACCGCTGTTTGAACACCGCCTGATTGAAGGGATCGTCGGGATCAGGCAGGCGATGGATTACGTTTTCCCCTTGGCGGCAAAAAACATCACCTTCATCCACCGGGCGCCCTCCAGCTGGCCTCATCCCAAACGACTGGAGATTTCGTAAGATTTGCATCTGCTTCCCGTGAGGAGGGCAAACGTTGGCAAGAGTCTTGCCAACGACCCCCTGCCGAAAAACAAAAGTTGGGTAACAATGGACCCATGAAAACGCAAAAAGGCACACGATCGAAAGGGCTGAAAACAGCCAGCCGTTCGGCCTTCGCCCGCCTGCGTTGGGTGGCTTCCAATATTCGCAATCACAAGGACGATCTCATCCCCAACTCCTCCCAAATGGCGATCGAGTGGGAGTGTTCACTAAAAACCATTCATCGCGATCTGGATCTGCTGCGAAACTTCTTTGATTATCCGATCGTCTTTGATTCAAACAACAATGGTTGGAAGGTAACAGGACCCCTGCCTGAAGCGGTTCTTTGAAGAACAAACTGAAGCAAATATGAAAACAGACGGATACTTTTACACAGAGTTTAAAAAGAATAACCCTGGATATAGTCAGGAAACCTTTCGTGCAGCTGAGGATGCGGTAAGTAAGCTCTTAAATCCACCCACCAGTGATCGCGTCCGGAATCCAATGGAACATCCGGGGGTGTTATTGGGCAAGGTGCAAAGTGGTAAAACAAGGACATATGTTACTGTCCTGACCCTTGCTTTTGACAATGGTTACGACGTTGCTTTCGTCCTTACAAAATGCTCGCGACCACTTCTGAAGCAAACCCAAGAGAGGCTTCAGGGAGATCTCAAGGCATTTGATGGCGATGGAGTTCTTACAGTCTCGGATATCATGCAAAGTCACGAAACCTATCGAGCTGCCGAATTTGATCAAAAGCTCATCTTTGTATGTAAAAAAGAAGACGACAACCTCAACCGCCTAAGGGACTTTGTCATTAATCACCAAAAGCATCTTACGGGGAAAAAAATCCTCTTTATTGATGACGAGGGGGATACTGCATCTGTAAGCTACTGTCGTAGAGAAGGGGAGGTCTTTGCCAACGTAATCCCCACCCAAATCTCGGATATCCGAGGACTCCTAAGTAGTTACTCATATCTTTCAGTTACTGCTACCCCGTACTCGCTTTATCTGCAGCCAACAAATGTGGAGGTTTACAATGTAAGTTCCTTTAAGCCAGTTCGTCCTTTGTTCACGGTTCTTACCCCGATCGGCGAGGGGTATATTGGTGGTGAGGCAATTTTTCGAACTCAGGAGCATGACCCTAAATTAAACGCGCTCCGCCCGCATCTTTTCATCCCCATTCGTCAGGATGAAGTTGAGAGGCTGAAAAAACAGGACCGGCGGTCCTTTCGAGAAGAAAACATATTAGCCAACGGAAACTATGAAGGGTTCTGCACCGCTCTTATCAATTTCATTGTGGGCGGAGCGATGGCCCGAATCCCGAAAAAAGAGGCCGGAACGCCGGGAGGGAAACTTCGGTATGCATTCGTGGTTCATACCGAAATGGCCAAACTTTCGCACAGTTGGCAGGTGGACCTTGCTGAGGAATACATCGCGGCCTTTAAAGTTGCCACGGAAACAGAAAATGCAGTCATGAAGAAGTTGTTAAGGCATAGCTACGATCAATTCGCTGCGACACTCAGAATCGACGAAAAACCAGTTCCAGCATACGAAAAAGTTGTCGAGGAAGTGCACCGGGCACTCCGGGATGAGGATATTGCCATCACCAAGGTGAATTCTGAAAAGGATCTGATCAGCCTTTTGGACCTGACTGGTCAACTTAAGCTACGGGTTACATATAATATCTTTATTGGAGGACAGGTGATGGATCGTGGGGTCACAATCGGCAACCTAATTGGCTTCTATTATGGGCGTAGACCTAAACGTGCCCAACAGGACACAGTCATTCAGCATCAGCGGATGTACGGGTACAGGAGGGAAGATATTGCAGTGACAAGGCTTTATACTACTTCTGGGATTTTTCAGACAATGGCTAGGATGGAGGAGTTTGATCATGCCTTAAGAGAGTCAGTTAGAAAACAACTAGAGGGAGGAGGGGATGGCTCGGTTCACTTTATCCAGCGTTCACAGGATGGTAAGATCATTCCTTGCAGCCCGAATAAGGTCTTAGCAAGTCAGACGGAAGTGCTGCGCTCTGGCAAAAGGATTCTTCCGATTGGTTTTCAGACTAAATACAAAACAGAGATTGCGGGCGTCGTCAGTGATTTAGACCGTGGAATCGGCAGCATCTGTGGATTCAACCAAGACGCCCCAACACTGGTTTCAGTGCAAACAGGAATTCAACTTCTGAAGCGGATATCGATAACCTTGGAAAATGGGCCAGAGGATGAGGCATCTCCATTTGATTGGAGCGTCGCCTATGACGTGATGGCTCATTTAAGTGAGCAATCATCAAATAATATCAATAAAGGAAAAATCTGGTTGTGGACGGCTCGCGGCAGGGAGCTCGGTCGTAAGAAACAATGTAACAAGATATTTCAGGATTCTCCGGATTCCCCGCAGACAGAGGGTAAGCTATGGAGTAAGTATGCTATTGATAATCCAATTCTCTTTCTTTTGCGGCAGGAAGGGGGTGAAACGCAGGGTTGGAGAGGATGCCCTTTCTATTGGCCTGTAATGCAGTCCCAAAAGAATACGCTCACCTCTGTGTACGCCACGGAGACAATCCAAAACGAAATCCCGAGCAGCCTATTGGTGGCGTGAAGGCAAAAAAGATGAAGAAAGCAAAACCTGGAAAGACTCTTTCCAACATCACAAGGCGAGAAGCGCAGAGAAGTGGCAAGGTCTAGGAAGAGTGAGGCATATGAAGCATAAAAAGATTACACTTCGTCAATTCGACGAAGAAAAGATGGATGAAGAGATTCGGCAGCAAAGCGTAAAACTATGTAAATATAGGAAGGGTAAGATTGGCTTCTTTTCCTATGGAGACGCATCTCCTGCCATAGGAGGGGGTATCGGTGTTTTTCTGTGGTTTAACAGCCATGATGAGCTTTATAAATTCCTTGAGGATTACTTTGTTGTTTTAGCCCCAGGGCCATGTTCTGCAGATCATGAGGCTGTATTCGTAGCTGTCGGGGGTATTGTTCAAGAGCTAGCCGCCGGAAAGCTTGAGAAAAACGAGGCGATTCAGAAAATTAACGAAGCAGCTAAGAACTTTAGTCAAATCGAGTGGTGGGGAACGTTCGAAGATCTTTGCCATGGGAAAGGCGCGTTTCAAGAAGAGGTAAGGGGTCGCTTTTTGGGTAGGCATGATAAGGCAGCTCAAAAAGATGACTCAGTTCCAAAAGAGCGGGAAAAAGAGTTCGTCCGGTTTCTTGCGGAATATGGGTTCTGATTAATGGCCTACGTAAAGTTTACGAATTTAACTATGGAATGCCCTACACGATCTTCATCCAAGACCCAAAAAAGTCGTCTAAAATAGTTTGGGTGCAGACGATAAACGCTTAATATTTATATCTTATGAGTCTTAACAAACCCAAGCTCGACAATCTCGCCAATGAAATCTGGAAATCTGCAGAGCGGTTGCGGGGTAAGTTTAAGGCATACGAATACCAGGGTGTAATCCTGCCGATCATTGTAATCCGCCGTTTGGAGTGCGTGCTGATTGATTGGCGGGAGAGAAAGGCGGAAGAGGTTCGAAAAAGTCGGCCCAAGATTACTGATAAGGAGCTCGCGAAGTTGGTCAAAGAACTGGAGCTGAATCCCAAGCAGTGCCCGTTCTCCAACAAGACTAATTGGACGCTACGAAAAGTCTTTGAAGATGATCCCGGTCTCCTGGAGGAGAACTTTCGCGATTACATTAACGGTTTTTCGAAGAACGTTGAGGACATTGTCGAGCAGTTCAATTACCGCGCGACCATTAGACTGATGGTTAAGAATAATCGGCTGGCTCCAATCCTTAACCAATACAAGGAACTCGCATTAGGCCCAGATCAGCTCTCCGGACTGGAGATGGGCTACGTCTATGAGGAGTTACTCAGGCGCTTTTCGGAACAAAGCGGTGACGAGGCCGGGGAACATTTCACACCGCGCGAAGTCATTCGACTCATGGTCGAGTTGCTGGATATTCCCATCCCAGACCGACATTTTTCCATCTACGACCCGGCTGCTGGCACGGGCGGCATGTTGTCTGTCGCCAAGGAGCACTTACTCAACCGAGCTGGCACACCAGAGGAAAAGGAAAGGGTTGAGAAGTTTCTGACCATTCATGGCCAAGAGATTTCACCGACGAACTATGCTGTCTGTCAGGCTGACCTTCTCATCAAGAATGACAAGCAAGCCAAAGTGACATTCGGAAACTCGCTCATCCCGCACGACCCCCATAGCAAAGAGCCGGGGGACCAGTGGCCTGAGCCAAAATGGAGCTTCAATCGAATGCTGAGCAATCCCCCCTTCGGTGTTACTTGGGGAGGTAAAGACGGTTACGAGAAGGAAGCCCGTAAACTGGAAAAGACCCGCTACCGGGCGGGAATGCCGCGTGTAAACGATGGAGCCCTGCTTTTCTTGCAAACCATGTTGGCTAAGATGAGTCCCATCCAGGAAGGTGGCAGCCGTATAGCCGTTATTTTCAATGGTTCGCCCCTATCCAATGGCGACTGCGGTTCTGAAGAGAGTGAAATCCGTCGTTGGATTCTGGAGAACGACTGGCTTGATGCAATTGTCATGCTTCCCGATCAGTTATTCTACAACACCGGCATCTTTACCTACGTGTGGTTGCTGCGAAACGACAAGCCGGCCAGTCATAAAGGTCGTGTAATGATCATCGATGCCCGTCAACAGTTCGAAAAGGAGCCGAAATCCTTTGGCAATAAACGCCACCGCATAAACGACACGCATCGCACGTGGATCGAGGAGCGTTACAACAAAGGCTGGGCCAAGGGCTATGCAGATGAGCGAGTCAAAATCTTTCCTCGGGAAGATTTTTCCTACCACAAAGTTAGCGTCGTCTTTTGGCAGACTGATGAAAACGACCAGCCCGCAACAATCACCGAGCCATACGAAAAAGCCTTTACCGCTGCAAATGTTAAAAAGGAACAAGAGTTCCACGAGAGCGACTTAACCTTCCGTGCGCGGGTAAAAGTGAAAGGGAAGGAAGAAATGGTTGAGTTCACAGTTAAGGCGAAGGACGATGCTGCTAAGAAGTTTAAGGAAGCTATGGCTGAGGTTGAGGAAACACTCTCGGTCGAATGGACGCACCGGCACTATGTACAGGACGACGAATATATTCCACACGGCGAGGATATCGAGGCGTTCCTAAGACGCGAAATCGCCAAGCCCGTCATCCGTTGGGAGGATAGCAAGCAGCTCGGCTACGAAATCCTGCCGAACAAATACTTCTACCGCTACCAGCCTCCTACGCCCGCGAAGGACTTGCTGGCGAAATTCTGGAAACTGGAGGAAGAGGCGGAGAAAATGCTGGAGCGCCTAGAAACACGAAATTCGTAACAATGGCCGCACCTCTCACAATTAAAGGTCAAAAGACGATTACAACTCCTTGGCAGGAAAGGATTCTGAAGCGCGATTTCGATATTGTGCTGGGTAAGATGCTGAAGACAGAGCAAGGGAACGAAATCGAAACAGAGGAGCCTTATCTTCGCTCAGCGAACGTGCAGTGGGATGGTGTTGACCTCTCGGACATAAAAACAATGTGGTTTTCTTCAAGGGAAAAAAAGGAGCTGCTTCTCCGTGTTGGTGACCTTCTTGTAAATGAGGGCGGCGATGTTGGTCGCTGCTCAACATGGGTTGGTGGCCTTGATGCGTGTTACTTCCAAAATTCAGTCAATAGGGTTCGCCCGATTCAGAAAGCCTCGACACGCTTCCTCTATTATTGGCTCTACAACATGAAGCACGCAGGCTTCATTGACGCCATTGTTGGGCGCACCACCATCGCTCATCTTACTGCCGAGAAGCTTGAAACGATTCCGTGGCCTGACGCGCCGCCGTTGGAGCAACAGCGCATCGCGGCGTATTTGGATGCGAGTTGTGCGGCGATTGACGCTGCGGTTGCCGCTAAACGCCGCCAACTCGAAACTCTCGACGTTCTTCGCACCTCGATCATCAGCCGAGCCGTTACTCAGGGATTGAATCGGCGGGCTGCATTAAAGCCATCCGGCCTGGATTGGGTTCCCGAAGTTCCAGATCACTGGCAGATCCGACAAATCAAACGGCTGTGCAGCTTGGTCCGCGGGCAGTTTACGCACCGCCCGAGAAATGACCCTGCCCTTTACGACGGCCCGTATCCATTCATCCAGACCGGCGACATTACTGCCGCAGGGAAATATATCCGCACCCATTCCCAAACGCTCAATGAGCTTGGATTGAGCGCGAGCAAGCAGTTCCCGCGAGGCACTCTCGTCATGTCCATTGCAGCCAACATCGGTGATGTTGCCATTCTCGATTTCGAAGCCTGTTTCCCGGACAGTATGATCGGTATGATTCCTGGCCACAAAACGAACCTGGACTTCCTCTATTACCTCATGCGCTCCATGCGGAGCATCATGCTGCGGTCCGCCGTTCAGAGCACCCAACTCAATCTGAACTACGTGCGCATCGGAACGAATTTCGCGCCTGTCCCTCCGCTAATAGAGCAGGCTGCCATCGCCGAGTACCTCGATGCGAAAGAGCACGAATCGCATTTGATAAGCAGCACCATCCAAGCCCAAATCGTCAGCCTTACCGCCTACCGTAAGTCGCTGATTCACGAATGCGTCACCGGCCAGCGGCGGGTCACGGAGGCGGACATCAACCGGGTCAGAGCAAATGGCTAAAAGAGATAAGTCGCCGGAGCTGACTTTTCAGCAGCACATCGCGGATTACCTCATCCGCGAGCACAAGTATGGCAAGCTGGAGCAGACCGACATCACGGACACCGAGCACTTCATTGCCGAAGACCAGCTTTGGGCCTTCCTGAAAGCCACGCAGGCCGACACGCTGAAGAAGCTCACGAACGATTACGGTACGGACGCGCGGGAGGAAGTCTTCAAGGCGCTGCACAAGGAACTGGAGCACACCCCGCTATGGATGCTGTTCCGGCATGGTCTCAAGGTGCGCGGCCTGGAGTTCAAGCTGTTCTATCCAAAGCCGCGCTCAGCTGCGAGCGCTGCCGGCGCTAAATATGCACAAAACCGCATTACCTTCCGTCCGCACTTCTATTTCGGCGACAATAATCAAGAGATTGATTTCGTCTTCTACCTCAACGGTCTGCCCATCGTGGCGCTGGAGCTAAAGCATGAGGCCAACCAGAACGTGCATGACGCGGTGTCGCAGTTCTCCACACGCGATCATTCGTACAAGATCTTCAAGCATCCTTTCCTTTATCTTGCTGCTGATACAAGCGACGTGATGGCTGCTACTGACCCCCGAAAAGTGGAGAACTTTCGCTGGCACAATATGGGACTGACCAACACGCCCATGAGTCCAGGTGAGTATCCGGTCGAGTTCCTTTACCGCGAGGCGCTGTCGCAAGAGCAGCTCCTGGAGGCATTGTCTTTCTTCCTGGTTTATGTGCCCGCGAAAGAAGCTGTAAACGACAAGCCAGCATCTCCTGCGTTCACGATCTTCCCGCGATATCATCAAAGTCGCATGGTGCGACGCGTGGCGGAGGACATTACAGCCCACTTCGTCAAAGCGGGGGATATTGGTAAAAAGTATCTGGCTGACCATTCTGCTGGCAGCGGCAAGACACTCTCCATCTGCTGGCTGGCCGAGCGCCTGCACAGCCTGTTCAAGCCCGGCACGAACGAGAAGCTGGTGAATATCACCTTTATCCTTACGGATCGTAAGTCGCTAGACACCAACATCCGGGAAGATATTGAAAAATTCAAGCATCTCAAAGAAGTGGTCGGCATCGCAAAAAAATCTAGTGACTTACCTAGTTTTCTTAAGGAACTGAAACCCATCATTGTCACCACACAGCAAAAGTTTGCCGAAGTACTTGAAGAGATTAAGACGAATCCAGATTTAAAGAAGTTACGGGTAGCATTCCTGATTGATGAAGCGCACCGCTCGCAGGAGGGTCAGATGGGTGCCGCTATCCGGCTACCATTTCGCAAGGAAGAAGAACCTGACGAGGAATCACCCGAGGAGGATTTTGAAGAGCAGATTACTAAGGTCATCCGAGAGCATGACGTGAATCAGTTGTTCGTCGCCTTCACCGCGACACCGGCGCCGGCTACTGTCTCGATGTTTGGCAAGCCATTCGATAGCTATACCGAAGCGGAGGCGATCCAAGAAGGCTACATCGTGGACGTCGCGGCCAGTATCATCTCCTATAAGACCCTATACAATCTGCATTGCCCCATTGTTCCCAAGCCGGAAGAGGAGAAGCTGTATCCTAAAGGCATAGTGTCCAAGGCCCTCCAGAATGTCGCCTTTCAAGATGATGGATTGATTCAATACAAAGCCGAGGTAATGCTCCGTATCTTCGAGAAGGATATGAAGCCACTTATCGGAGGTCGGGCAAAGGCAATGATCGTGACATCGTCCCGGGTAGCTGGACTTCGGTATTTCAACATTCTCAAGGAGAAGCTCAAGGAGCGCGGAGCCGACTACAAAGTCCTCTATGCTTTCTCGGATTTCGTCCATCCTGAGACAAACGCCGCCATCAGCGAATTTGCGATCAATGAACTACAGTCAGGTGAGTTGATCGAGGACCGCTTCAAAGGTGATGACTACCGGATCATCGTGGTGGCTAACAAATTTCAAACTGGTTTCAACGAAACGTTGCTAGCGGGCATGTTTCTCGATAAGCCGGTGCTGGATAGAAACGCAGTGCAGACTGTTTCGCGTCTTAATCGCTGCCACCACGGCAAGAAGGATGTTGTGGTCGTGGATTTTACCAACAACGCGGAGAAAATACTGAAAGCTTTTGCAAAGTATCGGAAGGGCACGCCATTTGAGCCTGAGGAGCCTGATCAGGATACCTGCCCAAGGTTATATGCGGAGATTCTCGCGGCTGGCGTATTTAATCAAAAAGATGCGGCAGAAATGGTTGGGCTCGTGAAAACGGGGACGGATGAGCAGGTGCAGTCACAGGTGAAAGAGTTGCGAACGAGGTTTCAGGCAAAGCTTACCGATTGGGAGGAGCGTAAAGAGTTCGTCTATCTGCTGGCGCGCTTTGTAAAGAGCTTTCATTTTCTCAACTGCTTCTTCAGCTATTCGGCAGCAATTCAGGAGTTCGTGGTCTTTGCGGAAGTAGTTGGTCCCCAACTTATCAAGGCCGGGACTATCTCTGACCTAATGAGACAGATTCGTGCGACGAACGTCATAAAAGCATCAGTGCAGTATCAAGGAGTGATGGAAAGCCCCGGATCTGTGAAGATCCAGGCGGGCAAAGGAAGAAAAGGCGCGGGACCGGTGCCGGTAAAAGCCTCCGTGCAGGACATGATCGCTAATATCCAGGCTAAGTATCAGATTAATGATGAGCAGGCACTCTACATTAAGCAGGTCACAGAAGAAAAAATTGCCGACCCCAACATCAGAACTACTGTCCACGCACATCGGGATGATCAGCTATATCTCGATGGGACTTACCGCGGACAAGTGAATGAAGAAATTCAAGGGACTTATAATTCACGGGGACGCTACGACGAGCTCGCAGACCCAAAATATACAGATACTGGAGGAATCTTTGATATCATGGCCGTAACGGTAATCCAAAGCCATTTGTCACTAGCTTCGTAAAAACAAGAATTTATCCCTTTAGGACCCACGTATGAACCACCTCGTCTGCCAACACCTCGAGGACATCTCCCGGGATGCTTTAGAGAAGCATCAGAAGATCATAAAGCAGTACGTTCGTCGCAGAAATGGTGTCTATGCCCTTTATAGGAAGGGGAAGCTTTACTACGTGGGCCTGGCAAAGAATCTGCGTTCACGGCTCAAAAGCCATCTTCATGACCGGCACGGCAGCTCCTGGGATAGGTTCAGCGTTTACCTGACTATCGGGGAACAGCATCTCCGGGAGCTGGAGTCTCTGATTCTTCGAATCGTTCAGCCCAAGGGAAATAAGCAGAAGGGCAAGTTTCCCAAGAGCGAGGATATCCGCCGCCGCTTTGCCCGGGATGTGAAAGACCGGCTGAACTACGAGATAGCTCTTTTGTTGGGAAAAGAACCCAAAAAAACAGCCCCACAGGGCAAGGCAACGAAGCTCCGCAGGATGAAGCTAAGGGCTTGGTTCAAGGGGAAGAAGCTGAGGGCACAGTTACTAAAGGGCGGCAGGGTCCGTTTTAACGGAAAGGTCTACGACTCCTTATCTACTGCCGCTGCTAAGGCCTGCAGGCGGGTTAGTTGTAACGGGTGGACGTTTTGGAAGTACCAGCGCGCCCCGGGGACTGGGTGACGGTGGATCA
>Ga0214917_10006350_pt1 | contig 12297 bp, 13 predicted proteins | sample LL_1208_BB_MetaG_FD_177983 | JGI IMG/M metagenome (GOLD analysis project Ga0214917, IMG submission 177983) | Freshwater microbial communities from Lake Lanier, Atlanta, Georgia, United States - LL_1208_BB | ecosystem: Environmental > Aquatic > Freshwater > Lake | place: USA: Georgia | collected...
GGATCCTTTTTTTCTCGGCAGCCGGCTTTTTCTCCCACATGGCGACCATCATGCCGATGCGGGGGTTGGAGCGAAACTTGGCGGCGTGACGGCCGTAGAAGCTCCAATAAAGCGAGTGGAAGGGGCACGCGTCCGGGCCTTCCTTCTTTTTCGGTTGGAAACGGCAGGAGGAGCAGTGGTTGCCCATCTTTTCCTGGTAAGCGGCCCCCGCGGCGTAGGGCTTGGTGGCGAACCAACCGCCATCTGCAAATAAAATCATGCCGAGTACGTTCGGCACCATCACCCAGTCGTAGGCGTCGAGATACATTTCCGTGTACCAGCGAAGGACGGCGGAAGGCTGGTAGCCACCAAGGAGAAAATAATTTCCCAGGACCATCAGGCGCTGGATGTGGTGGTTGTAAGCACGGTCCACGGCGCCATGAATTGCTTCGGAAACACAGCGCATCTCCGTTTCCCCGTCATAGACCCAGCGGGGCAGGGGTCGTTCCGCGCCGAGAAAGTTCACCTTTTTGTACTCCGGCATCTTCAGCCAGTAGAGGCCGTGGATGAATTCGCGCCAGCCAAGGATCTGCCGAATGAATCCCTCCACGGAGTTGAGTGGGGCCTTGCCGTCGCGGTACGCCTTTTCCGCCGCCTGAATGCATTCCAAAGGCGTGAGCAGGCCGAGATTGAGAAAGGGGGAGAGGACGGAGTGGAAGAGCACGGACTCGCCCTCGACCATGATGTCTTCCCAGGGGCCGAAGGAACCGAGGCGGAGCCGGATGAAGTTGTGGAGCCATCCCTGCGCACCCTCTCGGGTGGCGGGAATCCAAAGGTCGGCCGCTTTGCCGGGGTGATCTGGGAAAAGCTTGGCGACTTTCGTGGCCACGTCCCGAACCACGGGATCCTTGCCGGCCGAGGGGAGGGGGGAGATCGCGGGTTTCTCCTTGGCGAACTCCCGGAAGGTGCGCCGGTTCTGGTCGTCGAGATTCCAATCGCCGCCCTCCGGTTTGCCTTGGGGCGTCATCAGGATGTTCCGTTCCGCGCGGAGCCTCCGGTAATGGTTTTCCATCAGCAGGTGCTTCTTGCCTTTGGCCCAGGCGGCAAAGTCGTCCCGCGAAACGAGAAACTGGGGACTGCGGTGGGTCAGGATCGGGATCTCCAGATTTCGGGAGAGTTCCGGGAGCGAGTGCTGGGTGTCGTACTCGTTGGGATCGAGTAGGTGGATTTCGGTGATTTTCCACTCCTTGATCCAACCGCGGAGCACCTCCGCGTAGTGGTCCGTGCGAGATCCGTCACCGAGGCGGTGGTAGAGGACCCGGTGTCCGGCCTTTTTCAGGGCCGCAGCGTGGTGGCGCATGGCCGAATACAAAAGGGTGAGTTTTTGCTGGTGGTAACGGAATAGGGAGCCGCGTGGGGCCGACTCGATCATGCCGACAGTGGTGTTCCGGTCGACGGAGCGAAGCAGTGGATGATCGGGGATCAGCTGATCTCCTAAAATCCAGATCAGACGCACCCGACCAGCGTAGGGCAAGGGAGCCCATTCGGAAGCAAGAATGGCTTGCCCCGGAGCCCATCGAGGGAATGATGGCGAAATGCTTTCGTTTGCGGAGGAAATCGTCCTTTTGGCCCTCGATGACAAGAAGGGCAATTTTGTGGAGCTGCCCTCCCTGGCCTTGGAGCAGGCTCTGGCCGGGGCGGTTCTGTTGGAACTGGCTTTTCAAAACCGGATCGACACGGATCTGACCCACCTGACCTTGGTGAACGACAAGCCGACCGGGGACAGGTTGCTTGATCCGATCCTGAAGGAGATTGCCCAGGCCAAGGACAAGAAGGATGCCAAATACTGGGTGGGTTTGATTTCGGCGGACGGGCAAAAGATCCGGGACGGCACGCTGGCGCGGTTGGTCGAAATGGGCGTGCTCAAGAAGGAGGAAAAGAAGTTCCTTTGGGTGATCCCTGGGCGGAGATATCCGATGCTCGAAGACCGGGAGGAAAGGGAAGTGAGGAAGCGCATCCGCAGCGTTGTCGTCGACGGGGAGATTCCCGCCCCAAGGGACGTGGTTATCATCAGTCTGGCCAGCGCCTGTCAGCTTTTGCGCACGGTATTCAGCGATGGGGATCTGCTCCGATACAGTCCGCGCATCGCGGAAGTGGCGAAGATGGATCTGATTGGGCGGGCTGTCTCGAAATCGGTGGCCGAGGTGCAGGAAGCCGTGATGCGGGCGGTGTTATATTCGGTTTAGAAAGTTAAAGGACAGGCTTTTGAGCGGTGGGAGATAGGGGAAGTTCGTGAAGGTGAAGGGGAAGGGGGACGAAGGTTCAACGTCCGGCGACAAGGTAGGGCTCGCCGAGGCGTCCGCGTTTAGGAATCAGCGCGGGCGGTTAGGGATAACCGCCCCTACCTAGCTTGAATTTATGGCTACGGCGGCCAAGGGCAGGGTTTGAATTGAAGGGAAAAATGGCCAAGGTAGGGATGGGATGAAGCCGGATGATTTTCATTACGCCCTGGAGAACACCAAGGTGGTGGTGCCGCCACAAAAGCGGCTCGAGACCTTTGGAACCACCGTTCTCAATTATCATCTTATCACCGAGGAGATGGATTCGGTGAACCGCATGCGGGTGCGGGAGGGGCGAATTCACGCCCATAAGCCCGAGCTATTGACCCCGGACAAGTTTGCCAAGCTCCTGCTAGAGGGCTTTGGGGAGAAGGCCGAACGGTATGCGGATGCGGTCAGCGAGTTTGCCTCCCAAATTGCCGTCCTGAAATACGGCTTCACCGTCCGAAAGGACGACGTGCGCCGGTATGATGTGACCGGAGCCTTGCCCGAAGTGACCGCGAAGGTGAAGGACGAGGTGGCCCGAAAAAACGATCCCCTGGCTGCGGTGGTCACCGGGGTGGACGACGGTTGGGAAGTCTGCCTGCTCAAGTTTGCCTTGGACATGGTGCTGACCTCAGGGAACGAGAATGTTCGGGACCTGAGGAGCCGGGGGCTCTTGTAGGGAAGGCCGACCGGGCGGATGGGAAAACCGTCCCCGCCCCCTGATGAACCGGGAAACCAAAGCTTGGCTGGGATGGATTGCCCGGGTGGTTTTCACCTTTGGGGCGCTTTGGTTTCTGGCCGCCAAACTAAACTGGCAGGAATTTTCGGCAACGATCCAGAAAGCTCATCTCGTCTGGCTGGTGGCCGCGTTGGCGGCTTATGGAGGAGTCGTTCTGGTTTCCATTGTGCGCTGGCATCTGCTCCTGGAGGTCGCCGGTGCGGCGGTGGGGTGGGCGCGAACCGCCCAACTGGCGGTGGCGGGACTCTTCTTCAACAGTGTGTTGCCCGGGGTGATGGGGGGGGACGTGATGCGGGCATTTTGGGCGGCACGGGACGCCCCCCGGGCCCGTCCGGCTGCGGTGGTCTCCATTTTATTGGAGCGGGTTCTGGGGTTGGCCGCAACCGTGCTCCTTGGTGCGGCGCTGATCCTGCCCCGATGGAGGGGGTTGAATCAGCATCCGGTCACCCATGCGGGTGCATGGGCCTTCGTGACGGTGGCGGGGATTCTCGTGCTGATTCTGGTTGTTTTGGCCACGCCGTATTCCAGCCGGTTGCTGGCCGGGGATCACTCTTCCGGGTGGAGGAAGGCGGCGGCCGAAGGGGCAAAAGCCTGTCATGTTTGTCTGACCCATCCGGCGGGGGCAGGGGCCGGCTTGCTGCTCAGCCTGACCTCGCAGGCCCTGCTGGTGACCCTTTTCTTCGCCGTGGCTGCAGCAATGGCTTTGCCGGCGGATCTTTGGCAGCTGGCGTCGGTCCTGCCGATGGTGGCGATGGTGACGGTTTTGCCGATCAGTTGGAACGGCTTGGGACTGAGGGAAGCGGCTTTTGTCACCTTCCTCGGGGTGTTCGGCGTTCCGGCCGCACAGGCGGTGGCCATTTCCCTGACGGCTTTTGCGGTGATCCTGGTTTGGAACCTCTTTGGGGGAGTGGTGTATTTGGTGACGGGAGTGGGACGCGTTGAAAGGATGAAGGGATTCAGGGGTTAAGGGGTTTAGGGATTTGGAATTCGGGAATTCGTATTTCGGAAACAGAAAAAAGCGGTACAGTGGTTTCATGACCACGGCGGCTCAACATGCCCCCAAGCTGGCAAACCTGCGGGTGCGGGAGCTGAAGCCTTTATCCTCGCCGAGCAAGCTGAAGAGGGAAATTCCGGTGTCTTCGCTTTGCGAGGAGACGGTGAGGAAAGGCCGGGAGGAGGTGGAGGCGGTTTTGGAGGGTAAGAATCCCCGGCCCCTGATTGTGCTGGGTCCCTGCTCGATCCACGAGCGCGGGGCGGCTTTGGAATATGCGGGGAAGATCGCCAAGATGCGGGAAGAGCTGGGCGATTCCCTGCTACTCGTCATGAGGGTTTATTTTGAGAAACCACGGACCACAGTGGGCTGGAAAGGCCTGATCAACGATCCGCATCTGGACGGAACCCTGGATCTGGAGGGTGGATTGAAGCTGGGGCGGAAACTGCTCGCGGAGATCAATGAAATGGGCGTCCCGGCCGGAACGGAGTTCCTTGATCCGATCGTGCCCCAGTATCTTTCCGACCTGGTGACCTGGGCGGCGATTGGCGCGCGGACCACGGAGAGCCAGACCCACCGGGAGATGGCCAGTGGTCTCTCCATGCCGGTGGGGTTTAAAAACGGCACCGATGGCAGCCTTCAGGTTGCGGTGGACGCAATGCTTTCGGCGCGGACGCCGCACTCGTTTGTGGGTATTGATCCCGAGGGGCTCACTAGCGTGGTGAGGACCACGGGCAACAGCTCGACCCATCTGGTCCTGCGGGGGGGACGGGAGAAGAGCAATTTCGACCCGGAAAGCCTGGCGGCGGCGCGGGAGTCCCTCAAAAAACACCAGCTTCCGGTGAGGTTGATGGTGGACTGCAGTCACGCGAACTCCGGCAAGGAGGCAACCCGGCAGGAGGTGGCCTGGAAGAGTGTGATCGAGCAACGGAGGTCGGGAACTCCAGGTATCCTAGGGCTGATGATGGAAAGCCACCTGTACGAGGGAAGGCAGGACATTCCTGCGGGGGGGCCGAAGGGACTGAAGCACGGGGTTTCCATCACGGACGCCTGCATGGGCTGGGAGCAGACCGAGGCTCTGCTCCGGTGGGCCGCCCGCTGAGCGGGATTGGCCGGAAGCTTCCTTTTTCCTAGAGTTCCTCCCTTGAAAAATCCGCCACTCTTTTCCTCCGCGGAGGTCAGATCGGGTTATGCCCGGAATGTGGTCCCGTCGTATAAACGGGGGGAAACGGCGCCAGTGCTGGTGCGGGGCCAGGGCACGAGGGTCTGGGATGCAGACGGAAAGGAATATCTCGATTTTGGCGGAGGGATCGCAGTGAACTGCCTGGGGCACTCCCACCCGGCCCTGGTTCGGGCATTACAGGAACAGTCCTCCCAACTCATCCATGTTTCCAATCTCTTCTTTCACCCGAAGCAGGCGGAATTGGCGGAGGAACTGGTTCAGCGGACCGGGCCCGGGAAGGTGTTTTTCTGCAACAGCGGGGCGGAGGCCAATGAGGCCATGGTGAAGGCGGCCCGAAAAGCGGGGGCGGCCCAGGGTCGGTTTGAGGTCATCACCACGCTCAACTCCTTTCACGGCCGGACCTTGGGGATGATCGCGGCGTCCGGACAGGAGCGGCTGCGGGAGGGGTTTGGTCCCGGGATGCCGGGCTTTGTGCATGTTTCCTATAACGATTTGGCCATCGTGGAGAAGGCAATCGGGCCCAAGACGATCGCGGTGATGGTGGAGGGGATCCAGGGGGAGGGTGGAGTGATCCCGGCTACGGCCGAATATCTGCTGGGTCTACGGAAACTGACCCGGGACAAGGGTATCTTCCTGCTGATGGACTCCGTGCAGTGCGGGCATTACCGGACCGGCTGTTTCCAGAGTTACGAGAAGATCTTAAGGGAAGCGGGCGGGAAAGAACTGTTTCTACCGGACGCGGTCTCCATGGCGAAGAGTTTGGGCGCGGGATTTCCCATCGGGGCGGTTTGGTTTGGGGAGGGGCTGATGGATGCTCTGGCGCCAGGGAGCCATGGGACCACTTACGGGGGCACGGCTTTGGCCTGTGCCGTGGCTTTGGAGGTGTTGCGGATCATTGAGGAAGAAAAGCTGGCGGAAAATGTGGCGGTGCGGGGTGAGGATTTAAAGCAGGGGCTGGCCAAGCTGACGGGTCGGGGCTGGGTGGGGGAGGTGCGGGGATTCGGTGGGATGGTTGGGCTGACGGTAAAGGGACGGCCCCATGCGGAGGTGGCGGGGCAGTTGGCGGCGGCGGGACTGCTGGTGGTGCCCGCAGGTTCGGATGTTCTGCGGTTCCTGCCGCCGTATAATGTTTCCAAGCAGGAGGTCGCGGAGGCCCTGCGGAAAGTGGAAACCACTCTATGAGACATCTTTTGAAGCTGGAGGGCATGAACGAGGCCGAGGCCCGACCGATCCTCTCCATGGCGAAAAAGGCCAAGAAGGCTCGGGGAAAAACTTCCGGAGCCAAGGGGCCTCTTGCCGGTCAGATCTGGGCGCTGATTTTCACGAAGGCCTCCACGAGAACCCGGGTATCCTTTGAGGTGGCTATCCGGGAGATGGGGGGTGTGCCCAGTTTTCTCAGCGCGGCAGAGATCCAGCTCGGCCGTGGGGAACTGGTACGGGACACTGCGCGGGTGATGGGACGGATGGTGCATGGAGCGGTCATCCGGACCTTTGCGCAGGGGGATGTGGAGGAGTTTGCCTCCTATGCGCGGATCCCGACGATCAATGCGCTGACCGACGACGAGCATCCCTGCCAGATCCTCAGCGACATCTTCACCTTTGAGGAGAAGAGGGGCCCGATCCGGGGCAAGCGGGTGGCGTTTATTGGGGATGCGGCCTGCAACGTTCCTCGGTCCTGGGCGGCGGCGGCCAAGATCTTCGGCTTTCACCTGGCCTGCGCGGCGCCCAGGGAGTTCCGACCTCCCCAGACCGGAAAACACGTTAGTTGGACGGAGGATCCTGCGGAGGCGGCCAAGGCGGCGGACGTCCTGTACACCGATGTGTGGGTTTCGATGGGGAAAGAGGCGGAGGCGGCGGCACGGGAAAAGGCCTTCGGTCCCTACCAGATCAACCAGAAGCTTGTGGCCAAAGCCAAGCCGAACGTCCTGGTGATGCACTGCCTGCCAGCTTACCGGGGCAAGGAGATCACCGCCGATGTTTTGGAATCCAGGGCAGTCGACATTTTCGATCAGGCAGAGAACCGGTTGCACACCCAGAAGGGAATTTTGGAGTGGATCCTCTCCAAACCGCTGAGGAAGAAGGGCTAAGAGAAGAACCCTTTGGCTCGACCCGGAGACGATTCGGGTTAATTTCAATCCATGTCGGCAACTTCCGCTCCCGCGACCAAAAAAGTAAACCTGCGCACCCCTGAAGTGATGGAGGCGGTGCAGGCCCAGGTGGAAAAGCATTACCGCAGCCATGCGGTCGAGTACGTGAGGGCTACCGGGCAACCCCTTGTGGCCAAGGACATGACGGTGGTGTTGGCAAAGGCTTTTGGTTTTTGTTACGGGGTGGAGCGGGCCATCGATCTGGCTTACGCCGCGGCGAAGGTTTTCAAGGACAAGCGGATCTTTTTGTTGGGGGAGATCATCCACAACCCTGAGGTGAATGAGCAGTTGCGAGAGATGGGGATTCATTCCCTCAAGCGGGGCCAGAAGGGATATGATCTATCCGGCCTGACTGCGGAGGATGTGGTGATTGTGCCGGCGTTCGGAGCCGAAGTGGAAACGATGGATCACCTGAAAAAGTTGGGATGCCAAACGGTGGACACCACCTGCGGGGACGTGATGAGCGTGTGGAAACGGGTGCGCCAGTACAACAAGGAGCGGGTGACCTCCATCATTCACGGCAAGGCCTCCCATGAGGAGACGATGGCGACGAGTTCCCGGGCTTTGAGCGGGGACGGCCTCGGGCACTATTTGGTGGTCTACAACCTGGCCGAAACGGATTACGTCTGTGACTACATTCGGAACGGTGGCAACCGCGAGGATTTTTTGCAGAAATTCGCGGGCGCGCATTCGCCGGGTTTTGACCCCGATCTACATTTGCAGGCCGTGGGGGTGGCCAACCAGACAACGATGATGCGCGGGGAGACCGAGGAGGTGCAGCGGAGGATCAAAAAAGCCATCGAGGATCGTTTCGGAGGACCCAAGCTGGGTGAGCATTTCCGCTTTTTTGACACGATTTGCGGGGCCACCCAGGAACGGCAGGACGCCCTGCGCGACCTGCTCGTGAACAAGATGGACCTGCTCATCGTGGTGGGGGGTTACAACAGCAGTAACACCAGTCATTTGGCCGAGATGGGTGAGGCGAAGCTCCCGACTTATTTCATCCGCAACTGCACCAAGATGATTTCGCCTGAAGAGATCGAGCATTACGACCAGCACGCCCATAAGGAAAAGAGGACACAAAACTGGCTGCCCTCCGGCAGGGTGACCGTGGGGGTGACGGCGGGAGCCTCCTGCCCCAACAACGTCATCGAGGAGACGATTGCGAAGTTATTCCAGTTCCGCGGTGTCGACGTGAAAAGCCTGGTTCCAGCGGTCAGCTGACAGCGAAAGCCACGTTTTTTAGAGTTTTTTCAGGGCTTCGGCCAGCTTGGGAACGAGGCCCCCAAAGCTTCCGTTGGTGAAGACGGCCACCACATCGCCGGATTTTAGGCGCGGGAGCAGATCTTCCCTGATGGCCTCGCCGTCGGCGAGGAAATGGGCCTCCTTCCCTGCAGCCTTGATGTCCTGAACGATTTTGGCGGGATCGAGCCGGGTGAGGGGGTCGAGCTGCTCCTTGCGGGCGATTTCGGCGATGTAAACGCCATCGGCAGCCGAAAGCGAGTGGGCCAGCTCCTTTTGAAAGATGCCCCGGCGAGTGGTGTTGGAGCGGGGCTCGAATAGGGCCCAGAGGCGCCGACCCGGGTAGCGGGTGCGCAAGGCGGCGATGGATTCGCGCAGGGCCGAAGGATGGTGGCCAAAGTCATCGACCAGGGTAATGCCTTTAGCCTCGGCCCGGACCTCAAGCCGGCGGCGGACCCCGTGAAACTCCGGCAAAATCGAGGCGAGTTTGTCGAGGGAAAGGCCAAGGGTGTGGGCGGCGGAGATAGCCATGGAAGCGTTGTGGACGTTGTGCTTTCCGGCGAGGCGGAGGTGGAACTTTTGACCATGAAGGGTGAAATCGCTGCCGTCCGGCCCGCTGGCCTGAATCTGGTAGCGGGCGGCAGCCTGCGGGCCTCCGCCCACCTCAAGAATCTCGCAGGGAGCGTCCTTGGCCACCTCCACGGCCTTGGGATCGTCCGCATTAATCAGGGCGAGACCGTTCTTGGGGACGACATTGAGCAGTTGGCGGAAGGATTTCTGGATGGCGGCGAGATCGGGGTAAATGTCCGCGTGATCGAACTCGACGTTGTTTAAAATGACCAACTCGGGAAGGTAGTGGAGGAACTTGCTGCGCTTGTCGGCAAAGGAGGTGTCGTACTCGTCACCCTCCAACACCCAGAAGCTGCCTTTGCCGTGGTGGCAGCCGCCCGGAAGATCGACCGGCACCCCGCCGATGAACCAGCTGGGCTGGAGGCCGCCTTTTTCCAATAGAAAAGCCAGCATGGTGGAGGTGGTGGTCTTGCCGTGGGTGCCGGTGACGACAAGGTTTCGGCTGCGATAGAGGAACCACCCGCGGAGTAGTTCCGGCAGGGAGACGAAGGGAATCCGATGGGTGAGAATCGCTTCAAGTTCGGGATTGCTGCGGGAGATAACGTTGCCGACGACAGCGAGGTCGGGCTTGGGACTGAGGTTTTCCTCCCGGTAACCCTCGTGGAAGACGATGCCGCGTTCGCGCAGGAAGTCGGACATGGGGGGGTAAACGGCTTGGTCGGTGCCGGTGACCTGCAGGCCGAGTTCCCGGAACATGGCGGCCACCGTGCCCATGCCGGTACCGGCGATGCCGAGGAAGTGGAGGTGCTTAAGTTTGGCGCGGTCGAGCATGGACAATCTCTCGGATGGCGGAGAAGGGCGGATCAGTCGAGCGGAAAACCTAAAACCGGAGAACCAAATCCGCCTCTTTGGCCAGCATTTCCGGGTCCGCCAACTTTTCCGTTTTGGGGGCTCCCGCGGGACTCGTGTAGCTGGGCGGCACCAAAATCCGGCTGTCCGGGGAAAGCAAGGATTCCCAGGTGAGGGCTGATCCGCTGAATTCCGGCATCAAAAGAAGGAGCCCCCCTTCCAGAAGAACCAAGTCGACCCGAAGTCGGCCCGTGGCGGCCAGTCCGGCAGCCAGGCGCATGGCTTCCTCGGCGAGACGGCGCTTTGACCCGGGGGCCGAGCGGCAAATGACGGCGACCCTTTTCATGCGGCGTTAAACGAGCGGAAGGCCGCGGCACGCTCAATCAGCTCCGCCAGGAGGCCGGGGCCGCCCAGGGTTGCCAAGGGTGATTCGCTTCCCCCAAAGGTTTCCGCAGCGCGCGGACAGGAAAAAAGGCGCAGTCCCCGGTTGAGGAGGGTACTGAGGCGGGGGTCCTGCAGGGCCGTCGCACCCTCATGGAAAAGATAGGCGGAGACGGTCAGCTCCTCCTGCAGGGCGGTGTCTGTTTCCGACCAGAACGACTCCGCTGCCGGGGATCCGGCGGGAGCGGAAAGGAAGTGGAGGACGTTCATCACGGACACCCGGGCCTACTTCGCCGCGCTAGGCGTGGCTACGAAGGCCAAGGCCGGTGCCCGGAACGGGCCTCAGATCACGCCGGCGCGCTTGAGGGTCGAGTAAGCTCCTCGCTTGTCGATCGTCTTGAGGGCCCGGGCGGTGAGGCGGACGGTCACATGACGGCCGAGTTCGGGGACGTAGAGCTTCTTGCGGCGCAGGTTGGGGCGGAACTTGCGGGGGGTATTGGCGGTGACGTGGGTGCCGATACCGCCGGACTTTTTGGATTTACCGCTTCGGATGATGCGGTGGCCGAGCACGGGAACGGCCCCGGTGATTTCGCAGCGGCGGCTCATTTCAGGAGAAGGGCGTTGCGCGCCCTTTTGATGGCCTGGTTGAGCTTGCGGTGCAGTCGGGCCGGCATGCCCGTGACGCGCCGGGGCAGGATCTTGCCGCGTTCAGTGATGAACTTGCGGAGCAGCTCCGTGTTGCGGAAATCGATGGCGTCCGCGTTGATGTCGATCCGGCGGCGGGGGGCCGACCGGTTCATCCGGCGGGGACGGCGTGGTTTTTTCGTCAGCATGGCGGTTACTCCTTGGCTTTGGTCTTTTCCTCTTCCTCGGAATCCTCGCCACCCTCTTCGTCGGAGGTTTCGGCGGTTTCGAGGAAGGGTTGGGCGCTTTCCCATCGGTTGCGGCCCTTGTTTTCCTGTTCGAAGCGGGATTGGCAGTCGACGGTGAAACGGGCGAAAGGGATGGCCTCAAGGCGGTTCACGGGAATAGGCTGCCCGGACATTTCGCAGACGCCGTAGGTTCCTGCCTCGATCCGCTTGAGGGCCTCTTCGATCTCGTAAAGCGCATCCTGTTCCTGGCTGAGCAGGCTGAGGGCAAAATCCTTTTCGTAAGCATCACTGCCGGCATCCGCCTGGTGCATCCCGAAAGCGGAGCCGCCGCCGGAGGCCGGCTCGCGGAGGCTGTCCTGTGCCACGCCCTGCATCTGGTCGAGAATATGGTCCCGCAATTCGGCCAGCTTGGTTTTCTGCTTTTCCAGAAATGAGGCGGAAAACTTTGGAGGCTTGGCCGGTTTGGTGTTTTCGTCCAAGGGACGAAGGAAACGGGCGGGGGTTTTAATGGGGAAAGGGGGGCCGGAGGGTTTTTTCGGCACAACTGCCTTGGCCGCAGGCTTTTTGGACTTGGACAAAGAGCGGGTCGCCGCCTTCTTTTTTGATGCCTTGGGGGCCTTGCGAGAGGGGGCTTTTGCCTTCTTTTTTGTTTTGGACTTCTTAGCCATGAAATTTCGATCCTAGCTGAGCCCCAAGGGCTTGCCAACCGTAAAAGGGGCTGCGTTTAGTGGCTTTCGAGGCTGAGGTAGGTGGGGTGGGACAGGCCTTTTTCGTAGGCCTCGAGAAGGTCCATGCCCTCCGTTGCCTTCATTTTGTCGGCCTTGATGGCCTCGTCGATCTGCGATTTGATCATACGGGAAAGCTGGGAGGGCTCGTACTGGACGTTGCCCAAGACCCGACCGATCGAGAATCCGGGAATGGTTTCCTCAATGTAAAAACCGTCCGGTTCATCGGCATCGAGATAAACATGGGCTTCATTCACCGATCCGAAGAGATTGTGGAGATCCCCCATCAGGTCCT
>Ga0214917_10006353_pt1 | contig 12295 bp, 9 predicted proteins | sample LL_1208_BB_MetaG_FD_177983 | JGI IMG/M metagenome (GOLD analysis project Ga0214917, IMG submission 177983) | Freshwater microbial communities from Lake Lanier, Atlanta, Georgia, United States - LL_1208_BB | ecosystem: Environmental > Aquatic > Freshwater > Lake | place: USA: Georgia | collected...
GTGGATGACGGTCGGTGGAGGGATGGGGGGCACGGCCGCGGCTGTGAGGACGGGAGTTGAGTGGGGAGTGTACCGTATCCCCCTCCGCGGGCCGCACGGTCGGTTCACGGCCGTGGGTATCATGGGTGTCGATTCGCCACGACGACGCCCCGAGGAAGCCGCATGTCCCACGGCCGTGACGAGACGGAGCACAAGCAGATCTATCTCTCGGCGGAGATGGCCTGCCGCCTCGCGGCCATCGACATCGGGTCCAACAGCGTGCGGTTGCTGGTGGCGGAGGCCCTGCGGGGCGGCGTCTACCGGATCCTCGACGAGGAACGCGAGCCGACACGCCTGGGCCGCAGCGTCTCCGAGAACGACCGGCTCGACGACGAGTCGATGGAGCGGACGATCGCGGCGCTGCGGACGTTCAAGGAGATCGCCGCGGGCTACCAGGTCACGAGTCTCCGCACGATCGCCACCTGCGCCGTCCGCGAGGCACGCAACGGCCCCGAGTTCTGCCGGCGGGTCCGCGAGCAGGTGGGGCTCGACGTGGAGGTGATCACCGGTGACCGCGAGGCCCGTCTCGCCTTCTCCAGCGTGCAGAACGCCTTCGACCTCACCGGCAAGAACGTGATCGTGGCCGACATCGGCGGCGGGAGCACGGAGGTCGTGTTCTCCACCGGCAACCTCATCGAGTCGATTTTCTCGACGCCGCTCGGGGCCGTCAGGCTCACGGAGCAGTTCCACCTGGGCGAGAACGCGGAGCCCGAGGCGCTCGCCCGGGATGTCGCGCGGATGGAGGCGGAGGTGGCGTCGTGCCTCAAGAAGCGGACGAGCCGGCCGCTCTTCGCGCCGCACTTCCTCGTCGGCTGCGGCGGGACGTTCACGACGCTCGCCGAACTGATGATGGCCTCCAAGAAGGAGGTCGACATTCCCGTCGCCGGCTACAAGGTGTCGCACGCCGAGGTGCGGCACCTGCTCGACCGCCTCGTGAAGATGCCCCTGCGGGCCCGCCGCGGCATGGCCGGCATGACGCCCGACCGGGCCGACATCATCGTCGCCGGCCTCGCGATCGTCGACGCGCTCATGAAGCGGTTTCGGGTGAACACGCTGGCGATCCACACCCGCGGCGTGCGGGACGGCCTGGTGCGGGAGATGATCGACGACGCGCTCGGGGCCGCCGTCGACGATCCGGCGCACCGCGATGCCGCGATCGAGCGGCTCGCCGCGGCCTGCTCGGGCGAGCTCGAGCATGGCCGGACGGTGGCGCTGCTCGCGGGCCGCATCTTCGACCAGCTCGCGGAGCCGTTCGAGCTCGTGCGGGGCGACCGCCAGCTGCTCGAGTGCGCCGCACGACTGCAGGACGTCGGGTACGTGATCAACTACGACCAGCACCACAAGCACAGCTACCACCTGATCCGCAACAGCCGGCTGCCCGGCATCCGCGCGCACGACCTCGAGATCATCGCCAACGTCGCCCGCTACCACCGTGGCGCGCATCCCAAACGGAAGCACGAGAACCTCGCCCGGCTGTCCTCCGACGATCAGCGGCGGGTCCAGCGAATGGCGGCGATCCTCAGGCTCGCCGGCGGCCTCGACCGCAGCCGGTCGCAGCAGGTCCGCGACGTGCTGGTGCAGCTGGCTGACGACCGGGTCTCGTTCGACGTGGTCGCCGACCAGGAGCCGCTCGTCGACATCTGGGGGGCCCAGCGGCGGGCCGACCTGTTCGAGGCCGTCTTCGGCATGCCCCTCGAGATCCGTTGGGCGTCGGCCGGAAAACGGACCGGAAAGCCCGCGAAGCAGCGGAAGCGCCGCCGGGCCGGAGACGACGAGGCCCGCGACGCGTCCGCGGCTTCCGACACGGATGCGGAGCCGGCCTGAGCGGGCCGCTGCGGCCCCCGCGGCACATTCGGAGGAATCGGCGCCCGCAGTCCCGCAGCCGGTTTTCGCGACCGGGGGCCGGTGGACCGCCGATGACCTCCAGGGATCACGGGCACGTGGACCGCGAGAGGGCCGGGCGTCGACAGGCTGACGGGAGTCGTGGCATGAGCAGCGGGTGGTTCGGAGTCGTGGCCGGTCGGCGGGGCGGCCGCCGGCTTCTCCTGGCGGCGTGCATCGCCTGGGCAGTGGCCACCGGCGATCCCGCGGCGGCGGCGGGCCGGCATTCCGGCCCGCGGTCGCCCGCCTCCACGGGGACGCCGCAGAACCAGGCACCGTATCAGCCGGGCGACTCGCCCTACACGGCCGGCATCCGGCAGCGGCCCCGGTATTTCGTGCCGCCGACGAACCCGCGCACGCCCACCTGGAAGATGTACGGCACGCCCCCGGGGGTCGTCCCCGGCGACTGGCCCAGCTACGCTCCATTCGGATTCGGCGGCTATCGCTTCCCCGCCGTGGGCGCGCAGGCCTACCGCTGAGATCGCGGCGGGGCCCCGGGCCGCGGCGCGACCGCCGGTCCGGGAGCCCGATCGCGATGGCCGACCTGCTGACCGTCACCGAGTCGGGTCTCTACTGCGCCCAGGGTGACTTCCACGTCGACCCGTGGCGGCGGGTGCCGCGGGCGGTGATCACGCACGCGCACGCCGATCACGCCCGCCCCGGCTGCGGCCGCTACCTCTGTGCGGCGCCCGGCGCGCTCGTGCTCCGCAGCCGCGTGGGCAACGCCGCGCCGATCGACACCCTGCGGCATGGCGAGACCTCCCTCGTCAACGGCGTGAAGGTGTCGCTCCACCCGGCGGGCCACGTGCTCGGCTCCGCCCAGGTGCGGCTCGAGCACGCCGGCGTCACCTGGGTGGTGAGCGGCGACTACAAGCTCCAGGCCGATCCGACCTGCCAGCCGTTCGAGCCGGTGGAGTGCGACGTCTTCGTCACCGAGTCGACGTTCGGCCTGCCGGTCTATCGCTGGCAGGATCCGGCGGTGACCGCCGCTGAGATCGACGCCTGGTGGCGGGCCAACCGCGACGCCGGCCGGACGAGCGTGCTTCTGGCCTACAGTCTCGGCAAGGCGCAGCGGCTGGCGGCGCTGGTCGATCCCGCGATCGGCCCGATCATCGGCCACGGCTCCGTGATGAAGATGGTCGACGCCTACCGGGCCAGCGGCGTGCGGCTGCCGTCGATCGAGCGGGTGCCGCCGCGCACGCGGCGGATGGGGGACGGCCGGGCGCTCGTCATCGCGCCGCCGAACGTCGCCGGCAGCCGCTGGCTGGGGCTCTTCGGCGAGACGAGCGTGGCGATGGCGTCGGGGTGGATGCAGATCCGCGGCGTGCGGCGGCGGCGCGGCTTCGACCGCGGGTTCGCCGTCTCCGATCACGCCGACTTTCCCGGCCTGCTCGCCGCCATCGCCGCCACCCGGGCCCGCCGGGTGCTGGTCACGCACGGATTCGCCGACACGCTCGCGCGGCTGCTGCGGGAACGCGGCCTCGACGCCTCCGTGCTGGCGACGCGGTTCACGGGCGAGGCCGCGCCCGACGCGGCGACGCGGTCGGACGCCGGGGAGGACCGGCTCGATGACGACGGCAGCGACGACGGCAGCGACGATCCGGAGCGGTCGCAGGACGACCCGCTGGAGACCCCGGCATGAGGAGGTTCGCCGAGCTCTACTGGCGGCTCGACGCCACCGCCGGCACGACGGGCAAGCTCGAGGCCCTGCGGGACTACTTCGCGGCCGCCGACCCCGCCGACGCGGCGTGCGCGGTCCGCGTGCTCTCGGGTGAGCGGCAGCTGCGGGCCGTGTCGACGACGCTCCTGCGGGAGTGGGCGGCCGAGGAGGCGGGGCTGCCTGCCTGGCTCGTCGAGGAGGCCTACGCCCACGTCGGCGACCTGGCGGAGACGATGGCGCTCGTCCTTCCCGACCCGGACACGGCCGCCGAAGCCGGCGTCGGCATGGGGCTGGCGGAGTGCATGCGGACCACGGTCGAGGCCCTGCGCACCGCCGACGACGAGCGGAAGCGGGCGACCGTCCGCGGCGTCTGGAAGACGCTCGCGGCGCGGGAGCGGATCGTGTGGCACAAGCTGCTCACCGGCGGCTGCCGCATCGGCGTGTCCCGGTCGCTCGTGGCCCGGGCGCTCGCGGAGGTCGCGGGCGTGGAGCCGGCGGTGATGGCGCACCGGCTGATGGGGGGCGGCGTCCCCGACGCCGATGCATACCGCCGGCTGCTGGCCCGGGAGCCCACGTCGGCCGACGCCCGGCGGCCGTATCCGTTCTTTCTCGCCACGGCGATCGAGATGCCGCCGCGGGATCTGGGGCCGGTCTGCGAGTGGCTGGCGGAATGGAAGTGGGACGGCATGCGGGCGCAGGTCGTGCGCCGCGGGGACGACGTCGCCGTCTGGAGCCGCGGCGAGGAGCTCGTCAACGAGGCCTTCCCCGAGATCGCGGCGGCCGGGATGACGCTGCCCGGCGGCACCGTGCTCGATGGCGAACTGCTGGCCGCCCGCGGCGGTGATCTGCTCGGATTCGCGGCGCTGTCGCGACGGAGCGGCCGCAAGCGCGTGCCCCGGAAGCTGCTCGAGGAGGTGCCCTGCGTGTTCGTGGCCTACGATCTGCTGGAGCAGGACGGCATCGACCTGCGCGGTGCGGCGCTCGAGGAACGGCGGCGTCGGCTGGAGCGGCTCGTGCCGCTCCCCTTCTCCCCCGGCGTCTGCCCGCAGGCGCGGCTGCTGCTCTCCCCGCGGGTCGAGGCGGCCGACTGGGAGGGGCTTGCCTCTGCCCGCGGCTCGTCGCGGGCTCGCGGCGTGGAGGGGATCATGCTCAAGCGGTGCGGCAGCCCCTACGGCACGGGCCGCACCCGCGGCGACTGGTGGAAGTGGAAGGTCGAGCCCCTGGAGATCGACGCCGTGCTGCTCTACGCGCAGGCCGGCCACGGCCGGCGGGCGGGGCTGCACAGCGACTACACGCTCGGCGTCTGGAGCGACGGCCGGCTCGTGCCCGTGGCGAAGGCCTACTCCGGCCTGGCCGACGCCGAGATCGTCGAGCTCGATCGGATCGTGCGGGCGACGACCCTCGAACGCCACGGGCCGGTGCGGGTGGTGCAGCCGACGCAGGTGTTCCAGCTGGCGTTCGAGGGGGTGGCCCGATCGACGCGGCACAAGGCGGGCGTGGCGGTGCGGTTTCCGCGGATCGTCCGCTGGCGGCGGGACAAGTCTCCTCCCGAGGCCAACACACTCGCCGACCTGCTCGGTCTGATCGACACGCAGCGCGGCGCCGGGGCACGCGACGCGATCGTGCCGCCGGAGGCCGCGCCGTGATGACGCGTGCTCCCCAGACGAAGCCGATCCGGGCGGGGCGGCCGCAGGCCCGCCGTCGCGCCGCCGGGAAGACCGCGTCGCCGGCGTCCGCCACCGCCGTGCCGGCCGCGTGGTTCGCGCGGCGCGGGTGGCGGCCGTTTCCCTTCCAGCGGGAGGTGTGGCGGGAGATGGCCCGCGGCGCGAGCGGCGTGCTGCACGCACCGACCGGCACGGGCAAGACGCTGGCGGCCTGGTTCGGCGCGCTGGCCCGGGGCCGCTCGCTGCCGCAGGCCGACGGCCTGCGGGTGGTGTGGCTGACGCCGCTCAGGGCCCTCGCCGCCGACACGCTGCGGTCGCTGCAGGAACCGCTCGCGGACCTGCCCGCCGGCTGGCTGCCCGGCCGCTGGGACGCCGCGATCCGCACCGGCGACACCACCGCCGCCGAACGCCGCCGCCTCCGCGGCCGCCTGCCGGCGGCGCTCGTCACGACACCGGAGACGCTCTCGATCCTGCTTTCGCTCGACGACGCCCATGAGATCTTCGCCGGCCTGCAGACGGTCGTCGTGGACGAGTGGCACGAGCTGCTCTCCACGAAGCGCGGCGTGCAGACGGAGCTGGCGCTGGCGCGGCTGCGGGCCCTGGCGCCGGGCCTGGCGGCCTGGGGCCTCTCCGCCACGCTCGCCAACCTCGACGACGCGGTCGCGGCGCTCGTCGGCCCCGCGGCGGCGGCCGCCGCGCGGCTCGTGCGGGCCCGGGTGCCGCGGCGGGTCGAGATCGAGACCCTGATCCCGCAGCCGATGGAGCGGTTTCCCTGGGCGGGCCACATGGGGATGCGGCTCCTGCCCCAGGTGGTCGCCCGGATCGACGCCGCGGCGACGTCGCTCGTCTTCACGAACACCCGCTCGCAGGCGGAGCGCTGGTACGAGGCGATTCGCGGGGTCCGGCCCGACTGGGGGCCGGTCATGGCCCTGCACCACGGCTCGATCGACCGCGGGCTGCGCGCGGCCGCCGAGGAGGGCTTGAGGCGCGGCCGGCTCAAGTGTGTGGTGGCCACGTCGAGCCTCGATCTCGGCGTCGACTTCGGGCCGGTGGAGCAGGTGTTCCAGGTCGGCAGCCCCAAGGGGATCGCGCGGCTCCTGCAGCGGGCGGGCCGCAGTGGCCATGCTCCGGGCGCGGTCGGCCGGCTCGTCTGCGTGCCGACCCACGCGCTCGAGCTCATCGAATGCGCCGCCGCGCGACGGGCCGCGGCGCAGGGCGTCGTCGAGCCGCGGAGGCCACTGACCAACGCCCTCGACTGCCTCGCGCAGCACATCGTCACGGTGGCCGCGAGCGGCGGCTTCCGCGAGGCGGAACTGCTCGCCGAGGTCCGCGGCACCCGGGCCTTCGCCGGGCTCGACGACGCGTCGTGGCGGTGGGCGATCGACTTCGCGGCCCGCGGCGGGCCCGCGCTGGCCGCCTATCCCAACTTCGCGCGGATCAAGGAGCGGTTTGGCCGCTGGTACGTCGCCAGCCCGGCGATCGCGCGGCTGCACCGCATGTCGATCGGCACGATCGCCGGCGACGCGACCGTCGACGTGAAGTGGCTGCGGGCCGGCGGCGGTCGGCTGGGCACCGTCGAGGAGTCGTTCATCTCTCGGCTCAACGTCGGCGACCGCTTCCTCTTCGCCGGACGGTCCCTGGCGCTCGCCCGTTTCGACGGCCTCACGGCCTGGGTCCGCCGCAGCCGCTCTGCGGCAGCCGTGCAGGTGCCGCGGTGGAACGGCGGGCGGATGCCGCTGTCGACGCTGCTCTCCGCCGCGGTGCTCGACCTCGTGCGGTCGTCCGCCGATCCCGCCGCGGTCCGCGGGCTGCCGGAGGTGCGGGCGGTGCTGCCGCTCCTCGAGATCCAGTCGCAGTGGAGCCGGCTGCCCGACGCCGACGTGCTGCTCGTCGAGCGGGTGCAGTCCCGCGACGGCCACCACGCCTTCGTCTTTCCGTTCGCCGGCCGGCTCGTGCACGAGGGCCTGGCGACGCTGGTGGCCTGGCGGATCGCCAGCCGCAGGCCGAGCACGCTCACGATGGCGGCGACGGACTGGGGGTTCGAGCTCGCCGGCCGCGGTCCGCTGCCCGCGACCGAGCGCGAGTGGCGGCAGCTGCTCTCGCCCGCCGACCTGCTCGAGGACCTGCTCGCCTGCCTGAACGGCACCGAGATGGCCCGGCGGCACTTCCGCGAGATCGCCCGCGTGGCCGGGCTCGTGTCGGGCGGGCAACGGACGAATCGGCAGACGCAGGCCTCGGCCGGGCTCATCTACGACGTGCTCGCCGAGCACGACGCCGCGAACATGCTCCTGTCGCAGGCGCGGCGGGAGGTGCTCGAGCAGCAGTTCGAGTTCGGCCGCATGCGGGAGGCGGTCGACGCGATCGCCGTCAGGGAGATCCGCGTGGTCGACACGCCCCGGCTCTCGCCGCTCGCCTTCCCGATCTGGGCGGAGCAGATCCAGTCGCGGCTCACCACGCAGGGCTGGCTCGAGCGGATCGCGGAGATGGCGGGCGAGCTGGAGCGGGTGGCCGGAGGGACGCCGCGATGACGCCGGTGCGGATCGGATGCGGTTTCGCCACCGCCGACATCCTGCTCCTCCCCGGCCGGGCGGCGCTGCTGCCCGGCCCGCGGACGCTCCTCGTGGCCGACCTGCATCTCGGCAAGGCGGCCACCTTTCGCCGCGCCGGCATCCCCGTGCCCGAGGGCTCGGCCCAGGCCGACCTGGCCCGGCTCGAACGGCTCGTGGTCGAGCACGCGGTGCGGCGGCTGGTCGTGCTCGGCGACCTCTTTCACGCCCGCAGCGGCTGCACGCCCGCCGTGTTCGCGGAGTTCGCGGCGGCGCGGGCCCGGATCGCGGCGACCGCCGTCGTGCTCGTGCTCGGCAACCACGACCGGGCGATCGGCGCGATCCCGGCCGCCTTGGGCATCGACGCCTGCCTCGCGCACCTCGACGAGCCCCCGTTCCACTTCGTGCACGAGCCGGCGACCGCCGCGGTCGATCGCGGGCTGTTCACGGTCGCGGGGCACCTGCATCCCACCGTGGCCGTGGCGAGCCCCAGCGGCGACAGGCTGGCCGACCGCTGCTTCGCCGCCGACCCCGGCCTGCTCGTGCTCCCCGCGTTCGGCTCGTTCACCGGCGGCCACCGCGTGGAGGCCGCCGCCGGCAGGCGGCTCTGGATCGCCCGCGACGACGGCGTCGCGGAAGTGACGCAGTTGGTCGCCGTCGGTCGGCAACGCTGAACGGCCTCAGCAGGCGGCGTCTCGAAAGGCCACGTGCAGGCGGGCGAGCAGGTCGGCGGCGGTCATCGACACCTCGCCGAGGTCCGCGGCTGCGGCGTCCCCGGCGCGGCCGTGCACCCAGGCCCCCAGGCGGGCCGCGTCGCGGGCGGCGAGCCCCTGCGCCGCCAGGGCGGCGGCCACGCCGGTGAGCACGTCGCCGGTCCCCGCGGTCGCCATGCCGGGATTGCCCGTCTCGTTGTGCGTGCGGTGCCGCGAGGCGTCGACGACCAGCGTGCGGGGCCCCTTGAGCAGCAGCACCGCGTCGATCGCCGCGGCGAGCTCCTCGGCGTCGCGCTCGAGCGCGGCCCGGTCGCGGCCGCGATCGGAAGACGGTTCCTCGCCGAGCAGCCGCAGCATCTCGCCGGCGTGCGGCGTGAGCAGTCGCGGGCCGGCGTGGACCGCGAGCGCGTCGCGGCGGCAGCGGGAGATCGCCCAGAGCGCGTCGGCGTCGAACACGGCGGGCCGGCCGAGGTCGCGCCACAGCTGCGACACGATGCTTTCGACATCGTCAGATCGGCCGATGCCCGGACCGATCGCGACCGCATCGGCGGCGGCCGCCCGCCGCCCGATGTCGGGCAGCGCGGCGGCCGCGAAGGTGCCGTCCGGTCCGGCCGGCAGCCCGCGGGTCATCACGCAGGGATCGAAGCCGGCGGCGATCGCCGCCACGGGATCGGGCACGAGCAGTTCCACGAGCCCGGCGCCGCTCCGCAGCGCCGCCATCGCGGCCAGCGCCGGGGCGCCCGCCATCCCGAGCGACCCGCCCACCACGACGACCCGACCGTGGTCGCGCTTGCTCGCGTCGCGGCGGCGCGGCGGCAGCCGCGGCAGGTCGGCGGGCGGCGGTGCGGGGCGGCTGGTCATGGACGGCTCCGGAGGGAGGCGAGAGGCGGGCCGCGTCGATGTCGGGATGCCGCGCCAGGGGGGGCGGTTTCGCGGTCGAAATCGCGGTCGCCGGAAAGCGTTACCTTGACTGGAACGTGCGCGAGGGGCTACCCTCCCCCGCGACTCGTCAAGGATAGCGTGCCCGCCAAGGAGCCGGTTCCCCCCCATGAGTGCCGCACACAACCCGGGCGATCTGTTCGACGTGAAGAAGGTCCGCCGGCTGATCGAGCTCATGAAGGAGCACGACCTCGCCGAAATCGACCTGAAGCAGGCCGATCATCGCGTGCGGATCAAGCGGGGCGGCGAGGTGATCGCCACCGGCCCGATTCCGGTCGCGGCGCCGGCCCGGCCGGCCGCAGCCGACGCCCCGGCCCGCGAACCCGCCGTCGATTCCAAGCTGCTGGTCATCAAGAGCCCGATGGTGGGCACGTTCTACAAGGCCTCGGGGCCCGACTCCGCCCCGTTCGTGAAGGTCGGCGATCGGATCGGCGCCGAACAGACGGTGTGCATCGTCGAGGCGATGAAGGTTTTCAACGAGATTCCGGCCGGCGTTTCCGGCCAGGTCGTGGCGATCCTGGTGGAGAACGGGGCGGCGGTCGAGTTCGGCCAGCCGCTCATCAAGGTCGACCCGGAGGCGTGAGCCCGCTCCCGGCGGGCCGATCCCGGCCGCAGGCCGGCCCGGGGGCCGGCGTCGGCGGCGTGGACTGTGGGCGGAGCCTATGTTCAAACGCATCTTAATCGCGAATCGCGGCGAGATCGCGCTGCGGGTCATCCGCGCCTGCCGTGAACTCGGCATCGAGACCGTCGCGATCTTCAGCGAGGCCGATCGCGGTGCCCCGTACCTCGAACTGGCCGACGAGGCGATCTGCGTGGGGACGGCGAAGGCCGCCGACAGCTACCTGCGGATCGATCGCGTGATCAGTGCCGCCGAGATCGGCAACGTGCAGGCGATCCATCCGGGCTACGGCTTCCTCTCGGAGAACTCCCACTTCGCGGAGGTCTGCCGCTCCTGCGACATCGGCTTCATCGGCCCGACGCCGGAGGCGATGGAGCGGGTGGGCGACAAGAACAGCGCGCGGGCGCTGGCTCGAGAGGCGGGCGTGCCGACCGTGCCGGGCAGTGACGGGCTCGTCTCCAGCGAGCAGGAGGCGGTGCGGGTGGCCCGCGACGTGGGCTATCCGGTGCTGCTCAAGGCCACGGCCGGCGGCGGCGGCAAGGGGATGCGGGTGGCCGCCAACGAACCGGCGCTGGCCAGCGCCTGGCAGCAGGCGTCGGCCGAGGCCCAGGCGGCCTTCGGCAACGCCGGCATCTACATCGAGCGCTACGTCGAGCGGCCCCGCCACGTCGAGATCCAGATCCTCGGCGACCAGCACGGCACCATCCTGCACCTCTGGGAGCGGGACTGCTCCACGCAGCGGCGGCACCAGAAGCTGATCGAGGAGAGCCCGTCGCCGCGGCTTCCGGCGGAGACCCGCCGGAAGATGTGCGAGGCGGCGGTGCGGCTGGCCAAGGCGGCGGGCTACTACTCCGCCGGCACCGTCGAGTTCATCGTCGACCAGCAGGACAACTTCTACTTCATCGAGGTCAACGCCCGCATCCAGGTGGAGCATCCGGTGAGCGAGATGGTCACCGGCATCGACCTGGTGAAGGCCCAGATCCGCGTGGCGGCCGGTGAGAAGCTGGGGCTCGAGCAGAAAGACATCGTGCCCCGCGGCCACGCCATCGAGTGCCGGATCAACGCCGAGGATCCCGCCGCCAACTTCCGGCCGTGCCCGGGTCGGATCGAGCGGATCATCGCCCCCGGCGGCTTCGGCGTGCGGTTCGACTCGCACGCCACGGCGGGCTATACCGTGCCGCCGTTCTACGACTCGCTGGTCGGCAAGCTGATCGTGCACCAGCCGACGCGGCGGGAGGCGATCCAGACCATGATCCGCGCGCTGAAGGAGCTGCGGATCGAGGGCATCAAGACGACCGTTCCGCTCCATCTGGAACTGCTGGCCAACGCCTCCTTCCACGACGCCCAGATCGACACCACGTTCGTGGAGCGGATGCTGGCGGGATGATTTCCGGAGCGGGGATTTCGGGGGACAGACGGAGCGTACGCCGTCCGGCCTGCTGCCGTGGCGGATCCAAGGAGATGCATCGATGAGTGAGTCTTTGTCGCGTCCGCCGAAGGCGGTCCACCAGTTCCGTCGCGTGGCGATCCTGTTCGCGGGCGGTCCGGCACCGGGGGCCAACGCCGTGATCTCCACCGCCGCCACGTCGTTCATGCGGAGCGGCACCGAGGTGATCGGCATGAAGCACGGCTACTCGTCGCTGGCCGACTTCTCCACCGCCCAGCCGCTCGTCGAGGGCCGCGACTTCGTGCGGGTGACGCCCGACTTCCTCAAGCGGACCCGGTCCGGCCAGGGCATCATGCTGGGCACGGCGCGGACGAACCCGGGCAAGCACATCGCGTCGCCCGCGCACTTCGACGATCCGCAGCGGGTCCAGCCGCTCAAGAACGTCTACGAGGGGCTGCGGTCGCTCGGCGTCGAGGCGCTGATCTCGATCGGCGGCGACGACACGCTGAAGACGGCCAACAAGTTCAAGCTCTACCAGGACCGCCTGCCGCCGGACAGCCCGAAGATCCCGGTCGTGCACCTGCCGAAGACGATCGACAACGACTACATGGGGATCGACTTCACGTTCGGCTACTTCACGGCGGTCGACACGCTCGGCGGCGAGATCCGCAACCTCCTCTACGACGCCGACGCGGGCCGCTGCTACTACCTCTGCGAGACGATGGGCCGCAGCGCCGGCTGGCTCTCCTACGGCGCGGCCATCTCGGGCGAGGCGAGCCTCGTGATCAGCGTGGAGGACATCCACGGCAAGTTCCGCGGCGAGGAGACCGTCACCGACGCCGCCGGG
>Ga0214917_10006354_pt1 | contig 12294 bp, 13 predicted proteins | sample LL_1208_BB_MetaG_FD_177983 | JGI IMG/M metagenome (GOLD analysis project Ga0214917, IMG submission 177983) | Freshwater microbial communities from Lake Lanier, Atlanta, Georgia, United States - LL_1208_BB | ecosystem: Environmental > Aquatic > Freshwater > Lake | place: USA: Georgia | collected...
GCATCCCGGCCCGCGGGGTGATGGCTCTCATCCACGACGTCAATGAGCAGGCCGGTGCAAACTCTATCAAAGCGCCGCCCGTAATTCCTCGGGGACCCGATCTCCGCCCCCGCGCGGAAGATTCCCCCTCTTCGAAGCCGTAATCCGCCTGCTTGGAACATTCGTCAGGGATGGTCCCGACCCGGTCGGGATCGCTCGATGGCAAGATTCAAAATCGTTCTTTTGCCCGAAAAACAGCTCGCTCAACCGAGCCGGCTGTCGGATTTGAACCGACGACCAGCGGTTTACAAAACCGCTGCTCTACCACTGAGCTAAGCCGGCCTTTCGATAGCTTGGGGCAACAAGCATTCCCCGCAAGCCATCCCCTGGGAGGGTTATTTGACATATTTAGCCCCCACTTTTTCCAACCATTCCCGCCCCTGCATGCGCGTCCCTTGGTTCTGAACCAGGATTTCGATTTTCGCTTCTCCAATTTTCTGGGCCAATTCGTCCGCCACCTTTCCTTCCATCGGCCGGTCGAATTGGTTGTACCAGTAAATGGCTTCAACCCCTTTTTTGATTAAGTCTGCAAAGGCCAAGTAAGCTCCGTCCGCCTCTTTATTACTACTGATAAACCATACGTTGGGGCGTTTCCGTAAATCATCAAATAACTCAGGGTGTTTTTCTTTTAGCCCGACGTATTCAGGATCCGGTTTAAACCCCTTGATAACAATCCAATCCAAGGCCGCCCCAGTGTTAAAGCGTCCCACTTCGGGCCTCTTGATATCTTTCCCCAAAAATTTATCGTACGGTTCCCCCGCTTTTTTTCTTTTATTATTTTCTTCGACCTTTTTATTGAATTCTTCTTCCACCACATCCCAATCCCTCATCCCTCCTCCGTTTGTCAAAAAAACCGGACTATCCGGAAACTCCTTGAATACCTCAGCGAATATCGCGGGAAGACGGCCGGAGTTTTGGGCGCCCTTGTTAATACTGACCACCACACCCAGCTTTCTTGCCTTGAGAGTTACCCCAAAAAGCTGTTTCCCCGAAATAGGTCCCCCCATTCCCTTGGTGGTTCCCGTTCCCGTGCCGGATCCCTTGCCTGTTCCTCCAACCACCCCGGCCTCGGAAACCGGAATATTCTTGGGAATCGCCGGAGCCCAATTCGCCCCCGAGACGGTGGTGAGCATGTCCAAAGCCGCCGCACTCTCCTCCGGGGCAGATTCGGCTGGCACCTCCTTGGCAAAAGGATCGGAAGTCGCCACCTCCTCTGTCGCCGGCGACTCCTCCATCGGGGGCGCCGGAGCCTCGGGAACCGTGTCTGCCGCAATTTCCTGGGAAACAAAAGGCAGCTTCGGAATACTGCCCTTGAAAATCGCCACGCTCCCAAACGCCAACAAAAACAAAATATGGATGGCCAGCGAGATTACCAGCACCAGCACAATGGTTTTACGGAAAAACTGCTTCCAGTTTTTCTGAGGAGCCTCGGCCTTCACCTGGCGAGGGTTCGGCTGGGACCGGGTCTGGGTGGGCGATGGAAATTTCATCGGGTGGTGGCTGGAATTCTACTTCCCCGACAGGGTGGCTCGGCTAGTAACAATTTTATGCCAGCCATCACCCTTGGTTTTTCCGTGGCTTACATCGTCCTGGGGCTCGCCGCCTTTTTCCTAACCGGCGCCACCCACCAGACCGCCCTGATCCCCGCCTACATCGGCCTTCTTCTGTCGCTGCTCGCTCTGCTCGGCCAAAAGGAAAACCTCCGCAAACATGTCATGCACGCCGCCATGCTCATCGGCCTACTCGCCCTCTTTGGCACCGTCCGCTCCCTCCTCAAGCTCCCCGCCGCCTTCGACGGCACCGCGGAGAGACCGGCTGCCATCTACGCCCAAGCCGCCACCGCCCTGCTTTCCGTCGCTTATCTCGGACTCGGCGTCCGCTCCTTTATCCAAGCCCGGCGCTCCCGCTCTTCCTGAACCCTTTCACCATCTCCGCGATCTTTCCCGCAAATCCCAGATCCTGCTTCACGAAGCCCGGCTTGAACCAAGGGGTCAGCCCCAGCAGATCGTGGGTCACCCGGATCTGACCCGTCGTTCCCTTCCCTGCCCCGATCCCGATCGTCGGAACTTTCACCGCTTGGGTGATCTGCTCCGAAGCCTCCGGATCGACCAACTCCAGCACGATGGCACACGCCCCCGCCTTCTCCATTTCCCGGGCTTCTTGGATCAGCTTTTTCACCTCCTCAGGGCTCTTGCCTTTCCGCTTGTAGCCTCCCTCCTCCCGCACCTTTTGGGGAAGCATCCCCAGATGCCCGATCCACGGTATTCCCGCCTTTCCCAACGCTTCCCACTGGGCGCGGCTTTCCTCGCCACCTTCCGGTTTCACGGCATCGGCTCCGGATGCCATCAGGGCCCGTGAATTCCGCACACAGGCTTCTGCCGTATCGTAGCTTCCGGCCGGCAAATCCGCTGAAATCATCGCCCGCTTCCGCCCGCGCGCGACCGCCTCCGTGGCCCGGATCATATCCTCCATCGTTACCCCGGTGGTGTCCGGCATCCCCAGCACCACCATCCCCAAACTGTCCCCCACGTGGATCAGTTCCACCCCCGCCTCATCCAAAATTCTTCCGATCGGATAGTCGTAGGCCGTCAACGCCAACAACGGCTTACCCTTGGGCCAGCCCCTGAGTGTTTCCGGAGTTATCCGATCCGCCGGCATATCTCCCCTTTCCTCAACCACCCCGCCGTTTCCCGGACGGTTCCCGGTAACCCTGGAATTTTTCGCCCAGGACAAATTTCCGCCAATGGCTCCATCACAAATCTCCGCCACCCCATCCGCGGGTGCGGGACTTGCAGCCGGAGAGTTCGCGCCGCCTGCCCTTCCGCGTAAAGGAGATCCAAATCCAGAGCCCGCGGATGGTTCCAACCCCGCACCGTTTTTCGTCCCCGATGCCGCTCATAATCTTGGAGCAGATCCAGAAGCCGGGTCATCGATCCGTTCCAAGAAATCTCCGCCACTTGATTCAAAAAAGCCGGACTTCCCACCGGACAATCCACCGCCTCGGTCTCATACACTCCCGAAAACCTTGCCCCCGGGTCGAGACTCCGCAGCCAAGTCCGGGCAGCCGACAACTCTGTCGTGCGGGTTCCCAGGTTGGAGCCGAGACCAATCCCCACGCGCATCAGCTCAGGCCGAGCACGTCCGTCATCTCGTACATTTTGGCCGGCTTGCCCACCAGCCACTTCGCCGCCCGCAACGCCCCCCGCGCAAACACGTCCCGACTGCTCGCCCGGTGGCACAGTTCGATCCGTTCCCCCTCTCCGGCCAGCAACACCGTATGATCTCCCACCACGTCTCCGCCGCGCACGGCGTGCACCCCGATCTCATCCTCCGTCCGCTCCCCGGGCTCACCCGTCCGGCCATGCCGGGCCACCACCTCGGGCTTCGTGCGGCGCGCCTCCGCCAAAATCTCCACCAGGCGCTTGGCCGTCCCACTCGGGGCATCTTTCTTCAGCCGGTGATGAATCTCGATCACCTCGGGATCAAACCCCTCCGGCAAGGCTTTGGCCGCCTGCCCGGTAAGATAAAACAGCAGGTTGACTCCCATGGAAAAGTTGGGGGAATGGAGGATGGGGATTTTATGGGAGGCTGCCGCAATCATTCCTCCTTCGGACTCGGTGTGACCGGTGGTGCCAATCACCAAGGCTGCTTTGGCGGCTTGAGCCGCCTTCAATACCGCCTCCGTGGCGGACCGGTGGCTGAAATCCACCACGGCCTGGGCGCGGGCGGTTACTTTGCCGAGGTCGTCCCCAAAATCCCCCTCGCCCACCACCTCCAGGGACTTGTCCGCATGGGCCAGAGTCAGGATCGCCTGCCCCATCCGGCCTTTGGAACCGATCACGGCAATCTTGGTGCCCATGGGAAAAGTCTCCCCCCGAAACCCGTTTAGTTCAACCCGGCCTGCTGGAGGGTCGCAAAAAGCTTCTCTCGGCTGGGTTCACGGATCGGCACCAGCGGCAACCGCAGCTCCTCCGCCAGCCATCCCTTGGCTGCCATCGCCGCTTTGACCGGAGCCGGGTTGCTCTCCACGAAAAGGTCCCGGAACACCGCCGCGTATTTCCGATCCAGTTCCTCCGCTTTTTTCCAATCCTGCTTCAGCCCAGCGTCCACCAGGGCCTTCACCTCGGCCGGAATCAGGTTGGAGGCCACGCTCACGACCCCCACCGCCCCCCGCTTCATAAACTCCACGGTCATGGCATCGTCCCCGCTGAGGATTTCAAAATCAGACGGGACCGCCGCCCGGATCGCATCCACGCGCTCCGGTTTTCCTCCCGCCTCCTTGATCGAGCGGATCGTCGGACAGTCCCTGGCCAACCGCCCGACCGTCTCCACGGTGATCTCCACGGCGCACCGACCCGGCACACTATACAACATGATCGGTACATCCGTTTCGCGGGCGATCGCCCGGAAATGCTGGAACATGCCCTCAGGACTCGGTTTGTTATAGTAGGGAGCCACCAGCAGCAGGGCGTCTGCCTTGGCCTTCTGCGCCCCGGTGGAAAGCTCGATCGCCTCCGCCGTGCTGTTCGATCCCGTCCCCGCCAACACCTTGGTCCGTTTCCGCGCCACCTGCACCGCCAACTCGATCACGCGCGCATGCTCCGCCATGTTGAGCGTGGGCGATTCGCCTGTCGTTCCCACCGGCACGATCCCTTCGATCCCGGCGGCAATCTGGCGCTCGATCAGTTCGGCAAACGCCTTGTCATCCACTTTCCCGTTCCGAAACGGCGTCACCAGGGCGGTGTAGGTTCCCTTAAACATGCCAGATTCCCTCAAAGACAATCCGGGCGGGCCCTTGCAAGACCACGTTCTTTGCCCGGTCGTTCACCCATTGAAAATGGACCCGCAAGACGTCACCTCCCCGCGTCCGCACATGCACGGGCGGCTTCACCTTCTTTTGCAGAAACGCGAGGATCGAGGAGGCCACTACCCCGGTCCCGCAGGCCAGCGTCTCCGCCTCCACCCCCCTTTCATAGGTACGCACCTCGATCCGGTTGCCCCGGCCGATCTCGACAAAATTCACATTGGTCCCGGCCGGCGCAAAGCTGTGGTGATAGCGGACGGCACGGCCGTTCCGTTCCACATCCACCCCATCGACGGAACGGACAAACTCCACGGCATGGGGCACGCCCGTGTTCAGGCAGTCCAACCGCACCCGTCGCCCTGCCGCGGTGATCTCTTTGCCCAAGCGCGGCCATCCGGGATCCGACATCGAAACCTTCACCTCGTTGCCGAGAATTTCCAGCTGCACCGGCCCCGCCTTGGTCTCCACCCGCATCATCTTCCCCCTCCAGCCGGTGGCCGCCCGGACCAACAGGGCAAAACAGCGTGCCCCGTTCCCGCACATTTCGGCTTCTCCCCCGTCGGAGTTGTAATACCGCATCCGAAAATCCGCCCCGCGGCCGCGCGGCTTCTCCACCACCAACACCCCGTCGGCTCCGGCCCCGCGCCGACGGTCGCACCAGGCGGTGATCCGCTCCCGGCTCAGTCCCAAACCACCCTTGCGGCCGTCGAATCCGAGGAAATCATTGCCCGCCCCTTCCAGCTTCCAGAAATGAACCGCCCGGCTCATGACCTTCTCTCCCCCTGCCAAAGATCGGCCAGCCGCTCGCGCGCTCGCACCACCTTGGCACGACTCCCCGTCACCAAAATCTCCGCCGGCCGCGGACGGGTGTTGTAGTTGGAGGCCATCGCGAAACCATAGGCGCCGGCGCTCAGGATGGCCAACCGGTCTCCCCGTTCCACCGGTGGCAGGATCCGGTCATGGCCAAACACATCCCCCGATTCACAGACCGGCCCCACCACATCGGTGGTAATCACCCCCGGCCGGGGCTTGCCCACGGGCTCAATCTGGTGAAACGCCTCGTAAAGGGTGGGCCGGATCAGGTCGTTCATCCCTGCATCCACCACGGTGAAGTGCTTCTTGCCCGTCTGCTTCCGGTAGAGCACCTGGGTCACCAACACCCCCGCATTGCCGACAAGAAATCGGCCCGGCTCCAGAAGGATCTGCATCTTTAAGTCCCGCAAGAGGGACACCAGCGAGGTGGCGTATTCATTCAGCGTCATGAAGCGCTGCGCCTTGGGAGTCTTCCACCAACCCTGATGCCCACTGGCGAGGGCGTCCTGGTAGACGATCCCCACCCCGCCCCCGATATCGAAATAATCAAGACCGTACCGGTCGCGCAACCGGGCCACCAAGGGCACCATCTTGCGCACCGCCGCCCGAAAAGGAGCCGCGTGGGTGATCTGCGAGCCGATGTGCATCTGGATTCCACGCAAACGGAGATATCGGTTCCCCGCCGCACGCCGGTAAATTGCCGCCACCTCCTCAAAGGGGATGCCGAACTTGTTGGCGTAGGTGCCGGTGGTGATCTTGGCGTGTCCCCCGGCAGCCACGTCGGGATTCACCCGCAGCGCCACGGGGGCCCAGCGTCCCTTCTTCCGACTCGCCACTGTGGCGATCGCCTGCAGTTCCTCCTCGCTTTCGACGTGGAAGGCCTTCACTCCGGCGCGTAACCCAGCCTCGATCTCTTCCTCCGTCTTGCCCACGCCGGCAAAGACGCACTTTGCGGCCTGGCCACCCGCCTTGCGCACCCGCTCCAGCTCCCCGCCGCTGACTACATCGAATCCGCTGCCGGCCCTCGCCAGCAAATTCAGGATCGCCAGGTTGCTGTTGGCCTTGACGGAGTAGCAGACCAGCGGATCCAGAGCCCGGAGCACCCCGCGGAGGCGCCGGTAATGATCCAGGATCGTGCCGGCCGAATAAACGTACAGAGGTGTGCCGTGCCGTTGGGCCAGCGCTTCCACGCTAACCCCCTCGACACAGAGCTTTCCGCCCTTTCTCTGGATCCGGTGCATCCGGATAGAATAATGAAATCCCCCCGATCTTCCATCCCCGATCTGCCCCTAAACGTAATCGTAAACGGAAACGATCACTGGCTATTTTGAGATTGATGAATACCTGGCTGGTCAAACAAGAGCCCTCCACCTACCCCTTCTCCCGTTTTCTCAAGGAAAAGAAAGTCGTCTGGGACGGGGTCCGCAACTATCAGGCCCGCAACTTTCTTCGAGGGATGAAGAAAGGAGACCGTGTTCTCTATTACCACAGCGTCGACGAGCGGGCCGTGGTCGGAACCGCCAAGGTATCCCGCACCGCTTTTCCCGATCCCACCGCCCCCCAGGGGGAGGATTGGACCTCGGTGGAGCTAACCGTGGATCGACCCTTGAAAAATCCCGTCACGCTCGATCAACTCAAGGCCGACCCGCGCTTCCGGGATCTTTTGCTCCTCCGCCAGTCCCGGCTCTCCGTCATGCCGGTATCGCCGAAATTATTTCAGGCCCTTCTGAAAATGGGCGGTTGATTCAGCCCTTGGCGTAGACCTCGGCCCCTTTTTGCACGAACTCCTTCGACTTTTGCTCCATTCCAGCCCGAAGCGCCTCCTCCTCCTTCACTCCCTGCTGCGCAGCGTACTTCCGCACATCCTCGGTGATCTTCATCGAGCAGAATTGAGGGCCACACATCGAGCAGAAGTGGGCGCTTTTCGCCCCTTCCTGCGGCAACGTCTCATCGTGAAAGGCCCTTGCCGTGACCGGATCCAACCCCAGGTTGAACTGGTCCCGCCAGCGGAACTCAAACCTCGCCTTGGAGAGCGCGTTGTCGCGGTACTGTGCTGCCGGATGCCCTTTGGCCAGGTCCGCCGCATGAGCCGCGATTTTGTAGGCGATTACCCCCGCCTTCACATCGTCCCGGTTGGGTAGACCAAGGTGCTCTTTCGGCGTCACGTAGCAAAGCATCGCGCACCCGTACCAGCCGATCATCGCCGCCCCGATGGCCGACGTGATGTGGTCATAGCCGGGAGCAATGTCCGTGGTCAGGGGGCCCAGCGTGTAAAAGGGGGCCTCGTGGCACCACTCCAGCTGCTTCTCCATGTTCTCCTGAATCAGGTGCATCGGCACATGACCCGGCCCCTCGTTCATCACCTGCACCCCGTGCTCCCACGCCCGCTTGGTCAGGTCACCCTGCGCCTTCAGCTCGCCAAACTGGGCCTCGTCATTGGCGTCGGCCAAGGAACCCGGCCGAAGCCCGTCGCCGATCGAGAAACTGATGTCGTAGGCGGCCATGATCTCGCAGATGTCATCCCAATGGGTCCAAAGGAAGTTTTCGCGGTGATGGGCGAGACACCACTTGGCCATGATCGATCCGCCCCGACTGACGATGCCCGTCATTCTCCGGGCCGTCAGCGGGATGAAGCGAAGCAGAACTCCCGCATGGATCGTGAAGTAGTCGACCCCCTGCTCGGCCTGTTCGATCAACGTGTCACGGAAGATCTCCCAGGTAAGCTCCTCTGCCTTGCCACCCACCTTCTCGAGGGCCTGATAAATCGGCACCGTACCGATCGGCACCGGGGAATTTCGGAGGATCCATTCCCTCGTCCGGTGAATGTTCTTCCCGGTGGAAAGATCCATCACCGTGTCGGCACCCCAGCGAATCGCCCAGCGGAGTTTTTCCACCTCCTCTTCGATGGAGGAGGCCACGGCGCTGTTGCCGATGTTGGCGTTGATCTTCACCAGAAAATTCCGGCCGATGATCATCGGCTCGAGTTCCGGATGGTTGATATTGGCGGGGATGATGGCCCGTCCCCGCGCCACCTCGTCCCGCACGAACTCGGGGGTGATTTCCCTGGGAATCGCTGCCCCCCATGCTTGCCCGGGATGCTGGAACTTAAGCTGGTCCCGCGGCCCCTGCGACGTCATCTCCACCGCTTCCCGGGCCGACTGAAGTTTCATGTTTTCCCGGATCGCCACAAACTCCATCTCCGGCGTGATGATCCCCTTGCGGGCGTAGTGGAGTTGGGAAACGGAGCCTTGCCTGGCTCGGCGGGGTTGCCTTTTGCCCCCTGGAAATTCCTCCTGGGAAGCCACCGGCCGTTTGCTTTGGCCGTTGTCCTCCGGTCGCACCTGTCTCCCCGCGTAAATCTCGGTGTCCCCCCGTTCCTGAATCCACGTCGCCCGGGGAGTGGGCAATCCGTTACGCACATCGGCCGCGAAATCCGGGTCTCCCCACGGCCCGCTGGTGTCGTAGACCCTGACCGGGTCGTTGGACTGAAGACTCCCATCCGGCATCCGCGTGGCCTGAAGTTCGATTTCCCGGAACGGCACTCGCAGATCGGGCCGGGATCCCTTCACATACACCCGCCTCATGCCTTCCATGGGGTCCAACTCTTCAATCCTGGGGTCCGACTTCGCAATCATGCTGCCTCCTTCCTGGAACGGTTCATGGGAAGGAAAAAGATTGGCTCTCTCCCTCCGGCGGCATGACCCGCTTCAGGTTCTTAGGGTCTCGGAACCATGGCTCCCGACTCTCAGCCCGGCCGTCCGGACTCCCCTGACTTTCAAATCCTAAAATTCTCCGGGGCTGGGTCAACTCCTGCGCTTACTGATCTTCCAACACGCCCACCGGGACGTAACCCCGGCGCCTGTCCATGGTCTCCACCTCGGCATAATCCCCCAACACCCGCCGGACGCTCACCCGGTCACCCCGGTGCAACGTCGAGGTGGCTGGGGTCACCTGGTTCGGACCCGCCTCCTTCAGCGGCACATCGGTAAGAATGATCGCCATCGAGGCATCCCGGTTTCCCGTCCCGGCACATCCCGAGAGCACCACCAGCATCCACAGCCCGGCAAAAAACCTCATGGCCCGAGCCTATCCGGTTGCGGCCCCAGCCGACAATTCACAATCCTCGCTCCTCTCTTTCTTCATCTTCCTCTTCATCTTAATCTCATGGCGTGAGCGGTCGCCTCCTCCTTGATGGAAAATCCTCCGCCTATGAAAACATGGCCGTGGATGAATCCCTTCTCCGTCATGTCAGCGGCCCGATCCTTCGGATTTATGGCTGGAAAAATCCCTGTGTCTCCATCGGCTACTTCCAAAAAGCCTCCGTCGTCACCCGGGGGGCCGACTTTGTCCGCCGCTACACCGGCGGTGGCCTTGTCGAACATGGAAAGGATCTGACCTACACGCTGATCCTTCCTTCCGAACATCCACTGACCCTCGCGGGAACCATCCCCTCTTATCGCTCCATCCACGAGGCGGTGGCCGATGCACTTCGTGCCGCCGGGGTGGAATGTCGGCTCGCCACCAGCCAGCCAAAGCAGGACAACCCCTCCTGTTTTTTGAAGCCCGTCCCTGAGGATGTTTTGGATCGAAGAGGAAACAAGCTGGCCGGAGCCGCCCAACGCCGCACCAGGCAAGGCTGTCTTCACCAAGGCAGCATCCTTTTGCCCGAAACCGTTCCCCCTGCCTTGTCAGGGCTTTTGGCCAAAGAATTCGGCCGCATGCTTCAGACCGATTGGAACCCGGGCGAAAAAAACGCCGAGGAGAAGGATCTGGCGGAAAAACTCCTTCACGATCGTTACTCCACCCGGGAATGGAATTTTTCGCGCTGAAACCCCCCGAACCCCTGAATCCCTCTTCAGGGGACCTACCGCTTGGAATCTAATGGCTGGCCTTTCTCTTCCCCGCCCCCCAAATCATCACCGCAATCACCACCAGAACCGTCCCGATTAAAATCAGGCTGCCTTTTTGCACCCAGGCCTCGGCCGCTTTCTGGGCAGCCGCGGAACGCGAAAATCTTTCCCCCGCCAGTGCGCTTAACCAGATCCATAGGGGCGTGTAGACCATCGCCCCCAGCGCATTCAGTCCCAGGAATTTCGGGATGGGCATCCGGTGCCGCCCGGCAAAAAAGAAAACACCAAAGCGCACGGCCGGGATGAACCGCCCCAGAAACACCGTCTTGGCGCCGTGTTTTTCATAAAGGCGCTCGATCCGCTGCTGTCTTTTTTCGGAAAAAACGAGCGAGCCAAGACGGGTTTGCAGGAACCACCTGCCGCCCCGGCGTCCTAAAAAATAGACCCACATATCCCCCGCCAAAATTCCGGCGAGGCAGGCCAGCACGGAAAAATGGTACTGGGAGTTTCCCCACCCCACGGAAAGGCCGCTGGCCACCAGCAAGGGCTCCTCCGGGATCGGCACCCCCATCGCGGAAACGAAAAGGATCCCAAACATGGCCAGGTAGCGGTACTGGCTAACTGCTTGAATCAGAAGGTCTAGATCCATGGAACGCTTCCTTGCGGAGGGTGGTTTGCATTGTCCGCATCTGTTTTTCCACTAGAAAAACCGTTCTTTCCCACCATGTATCTTAATATCGGTTTAACTTCCCGGGCCCTTTTCCATTCCTACCTGGGACAGCCTTTCCGGCTTCGCCGCTGGGTCATTACCACCTTCTTTATGCTGCTGCTTTCCTCCTTCTGGATCGTGGTCGCCATCGGCCGCGCCCTCGATCATCTCCTCTTTCCTGGATTTCGCCGCCAAGAAATACGCCGGCCGGTCTTTATCATCGCCCCGCCCCGGAGTGGCACCACCTTTTTGCAGAAAATGCTGGCCCAAAACCGGGAGGTCTTTGCGCCTGTGCTGATGTACCAGACCATTTTCCCCAGCATCACCATCCAGAAAATCATCCTGGGAATCGCCCGTCTTGGCTCGGACCGTGACAGCTTCCTGGGCCTCCTCGTCACCTGGTTCGAACGGCGCTTCTTTGGCGGATGGGACAACATGCACAAAATGCGGCTCGCCCAACCGGAGGAGGACGATGGCTTTTTCGTCTACACCTTCGTCACCGAGGCTATTTATCTGCTTTTTCCTTATGTGCGTCTCCTTTGGGGAGCCGGCTTTTCCGACGACCTCCCCGAGGCCCAGCGCCGGCGGCTGATGCGCTACTACCGCTCCTGCCTTCAGCGCCATCTCTATCTTCACGGAAAAAACAAAACCCTTCTCTCCAAAGCCACCCAGCTCTCCGGATCCGTGCTCAGCCTTCGGAAAGAGTTTCCGGACGCCCGCATCATCACCATTCTCCGAAACCCCGCGGAGTCGATCGCCTCCCACGTCAGCGTTTTTTATCCGGTGTGGAAATGGATCGACCCCTCCCTCCCCAAAAAATGCCGGGAATCGCTCGAATACGCCGAGCTGGCCGCCGCCTGGTTCCGCCATCTGGAAGAGAAAGATGGCCGGGCGGACCGCGCCAAATATCTTCGAATTCTATATCGTGACCTCGTCTCGAAGACCGCAGAGACCATTCGTTCCATTTACCGCCACTTCCGGATTCCTCTCAGCCCCAAAGCCTCCGCCCAGATCACCCGCGCCGCCAAAAAATCCCTCGAATACAAAAGCTCCCACCGTTACTCGCTGCGAGAGTTCGG
>Ga0214917_10006355_pt1 | contig 12293 bp, 8 predicted proteins | sample LL_1208_BB_MetaG_FD_177983 | JGI IMG/M metagenome (GOLD analysis project Ga0214917, IMG submission 177983) | Freshwater microbial communities from Lake Lanier, Atlanta, Georgia, United States - LL_1208_BB | ecosystem: Environmental > Aquatic > Freshwater > Lake | place: USA: Georgia | collected...
ATAAATGTCTACAAAGTTAATCTTCAAGCGCATTGCGCTTGTAACGATTTCTGCGTTGGGCTTTGGTGTCCTGTCTTCAGTGGCGCCTGCTTCAGCTGTTGCTGGCACTAGTGTTGCCGCATTCGTTGGGCCGTCTGGGCAAACTTCTTTGACAGTCGTTGGTGGAGATACCCTGACTACGGCAGCTTTAGTCCGCGTTGACTTCACTGTCGATTCTGCGGGAGCAACTTCAACGGGTGTTACCGATGTTGGCTTGTCTTGTAATGAGACAATTACAGCAACAGTGATATCTGCCCCAACTGGGCGAAATATTGGAAGTATGGCGGATACAAGCACAGCAGCATCTAATACTGCAGGAGCGGGTGCTGCTACAAGATCTGATCTGGGCATGGTTGAAATGGCTGCTTCAAGTCAGACAAGTGGCACCGTTGCCTCTACTTCAACTGGTAGTTCAACAACTAGTTATACCGATTGGACACGCCTCGAAACCGCTCAGGCATCGTCATCTCTAACCTATATTGACTCCTCAACTGCTGCGCATCAGACGGCTAATCGTGAGCTGTTTGGCGTTGGAATCAATGGCAGAAACATTTCGAAGAACGTAGATGCCGCAATTGGATGTATGAACTCATTTGCTCTTAACATGGATGGTAACAAACAGCATGCTTACAGTTACAGCAAAGTAAGTTATTATGTTTCCATTTTTCCTCGTGCTGGGGCAGATGTCTTCAATAAGGGTGCCTACACGGTTCAATTCTTGGCAACTGATGCCAATGGCAATCAAATTGGTTCACCGGCCACAGTAAAGATTGATTTCGTGACAGCAGCAGTGGATTCAGGTGCGACTTTGACCTTAACTACTGCTGGTACATTTATCAAGAGCGCAGCTCTTGCGACAACTGATACCTCTGGTAACACATACGCATCTGTGGCCTTAAAGAACCGCGATGGTGGTTTAGTAAGGACGAATGCAGGTGCATCCCCGAGCTTGACTTCAAGAATGCAAGTTTCGACAACGGCAACTCCTGTCTATACGGAAACGGGCTCGCTAATTGCTTCGGACACGGGTCTTGCAGGAGCTGACTTCGGTACTGCTGGAGCTGGTTTTTCAGGTACTCTAAAGCCACAAGATGGTGTCTATGGATTAAGAACTGCTGGTTCAACTGCAGGAGCAAATCCTGGAACCCTTCCTCACTTGCCCACTATTGCAGCGGACTCAGCTCGTGTTTACCGCTTCAATATTCTCTACGGTAATGCAACTCCGATCACTACTGCCTTTACGGTTTTTGAAGCATCAGGTAGTGGTTTGGCTAGTGCACCTGCAACCGATGTTTTAGTGACTGCAGCTGGCATGTCTACTGCTGATCGACTAACAAAGTCTGATACCGATATGGGAACAACATTTACTCTCCCATTAACTACAACTTCAGCGACTGTCAAATTCACCATTCAGACAGCCTCAAGTGCTGCAAATGCTGCGGGTGCGACGTTGACAGTTAAGCCAACCTGGAGTGGAAGTTATGGATCAGCTAATGTAACGCCGGCAACCAGCACAACTGGAACCGCCTACACAACTGATGCCAGTGGAAACTTCTCGGTTACCGTAACTAACACGGCACCAGTTTCAGGTGGACAGGTTGTACTTAACCTCTCTGCAGGTGACGTTTTTGGTGCTGAGTCTGTCACGGCAACTCTAAGGTGGCAGGCAGCTGCCCCTGCATCAATTTCTGTGACTGATCCAATTAGTGGAGTCTTCGTTGGGACAGGTACAACAAATGTCACAACCGTAAGAATCACAGATCAATTTGGTGCTGTTATGGCTGGCCAACAGGCTTCAGTAGCCCTAAGTACTACCAGTGCAAACTATTCCTCAACCACAGTGATAGCACCTATCACTACTGGTGCATCTGGAACAGCTACCTATTCACTTGTAGGTGGTGCAACGACTGCAACGGCTGACACAATCACCTTTGCATGCGTTCCAACGGCATGTACTTCTACTGCATCTGCAACAATGGTGTATAACTACATCTCCACAGTTCCTGCAGTAAGTTCTCTTGCTGGTTACTTCAACCAGGATTGGAACGCTTCTGCAGTTTCAGGAACTGCTTGGCCTGTATCAGGTGATTTATTCCAGACTGGTACATCAACCAAGTTGGTACTCAAAGCTGACTTTGATACCACCAAAAACATATCTGGTTATTTGGATACAACAACAGATGCGTTGGTAAGCCTTGCGCTCTACGGAACAACTTCCTCTGGTGCATTTGCAACTGGAGCAGTTGTTACTGTCACAGCAGGTAGTGGTGGACACGTTCTTAACTCATCTGGAGTCCCATCTGCATCACGTAATTTCTTGATTGGTGGTTCTGGTTGGACTGGAAATATCCAGATTCTTGCAACTAAGACTGGTGCCGTTCCTTTCACTGTAACAAGTGGAACAACATCCAAAACGTTTACTCTACAAGTTGCTAACGCATCTTCTGATGGACGTTTCATCAACATTACTGGTGCAGCTACCGGAACAGCTAATGGATCAGGAGTCCCTGTAACAGTTACAGTGACCGATGCCTTTGGTAATCCAGTACCATCTGTAAATCTAGTTGTTACTGCATCAGGAGTGGGTTCACTACTTGGTGGCGCAACTTCCTCCTCATTCTCAACCGATGACACAGGAAGTTATACCTTCCTAGCAACATCGCTTGTTAATGCAGGCGGTGTCGCAACATTTACTGCTAGAACCAGCACTTCTGGTGACTACAGCGCTGCTGCGGGTTACGTAAGTGATACCGAAGTAGCTACAACTGTTGCTGCTGGTAACTCAAGCAAAGCTCTGAACATCACCTTTGGTGCCGGTCAGAACGCTGCCCAGGTAGCTGCTGAAGCTGCCACCGATGCAGCTGCTGAAGCTATCGATGCTGCTAATGCCGCAACTGATGCTGCAAACCTCGCTGCAGAAGCAGCAGATGCAGCTACTGTTGCCGCTGAAGAAGCACGCGATGCTGCTGATGCAGCAACTGCTGCTGTTGAAGAGCTTGCTGCTCAGGTTGCCACATTGATGGCAGCTTTGAAGGCTCAGATCACAACCTTGGCTAATACAGTTGCCAAGATTGCAAAGAAGGTCAAGGCATAGAGTTTTAGCTCTATAGCTAGTAAGGCTAAGGGCCTTGCCCATCTTCGGATGTGGCAGGGCCCTTAGTGCTTTTGATAGAGTCATGCTGTGGGAATCGAACCAAGTGGTCGAATTCATTCCTATACATTTCCCCTTTTGGCTCTGCTACTGGTACCGATAGTTATTTTCCCTAGGGGTTCAGATCCCTTTAATCTTCCCAAGTCTCTAGCTCTCTTTACCTTGGCCGTAGGTGGGCTTACTCACCTTCTGATGTCTGCAAGAGCAAGACTTTCAGGGTTACTCAACTACACCCTCTATTCCTTGATAGTTACGATGGTTATTGCAAGTATGTTAAGTGAAACAACCTTGGCTAGAGTCTTATTTGGCCTGCCTGGACGAAATAATGGATTGATTTACTACATTTCTATTTTTATACTTCTTTTCATTGCTAAAAATTGTCTGGTTTCTGCACGTTTTGAAAAGCGCTTACTTCTCTCGATCCAGATTCCTTTTATCGTTAATATTCTTTATTCTTTCCTCCAAATCACTGGCGAGGATCCAATTCCCTGGGCTAATCCTTACAACCCAATAATTGGAACCTTTGGGAACCCAAACTTTGCATCTTCATTCCTTGCTACCTCAGCAATTTTCTACTTATTTATGACTTTCCAAGCAAAGGGATATGGAAGATTTATCTACTTCTTCTTGAGCGCGTCCTCGATTAGCCTCTCTGCTCTTTCAGAATCAATACAAGGCTTATTTCTTTTTGCCATAGCAATATCCATATTTTCTCTAATCTGGCTATTTAGGAAATCAAAGCGATACGCGGCGGCACTAAGTGTATTTTTAGTTGTGTCTGGTTCAGCACTATTCGCAGGCTTCCTTGGATTTGGTCCACTAAGCATGTTTCGGGAATACACCTTTGCCCTAAGGTTTCAATATTGGACAATAGCCGTGAAGTCTGCAATTTCCTCCCCTATTTTTGGGTTGGGCCCAGATTCTTATGTTGAAGGTTTCAGGCAATTTCGAAGTAAAGATCTGGTGAATACCTACTCTGTGGAGCTCTTGGCAGACTCAGCCCACAGTGTGCCACTAAATGTTGCAGCCAACTATGGGTTCATAGTCTTTCTTTTATATTTAGCACTCCTTGCCAACGTGACGTACCTAGCTGTAAAAAGAACTTTATCAAGTGGGGCAAGATTTGATCTTTATGCGCTCATTACGGTTTTATGGGTTGCGCTTTTGATTCAGTCGTTTATTTCTATCGAACAAATTGGTCTATCTACAACCCAGTGGATAATTGGTGGATTTTTGCTTAATCAATCTTGGAGGAGCATTGAGTTTAGCCAAGATAAGACAAGTCTAAGAAAGCCAAAATCGCCTAAGAGCTACAGCCCATCAAGAGGTATTAAGGAGTATAAAGGGGAGCTCTCCTTCGCTGCTTTGGCAATTGCCTTTTTAGCAATATTGCCAATAGTCAGGGAAGACGTGGCGCTGAATGAGATAAAAGTTGCCAGCGTGGACTCTGGTGTCAGCGACGAGGTGGTTCTAGAGCAATTTAATAGGTTTACTTTTTATACAAAGGATGAGTGGAACCGAGGAGTTTGGCTCTACAATTTTTTACTGAACGCAAGGCGAGTTGAAGCGAGCAATGAATTACTCACCTCAATTATTGCAAAAGATGGCTATGCTACGGAAGCATTAGACCAACTTAGCAAAGTTTATCTTGCTGAAAATAGACTTAATGATGCCCGAGTAACCTACCTTCGAATTCTCGAGCTGGAACCTTTAAACGCAAAAGTTAGGATCTCATTGGCTGAGGTAGAGAAAAATCTGGGTAATACTGCAGAACAACGAAGGATACTCCAGGGTGTTTTGAAAGACTACCCCAATACTAGGTGGGCCGAGACCGCCACTTTAATTTTAAACCAAGGGTAGATTAGCGTCTTTGTCGTAAAACCACGTAGAAAGTTTGAACTTTATTGGTGCTATGGCCAATCACTCCGTATTGGAATTATTAACATGGTAAGAATAATAAGCAGGGGTTCCTTAATCTTCTGTGCGAGCGAGTTTGGCCATATCTAAAATAATGTTATCTAGGGAGAATTGTGGTGCCCAATTAGTTAATCGAATGAGCAATTTATTATCAGGCACCCGCCTAAGCATATCTTCATAACCTTTTGCATACCCATCTTCGTAAGTTTCAAAGATAATTTTGCTTTGTGATTTGGTCAAATTAATAACTTTTTCTGCCAATGAGAAAATGGAAATTTCTTGATTTACCCCAACATTGACCGGAGTTCCAATTGATTGCTGGTTGCTTTCAAGTTTAATTAGAGCTTCAACAATGTCTGCAACGTGACCAAAACATCTAGTTTGTTCGCCGTTTCCAAAGACTATGAGTGGATTCCCATGTATGGCAGCAGAAATAAATCTAGGAACCACCATGCCATAGCGGCCCACTTGTCGTGGTCCCACAGTGTTAAACAGACGGGCGATGCGGGTCTCCAGGCCATGTTGTTGGTGCATAGAGATGGCGATTGCTTCATCGATTGCCTTTGCATCGCTATATGACCAACGAATCTTTTGAGGAGCTCCAATGATTCTATCGGAGTCTTCCTTCAATAAATCTGATGAGTTCTTGCCATAAATTTCACTACTACTGGTTATAAATATTGGGCGTTTATGCTTTAGGCAAGCATTAAATACATTTTCTGAACCTTCAATATTTGTGTGAATACTCTTAAGAGGGTGCTCCAGGATATTAAAAACCCCTACCGCAGCTGCTAAGTGAAAGACGCGGTCAACTTTAGAGGTGAGATCATCTACCAGATCGGCATTGAGGATATCTCCCTCAACTAGCTCCAGTGCCTTTTCGTTAGCGTGCTGAAGTAAATTCTCTCGACGTCCGGTGGAGAAATCATCAAGGACAGTGACGAAGTGGCCATCTAAAATCAATCTATCTACAAGATGTGAGCCAACAAAGCCCGCACCACCGGTGACCAGATATCTCACATACCCTCCATGGCTATTTTCACTATGAATCTTACTGAGTTTCTACTCTATACCGATAACATAACCTCATGTCCGATTCATCTCGAGGAATAGTTGCAATTGTAGGCCAAGGATATGTGGGCCTACCTCTGGCTATGGCCGCAGCAAGTTCTGGATGGAAGATCCTAGGAATTGACCACTCGAAACAGAGAATTGTCTCGCTGAATTCTGGAAAGAGCCATATAGAGGATGTCAAAGATAACCAACTTCAAGAGGCGATTAAATCTGGAAGATATATTGCTTCAGGAGATTTTAAACAAATCTCCACTGCCGATATCTGCATTCTCTGCGTCCCAACCCCAGTAGATTCTGCGGGAAAGCCTGATACCAGTTATCTAGAAAGAGCTGTCATCTCCGTAGCCCCTCATTTAAAGAGGGGAGCACTTATAATTAATGAATCAACCTCATATCCAGGAACTGTTCGTGAGTTAATCATTCCATTAGTTGAAAAGCATCGAGGAGAGGGAATCAAGTCTCTGCTCTTTTCATCATCTCCAGAGCGAGTTGATCCAGGTAATACGTTATGGAGCCTTAAATCAACACCAAGGCTAGTTTCAGGTATCGATGAAGAATCTAAAGCCTCGGTGGTTAATTTCTATAGGTCATTCTGTGAGGAAGTAATTTTAGTCTCCTCGCCAGAGGTGGCAGAGATGGCAAAACTACTAGAAAATACTTTTAGACAGGTAAACATTGCTCTGGTTAACCAACTTCTTCCTCTCTCTCAAAAACTAGGGATTGACCTTCGTGAGGTAATTGAGGCTGCTGGGAGTAAACCATATGGATATATGAAGTTCTTTCCTGGAGCCGGCGTTGGTGGCCACTGTATTCCCGTTGATCCACTCTATCTTCTCTGGAAAGCGCGCGATCTTGGTGTAGATCTTCCCTTTGTGGCAAATGCCGATCAAGTGAATTCAGCAATGCCGAAGTATGTTGTTCAACGACTAATTGATCTTGCCAAACCTGAGAGTGGATCTCTTATTGCAGTGTTAGGAGTCTCCTATAAACCAGGGGTCTCAGATACCAGGGAATCACCTGCCGAGGATGTTATGAAAGAGTTGAAATCGATGGGATTTAAGCCGCTATGGTCTGATCCATTAGTAAAGAGCTTCCATGATTTTGAACAATATAACAGCCAGAGAGTCTCAGGAGCGATCCTTGTCACTAATCAAGCAGGGCTTCCAATAAGTAACTTAATCGATTCTGGTGTGAAGATTCTGGACTGCACCGGAACATTAAAGGGTATTTCTCTAGTCGAGCAACTTTAAGCCTCTTTTGCTAGGTTGGCACAATGAGAGCCAAGCTAAGTGCTGTAGCTAATCTAACCTGCTTCACTCTCTGCCTCTCTCTTCTATCAGCCCTACCTGCTTCTGGAGCTGACATAAGAGTCATCGATATTGCTCAAGTGACTTGGAATGGAGCAAAGAGTCCATCTGTTAATTCCCAAGAGATCATTAAATCAATCGAAGAATCTGTTGCTCCAAATTGGAAGTCTTTCACCTCTACAAAGGCAGGCAGTAAAGAGGATAAATCCATAACTTTTCAATATGGAAAGACTCTCAATACTCCAGTGCGACTTAGCGCTGCCATGAATTGTAGTGGAGATAATTTCACGCTCTTTATTAACAGCGTGCGAAGTCAGGTATATAAAGAACTTGGCGTCGGCGAAGAGGGTCGATACTTAATCATTCTCTCACCCGATGCGGGATGTATCTGGAGCGGTAGAGCTTTAATGGGTAATTTTGCATCAAAGGGTGGATCGATGATTCTTCACAATACCGCCAGTGCATTTGTCATAACCCATGAGTTAGGACATAACCTTGGACTCGGCCATTCGAACCTCTTACGCTGCTCTAATGGAGCAAGCGATGGTCCATGGAGCTCTACCTGTCGCGGTATTGAATATGGCGGAACCGTTGATGTTATGGGCAATGTGGAAACTGATGGCCCGCTCTCGATTTATCATCAATGGCGATTGGGCTTAATTAATAACGCAGAGGTGCGCCAATCTTGGGTGAGTGAGAATATTGAGTTAAGTGCGATAAATGCTCCAAGTGGATTAAAAGGGATATTTCTCCGCGATGGCCAGGCAACCTACTGGGTTGAATATCGTCGCCCGAGCTCTAAGCAGAGCTTTAATCCGGGATTAGTCATCTATCGCTCTGATCCACCACCCTTTCAATTTATTGATACACCTCTGACAGATGAAGTGATCGTAGGTAGCCCTGGATTAGGGGTCACCACCGATATGTGGATGCTCAATCTTGATACTTATAACTACTCACAGAGTGGACGAGCCACTGGCTCAATGACTTTAGCGCCCTCTAAGAGCGCTACTTTATTTACTGGAAATATCACGTTATCCCTAACAGCAACTACAGATAGCGATAAAGTAATGGTGGCTATAACCCGAAAGAGTGATACGAGCCCCCCGCCCACCCCGGTTATAAAAGACCCACGGAGATGGGGATCACCTGATGCTGAGATTTTAGAGGCAGGTTTTGAAGATCGCGAGAGCTCTATTGCAGAGTTTCAATTAAAGATTTCAGGCCAGGGCGAGCAGATCTTAAATACTGGTAGCGATGGAACTGTCGCCACATATCTAGATCCTTTCAATAATCGCAAGGCGCTGCGAGTAAAAGATCTTCCAGAGGGTGACTTTGAATTCTCTATCCGCTCTAAAGATATCTGGGGAAATCTAAGCACCTGGTCTAACCCGGTGAAGGCGCTAATAGATCGAAGTTATCCATTAGTTGGCCGTGAGATAACTGTTACTGAATTTAGCAGGGATCGTCTAGGGATAGGGCTAACCTCCTTTAGCGATAAAGGAAGCGGCCTCTGCCAAACTGCCATCGTTAACGAAGATGGCTGGGTGCTTCAAGCTACACAAGAAAGCCAGAGACCATCCCTTAATATGGCTTTAAATTCTCTTATTTCAGCAAGATTTGAAACCTTTGACTGCTTGGGAAATGGCGTTACCGGCTCATTAAGGCTCTCAAATCAGGTTAGAAGCGCTTTAGATGCTAAGAGAACAGGCAAATGGTCGAATATCTCAAATGCAGGAGTTGCTGGATTGCGGTGTAAAGGCAAGTGCACTATCTCTTTAACGGTTCGAGAAAATGTGGCTCTAATCTCAGGTGAGGGTAGCGCCGATATTCTTCTTACCGGCAAAGTTGTGCAGAAGATTGGTGCTAGTAGCAATCAAGGACCAAGAGTATCTGCCAATCTCTCTCTAGGTTCAAGCAGTAAGGTAATGAGAGTCTCGGGTAGAGATTTCACCATATATGGTTTTATCCAGAGCAGAGTTGAAATCAGTGGAGAAGTGAATTTAAATCGCAGAGCAAGTATTGAAGATCCATCACTTGGTGAGCTTATTCAGAGCAGGTTAGCTAGATTTGGATTTAGGCAGGGAGATTTTTCTAACCCTTGGGTAATACAACCGATGGAGCGAGGCACGACCTTGTTGGATCCATCTTTAGATCTCTGTAGCGCAACATATAAGTCAGAGAGTGGGCGGCAATATCGCCGTCAAGTTACCGCATCTAAGATGGGTAGCCCCTATCTATTCCTATCAAGTGAAGTTGTTAAGTATGTAGATAAGAGCGCTGCTGAATCTGCACTTGCAGAGCTAAAGACAAATTACGAAGCTTGCCTTAAAAATAAGGGTGGTAGTGAAAGTGATGGAACATTTACCGATTACACCTTCACTCCTCTACCTATAAGCGATGCCGCTCTACTTCCAGAGGGATCGAGAGTCTTGGTAAGGGCCCAGATTGGAAAGGGAGCCTCTGCAAGACAGTTACTCGCCTTCTATCAATTCAAAGGCGAGATCTTTACTGGACTTTATATTGTTAAGGCTGGAGAGGTTGGCTATAGCGATAGCGAGACTAAGCGCTGGTTTGATGTTGCAGCGGTTATGGCTACAAGGCTTGAAACAAAATACTGATTCACCCGCAGTGGATAACTGGTTGTAGATGTCGCCAATCGAGTACAAAATATCCTCATTGATAATGCGAGGATAGGAGTAATAGATGGGCGTTTTAAAGACATTACCAAGGTGGCACGATTAGGCGATGAATATCAATCTAAAGCTCTCTCCAGAGCAGAGCAGGGACCTAGAGAAGGCAGCTACTGAAGAGGGGATCTCTATCGAAGAAGCCGCTTTAAGGGCTATTGAGCTCTATAGCTCGAGAAGAAAAAGTACTTTGCTTGCGAGCATTGAAAAGATAAAAACTGAGGACTCTGAGCTTCTTAAAAGGCTAGCTGAGTAAGTAAAGGACTTAGATTAAGTCATGGCTAAAAACCAGGTAAGACCAGCAGTTGTTGATGCAATTGAAAGAAGTCTTGCTGAGTTTGGTGAGGGATATCAATTGCTTGCAAAAAATTCTGGCCAAGTATTTGTAGTTGGTGAAGCCTTAATGGATTTGATACCAGTTTCTGGAGGGGCAATCTCAGAGATGGTGGGAGGGGGTCCATGTAATAGCGCTAAAGCCTTATCCCGACTTGGTTTTTCAACTACTTTTATTGGAGGAATTTCAAGTGATAGATATGGCAATGCGATTGAGCGCGAGCTATTAGATAGCGGGGTTAGCCTTGATTTAGCGCATCGCTCAGATCTTCCAACCGCGCTTGCCAAAGCAACTATCAATGATGCAGGCCTTGCTAGCTATGAATTCAAGCTAGATTCAACAGTAAGTTTTAACTTCCACTCCTCTTGGCTTCCTAAAGAGGATGCCGAAGTTATTCATATTGGCTCAGTTGCCACTCTTTTAGAGCCTGGTGCTTCAGAGCTATATAAATGGCTCTCAAATAAGAGTGCAACTGTAGTTTTTGATCCCAATGTCAGACCTTCAATTCAAAGTGATAAAAGAATCTATCTAAATAGCGTTGAGAGATGGATAGAGCTAGCAAAGATTGTGAAGCTAAGTGAAGATGATTTCTCCTGGCTCTATGAGCATTCAGAGAGTGATGTAATTGCTAACTGGCTCTCAAGAGGTACCGAGATAGTGGTAGTTACTAGGGCTGAGAGGGGCTTATCTGCTTTTACTAGAGATGGTCGAATTCATTGCCCTGCAGCTAAGGTTAAATTGGTAGATAGCGTTGGAGCGGGCGACACAATTGGTGCTGTAATTGTTGAAGGTCTTCTTAAATACGGTTTAGGTGGGCTAAAGGCAGATGCTTTGAAACGAGTATTAGAGCGTGCTGCAAAAGCTGCTGGAATTACCTGCTCTAGAGCGGGTGCTAATCCTCCTTGGAAAGAGGAGTTAGATTTAGCGCTATGAGCCTTCTTCATGCAATCGATGGCGGTGAAATCTCACTTGAAATAGATGTTGATCAAGGGGCGAGAATTTCATCAATTCGATATCGAGACATTGAATGCGCTCTTCCATTTAGAGGACAAGTTCTCACCTGGGGTTGGTATGCGATGGCTCCTTGGGCAGGACGGATTAGAGATGGATTGATAAAAAATAAGGCTGGTAGAGAGTTTCAATTACCGGTTAATTTAGCTGCTCCACATGCTATCCATGGCTTTGGTATTACCTCATCTTGGCAAGAGCTAGGAGCTGGCTACTTTGGCCTTGATCTGCCAAATCCCTACACCCTGGCAAGAGTTGAAGAGCGCTATGAGATATTGGATAACGCTCTTCGCTGGTCACTTGAATATGAAGGAAATGGCTCAGACATGCCTTTCTGGCTAGGTTTTCATCCTTGGTTTCCTAGAGATTTTGATCGGGGCGGAAGTGCTGAGATTGAATTTGCTGCAAGCAAGATGTTTGAAAGAGGCTCAGATCATCTTCCGACTGGAAAGTTAATCAATCCCACCCCGCCCCCATATGACGATGCCTTTACTCAAATTCGCGGCACTCCAACAGTTTCTTGGCAAGATGTATTACAGATCAAGATTGAATCAGATGCGCCATATTGGGTGGTCTATGACCAAGACTCTGAAGGGGTCTGTATAGAGCCACAGAGCGCCCCTCCTGATGCGGCAAACCTTGGGATATCAAGTGATACATATCTAGAAGCGCTCTTTATCTTTGAAGAGATTTAATTGAGGTACCCATAGTAACGCCTTACGTTATTAACGAATTGCGTTAATATTCTGGCCACCAACTTATTTAAAAGATTA
>Ga0214917_10006356_pt1 | contig 12292 bp, 13 predicted proteins | sample LL_1208_BB_MetaG_FD_177983 | JGI IMG/M metagenome (GOLD analysis project Ga0214917, IMG submission 177983) | Freshwater microbial communities from Lake Lanier, Atlanta, Georgia, United States - LL_1208_BB | ecosystem: Environmental > Aquatic > Freshwater > Lake | place: USA: Georgia | collected...
ATTATATACTTTGTAGCACTATCCAGTCATTATCATAATAAACTGGAGATAATTCTGTCAGGTCAATTACTGGATCGGTGACTACAGTAGATGGTCTGCCACAATATAAATTAAAATGAGTTGTCACGTCTGCTTGAGTTAGGGATCGATTATATATTGCTATATTGTTGTATAGATTATCTGGCCCGCCTGTTGTTTGATAATTAAATTGAAGGTTTCCAGTAACTGGTGCAGATAATACAAGGACTATGTGGTGGGGCTCTCCAGCGACCAGGAAATTGCTTATATTAGTCTGTGAGGTCTTATCTACCCCATTGACGTAAAAGGCGCTTATAGAGGCCTTAGAGACCGTTCCAGACCCATTCCAGGCATACTTCGTGCTGGTTACTGGATCATAGAATAAAGTATTTGCTTCAGTTGTTTTTGGAGTAAAGAACATCTCTACCGTATTTATGTTTAATCCAGTATTGATTTTAAATCCATATGTTGAATTTGGTCTAATTCCATTATTATAATGTCTTAAAAGCGGGGAGTAATTTAAAGACCCTACTGCAAATTGATTATCAGATTCAATATAACTATTATGGTTATCTGCATATATTCGAGACTGGCTATAAAATCTAATTGAGAAATATGAAAGTCTTGGAAGGAATTTGCTAGCATCTGTTGTGCTCATGGTTATTCTAATATATAAAAGGCCGCTTGTTCCAAACCCGCCTTTTTTATATTGAGGTATTGCTTCTCCATTTATGCAAGGTAGGTAGTTTGTGCCGTCAGCACTTGTTTCAACTATTACTCCTAATTCATTTCGCCACTCAATTTTAGAATCGGTAAATCCTGACTCCATAGGAATAAATAAAAAGTCATTTATTACAAACGATTTAGATTCAACAGTTGTGGTTGGAATAAAAGCTAAGTACTTACCCTTATCGTCATAATAGGTATCTGAATTTACAAAATCTTCCCACTCATTATCTACGCCATATGTGTAACTAAAATCTATTTTCTTTGTTCTATCTGAGCAGGAGAACAATACGCCATCTTCTGGATTTACTACATGGATCGGCTGGATATAATAGTTAGCGTCATTATAGTGTCTAGTAATTGCTGTAGAATTTAATCCATATCGATATACTGCTGGAGCATCTACAACAAATGAATCGCCTGCATCAGATGTTGGTCCAATTTGAAGGTCTAAAGATGTGTTAGTAAATTTAAAATTAGGATCTATTGTTTTAAGTCCGACCTGTGTGCCATCAATATATAGGCTAATAGAGTTTACAGAATATACGCCTACAATGTGCATAGCTTTTTTGCTATATGTTACTGCCCACCGAATTTGTTCTGTTGAAGATATCTTAAATATGATATCGCCTTTTTCCCAATATAATCCAATTCCGTCTGTTGTATCTGCAAATAAAGTTGTGACATTTGTTGATTGAATAGATGGACTAATCCATAGCTCTAATGTAAAGTCATTGTCTGAAGAATACTTATTCCCAAGGCCGTTTGAAACAGATGAGCCATAAAAATCTTTTGATGTTGGCACTGTTATATAAGAGGTATTTGTTATCTTAGTTCCTGAACCGCCGCCTGGAATAATTGGCAACATATTAGATGCAGGTGATCCTACATATGTAGCATTGTTTCCGCATCCTGAAATATCTGAAGCGGTGGTACCCGAAGATTCATCCAACGGCCAAAAGCCAATCGGATAATCTTTGATTACCTTTAATTGATATGTCATAATGTTATTATATAATAGCTAGGGTTTGAACTGAACCATTACCGCCATTACCGCCTGGGCGATTATTTGGATAGGTTAATCCACTAGTGGTTCCCCCATTTGCTGTAATAGACCCACTATTTAAAATAGATTTGTATGCTACAACAACGTTTCCTCCACCAGAGCACCCACCTCCGCCTGCTACAACGCCTGCGTTTGTTTGTGTTAAAGCAGGATTATTACCATTTGATTGAATAGAGCCGCTAGCACCGATAGTTAAAACTCCTCCAACAACAAGAATGAGTAATCCACCAGGACCAGTATTTCCTACTGAAGTATCATTTGGATTATCATAAATAGTATATCCAAATGTTGAATAGTTTCCAGTGGCAGGACCATGCGGATTACCAGCACCGCCTTCTGCTATAAGTCCACCATATCCACCACCCCGTCCACCGCCTCCATATTGTGTAGCATTTGTTGCGCTTCCTCCAACGTTATTGTCTGCTCCACCTCCACCTGCGCCGCCTGCAAAAATATATCCATTAGATCCAGAAGCTGCAGAAATTCCTCCAGAGTATGAACCTCCAGATCCTCCACCACCAGATTGTCCCGTAGAACCATTAGCTCCTGGGTTACCAGCAGATCCAACTCCTGGACTTGTATTACCAGCAGCCCCATCTCTAGCAATTGTAATTGTAGTTCCTGTTCCAGTTTTATGATTTGCAAGTGCGGATCTTGCTGCGTTTCCAAATCCATTTGCATAAGAGGCCGATCCAGAAACAGATGATGCTCCATTCTGAGTTAAAAATGGTAAAATAAGTCCAGATGAGCTTACTGCATTTCCATCTGACGCTCCAGCACTTGTTGGATTAGCAGATGCACCATATCCAGTCATAGATAATACACCATTAATTATACAGTCGCCTTGTACATAAATAAGCATTCCTCTACATGGCTGATCTGGAGAAAGTCTTACATTAGAATTTATAGTTAAAGAAGAATAATTTTTAACAACCATATCTCCATCATATGAACCATTTTTATTTGGTACGGTTAAAAAAGTATTTGAAGATATTACAGCGTTTCCGTCAGCCCCAGTACCAGTATATGATAAAGCTCCCCCAGCAGTTGCTGCCATTGTTCCAAATAGGATTGGGTAACTCATGGCTAAGACACCAAGTTACCGATAGCTAAGAACGTATTGCTTGCAGTACAGATTAACTGACAAGATGCGTATTGTCCAGTAAATTTAAGTTTTCCGCCTTGAGAGTTTATTGTTGTACCAGATGCAGTAAGTGTTAGTTGTCCGCTTCCAGTTTGAACTAAAGTTATTACAGAGCCTACAGCAAATACTCCTGAAGGAACTGTTACTGTTCCAGCAGTTGTGCCATTAGAGGCAAGTACGATTTTATCCTTGTCGCCCACGACTAAAGTATAATTATTTGAAGTAAATGTTGGAGTACTAGTTGTTTGAATAAGCGGTGCATATGTAGTTGCAGCAGTTGCTGAGGCAAGCTTTGCATCTATTTGAGTTTGAACGTTTGAAGATATTCCATTTAGGTATCCAATTTCTGTTGCATCAACATCTCCAATTACTGTAGTGTTTGGAAGAACTACGTTTCCTGTAAATGTAGGAGATGCAGAGTTTGCTTTTAATCCAATATTTGTTGTAGCTGTATTCAGCTGTGTTTGAATTGCGCTTGTAACGCCGTCCAAATATTGAAGTTCGGTATTTGATACGTTACCGATTGTTGCAGATGTTGCAGTAATTGCGCCTATTTGAATATCTGCATATGCTAGGCCTGCGCCTGAAAAGTTAACTGTAGATGATGGCTTTGTTGTAGCATCTTTAAAGAACTTGATTATTCCATCTGATGCATCTCTTACTACACCAGCATATTTCTTTGTAGCAGAAACTGTATATTCTCCTACCAAACCTAAGTCTACTGCATCTCCCGCATTATTATTTCCAACAAACACCAGAGGGTCTGTTACAGCAAGATTTGCTGCAGAAACAGATGTTCCTGAACCACCAAATGTAATTGCTCCCTGAATGTTTACATCGCCTTGAATACCAACTCCACCTACTACTGTAAGAGCTCCAGTTGATGGAGATGTTGAAGGTGTGGGAATTTCAATGTGAATATTTTGATCTGGTGTGATAACCATTTGAGTGTTGTCAGATGCTAAACCACCTGCTGCGAAAATAATTTTATTTTGTGAACCTGTATCGCCTGTAGCAAATACTAAGTTACCTTGATCTTGTCCTCCTGCGGCACCAACCATAAAAATATATCCATCGCCTTTACCTGTAATGGTAAAGTCTGGATCTGCAAAGTTTTGTGAAGTAATACCCATATCAATGTAACCATCTGAGTCTGTTCCATTGTTTGAGTATGCAATAATGTCTGTTGAGGCATTTACGCCTGAGTTAGTATTCTTAAATGCAATCTGTGAATAATCGTTATAGTTAGATTGGGCAATAATTACTGGATTAGTTAGTCCCGCCGCCGTATTGAATGTGTCTGCATTTGGACCAACGTAAAGAATTGAATTAATATCGACGGTCTCAAAAACGCCAGTTGTTGTCTCAGCATTAGCAAGGGCTTCAATAGCCTTGGCTATATAGACAAGATCCTTTGCGGTATATAAAGATGCGGCTAGCGATGAGGCTATTTCCGTTTTAACTAAACCAATTTCTGTTGCAAGTGTCATTTTAACTCCTCAAAGAATTATAGCATTAAATAGGTTTAAACACCTATGTTAAGGCTAAGATCGTCTATATTTGCTTCCGCCTCTGTTACTCTAGTATCTAGGGCTGTAAGATCTGATTCCACCGCCGCCACATCTTGGGCGGGATTTAGAGAAATCAATCTATTACTTAGGTATCCTGGCATTAATTTACTTTGTGACCAAACTTGGCCCAAACTCTTTCATGGATGTAGTATCCGATTGCTTCCCATCCTATATAAAGAAGAGCACCCAAACTAGCATACTCCCATTCACCAGTAAATAAATAAATTACTCCAGCCACTCCAACAAGGTGAAATGTCTCCCAGCTAGCAGTTTTGATTAAGCTCTTCTTATTTGATTCCATAATTATATTATACCCCTTTATTTATATAAATACATATCTTCCTGGTCAACCCAGATAGAATTAAGTCCATATTGAATACCATTTGCTTCTAGACAACGCCTAACCCTTTTTTCTGCACCCACTCCATAAAAAGTCTCAATACCAGAAGGCAATAAAATTAAATAAAACTCAGCATATGGACACCAAGCAGCATATACACCGTACGGGCCAGACTCCATTATTACTTCCCACAAATCTATATCTTCAATTTGTAACTCTCTTGAATAATCCCATTTTGGATTTGGGGGAAGGGCTAGTCCTCCCGCATCCATCCAGTTGGGGTCAAAATAGTCTGAGGCAGATTTATCTTTTAAAATATTTTCAGTCGTTCTGAACAATGGCATATTGCTAGTATACCAAAGATTTGCTATACTATCAATATAGTGAAAGGTTAATAATTATGACTATAGGACGCTTTTTTCCTGGACTACTAGAGCCAGATGAAATTATAGGCGGATGTATAAATGTTTATGAAAATGCTTGGCCTGACCCAGAAGGAACAATTGAATTAGTTGAGTCTATAACAAAAGATCCTGATTCTGGAGTACATTGGTCACGAGCTATGACGCTTGGCCAAGGAACTAATCAGAATGCAAGAACAAACTATGATCTTGGAATTACTCAAAATGCAAAAAATTATAATAATCCAGGACTTCAAAATATTCATAACCAGATGTATGTACTTTTAACATCTGCTCTTGGATCATACCGTCAAAGATACGGAATAGAAGAAGAGCTATGGCATGAATCATATAACATGCTAAAGTATAGCGGTGGACAAGAATACAAAGCTCACTATGACGGAAATACAGCTACACAAAGATGTGTCTCTGCTATTGTATATCTTAATAATGACTATGATGGTGGGCATGTTGAGTTTACTAATTTTGGAATCAAAATCAAGCCAGAGCCAGGTATGCTTCTGCTATTCCCATCAAACTACGCATATACACATATAGCACATCCTGTAACAAGTGGTACCAAGTACGCTATTGTAACTTGGACTCATGATCAATACATGGAGGTATAAATGTCAAAACAAAAAGCTTTAGAATTTAAAAAGAATAAGTACTGTATTGTAGATTCTGGACTTTCTCCAGAAACAATTAAATTAATAACTCAGTATGCACTATTTGACGAGATGCAAAAGTTTACCCCTGAAAGCGGACAGCAGCAAGTTCCTGGTGCTCATAGTAAGTACGCTGACCCAATGATGGAATCTTTACTACTGGCTCTTCACCCAATTATTGAAAAAAATACTGGGTTAAAGTTGCACCCCACATACTCTTACTATAGAGTATATCGACCTGGAGATGAGCTAAAAATTCATAAAGACAGACAGTCTTGTGAGATATCTTTAACAATTTCATTTGAGTATGACTACTTAGGTGAAACTAACCCTTGGCCAATATTTATTGACGGAAATCCAATATCTTTATCTCCTGGCCAAATGGCTATTTATCGTGGAATAGAACTAGATCACTGGAGAGAAAAATTTGAAGCTCCAGAAGGATCTTGGCACGTTCAGGCATTTCTACACTATGTTGATGTAAATGGAGAGTATCCAGAATTTAAATATGACAAAAGACCGTCTATCGGGTTCTTAGACAAAAATAAATCTAATAACGATACTGGACAAAACGTTAAGAAGAAGTCTTATATAGAATATACCAAGTAATGGTTATTGTTGGTGTAAGTAGATTTCATAACGCTTCTGTATGCTTAATAAAAGATGGGGAAGTCATATTTCATATAGACAACGAAAGATTGTCAAATATAAAATATGACAAGTATCCATTTTTAGCTCTGTCTAAAATTAAAGAATATGTAGACCATGTTGACGTAGTTGCAATTTCTGGACTTGGTCCTATGACTGTTGCAGAATACTTTGATGATTCTGACATATATACCACCTTTATAAAAAGCCTTGGTAAATCATTTTATGAAAATCCTATAAAAACATATAACTTTGGTATGGACCATCATCTTATGCATGCATCTTGTGCATTTTATAACTCTGGTTTCAAAGAGGCGGTCTGCATTGTAAAGGATGGAATGGGCTCTGAGGTAAAACTAGATTATCCTATATTTGAGGAAGGAACATATGGAAGACAAAACATGTCTATCTTTAAAGCTTCTTATCCTGATAAGTTTAATACAGTCTATGAAGAAATTGCTGTACCATTTAAAACAGATCCTATAAAAATTGAAAATAGATTTATTGTTAATAGCATTAGCGAAGGTCTAGCTTATGAAAAAACTTCTCAGAAGTTTGGATTTCATACATTAGATGCTGGAAAAGTTATGGGAATGTCTTCATATGGGGAAGATACTGCAGAGTTTCCTGATATATATGTAAACGATGAAATAAATAAAGACCTATTTACTATTAATAATAACTTAAAAGATGTATCTTTAAATATTGAATTTGATGGATTTCAAAATCAGGCAGATTTTGCAAAACATCTTCAAGGGTCTATTCAAAATAATGTTAAAAAACAAATTATAGATACATACAACTTAACAAAGATTAAGAATATCTGTTTAACTGGAGGATACTTTTTAAACTGTGTTGCTAATTATGAATTTTTAAAAGATCTGCCTAAAGAGATAAATATATATATTGAACCAATTTCAAATGATTCTGGCACTGCTATGGGTGCTGCTAAATTAGCTTGGCATAAAGAAAATAAAGATAAAACAATAAGGAAGCAATCTTCTATTTACTATGGGCCTATAAATAAATATTCTCCTTCTGGAAATAAAACTAGCTCATCTGAAGTTGCCCGCCTTTTATCTAAAGGCAAAATCATAGCCATGTATCAGGGAAGGTCTGAGTCGGGACCAAGGGCTCTAGGAAATAGAAGCATACTGTTTGACCCAAGAGTTTTAAATGGCAAAGATATTGTTAATAAAGTAAAAAATAGGGAATGGTTTAGACCTTTTGCTGGAACTGTTTTACTAGAAGAATGTAATAACTGGTTTGATATGCGTGGGCTAAAAGAAAGCCCTTATATGATGTATGCGGTAAATGTATTAGATAATAAACGTTCTCAAATACCAGCAATTACTCACGTTGATGGAACCTGTAGAGTTCAAACATTATCTATAGAGCAAAATCCTGGTTACTATGAATTAATTAATGAGTTTTATAAAATAACTGGGGTTCCAATTTTATTTAATACGTCATTTAATTTAGCTGGTGACTGTATTGTAGAAACATATGAAGATGCTATTAGAACACTAAATAATAGTGATATAGATTATTTATATCTTCCAGAATATAATATTCTTATAGATTAAACAATTGGATATCGGATTATTGCTATTCCGCTACCGCCGACTCCACCAGCTCCACCAGAAGTAGGTGCGCTACTTGTAGCACCAGCACCGCCTCCGCCTCCGCCGCCAAGACCATTTGTTCCAGCGTAACCGTCTGTTTGACCACTTCCAGTATAATATCCGCCGCCTCCGCCGCCAAATCCGACAGGTGCTGCACCATTTGTATGAGATGGTCCTCCTCCGCCACCTGAACCACCACCAGCATATCCTACTGAAGATCCAGAAAGAGAATAACTTCTTCCTGCTCCGCCAGTGCCACTTCTTGCAGAACCTCCTTCTGCACCAGCTCCGCCAGCGCCTCCGCCACCTGAACCTGTGTATGGGCCAGTTTGATTATTATTCCCTCCAGCATTTCCAAACCCAAGCCCTCCGCCATTGCTTGTTTGAGTAGAGGATCCTCCTGGAGCTGCAGGTGTTGTACCACCACCGCCTCCTCCGCCACCAGAACCGCCTGGAAGCCCAAAAGCAACTGGTCCTCCAGGACCACAGCCTCCGCCACCTCCGCCGAATGCGGTCATTGAATTAAATACTGTGTTTCCGCCAGGATTTCCTGGAGATTGAGTATTGCCAGCAGTAAATGTTCCACCAGATCCTACTGTTACTGCATAAGATGTTGCTATTATTGGCATTGATGAGTGATATATTAAACCTCCTGCGCCACCGCCTGCGCCTCCATCTGATCCTCCAGTATTTGCACCAGCGTTACGAGATCCACCTGCACCGCCACCTGCAACTAACAAAACCTCAACATTTCCAGTAGCACCACCAGTAAAAGTATCAGCTCCAGCTGTATTAAATGTATGAATTCTGTATCCACCTACAGTTGTAATTGATCCACCAATAGAGTTGGCTAATGTTTGAGAATTACCTCTTAAGCGACCTTGTGCGCCAAAGGATCCTCTTACGCTACTGATAAATGGCATTTATTTCTCCTAGAAGTTTAAGTTAGATGTTCCGTATACTATCCAGGCTCCGCCTGAAGTTCTCTGCATTGTAAATGTAAAGATATCGATCTTGCCAGCAGATGATGTTGGGGTTGGCGCTGCTCCTCCAGCCCAACGAATTGTTTGTGACGCTCCACCAATTTGGAATAAGGTTGGAATGTAACCTGTAGATCCCTGAGTAACAAATACGTTAACTGTCATAATTCTAGAATTATCTGTTGGAAGATTTGTTAGATTTAATGTCATTGCACCTGTTGGAGCGGTGCTAATATAATAAATATTTCCTGCTGTCCAGTTTAAAGTACCAACATTTGATGCAAGTGTTACGTCTACTACAGTTTCACGCATTTCCTGCATATCTGTAGTTCCGCTAAATGCTGCTCCGCCAGTAACAGTCATTGTTCCTGAGCTTGTTAATGTCTGACCTGAAGCAACTGTTAGGCCACCATTTGCTGTAATTAGACCAGTTGATGTTAATGTTCCACCAACTGATGTATTTCCTGTTGCTGTAATTTGATCTGCTGTAATATCGTCAACTTGAATATCAGCATATGTTAATCCTGCTTCTGCAAAGTTAACTGTGGATGTTGGTTTTGCGGTAGCATCTTGGAAAAACTTCATTGTTGTATCTGATGCATCACGAACAACTCCAGCAAATTTTCTACGAGTTACAGCATCTGCTGTTCCTGAACCTGATGCAGATGCAATATTTGCATTTGTTTTTGCATATGTAAATGTTGTTGCAGATGGAACTGTTGTAATTGCATATGTTCCATTTAGAGCAGTGTTTGGAGCGGCTATTCCAGCAATCGTTACTCTATCTCCAACTAGGAAATTGTGAGCAGCGGCTGTAGTAATTGTTGCCACGTTATCTGTTAAAGCTCTAGCTGTAATTGTAGCTGTAGAAATTGTTACTGGTACTGAATACTCGCCTACAAGACCAAGGTCTTGTGTGTCTGCATTATTCTGATTACCTACAAATACTAATGGATTAGTAACTGATAGGTTTTCAGCGCTTGTTGAACCACCGCCGAATGTAAAGTTACCAACGATTGACATATCTCCTTGAATATTTACATCTCCAGAGATGCCAACTCCACCTACTACTGTAAGAGCTCCAGTTGTTGGAGAAACAGAGGCAGTTGGTGTTTCAATGTGAACATTTCCATCTACGCCTGTAGACGGTGGAGTAATAGACATTTGTGTATCGCCAGAAGCAAAACCGCCTGCGGCAAGAACAATCTTATTTTGATCTCCTGCGTCACCTGTAGCAATTACAAGGTTTCCGTTCCGACCATTTCCTGGCTTTGTATTAGCAAAAATATATCCGTCTCCAGGAGCGGTAATTCCATAAGTTGCATCGTTGAATTGAGATCCTGCGATACCCATTCCGACCCAACCTTCAGCATCTGTTCCATTATCCATGTATGCAATAATGTCTGTTGAAGATGTTGGATCATCATTTTGAAATGCAATTTGTGCAAATGAATCTTGTGTCTGATTATTATCAAATCGAACAACAAGTGCTGGATTTGTTAGATTTGCGTCAGTAGATCCTGCAAATGTTGCAGCACCTGGACCAACAAATGCTTGGTCTCCAACTGTTAAATCTGCAGATACTGTTCCACTTGCAATTGAGATTGCATCTGTCCATGAAACTGATGTGCCATCAGTCTTTAAAATTTTGTTTGCATTGCTTGCTTGATCAGGATAAGTTCCATCTACAAGCTTTGCCCAATGTGTTGTATTAGTTGGCAGATTTCCCGCACCATCTTGTAGTCTGATATATGCGCTTCCGCCATATGAAACAATATCGTCTTTTTGATAATTTACGCCATTGTCATATGTACCTTCATACTGAACGCCACTTGCAATCTTTGACCAATATGTTGCATTTGGTGGAGTATTGCCAGTTGTTGAATTTTCTGCCAAATATAGATTTCCGCCATGTGTTACAGCATCTCCTGGCTTATAGGCATTTGAAGAAGAATATCCTCCTACAAAATTAATTCCTTCCACCATTGTTTTCCAATATGTAGTATTTGTTGGGAGATTACCTGTTGTTGCTAGTGCATTTGTGTAAACGTATGCGTTGCCGCCGTATTTAACTACATCGTTTAATTCGTATTCTGTGCTGGAATTCCATGAATCCGCCCAGTAAAATCTTAGCTTGCCTAAATCAATAAGTGTCATTATTTAATCTCCATTAAAATATGTGTTTTTTGGGTGCTGTCCCAACTAAATTGTAGCGTATTTTTGGTCCAAAGCCAAGTCCTATATTGGTTATCTTTGAGCACATCATCTACGGGTAAATCTACTTGGGTCCCGTCATTTATAAAATCTACGGTTAACCTGCCAGTTGCGGCATTAATTCTAAATCCGTAGAAAGCCTTGTCTGCCACATCAAAATCTGTTACCTCATAAGGTCTAGTTAAATTAGCCATTAGAAACCATCCAGTGTGGAAACAAGAATATCGAAGGCGTCGGCAATATTTCCTACCGCTCTCAAAGAATCGCCAGATACGAGAACAATTTTGTTTCCTGTAATTGCCTCAGCATTTGTATTGCCGTTGATCTGCTTATCCTTAAATATATAATATGTGTTTCCGCCGTTTACTACATAAAGAGAAATTGAAGCTGATGAGCCAGTCTTATTAACAATATTGCAACCAGTTACTAGAGTAGGGGTAGTGACATTCTTTAGAGTTGCCACCGATGTTCCTACTGAAGCTGACTTAATGTTGCCGAAATTTGCCATATTGCTATTATACTATACCTTCTATGCAAGTCCTAAGATTAGGGCTTCTAGAGCGGCATACTCCAATCCTGTTACTGTAGTATCATCTATGCCTGAGAGCATAAATGAAATATCTCCTGTTGATGCCCGCACATAAACCTTATCTCCAGTTAGAACTGGAAATCGGAATGTCTCAAGGGAATCATTTCCACTAATTGATACGTTATATGAAATAAAAACATGATTTGCTGCAACTGCATCTTGATCTAGTGGCACAACCCATACTCTAATTGTGGCGGGATCAGCAGATTTATTAGTAGCAATAACAGATGTTAAAATAGTACGTGATCCAGTATACAAAAGTATATCTGTATTAGAAGAGGGATTAGATGTTGCTAATCTTG
>Ga0214917_10006358_pt1 | contig 12291 bp, 10 predicted proteins | sample LL_1208_BB_MetaG_FD_177983 | JGI IMG/M metagenome (GOLD analysis project Ga0214917, IMG submission 177983) | Freshwater microbial communities from Lake Lanier, Atlanta, Georgia, United States - LL_1208_BB | ecosystem: Environmental > Aquatic > Freshwater > Lake | place: USA: Georgia | collected...
CCCTAACCAATTTTAATTAAGAATTAAAAAAGTGTTTTATAGTATGGATAACATAGTCTTGCTGAGCTTGAGAAAGTTCTGCATAAATCGGGAGTGAAACGACTTCAAGAGCAGCTGCTTCTGAATGTGGAAAATCTCCCAACTTATACCCCCAGTCTTTAAAGCAATCCTGAATATGCAATGGAACAGGATAATAAACAGCATTGCCAATTTTTTTATCATTAAGTTCTTTTTGAAGCGCATCACGCTGTGGTGTGCGAATCGTATATTGGTTATAAATCATTCGATTACCGTCTGCTACAAATGGAAGCCCAACAACACCCTTCAAGTTTTGATCATAATAGGCGGCATTTTTTTGCCGATTAAGATGTTGATCCTCAAGGTAGGGTAATTTAATTGACAGGACCGCAGCTTGAATTGGATCCAATCTAAAATTCCCACCAATCACATGATGGTAATATTTGGGCTTAGATCCATGGACGCGCATAATTTCAAGTCGTTCTGCCAACTCAGCATTCTGAGTGGTGACTAAGCCACCATCACCACAACATCCCAAGTTTTTACTAGGGAAAAATGAGAAGCACCCAATATCTCCAATGGACCCCGCAGGTTGTCCTTTGTATTCGGACCCAATTGCTTGTGCAGCATCTTCAATGACATATAAATTATGGCGTTTTGCAATATCCATAATCATACCCATGTCAGCCATTTGACCAAATAAGTGAACAGGCATAATTGCCTTGGTATTAGAGGTGATCTTAGCTTCAATCTGCTTAGGATCAATATTATAAGTTAATGGATCAATATCAACAAAAACTGCTTTTGCACCAACACGTGCTATAGAGCCAGCAGTTGCAAAAAAAGTAAACGGAGTTGTAATCACTTCGTCCCCTTGCCCAATATTTAGTGCCATCAAGGCTAATACAAGGGCATCCGTACCCGAAGAAACCCCAATGGCGTACTTAGTTTTGCAGTACTCTGCCATTTCTTTTTCCATCTGTTCAACACGAGGGCCTAAAATAAATTGTTTAGAGTCCAAAACCTCTTCAAAAGCCTTCAAAACTTGACTACGTATAGGTGCATACTGGGCGTCTAAATCCAGTAATGGAACAGAAGTAACAGTGACACTTGTCAAAGACATTTTTTTTCTCCTTCAAACAAAATAGGAAACATACTATACAGTCGGCACTGTATCTTCATACACCCTAAAAATCAAGTCTATGTAAGGAGATGATTTAATAATTTAGGACAAAAGCTGACCGACTTTTGTGAGTACAGCGCAAGTCTGATTAATCTCATCATCAGTTAAAGTAGGATGTACTAAAAACATCAGACTTGTTTCACCTAATTCCTTGGCAACCGAAAGCCTAGTTTTAGGTTTAAAGTGAGTATGATCAAAAGCATGCTCCAAATAAACCTCCGAGCAACTGCCTTGCAAACAGGGTACCCCTGCAGCATTAATCTCGCTGATAACTTTATCTCGAGTCCACCTTAGAGGTAATAAATCCGGTTTAACAAAGATATAACATTTATAAGCAGCATGAACGATATCCGATGGAATTTCCGGAACTCTAAAAAAAGGAAATTGCTTCGCTGTAATCCATATCCGATGAGCATAGTCATTTCGTTTTTTTGTCCATTGGGGCATATGCTTGAGCTGGATACGGCCAATCACCCCCTGCATTTCCATCATGCGCCAATTGGTGCCAAAGTCATCATGCACCCATCTAAATCCTGCCGGATGTTGCTTTTCATACACCGATACCCATGATTTACCATGGTCCTTATACGACCACATTGCAGCCCACAAGTCCTTATTATTTGTAGTCACCATGCCACCTTCGCCACCAGTCGTCATAATTTTATCCTGACAAAATGACCATGCGGAGACATCTCCAAATGAGCCAACAGACTTCCCTTTATATCTCGCCCCATGGGCCTGAGCACAATCTTCAATAATACGTAAATCATGGCGTTTCGCTAAAGCTAAAATGGGGTCCATATCACATGGCCATCCAGCCAAATGGACACAAATAACAGCCTTAGTTTTAGGGCTAATCACTTTTTCAATAGTCTCAGCTGTAATATTTTGACTATCTTTATCGACATCGGCAAAAATAGGCGTTGCGCCAGCCGTGATTATGGATGACACCGATGCTAAAAATGTACGTGGAGTAACAATCACTTCGTCACCTTGTCCAATTTTTAGGGCTTTTAAAGCCAAATCAAGCGCAACAGTGCCATTGGCAACAGCCACGGCGTACTGACTATCCGCAAAAAGCGCAAATTCTTTTTCAAATTCTCGGCACTCAGTACCAGTCCAATAGTTGACTTTATTAGATAATAGGACATGTTTTACAGCTTCACCTTCTTCGGGTGTAAAGCTAGGCCATGGTGAAAATTTTGTATTTAACATGATGACTTCCTTTCTAATAATGTTGCTGGGATTCCAGTATAAGTGCCGGGAGTATGTAAATGAGAGACAACCGCTGCACCAGCACCAATGATAATGTGGTTTCCAATCTCTAGATATTGCTTAATAGTTGCGCCAATTCCTATCCATGATAGGGTTCCCACTTTAACGCCACCTGCAATATGTGCGCCGGGTGCAACATGTGCACCATCTCCAATAAAACAATCATGATCAATAGTCGCTGCAGTATTCACAATGACAGATTGCCCAATCTGAACAAAAGGATTAATAATTGCACCTGCAAAAACAACACTGCCTTTTTGAATAGAAGCAAAACGGCTAATAGTAGCGCTAGGATGAATAATAGTGGCAATCACACATCCAGACTGCTCAAGAAACTGTTGTTTTTGAAGTCGAATGACATTATCACCAATGGCAACAATGACGCCCGAAAATTCTTCTTTTCTCTTAATTAAATCTTCAGTTGTGCCAATAACCTCCCAATGCCCATTTCGAATAGTTTTTGGATACTGATCATCAAAAAAAACAATGTCACTCCATAAACCGCTCTCAAGTGCGGCATCACCCACGACACGCCCATGACCGCTCGCCCCAACAATTGCCAATTTAGACATCTGTAAGACTCCCTGTGAAAGGACTGGTAGTCACTTGTCCATCCTGATTAATCCCTTCTTTAATGATCACTTTTTTAATCGTCAGAAATAAAATTTTTAAATCAAGCCAAAAAGAGTGATGATCAACATACCAAACATCATAGTCAAATTTTTCTTCCCAACTAATGGCATTGCGGCCATTAATTTGAGCCCAGCCAGTAATGCCAGGTTTCACGTCATGACGTCTGGCTTGGTGGGCAGTGTAAAGAGGTAAATAGTCCACAAGTAATGGTCTGGGACCAACCAGACTAATATCGCCAACAAGGACATTCCATAATCCTGGCAGCTCATCCAGACTACTTCGTCTTAAAAATTGGCCAAAAGGTGTCATCCTAAGAGAATCAGGCAATAAGTGCCCATCCTGATCTCGTTCATCAGTCATGGTCCGAAATTTAACCATATTAAACACCCGGCCATGATACCCACCACGAGGTTGGATAAAAAAAACAGGCGACCCCAACTTCATACGAATCATAATACTCAAAACAAGCAATAATGGTGACAATACTAAAAGGCCTAAAAAGGCCGCGCTACGATCAAAAGTAGATTTAATCACGCTTCTACAACTTTCCCATTTATCCATTCATACCAACGTCCGCTTTTTTCGCAATAACACCGATTAGACTGTGAAAAATCAAGCTTTTTACCCGCTTCAGATGCGTAACCAATCACATTGGCCGGGTTTCCGACGACCATGGCAAAATCCGGGACATCTTTTGTAACAACGGCACCAGCACCCACAAAACTAAAACGGCCAAGTGTAGTCCCGCAAACGATTGTCGCATTAGCGCCGATGCTTGCGCCTTCTCTAATTAATGTTTTTTGATAAAACTTAGAGTCAGCCTGAGGATATTTGCATCGTGGCATCATGATATTTGTAAAGACCATAGATGGGCCGCAAAAAACATAATCTTCCAGCTCAACACCCTCGTAAACAGATACATTATTTTGAATTTTACAAAAATTGCCTATTTTGACATTGTTTCCAACATTAACATTTTGACCCAAAATACATTTTTCACCGATCACTGCATTTTTTTGGATATTAGAAAAGTTCCAAACTTTTGTTCCTTTACCAATATGAGCTGTTGTATCTACAAAAGCGGTCGGGTGCACAAAGTAATCAGAGGTTTTATCATTCGAAACCTCTTTTCCAACCAAATCTTGCTGAGCTTTCTCTAAAATCTCAAGCACTTCAACTCCTTTTTGACCATTAATCAAGGTGTTAAGCTCAGGATTGAGAATACACTCCATAAAATGCTGTAATTCCAACTGTAGTGGAGAGTCTTTGGTATACAAAATTGATTCGGTCGGGCCATCACGTCTTATGGGTTCTCCATTAACAAAATCAATGCCTTTTTCATAATAAAAAAGCTCTTTAGATTCGCTAGAGTCTTCAAAAGACACCATCCCCTTGGAACCAATAACCACAAGACGATGCTCCTTAAATGGATGGAGCCAACTAACAAATACATGAGACACAACATTTGACGGATATGTAATTACCGTCATCGTAGAGTCATGAATATGCGGTTGTAAAAATGCACCGCCAGTCGATGTGACTTTAATTGGATCTTGCCCAACAAAGTATTGAAAAAGAGACAGATCATGGGGGGCGAAGCTCCATAGACTATTTTCTTCTGTTCTTACCGTACCCAAGTTAAGACGATTACTATAAATGTATTGCAGTTTACCAAGACGACCAGTGTCAATCATTTCTTTGATTTTGCGAATCGCTGGGTGAAATAGCAATAAGTGGCCTGTTGTTAAAACCAGATTTTTTTCCTTGGCTAAACGAACCAATTCTTTTGCATCAGCAGAATTTAGCGTGATTGGCTTTTCAACAAGAGTATGTTTACCAGCCTGTAAAAGACGTTTTGCAATCGAAAAATGAACTTCTGCAGGTGCAGTAATCGTATATCCATCAAAATCCAAAGCACCATCATCATCCAATGTCGAAAATAATGGAATATTAGGATAAAGCTGTTTAATTTCTGCCTTTGCTTTTGGAAATGACTCGATAACACCACCCAAGCATCCCATTTCACTTAGGGTGCGAATATGGTTTTTACCCCAACGACCTGCTCCGATAACACATAATTTCAATGAATGACTCCAAAAAATAAACTAATAAATACTATATCTCAAATCGATATCCCTAAAAAGGCTTGGCGGTTGACTTGGTATAATACCACTGTGATACTCTCAATGAGTTATTAAAATTCCGTGTAAAACTAAAAGTTTATACCAATTATAGTCATTGGTATCGTTTGGTCTAAACTTATCAAAAATTATCAAACTGCAAGAGAGAGATACAATGGACATTCAAGGTAAAAAAATATTAGTCATTGGTGGTGCCGGTTTTATCGGAAGCCATGTTGTAGCCGAATTGCTTAAAACAAAAGTGGCTCAAGTCGTTATTTATGACAATTTTACACGAGGAAAATACAGTAATATTACCCAATATCTTAAAGATCCACGATGCATAATTTATCCCAATGGTGGCGATATTCGAGATATCGATGTCCTTGATGCAGCAATGAAAGGCATTGATGGGGTAATCCATCTTGCGGCAATGTGGTTGCTTCACTGTAAAGATTTTCCTCGAACAGCATTTAATGTCAATATTGAAGGGACATTTAATGTCCTTGAAGCCTGTGTTAAAAACAATATCCAGCGCCTGGTATATTCTTCATCCGCATCAGTGTATGGCGACGCATCTGAAGTCCCTATGACTGAAACACATCCTTTTAATAACCGTAATTTTTATGGGGCTACAAAAATTGCAGGCGAAGCCATATGCAGAGCATTTCATGATCGCTACGGACTATCATATGTCGGGCTGAGATACATGAATGTCTATGGGCCTCATCAGGATCAAACTGCGGCTTATACTGGAGTTATTCCAATTATGCTTAATAAAATTGATGCCAACGAAACTCCGATTATCAACGGAGATGGTAGTCAAGCATATGATTTTGTATCTGTGCAGGATACAGCGCGCTGCAATGTACTTGCCTTACAAGCCGATGTTACAGACGAATTTTACAATGTCGGAACAGGGGTCCAAACGAGTATTAAGCAACTCTGCGATACAATTCTTGAATTACGTAAATCGGATTTAAAAGTGACTTATAAACCTTATAGTGCAGACGATGCACGTAGATTAGTCCAAAATAGAATTGGGTGCCCTAAAAAGGCAGAGCGAGATTTAGGCTTTAAGTATAGTGATACCCTCAAAGAAGGATTAGTAAATCTCATCAATTGGAGAGAAGAAAATAAGGGGAATCACTAATGATCACAGAAAAACGAAGTATTCAAATTTCTCTACCCTCCACTGGCGAAGATGAGTGGCATGCCGCAAAAGAACCTTTAATGACAGGATGGCTTACACAAGGTCCCAAAGTAGCTGCCTTTGAAAAAGCATTTGCTCAAAGGCATCAACTTCCCTACGCCTTAGCGGTGACATCGTGCACAACAGGCCTGCATCTTATTTTGGCAGCTTTAGGTATTGGGCAAGGGGACGAAGTCATTGTTCCATCATTTACTTGGGTTGCCACAGCCAATGTCGTTTTATACTGTGGCGCGACCCCTGTTTTTGCAGATGTGGACCCGGTAACAAATAATATCAATATTTCTGATGTGGCCCATCGAATTACCTCTAAAACCAAGGCAGTCATAGCAGTCCATTTATTTGGGCTTTGCGTCGATATGGATGCCTTGCGAACTATTGTCCCATCCCATATTCCCATTATAGAAGACGCTGCTTGTGCAACAGGAGCCAGCTATAAAGGGCAGTTTGCAGGTGCATTAGGCGAAGCCGCATCGTTTTCGTTTCATCCACGTAAATCAATTACGACAGGCGAAGGTGGCATGGTAACCACCAAAAATAAAGATCTCCATACCCTTATGGAAAAATTACGAAATCATGGAGCCGAAATTTCCGAAGAGCAACGCCACCGAGGGCCACGACCCTATTTACTGCCTGATTTTAACCTCCTCGGATTCAATTACCGAATGACAGATCTACAAGGTGCCGTTGGCCTAGCCCAATTAAATAAACTAGACCAATTTTTAAAAGAACGTCAAAAATGGGCAGAGTTTTATCGACAGAAATTAGCCGATATTAGTTGGCTTCGTATGCCAGTATTTCCGGATAATGGGCATCATGCATGGCAAAGTTTTGTGGTCTATGTCGATCCAAAATCAGCTCCAATGCCACGAAATCAACTCATGGAAAAGCTCCAGGAAAATGGAATATCAACCCGTCCAGGAACCCATGCGATTCATATGCTGAATTACTACAGAGATCGTTTTAATATTAAACCTCATGACTACCCAGGGGCCTACGACTGTAACGAAAATACAATGGCGATTCCACTTCATAATCGCATGGTAGAAGAGGATTATGAGTACATCGTAAAAGTACTCAAGGAAATTTAGTCATCTATGTGCGGAATAGCAGGTATATTTAATTCTGACGAAGAGCCAATATCACCAGTTATTCTTCGTAAAATGACCGATGCCATAGCGCATCGTGGTCCAGATGGAGAAGGGTTTTACAATGATGGTTTTCTCGGCTTTGGACATCGACGCCTAGCGATCATCGACCTCTCCCCAGCAGGTCACCAACCCATGATTTCTCAAGATGGCCAAACGATTATTACGTATAATGGTGAAATTTATAATTTTCAAGAAATACGCGCTCAACTCGAAACTTTAGGATATCAATTTCATTCGAGGACGGATTCCGAAGTTGTCCTAAATGCATGGCAAGAATGGGGGCCAGACTGCATTCTCAAGTTTAACGGAATGTTTGCATTTGCCATTTGGGATAAGCGAAACAGATCGTTATTTTTATGCAGAGATCGCTATGGCATTAAGCCCCTTTATTACATGACTGTGGCCAATACAGTCTTATTTGGCTCCGAGCAAAAAGCCATTTTAGCCAATCCCATCACCAAGCGAAATATCGATAAAAAAGCATTGCTCGAATACTTCACCTTTCAAAACATTTTTACAGATCGCACTTTAATAGAAGGCCTTAAATTACTTCCGGCAGCCCATATTGCACGGTTTACATTAGGTAACACAACCCCAACCATCACCCGATACTGGGACTATCGATTCCGTGAGCCTAATACCCCAAAAGATCCCAGAGAATACAGAGAAGAATTAGATCGACTCATGCGACAAGCGGTCAGACGTCAGCTTGTGACTGATGTTGAAATTGGCTCTTATTTATCAGGCGGAATGGACTCTGGCACCTTAACTGCTTTAGCCGCCCGAGAGCTTCCGTATATTAAAACCTTTACTTGTGGCTTCGATATGAGTTCTGCATCGGGCATCGAACTTACCTTTGACGAACGCATTAAAGCCGAAGCCATGTCCGCAAAATTTAAAACCGAACACTACGAAATGGTACTCAAAGCAGGCGATATGGAGCGATGCATGCCAAAACTTGCGTGGCATATCGAAGAACCTCGTGTTGGCCAAAGTTATCCCAATTATTATGTGGCAAGACTTGCCAGTAAATTTGTAAAAGTCGTCTTAAGTGGGGCAGGGGGGGATGAGCTATTTGGGGGCTATCCATGGCGGTATTACAGGGCCACAGTCTGTAATAATTTTGAAGATTACATCGACAAGTATTATGTGTTTTGGCAACGATTAGTTGTCAATAGTGATATTAAAAAACTATTTGCCCCAATTTGGGGGGATGTTAAGGATGTATGGACTCGAGATATTTTTAGAGATGTCTTTGCAAATCATGACAACGAATTAAAGCGTCCAGAAGACTACATTAATCATTCTCTTTATTTTGAGGCCAAAACCTTTTTGCATGGACTTTTTGTAATTGAGGACAAATTAAGTATGGCTCACAGTCTCGAAACCCGAGTGCCTTTTATGGACAATGATCTCGTTGATTTTGCCATGCAATGCCCAGTCAGCTTAAAACTAAACAACCTAGCTGAGGTCATTAGAATTAACGAAAATGAAGCCGGAGATAAACAACAGACTTTTTTTAAAAAGACTAAAGACGGAAAGCAAATTTTGCGAGATGTCATGAAAAATTATATTCCAACCGAAATTACAGATAACGAAAAACAGGGGTTTTCAGCACCAGATGCCAGTTGGTTTAGAGGGGAAAGTATTGAATACGTTAAGCAAAAATTAATCAGTGATAATGCAAATATTTATAAATATCTAGACAAAAAAGCTGTACAAAATTTAGTTAAAGAACATCTGGATGGGAAGCAAAACCGTCGCTTATTAATTTGGTCACTGTTGTCCTTAGAAGAAAATAGAGATATTTTTTATTAAAAATGTTAGAGAAACTTAAAAATTTTTGGAATGAAAGGCAGAAGGAAGTAAAAAATATATATGACCGTACACTGCCTTTGGCAGATTATGTAGTTGATCGCTGGGAAAAAGCGAAGTGTCTGGGGTTTGGAGAAGGCACTTCGATTTATGACAGCGTTCTAGTTATTGGTAATGTTAAAGTCGGTAAAAATACATGGATTGGTCCATTCGTAATATTAGATGGCTCAGGAAATTTACAAATCGGATCAAATTGCTCAATATCAGCAGGTGTTCAAATATATAGTCATAACTCCATACAATGGGCGATCACAGGCGGCGCTATAGCGTATGAGTATGCCGAAACAAAAATAGGAAATAATTGCTATATTGGGCCAAATACAATTATATCAAAGGGTGTAAACATCGGAGATGGGTGTATCATAGGAGCAAATAGTTTAGTTACCCAAAATATCCCTCCAAATAGCAAAGCCTTCGGATCACCATGTAAAATTCAAGGTGTAGCGAAATGACTATGATCTTCGATCCAGAAAAATCTAATTAAAAAGGCTTAATCAAAATGAAAGTCGCATTTATCGGAAATATGAATAATAACCATTTTGCCATGGTCAGGTATCTCAGAGATAAGGGTGTGGATGCCGACCTGCTTTTAACAAGTGGAGAGCAATCACATTTTCATCCGTCTACAGATACATTTGATTTAGAGTATATGAAATTTATAAAACAGCTAAATTGGGGGGATGTCCCATCATTTTTAACGACTAAAAAATCACAAATAGAAAGTGATTTAAGTCCATACGATATACTCATTGGGTGTGGATTAGCCCCAGCATTTTGTGAAAAAATAAACAGAAGATTAGATGTCTTCATTCCGTATGGGGATGATATATGGTCAAGCACTTTTTATAAGTTCGGAAATCCATTATGGATGAGAAAAGCCTGGCCTACAGTAGCCGCACAACGCAAGGGGCTGAAAAAGTGTAAAGTGTGGCATATGTGCCACTCTGCAGAAATGTACGAAAATCAATACAAAAAATATCAAGGCAATTCAGAGCGATGGTATGAGGGAATACCCATGGTATACGCACCAATTTATGATAAAACCCAACTGCAATATTTTTTGAATAAAACCCATTGGGCACATGTTTTTACTAAGATAAGAGAAAATTGTGAAGTGATGGTACTTTCCCATATGCGGCATCATTGGTCAGATATGCCAGATCCAAATACCAAGGGTAATAATATTTTGATCAGAGGATGGAAGCAGTTTTGTGATCAAAATAAAAATACCAAATCAACCCTAGTGTTACTTGAATATGGAAGAGATATCATAAAATCTAAGAAGCTAATTAAAGAACTTGATATAGAGTCTTCCGTGGTATGGCTACCCAAAATGTTTCGAAAAGACATTATGGTTGGCCTACATCTTTCTGATATTGTGTGCGGACAATTTGTAAATAGCTGGATAGGAAATGGAGTATTAAACGAAGCGTTAACAGTTGGTAAGCCAATATTAACCTGGAGGGATGATGCCTACCACAAACGAGATAATCAAACTCTATATCCAGTTTTAAATGCTAATACTCCCGAGGATGTTGCGTCTCAACTTAATCGATATCTCAACGATCGAGATAAAAATGGTACCCAAATTGGAAAAGCTGGACAAGAATGGTATTTAACTGAAGTCGTAAAAAAATCAATACATAAATACCTTGAAATGATTCAAAAAGGCTATTGATGTCATTTTTAAAGGATTCTTTTATCTATACGATTAGTACCTTTTTATCTAAAGGGATTTCCTTTTTTTTACTCCCATTTTACACACGAATTTTTACACCTGAAGATTATGGGGTTTTAGATATTATTGCCATATCAATTTCCATATTATCTCTCCTATTTTCCTGCCAGATGGATCAAGGAGTAGCTCGGTTTTTAGTATCTTCAAAATCCATACAGTCTAAAAAGTCCTATGCAACTGTCGGGCTATTTCACTTTGGCATTATGTTTGGCATCTGCTCTACTGTCATTTTTTTAGCCAGGTTACCGATTGCCACCCATTTTTTAGGTCGACCCAGCTTGTCACATGTAATTGGTCTGGCTGCCATATTTATGTTTACTGAGATGATTTACTACTTTTTTCAAAACCAATTAAAATGGGAATTTAAATCTAAACAATATGCCATCATAAGTATTTGTAAAGTAATACTAAATATCAGCCTTGTATTAATATTATCAGGCGCAATGCATCTTAAATTTACCGGAGTATACCTAGGCTCCATCATCACAAATATTATTTTATTAGGGCCTTTGTATTATTTTACACATCAGAGTATTGATATCTCATTCGCATCTTCCAAACGGTGGAAGAAAATGATGGTATTTTCGGTACCTCTTATTTTTTCAAGCCTGGCCATCAATCTTTTTCAGTATAGTGACCGATTTTTAATCCAAAAAATGCTTTCGCTATCCGAATTAGGTATTTATAGTATTGGGGTCAAAATAGCTTCAGTTACCCTTATTTTATTTAATGGGTTTTCACTTGCTTTTGGTCCATATGTCTACCAAAATTTCAAAAATCCAGGTGCCAAGGATACGATTCGTAAAATATTTAACGGTATTTTTGTCATTTCAGGATTGATTGTATTAGGGATTAGCGCTTTTGCCAGCGAAATATTAATTGTGATGACGACAAAGTTATTTTACAAAGCCGCAAGTGTTATTCCGCTAATTGTCACAAGTAATGTGCTGTATTATTTAGGTATTAATTTTTCAATTGGTATCTCTATTGCCAAAAAAAATCAGTATTACATCTATATAAATGTAATTGGACTAATTTTAAATATTATTTTAAATATTTCATTAATACCAAAATGGGGAGTAATCGGT
>Ga0214917_10006359_pt1 | contig 12289 bp, 8 predicted proteins | sample LL_1208_BB_MetaG_FD_177983 | JGI IMG/M metagenome (GOLD analysis project Ga0214917, IMG submission 177983) | Freshwater microbial communities from Lake Lanier, Atlanta, Georgia, United States - LL_1208_BB | ecosystem: Environmental > Aquatic > Freshwater > Lake | place: USA: Georgia | collected...
CCATTTGGCCGGCGATCAGATCAAGGCGATGGTGAAGGCCTTCCTCGCCGGCGACCTGCGTGGCGCCCTCGCCCTGCACGAGCAGCTGCTGCCGCTGTGCAAGGCCCTGTTCTGCACCACCAATCCCATCCCGGTGAAAGCCGCGCTCGAGCTGAGCGGCTGGCCCGTGGGTGCCCCCCGTCTTCCCCTTGTTTCCGCCTCTAGCGACGTGCGCGACCGACTCACCTCCGTTCTGGCAGCCCTGCGTCCCACCTGACGCCAAGGCCCATCGCCCAGCCGATCAGCGGCCGGCGCTCTGTTCCCGCTTCAGCCACATCTCTCCGTTCCCTGGCCGGCGACGCCGGCAACCCATTCCTGAATGACTGTTCAACCCATCAGCCGTAACGGCAGCAATGGCAACGGTGCTCCTCGCAAGCCCTGCCTGCGCGTGATTCCGCTCGGCGGCCTGCACGAGATCGGTAAGAACACCTGCGTGTTCGAATACGGCGACGACATCATGCTGGTGGATGCCGGTCTGGCCTTCCCCAGCGACGGCATGCACGGCGTCAACGTGGTGATGCCGGACACCAGCTATCTGAAGGAAAACCAGAAGCGCATCCGCGGCATGATCGTGACCCACGGTCACGAAGATCACATCGGTGGCATTGCCCACCACCTCAAGAACTTCAATATCCCCGTCATTCACGGCCCACGCCTGGCGCTGGCCATGCTCACCGGCAAGATGGAGGAGGCCGGTGTGATGGATCGCACCATCCTCGAAACCGTCGCCCCCCGCGACGTGGTGAAGGTGGGCCAGCACTTCTCCGTGGAGTTCATCCGCAACACCCACTCGATGGCGGACAGCTTCTCGCTGGCCATCACCACACCGGTGGGCACGGTGATCTTCACCGGCGACTTCAAGTTCGACCACACACCGGTGGACGGCGAAACCTTTGATATGGCTCGCCTCGCCCACTACGGCGAGCAGGGCGTGCTCTGCCTGTTCAGCGATTCCACCAACGCTGAAATCCCCGGCTTCTGCCCGCCGGAACGCTCGGTGTTCCCCTGCCTGGATCGCCACATCTCCCAGGCGGAAGGCCGGGTGATCATCACCACCTTTGCCAGCTCGATCCACCGGGTGTCGATGATTCTTGAGCTCGCCCTCAAGAACGGCCGCAAGGTTGGCCTGCTGGGCCGTTCGATGCTGAATGTGATCGCTAAAGCACGCGAGCTCGGCTACATGCGCGCTCCTGATGATCTGTTCGTGCCGATCAAGCAGATTCGTGATCTGCCCGATCGCGAAACCCTGCTGCTGATGACCGGCAGCCAGGGCGAACCCCTCGCCGCCCTAAGCCGCATCTCCCGCGGTGAACACCCTCAGGTGCAGGTGAAGAGCACCGACACGATCATCTTCTCGGCCAGTCCGATCCCCGGCAACACCATCTCCGTGGTGAACACCATCGACCGGCTGATGATGCTTGGGGCCAAGGTGGTCTACGGCAAGGGTGAAGGCATTCACGTGTCTGGCCACGGCTTCCAGGAAGACCAGAAGCTGATGCTGGCCCTCACCAAGCCCAAGTATTTCGTGCCCGTGCACGGTGAGCACCGCATGCTCGTGGCCCACTCCAAAACGGGTCACTCCATGGGTATCCCCGTGGAGAACACCTTGATCATCGATAACGGTGATGTGGTGGAGCTCACCGCCGATTCGATCGGCAAGGGCGAGCCGGTGAAAGCCGGCATCGAGCTGCTCGATGCGTCCCGTAACGGCATCGTCGATGCCCGGGTGCTCAAGGAGCGCCAGCAGTTGGCGGAAGACGGCGTGATCACCATGCTGGCGGTGATCAGCACCGACGGGGTGATGGCCGCTCCGCCACGGGTGAATCTGCGCGGTGTCGTCACGGCCGCCGATCCCCGCAAGCTCAGCCTCTGGACCGAGCGTGAGATCACCTGGGTGCTGGAGAACCGCTGGCAGCAGCTCTCGCGCAACAGCGGCGGCAGCGCCCCTGACGTGGACTGGATGGGCGTCCAGCGCGAGATCGAGCTGGGCCTGCAGCGTCGTCTGCGCCGCGAGCTGCAGGTGGAGCCGCTGATCATCTGCCTGGTGCAGCCGTCGCCCGGCGGCACTCCGGCCTACAAGGGCCGCGCCGATGCCGAGCCTGATAGCCGTCCGGCGCAACGCGGTGGCCGCGGCGGTGGCCGTGATGGAGGTCGCGATGGAGGGCGTGACCGGAGTGAGCGCGGCGGTGATCGTGCTCCCCAACCCCGTCGTGAGCTGGCAGCCGTGGCGGCAGCTCCTACCCCGGGGCCTGCCGCAGTGGCGGCACCGGCTGCCGCGGCAGCTGTGGCTGCACCCGCACCTGCGCCCGAGCCGGAGATCGCCGGCCGCACCCGCCGCCGCCGTTCCGCCGCCAGCTGAGGCGGGCGTTCAGGGGCGGGGGCTCAAGTCTCCTGGCTGCTGCTCAGTTCCACCAGCAGCAGCCCGCGGCTGAGCTTGGCCCACTCCTCCTCGCTGAAGCGTGCTTGTGCTGGTTCAGCCAGGGTCTCCGCCACCGCAACGCCCTCAGCTGCCGCCATGCCCTCAGCGTTAGCGGTGGCTGAGATCTCCACAGCCTCCTGTTGGGCCGGGATGTCCTCTTCAACGGTCACCACCACCGGGATGATCGCCTCGGGGTCTGGCAGTGGGTCTGGCATCGGCTCTGTGTCGGCTGCCGATCCGGGCTCATCGGCCGGTTGAACGGCAAGATCGCTGCTGCCAGCCATGGGCTGAGCCTCGGCCAAGGCTTCGATTGCGGCGGGGGGCACCTCGGGTTGGGCTTCCGGTGCAGGCTCCGTTGTGGCCGGGGTCGCCACGGTGGCCGGAGCGGTCTGGATCTGCTGCAGGGCCAGCTGGGGATCCTGCAGCTGACTCAGCCAGGGGGTGGCTGGCAAAGCCACGGCGTTCTGGTGCTGTGAGCTGGCCGGGCTGACACCGGGTGTGCCGGCGAGGTCCCCCGCCGCTGTTCCTGGCGCGGCTGGTGCCCAGGGTGTTGCCCCCGCCGTTTCCGGCGCGCCGCCGGGAGTGGCAGCCAGTTGCTGCCGGCTCAGATCCAGCCCCTGGCTGGCCAGGTCGCGGTAAGCGGGTTCGTTGCAGCTCTCCAGAACGGCCGCATAGGCCGTTGCCGCCGGGCCGGGCTGGTTCAGTCCGTAGAGATGAATGTGGCCGAGCAGCAGCTGCAGGCGCTGATCCAGCAGGTCGGGCCGTCCTGCCTGCACCTGGGGGCGCAGCGCTACGGCCAGTTGCAGGGCGGTGGCGAAGTCTCCCTGGCCGTAGGCCCGCTCCACGGCCACATAGGCCTCCTCCAGGGAACCGCTCATCGCTGCTGCCGTGCCGCGTCAGGGTCCCTGTTTAGGGCAGCTGCTCCGCCTCCGCCAGCCACAGGCGTTGCCGGTCCCAGTGCAGAACCCTTCCGCCGGCCAGGCAGCGCCGGCCAGGCCCCCGTTGCGGCTCCAGCTGGCCCCGCAGCTCCTCCAGTTGGCGGGCCGTCAGGGCTGGTCCGCCCGTCCGCTCCAGCCACCGCTGCAGCAGGCGGCGTTGCGCGGCCGGTTTCAGCGCCATCAGGGTCTGGCGGTTCAGGCTTCCTGCCGGTTCCGGCGCTGCCTTGATCAGCCCCTCCAGGGCCAGATCGGTCAGTTCGGTCATGCTCACCTCCTCCTCGGCCAGCCGTTCGCTCAGGGCGCAGATCCTGCGGCCGGCCCCTGGATGCAGCTGTTCCAGCACCGGCAGCACCTCCAGGCGGATGCGGTTGCGCGCGAAAGCCGGATTGTCGTTGCTGGCATCCAGCCACACCGGCAGGTTCAGCTCCCGGCAGATGCGGTTGGTGTCCGCACGGCTGAACCCCAGCAGTGGACGGGCCAGCTGCAGCTCCCCCGCCAGGGGGCGCAGGGCCTGTGGGCCGCCGAGGCCGCGGCGGTGGCTGCCTCGGGCCAGCTGCAACAGCAGCGTTTCCGCCCGGTCGCTGGCGGTGTGGCCGGTCACCACCCGCTGGGCACCCACGCGTTGGGCCTGCTGCGCAAGGCGCTGGTAGCGCCAGTCTCGGGCGGCGGCTTCACCGGGTTCGGGTTCGCTCCAGACGTCAATCGTCAGGGGCAGGTCCTGCTCGCGGGCCCAGTCAGCCAGTTCGCTGGCCTGCTGGGCGGAGTCGGCGCGCCAGCGGTGGTCGCCGTGCCAGAGCGCCAGCGACCAGTGGTGCAGCCGGCGGAGATCCCCCAGCAGCGCCAGCAGGGCCATCGAGTCCTGCCCACCGGACACCGCCAGCAGCAGCGGGCTGCCCTGGGGCAGCAGCGCTGGCCGGCTCAGCAGCAGCCGGTGCAGGCGCAGGTGATCGGGACTCCAGCGCTCAGCCATGGCCCCAGCCTGGCGCCAGGCCCAGCGTGGGAGAATCGATCCACTCCAATCCCAGACCGGCATGTCGCGTCTCGCCCCGCTGCCCGCCCCGCTGCGCACGGCCCTGGCCGAGCGTCGGGCCCTCAAGGTGATCGCCGGCCTCACCAACTTCGATGCCGCGAGCGTGGCCCGCATCAGCCGCGCCGCCGGCCTGGGCGGAGCCGATCTGATCGATGTGGCCTGTGATCCCGAGCTGGTGCGGCTGGCCGCCGAGGCCTCCGGTCTGCCGATCTGCGTCAGCGCTGTGGATCCCGATCTGTTCCCCGCCGCCGTGGAGGCCGGTGCCGCCCTCGTGGAGATCGGCAACTACGACGCCTTCTATCCCCTCGGCCGCATCTTCGATGCCGCCGAGGTGCTGGGCCTCACCCGCCGCACCCGGGCGCTGCTGCCCGAGGTGGTGCTGAGTGTCACCGTGCCGCACGTGCTGCCGCTTGATCAGCAGGAGCAGCTGGCCGTTGATCTGGTGGCCGCCGGTGCCGACATCATTCAGACCGAGGGCGGCACCAGCGCCAGGCCCTTCAGCCCCGGCAGCCTCGGTCTGATCGAGAAGGCAGCCCCCACCCTGGCAGCCGCCCACGCCATCAGCCGCGCCGTGAGCGTGCCGGTGCTGTGCGCCTCCGGGCTCTCCGCTGTCACCCTGCCGCTGGCGATCGCCGCCGGTGCCAGCGGTGTGGGTGTGGGCTCGGCTGTGAACAGGCTCGGCGATGAACTGGCGATGCTGGCCGTGGTTCGCGGCCTGCGCGAAGCACTCGGCGCCGGCGTGCGGGCGGCGGCCTGAACAGCTGCCCGTTGAACAGGTGCGGTCCTGTTGAACTCTGCCGGCGGTGTTTGGCAGCCGATGCCATCCCGCCTGCGGCCGGATCAGGGCCCGATGTCTAGCTTCCGGGAGACGACTCTCCCTTTGCTGTCATGGGTTCCTTCGTCTGGTTGCTGCAATGGCCGATCCGGGCCCTGGTGTTGCTGCTCGTGGCCTGGCTGCCTCTCGGTGTCGAGGTGGACAGCTTCCCGGTGGCTCTGCTCTCGGCCGTGGTGATCGGCCTGCTGGGCACGCTGCTGATCCTGCCGCTCAAGGCCCTGCTTGCCCTGCCATGGGCTGTCGCCAGCCTCGGTGGTCTGCTGGCACCGATCACCGGCCTGTTCAACTGGGTGATCACGGTGATCCTGTTCGGGCTGGCCGCCTGGCTGATCAAGGGCTTCCGCCTCAAGAACGGTGTGATCAGTGCCGTTCTGGGTGCGGTGGTCTACGCCGTGATCTCCACGGTGCTGCTGCGGATCCTCGGCCTGGATGTCGACATGACCCGCGCCTCCGTCGTGATGAGCAGCGTGCCGCTGGCCTGAACTCTGGCCGGAGAGGGGCCCGCAGCCCCGGGCTGACTGCCCGAGAATGGGCCGATGCCTATTCCCTTCCAGCTCCACGCCCCCTACCAGCCCAAGGGTGACCAGCCCACGGCCATCGCTGGGCTGGTGCAGGGCGTGGAAGGGGGCGAGCGCTATCAGACCCTGCTGGGGGCCACCGGCACCGGCAAGACCTTCACCATCGCCAACGTGATCGCCCAGACCGGGCGACCCGCCTTGGTGCTGGCCCACAACAAGACATTGGCGGCCCAGCTCTGCAACGAGCTGCGGGAGTTTTTCCCGAACAATGCCGTTGAGTACTTCATCAGCTACTACGACTATTACCAGCCCGAGGCGTATGTGCCCGTCTCGGACACCTACATCGCCAAGACGGCGTCGATCAATGAAGAGATCGACATGCTGCGCCATTCGGCGACGCGCTCCCTGTTCGAGCGCAAGGATGTGATCGTGGTGGCCTCGATCAGCTGCATCTACGGCCTGGGGATTCCCTCGGAATATCTCAAGGCGGCGGTGAACTTCCAGGTGGGTGACACCCTCAACCTGCGGGGTTCCCTGCGGGACCTGGTGAACAACCAGTATTCCCGCAACGACCTGGAGATCTCCCGCGGTCGTTTCCGCGTGCGCGGCGATGTGCTGGAGATCGGCCCGGCCTACGAAGATCGGCTGGTGCGCATCGAGCTGTTCGGCGATGAGGTGGAGGCGATCCGCTACGTCGACCCCACCACCGGCGAAATTCTGCAGAGCCTGGAGAGCATCAATATCTACCCGGCCAAGCACTTCGTGACACCGAAGGAGCGCCTGGCGGATGCCATCAAGGAGATCCGCACCGAACTGCGCGAGCGGCTGGACGTGCTCAACGGTCAGGGCCGGCTGCTGGAGGCTCAGCGCCTGGAGCAGCGCACCACCTATGACCTGGAAATGCTCGAGCAGGTGGGCTACTGCAACGGCGTCGAGAACTACGCCCGCCATCTGGCCGGTCGCCAAGCCGGCACGCCGCCCGAATGCCTGATCGACTATTTCCCCGACGACTGGCTGCTGGTGGTGGATGAGAGCCATGTCACCTGCAGTCAGCTGCAGGCCATGTACAACGGTGATCAGAGCCGCAAGCAGGTGCTGATCGAGCACGGCTTCCGCCTGCCCTCCGCTGCCGACAACCGACCGCTCAAGGGGGAGGAGTTCTGGCAGAAGGCGCGCCAGAGCATCTTTGTGAGTGCGACCCCCGGCGACTGGGAGCTGCGCCAGAGCGATGGCCAGGTGGTGGAGCAGGTGATCCGCCCCACCGGCGTGCTTGATCCGATCGTCGAGGTGCGTCCCACCGACGGCCAGGTCGATGACCTGCTCGGCGAGATCCGTGCGCGGGCCGAGAAGCAGGAGCGGGTGCTGGTGACCACCCTCACCAAACGCATGGCTGAGGACCTCACCGACTACCTGGCCGAGAACGGCGTGCGGGTGCGCTATCTGCACTCGGAGATCCACTCGCTCGAGCGAATCGAGATCATCCAGGACCTGCGCAACGGCGAGTACGACGTGCTGGTGGGCGTGAACCTCCTGCGGGAGGGACTCGACCTGCCGGAGGTGTCGCTGGTGGCGATCCTCGATGCCGATAAGGAGGGCTTCCTGAGGGCTGAGCGCTCCCTGATCCAGACCATCGGCCGCGCTGCGCGCCACATCGAGGGAGTGGCCCTGCTCTACGCCGACAACCTCACCGATTCCATGGCCAAGGCAATTTCGGAAACCGAGCGCCGCCGCGCCATTCAGCATGCCTACAACCAGGAGCACGGCATCACGCCGACCCCCGCCGGCAAGCGAGCCGGCAATTCGATCTTGGCGTTTCTGGAGGTGTCGCGCCGGCTCAATGACGACCAGCTGGAGCAGGCCAGCGAGCAGGCTGTGCACAACGAAGTGCCGCTCGATTCCCTGCCGGAGCTAATTCAGCAGCTGGAAGATAAAATGAAATCGGCGGCGAAGAATCTGGAGTTCGAGGAGGCGGCCAACCTGCGGGATCGCATCAAGACCCTCCGCCAGAAGCTCGTTGGCAAGGCCTGAGCGCCGATTGGCCGCATCAGCATCTCTTTGGGATCACATTGGGTGTCGTTGAGCCACGGTCCTGTTTTGTGGCTAGGCATGGGATGAGCGCCTGGGTGTCCGTTGGGCCTGTCTCTGCTGCATCTGCATCTGCACGGGCTGTTCCGTGGACACGATCTTGAACTTGGGCGGGATGCGGATACCGGTGGGCAGACCACCTACGTGCTGGAGCTGATCCGCAGCCTGGCGGCTCGCCCTGAGGTGGATCAGGTGGAGGTGATCACCCGTCTGATCGATGACAAGCGCCTCTCGGCCGACTACGCCGTGCCCCTTGAGCCCCTCGGGGACGGTGCGGCGATCGTGCGCCTGCCGTTCGGGCCGCGTCGTTATCTGCGCAAGGAGCAGCTCTGGCCCCATCTCGATGACCTGGCGGATGCGGTCACCGCGCGCCTTTGCGCTCAGCAGCGCCGGCCCGACTGGATCCACGCCCATTACGCCGATGCCGGCTACGTCGGCGCCCTCGTGTCGCAGCGCCTGGAGATCCCGCTGGTCTTCACCGGCCATTCCCTCGGCCGCGAGAAGCTGCGTCGGCTTCTGGCCGGCGGGCTCACCCATGACCAGATCGAGCATCAGTACGCCATTGCCGCACGCATCGCCGCCGAGGAGCGCACCCTGGCCCAGTGTTCGCTGGTGGTCACCAGCACCGACCAGGAAGCCCGGCAGCAATATGCCCGCTACGACGGCTTCTGCCCCGACCGGGCGGTGACGGTGCCGCCGGGGGTGGATGCGCGGCGCTTCCATCCCGATCCCCTGCCGGGCGAGCAACAGGGTCTGGATGCGCTGTTGCGGCCATTTCTGCGCCGGCCGGAGCGGCCGCCGCTGCTGGCGATCTGCCGGGCGGAGCGGCGCAAGAACATTCCGGCCCTGATCGAGGCCTACGGCCGTTCAGCCCTGCTGCGGGAGCGCCACAACCTGGTGCTGGTGCTTGGCTGCCGTGAGGATCCCACGGCCCTGGAGAAGCAGCAGCGCGAACTGTTCCAGCAGGTGTTCGAGCTTGTGGATCGCTTTGATCTGTATGGCCGGGTGGCCTACCCCAAGCAGCACCGCAGCGCTGAGATCCCGGCTCTCTACCGCTGGGCCGCGGGACTGGGCGGGGTGTTCGTGAACCCGGCCCTCACAGAGCCCTTCGGGCTCACCCTGCTGGAGGCGGCCGCCTGCGGCCTGCCGATCGTGGCCACCGACGATGGCGGCCCGCGCGACATCATGCAGCGCTGCGCCAATGGCCGGTTGGTGGATGTCACCGACCTCGACGCGTTGCAGGAGGCCCTGGAGCTGGCCGCCGCCGATGGCACCCGCTGGCGCAGCTGGCGGGATAACGGCCTGGAGGCCGTGAGCCGCAGCTACAGCTGGGATGCGCATGTGTGCAGCTATCTGGGCCATGGCCAGCGGCACTGCCTCAAGCCGGCACCTGCCCCTCTGCCTGCGCCACCTGTCGCCTCCCCTCTGCCGGAGCGACTGCTGCTGCTGGACCTGGATGTGGCACTCGAGGCACCGGATCCGGCCGGGTTGGAGGAGCTTCGCCGTCGTCTGGCGGCCGATTCCGGCAGCGGTCTGGGCCTGCTCAGCGGTCGCGGCTTCAAGGCGGCGCGCCTGCGCTATGGCGAGCTGCACCTGCCGGAACCCAGGGTGTGGATCGTTCAGGCCGGCAGCGAGATCCGCTACGGGCCCGAAGGAAGCCAGGACCTCGCCTGGCAGGACCACATCGTCAGGGGCTGGCAGCGGCGTGCGGTGGAGGAAGCCCTGGCTGGCCTGGCGCCCCGGCTGGAGCTGCAGGCCGAGGCGCAGCAGGGGGCCTTCAAGGTGAGCTACATGCTGCGCCCCCCGCCGGCCGGGGTGCTGGAGATGGTGCATCGCCGCCTGCGCCAGCGGCAGCTGGCGGCGCGGGCGCATCTGTTCAACCACTGGTATCTCGACGTGCTGCCTGTGCGGGCTTCCAAGGCCGAGGCGATCCGTCACCTGGCTCGGCGCTGGCAGCTGCCTCTCGAGCAGATCCTGGTGGTGGCGGCCCAGCAGGGGGATGGCGAACTGCTCAGCGGTCCCGGCCCCGGTGTGGTGGTCGGTGCCCATGCTTCCGTCAGCGAGGGTCTGCACCCACGCCGCCGCAAGCTGTTCTTCGCCTCACGCCCCCAGGCCTGGGGGGTGCTGGAGGGCATCGATCACCATCGCTTCCTGCGCCGCTGAGGCGGACGTTTCCGCGGTTGCCGAGGCTCAGAGCGGTGGCTCCTGCCCGGCCGGGACGTGATGGGCCGTGGCCTCCGGTAGCCAGTAGCTGATGTCGTCGTGCCAGTAGGGCGTTCCGGCCAGGCGGCTGGAGCTGAGCTTCGTGGTGGCCATGGCGGTCACCAGGGTGCCCATGTCCACCGGTGAGAGATCGGTGCGCATGTCGCTGCCGGCGATCTTCATCAGCTCGGGCAGGCGCGTCACCACGCCGGGGCTGGCCAGTTTGCGGAACACCTGAGCCAGCACCAGCTTCTGCCGCTCCATGCGGCCGATGTCGCCCAGCTCGTCGTGGCGGAAGCGCAGGAATCCCTCCAGCTCGGTGCCCTTCAGCAGCTGCCGGCCGGGGTAGAGGTCGATGTAGAGACCCTGGCTGTTGTCGACGTAGTACATCCGCTCGGGCACATCCACCTCGACGCCGCCGAGGGCATCCGCCAGGCGCTGCACCGCATCGAGGTTGAGCACCAGAAAGCGGTCGACGCGGGCATCGAGCAGCCGGCTCAGCTCCTGCTTGACCATCTCCGACCCGCCACTGCTGTAGAGCGCGTTGGCCTTCATCACACCGTACTTCTGTGAGTCGATGTAGGTATCGCGTGGAACCTGGGTGAGTTCGGTGCGGCCATCCTTCAGCTGCACCGTCATCATCACGTCGGTGTTGGTGCTGACGTGGTCGGTGCCCAGAACGACGATGCGGCGATCGCCCATGCCGGCGGGCGTTACCAGGGAGGTGAGGATGCCGCTGGGGTGGGGCAGCATCGCCAGCAGCCCCGCCGCCAGGTGGGGCAGGGGGCCGTTCAGGCCGTAGCCGAGTCCGATTCCAGCCAGGAACAGCGGCAGTCGGGGCAAGCCACTGCGGGTCCGCCGCGCTGGCTTGCCGGCCAGGGTCTGGGGCTCGGGTTCCGCCCGGCGGCGGCTGCGGCTTTGGCGGCGCTGCTCCGCCAGGCTGGTCACAGCGCCACTGCGGGCAGCGGTCTCAGCCTGCTGGCGCTCGGCCCGGCTGCGGCCGCGGTTCGGACGGCTGGTTCGGCGCGGTGCGGGATTGGGCTGAGCCTGGGTCATCGGGCGGTTGGCGTGGCCGCACCTTACGGCCCGTCTTCCCTTGCCGCCAGAGGAGTTGGCGGATCTCAGGCCCCCGGCAGCACCCGGATGGCGGCGGCGGCCCGATCGGCGCGGTTGCGGGCCTCCTCCAGGCTGCTGCCGCTGGCCAGGGCCACGCCCATGCGGCGGTGCGGCCGGGCATCGGGCTTGCCGAACAGCAGCACCTGCACATCGCTCTCCGCCAGGGCCTGCTCCAGGCCGCTGAAGGCCACGCCATCGCTGGCCTGCTCCGCCAGGATCACGCGGCTGGCTGCCGCTCCGGTGGAACGGATCTCGGGGATCGGCAGCCCCAGCACGGCGCGCAGGTGCAGCTCGAATTCGCTGAGGTTCTGGCCCACCAGCGTCACCAGCCCGGTGTCGTGCGGGCGGGGTGAGAGCTCGGAGAACACCACCTCGCTGCTGCCAGCGGCCGTGCGACAGACGAAGAACTCCACGCCGAACAGGCCGGCTCCGCCGAGATTGTGGGTGACGCGACGGGCCATGGCCTGCGCCGCCGCCAGCTGCTCCCACTCCAGGTGGGCCGGCTGCCAGCTGGTCTGGTAGTCGCCCCGCTCCTGGATATGCCCGATCGGCGGGCAGAACAGGGTGGGCCCGTTCCACTGCTTCACGGTGAGCAGGGTGATCTCCTGTTCGAAGTGCAGGAACTCCTCCACGATCACGCGGGCACTGCTGCCGCGGGCGCCGGCCATGGCGCTCTCCCAGGCGGCGGCGATCCCCTCGGGGCTCTGCACCACGCTCTGGCCCTTGCCGGAGGAGCTCATCACCGGTTTCACCACCACAGGCCAGCCCAGCGGAGCGGCGGCGGCGGCCAGCTCTGCGGCGCTGGCGGCATAGGCGAAGCGGGCGGTGCGCAGGCCCAGCTCGGTGGCCGCCAGGTCGCGGATGCGGTCGCGGTTCATCGTCACCGCCGTGGCGCGGGCCGTGGGAATCACGGTGGTGCCGCCGGCTTCCAGCTCCGCCAGAGCATCGACCGCGAGGGCCTCGATCTCGGGGATCAGCATGTCCGGCTTGTGCCGGCGCACCACCGCCTTGAGCGCCTCGGGGTCGGTCATGGCCACCACCTCGGCCACATCCGCCACCTGCATGGCCGGGGCGCCGGCGTAGCGATCCACGGCGATCACGCGGCAG
>Ga0214917_10006360_pt1 | contig 12287 bp, 7 predicted proteins | sample LL_1208_BB_MetaG_FD_177983 | JGI IMG/M metagenome (GOLD analysis project Ga0214917, IMG submission 177983) | Freshwater microbial communities from Lake Lanier, Atlanta, Georgia, United States - LL_1208_BB | ecosystem: Environmental > Aquatic > Freshwater > Lake | place: USA: Georgia | collected...
CCATCTCAGACACCAGCTTGCCGCTCTTGTCGCCGCTGTTGACGTCCATGTTCACGCTGCCGACCACGTCGCGGCGGGCCTCGCGGTTGGCGCGCAGTTCCTGCAGCCGGTTGATGCGGGCGGTGGCGCGGGTGCGGCGGGCCTCGACGCCCTTTCGAATCCATACCTCTTCCTGAGCCAGCAGCTTGTCGGCTTTGGCGTTGATCACCGCCTCCTGCGCGAGCTGCTCTTCCTTTTGCGTGAGGTAGGCGGCAAAGTTGCCGGGGTAGCTCATCAGATTGCCGCGGTCGAGCTCGACGATGCGGGTGGCCACGTTGTCCAGAAAGGAGCGGTCGTGGGTGATGGTGATGATCGAGCCCTTGAATTCCTTGAGCAGCCCTTCGAGCCACTCAATCGAGTCCAAGTCCAAATGGTTGGTGGGCTCATCGAGCAGCAGCACATCGGGCTGCGCCACAAGCGCCTGCGCCAAGGCCACGCGCTTTTTGGTCCCGCCGGAAAGCGTGCGCACCACGGCATCGGGGTTAAGGTGCAGGCGCTGCAGCGTCTCGCTCACCCGCTGCTCCCAGTTCCAGCCGTCGAGCGCCTCAATTTCGCTTTGCATCGCGTCCAAGTCGCCAATCCCTTGGCAGTACTCGTCGATCAAAGCCCGCACGCGCGCCAGCCCCGCGCTGACTGACTCAAAAATCGTTGCGTCCGCCTCCAACACAGGCTCTTGAGCCACGTAGGAAATGCGGGTGTTGGTCTGCACTTGGAGGCTGCCGTCGTCGGGCTTTTCCAAACCGCCCAGAATTTTGAGCAAAGACGACTTGCCGGCGCCGTTGCGCCCGATGAGTCCGACGCGCTCCTGCGTCTCTAGTGCGAAATCAGCATGGTCGAGCAGGGGAACGTGCCCAAATGCCAGCTGGGCGTCAAGTAAGGTAATGAGTGCCATGTGATACAGATTATCCCCGCCAGGTAGCGAGCAAGGTTTAGTGGCGGGCCATAGGGCTTAGGTGAGGGTTTAGGCCGCAGGGTTTAAAATATGTACATCTCCAAGGAGCGTTGCAGTCTGCGCATTCCGCAGATCAGGCTTGGGGCATTTCATGCAACGACGCTCGCCTGACGGATTTACCCAGGTGAGCTCTATGACCCCTTCTGCCTCTCAGTCCTCCCTTCAATCCCCCCTTCAGCCGTCTGTTGATGTGCCGCCTATGAGGCTCTCCGGCTTGGAGCCGGTGCTGATTGGTTCGGGCAGTTTGTTTGTGAACATTGGCGAGCGCACCAATGTCACGGGCTCCAAAGCCTTTGCCCGCATGATCCTGAATGACCAGTATGAAGAGGCGTTGGCGGTGGCGCGGCAGCAGGTGGAAAACGGCGCGCAAATCATCGACATCAACATGGACGAGGCCATGCTCGACAGCCAAGCGGCCATGGTGCGGTTTTTAAACCTGTTGGCCTCCGAGCCCGACATTGCCCGCGTGCCCATCATGATCGACAGCTCCAAGTGGAGTGTGATTGAAGCGGGCTTGCGCTGCATTCAGGGCAAGGGCATCGTCAACTCCATCAGCATGAAAGAAGGGGTTGAAGAGTTCAAGCGTCAAGCCAAGCTCATCAAGCGCTACGGGGCCGCTGCGGTGGTGATGGCCTTTGACGAACAAGGCCAGGCCGACACCTATGCCCGCAAGACTGAAATTTGCGAACGTGCTTACCGAGTGCTGGTTGATGAGGTGGGCTTTCCGCCCGAAGACATCATTTTTGACCCCAATATTTTTGCCATTGCCACCGGTATTGAGGAGCACAACAACTACGCGGTGGACTTTATTGAAGCCACGCGCTGGATCAAACAGAACCTGCCCGGCGCCAAGGTGAGCGGCGGTGTGAGCAATGTGTCATTCAGTTTTCGGGGCAACGACCCGGTGCGCGAGGCCATCCACACGGTGTTTTTGTACCACGCCATTCAGGCGGGTATGGACATGGGCATCGTCAACGCGGGCATGGTGGGTGTGTACGACGAGCTGGATGCCACCTTACGCGAGCGGGTGGAAGACGTGGTGCTCAACAAAACACCCGTCTACAAGGCGGGCGAGGCGCACCTAAGCCCCAGCGAGCGCCTGCTGGAAATTGCCGACCAAGCCAAAGGCGCGGCGCGTGACGACCAGCACAAACTGGCCTGGCGCGGCACCCCAGAGACCCCAGTGGAGGTGGCGCAGCGCTTAAGCCACGCGCTGGTACACGGCATCACCGACTTCATCACCCAAGACACCGAAGAGGCTTACCAACAGGTGCTGGCAAAGGGCGGTCGGCCCCTGCACGTGATTGAGGGCCCCCTGATGGCGGGCATGAACGTCGTGGGCGACTTGTTTGGCGCTGGCAAAATGTTTTTGCCTCAAGTGGTCAAAAGTGCCCGCGTCATGAAGCAGGCCGTGGCCCACTTGGTGCCCTATATAGAAGAAGAAAAACGCCAACAAGCCGCAGCCGGTGAGGACGTCAAGGCCAAGGGCAAGATCGTGATTGCCACCGTCAAGGGCGATGTGCACGACATTGGCAAAAACATTGTCACCGTGGTGTTGCAGTGCAACAACTTTGAGGTGGTGAACATGGGCGTGATGGTGCCCTGCCATGAGATCTTGGCGCGCGCCAAGGTGGAGGGGGCCGACTTGATTGGCCTGTCGGGCCTCATTACCCCCAGCCTCGAAGAAATGCAGTACGTGGCGGCCGAAATGCAAAAAGACGAGTTTTTTCGCATGCGCAAAATCCCGCTGCTCATTGGAGGGGCCACCACCAGCAGAGTGCACACGGCGGTCAAAATTGCGCCGCATTACGAAGGACCGGTGGTGTACGTGCCCGACGCTTCGCGCAGCGTGGGGGTGGCGCAACACCTGTTGAGCGATCAGGCCAGCCAGTATTTGGCCGAGCTTAAGGACGACTACGAGCGGGTGCGCCAGCAGCATGCCCAGAAAAAACAAGTGCCGTTGTGGCCGCTGGCCCAGGCCCGTGCCAACAAAACCCCCATCCATTGGGGGAACTACACCCCACCTGTCCCCAAATTCATTGGACGCAGGGTCTTTAAAAACTTCGACTTGGCCGAGTTGGCCCCTTACATCGATTGGGCGCCGTTTTTCCAGACTTGGGATTTGGCAGGCCCCTTCCCCGATATTCTGAAAGATGAGGTGGTAGGCACCGAAGCGGTGCGTGTGTATACCGACGGCCAGCGCATGCTCAAGCGCCTGATCGACGGACGCTGGCTTTCCGCCCATGCGGTGGTGGGGCTGTACCCCGCCAACAGTTTGGGAGACGACATTGAGATATACACCGACGAGACCCGCAGCCAAGTGGCTCTTACCTGGTACGGCATGCGCCAACAAACCGCCAAAGACGTGGTGACGGGGCCAGACGGGCAAACCCAGCAACGCCCAAGTCGGTGCATTTCTGATTTTGTAGCCCCAAAATGGGGCAAAGAGGGTGTGCCAACGGGCTTTAAGGACTACGTGGGGGTGTTTGCCGTCACGGCGGGCGTGGGCGTGGAGAAAAAAGAGCATTACTTTTTGGACGACCACGACGATTACTCCGCCATCTTGCTCAAAGCCTTGGCCGACCGCTTGGCCGAGGCCTTTGCTGAATGCATGCACCACAGGGTGCGAACCGATTTGTGGGGCTATGCCAGCGGCGAATTGCAACACCCCTTAAGCCCTCAGGACCTGATTGCTGAGCGCTATCAAGGCATACGCCCCGCGCCGGGCTACCCCGCCTGCCCCGACCACAGCGTCAAGCGCGGCATGTTTGAGTTGCTGCAGTGCCAAGACATTGGCATGGGCCTGACCGAGAGCCTGGCCATGACGCCTGCAGCAAGCGTCAGCGGCTTTTACTTGGCGCATCCTGAGAGCACCTATTTCAGTGTGGGCAAAATCGGCCCCGACCAGCTGCAAGACCAAGCGCAGCGCCGCGGCATGAAAGAAGCTGAGCTTGAAAGGCTGCTGGCCCCCAACTTGTAGACGGCTGACACCTGCGACACTAGGGCCATGAGTCCTTTGCCAGAGCTGCCCGAAACGCCTGCCTCATCAGCTTTATCTGCGGCAACGCGGCGCTCCATTTTGTTGCTGTCGTTTGCCACGTTTGCCAGCATGGCGGTGCAGCGCCTGTGCGATGCCATGCTGCCCGAGCTGGCGCGGGTGTTTGACACCAGCTTGGCCCAAGCCGCTCATGTGATTTCGTTTTTTGCGGTGATCTACGGCTTGTCTCAGCTCATTTACGGACCCATCGGCGACCGTTTGGGCAAGTACCGTATCGTGTCGGTGGCCACCTTGTGTTGCAGCTTGGGATGCGTGTTGTCGGTGCTGTCGCCCAGTCTGGTGTGGCTGGTATGGGCGCGTGTGCTCACTGCCTTGGCGGCCGCTGCCATCATTCCGCTAGGTATGGCCTGGGTAGGCGACCATGTGTCTTATGAGGAGCGGCAATTTACCTTGGCGCGCGTGGGGGTGGGCACCACCATGGGCATTGTGGGCGGGCAACTGATGGGCGGCTTGTTTACCGACACAGTAGGTTGGCGCTGGGCCTTTGTGTTTATGGCGCTGCTGTTTGGCGTGGTCGGCGTGTTGCTCATTCGAGACCAACGCCGCCAACCCCCAAGGCCCACAACCCCTGCCGATTTGATCCAAGCGCCCGATCGCATGCTGGCCAGTTACCTGGAACAAGTGCGCATGATCGTCACCGCACCTTGGTCGCGCATTGTGTTGACTGTGGCGGTCATTGAGGGGGCGGCCGGATTTGGTGTGTTGGCCATGTGGGCATCTCACCTGTACCACACATTGGACTTGTCACTCTCGGCTGCTGGCGCCACCGTGGCCATGTTTGGCGTGGGCGGGGTGTTTTACATGATGTTGGCTAAGCGGCTGATCCCCCTTCTGGGCGAAGCGGGCCTGACGCGTGTGGGTGTGGTGCTCATGGGGGCTTGCGCCTTGGTGGTGGCATGGGGCGAGTGGTGGTGGCTGGCGCCGCCTTCGTGCCTTGTGGGCGGGTTTGGATTTTTCATGTTCCACAACACCATGCAGGCCAATGCCACCCAAATGTCGCCCGCAGCGCGGGGCACCGGCGTTTCCTTGTTTGCGGCCAGTTTGTTTTTAGGGCAGTCGGTGGGCGTAGTGTTGGCGGCAAGCCTGGTAGCGGCCTTGGGCTCAGCTTGGGTGATTGTGTTGGGCGGCGCGGTGCTGGTGGCCGAAGGTTTTTACTTTGCCCGAGCGCTCAGCCGGCGTGAGGATTTGGTTAAGACGTTTTTGGCTTGAGGCTCGGGGTTCGCCTTAAGCCGCCAGGCGGTATTGCATGGCCTCCGCCACATGGGGCACTTGGGTGGTGGCGCTTTGGGCCAGGTCGGCGATGGTGCGCGCCACCTTGAGCGCGCGGTGTGTGGCTCGGGCCGACCAGCCCAGTTTGCTTGCAGCTGCTTTTAAAAAATCGGCAGCTTTGGGGTCTAAACGGGCCTGCGCCTCAAGCTGTGCTCCGGCCAAAGCTTGGTTGGCGCATCCTTGTCGGTTCATGGCCGTGGTGCGTGCCTGCACACAACGCGCTCGCACTGCGGCGCTGGGCTCGCCCGCCTGCGCATGAATCAGCTCATCGGGCGGCAGTGCGGCCACTTGCACATGCAGGTCAATGCGGTCCACCAGCGGGCCGCTCAAGCGGCTTTGGTAGCGGGCGATTTGTTCGGCCGTGCATTTGCAGGTCCGCTTGATGTTGTGCAGTGGACCGCTGTGCTGGGGTCCGATGCGCGGTGACCCGACCACATTGCTGCTTTGGTGCGCACCTAAAAAGCCGCAGGGGCAGGGGTTCATGGCGGCAATCAGCTGAAACCGCGCCGGAAACTCTGCCCGCCGCTGCGCCCTGACAATGCTGATGTGCCCGGTTTCAAGGGGCTCGCGCAAGGCTTCGAGCGCGGTGCGGGGGAATTCGGGCAGCTCGTCCAAAAACAACACGCCATGGTGCGCCAGCGAAATCTCGCCCGGCCGCGGCGGTACGCCGCCACCTACCAAAGCCACCGCGCTGGCCGTGTGGTGCGGGCTGCGCACGGGCCGAGTGCCCCAAGTCTCAATTTTTAAAGTGCCAGTGAGGCTGGCCAGGGCGGCACTTTGCAAGGCTTCTTGCGTGTCCATGGGAGGCAAAAGCCCCGCAAAGCGATGCGCTAACATGGACTTGCCCGATCCAGGCGGGCCGCTGAGCAACACATGGTGACCACCCGCTGCCGCAATTTCTAGAGCGCGTTTGGCCGCGGCTTGGCCCTTGACTTCTGACATGTCGCCAAGCGGTGCGCTGCTTTTGTGGGTGGTTGGAGCCAACCGTGTCCAACCTTTTGGGGTTAAAGCTGAGTTGGGGTTGGGGCTTGGGTTTAAAGGCGAGTTTTTATGCGTATCTGTGTGGCCCTGCGTGCTGTCAGCCTCTTTTAAATACGCCACCACATCTGTTAAGTGCTCTGCTCTGTACACCTGAGCATCGGGCACCAAGGCAGCTTCTTCGGCGCTTTTGGGGGGCAATACCAGTTGGGGTTGTTTCTTAGCGTTGCCTGTTTGCATGGCCAACGCCATGGCAAGGGCCCCATGTACAGGGCGCAACTCGCCAGACAACGACAGCTCCGCCGCAAACTCAAACCCCGCCAGTTGCTCGGCGGGCACTTGAGCATTGGCCGCCAAAATGCCCAAGGCGATGGCCAAGTCTAAGCGGCCGGAGTCTTTAGGCACATCTGCCGGAGCCAAATTCACTGTGATGCGCTTGTTGTTGGGAAAGTCCAAGCCTGAGTTTTGAATGGCGCTGCGCACCCGCTCGCGGGCCTCTTTGACCTCCACATCTGCCAAGCCCACCAGCGTAAAGCTGGGCAAGCCATTGGCCAAATGCACCTCCACCGTCACTTCCACGGCTTCCAGCCCCACCAAAACCCGGCTTTTTACAAATGCAAGACTCATCTGACGCCCCATTCACACAAAACACAACCCACTATACTGTATTTATATACAGACCACCCAGATCCTACATAAGAATAAGGTAAAAGTAAGTTAGGATTAAATAAATTTGGCACATATGTTGCTTAAGTGTAAGCTTTCAACGCAAAGGAATCATCATGCACAACCAATCAAAACTTGCCTTGGCTTTAGTTTTGGCGATCTCAAGTCTCACAAGCATTGCTCAAACAGCCCCAGCCCCTGAAAACTCGCTCACTTACAACGTTGGCGTTGTTTCCCAGTACCGTTATCGAGCGATTGAGCAAACTTCTGGTAAGCCGGCCATTCAGGCAGGCCTGGACTTTGCCCACAAGAGCGGCTTTTATCTGGGCGCATTTGCATCCAATGTGACTTGGATCAAAGACTTTAACCAAGCCACCTCTGGCGATTACGAGGTGGATGTTTATGGTGGTTACAAAGGTGAGTTGGTCAAAGATGTGACTTATGACCTGGGTGTTATCACTTACAACTACCCAGGCAATAACTCAGGAGACTCCTCCACACCAGGTAATGGCTTGTATTCAAACGCCAATACCAAAGAGTTTTATATAGGTATGACTTATGGTGTAGTCGCAGCCAAATTCTCCCAAAGTGTTGGGGACTTCTTGGGAAACCTCAACTCCAATGGAAGCCGTTACTTTGAATTGGCCGCCACGTTTGATTTGGGTAACGGGCTTAGCCTAACGCCTCACATTGGCCGTCAAACGATACCAAATCAAACCTTTGGCTCGATGGTTGGCAACGCTGCCGATTACAACGACTATTCACTGACCTTAACCAAAGACTTTGGAAATGGTTTGACAGCCTATGTCACTGCACTTGGAACCTCTGCAAAGGAAAATGAGTTTTATCAAACTACTCCCGGATCTGGCAACAGTCAATTGAACCGATTCTTAGCTGGCAATGCAGCGCTGGTTGGCGTCAAATATTCTTTTTAATGACAACGTTAGTGTCAAAAGCCCCCAATTGGGGGCTTTTTTTTGCCCGTTCATTTCAAGCCGCACCAATTTCGTGCGCAACCAACATCTGAACCTGCGGCCCGTTTTGAAAAAAGAGCCCTAACGCGCCAAAGATGTGCGCCAAGTTGGGACGCCGGTCAAAGCCTTTACAGCGCTCAACGGGAAAACCCTAGCCCTAGTTGGCCCACTTGGCACAAATAGTGCTTATCCATTGAGTGTCTGGACAATGTATTGAAAAGGAGCATTGAATTGCCATGAAACTTGTAACTGCCATCATCAAGCCCTTCAAGCTGGACGAGGTGCGCGAAAGCCTCTCGACCATCGGCGTGCAGGGTATTACCGTGACAGAAGTCAAAGGCTTTGGTCGTCAAAAAGGTCATACGGAGCTGTACCGTGGCGCCGAATACGTGGTGGATTTCTTGCCCAAGGTCAAGATTGAAGCCGCTGTGTCCGACGACATCGTCGACCAAGTGATTGAAGCCATTGAAGGTTCGGCCAAAACCGGCAAGATCGGTGACGGCAAGATTTTTGTGTACAGCCTGGAACAGGTGGTGCGCATCCGTACCGGCGAAACCGGTAAAGAAGCCCTTTAACACCCAACCTTTCTGAGATCAAGCCATGAAAAAACTTCTCCTCTCCATAACGCTTGGACTGAGCCTGCTGGTTGGAGCCAGCATGACCTGGGCTCAAGCCACACCCGCAGCTCAAGCGCCTGCGGCCACAGCGGCGACCGAAACCCAAGCACCAGCTGCGGCACCTGCAGCAGGTACCGCTGAAGCCGCTCCCTCCGAGGCGGCTGCGGCCCCTGCACCCAACAAGGGTGACACCGCTTGGATGCTGGTGTCCACACTGCTGGTGATTTTGATGACGGTGCCTGGCCTGGCCCTGTTCTACGGTGGCTTGGTGCGCAGCAAAAACATGCTGTCGGTGCTCATGCAGGTCATGGTGAGCTTCTCGCTGATTGTGGTGCTGTGGTTCATCTACGGCTACAGCTTGGCGTTTACCGAAGGCAACGCCTTTGTTGGTGGCTTTGACCGCCTGTTCTTGGCCGGTATTTGGGACAACGCTGCGGGCACTTTTGCCAATGCCGCCACTTTCAGTAAAGGCGTGGTGATTCCTGAAATCGTATTTGCTGCTTTCCAAGCCACATTTGCAGGCATTACGGGCGCACTGATTGTGGGCGCCTTTGCCGAGCGTATGAAGTTTTCTGCCGTGCTGTTGTTTATGGTGCTGTGGTTCACGTTCAGCTACGCCCCCATTGCCCACATGGTGTGGTTCTGGATGGGTCCTGATGCCTACTCTGCCGCTGAGGTGGTAGACGCCATGAACGCCAAAGCTGGCTTCATCTGGCAATCGGGCGCATTGGACTTTGCCGGCGGTACCGTGGTGCATATCAACGCCGCTGTGGCAGGCTTGGTGGGTGCTTACATGGTGGGCAAGCGCATTGGTTACGGCAAAGAAGCCATGGCACCTCACAGCTTGGTCATGACCATGGTGGGTGCTTCATTGCTGTGGGTGGGCTGGTTTGGCTTTAACGCCGGCTCTGCCTTGGAAGCCAATGGGACTGCGGCGCTGGCCTTCATCAACACCTTTGGTGCCACTGCTGCAGCTGTGTTGGCATGGTGTGTGGGTGAGGCACTCATGCGCGGCAAAGCGTCCATGTTGGGTGCCGCTTCTGGCGCCGTGGCCGGCTTGGTGGCCATTACCCCGGCAGCCGGTAACGTGGGTGTGGGCGGTGCTTTGATCATCGGCCTCGTGGCTGGCTTTGCATGTTTGTGGGGCGTCAATGGCCTCAAGAAAATGCTGGGCGCGGACGATTCACTGGATGTGTTTGGTGTGCACGGAGTGGGCGGCATTGTGGGTGCTTTGTTGACCGGTGTGTTCAACAGCCCCGCTTTGGGTGGCCCCAGCTTTGTGGGCGACTGGGTTACAGCAGGTGTGGTGGGCGCTGCCGACTATTCCATTGCCGCTCAAGTCTGGACCCAGCTCAAAGCGGTGCTCATCACTGTCGTGTGGTCTGGTGTGGTGTCTTTCCTGGCCTTCAAGATTGTGGACCTGACCATTGGACTGCGCGTGACTGAAGAAGAAGAGCGCGAAGGTTTGGATATTTCTTCGCACGGCGAGACGGCCTACAACCGCTAAGTTGTTCATCGGTTCTACCTAGAGCCTTACCCGCCCAAGCCCTCATGGTTTGGGTGGGTTTTTTGTTGGGTGCGCCCAATGAACAGAGGCGTTACGATAGAAGCAATGGAAACCGCATTGCACCATGTGATTGAGCAAGTTCGCTCAGCCCATTCCCAGCGCCGCCCCTTGCGCATCCAAGGCGGAGGCACCAAAGATTTTTACGGCCAACCCGTTCAGGGCGAGGCGCTCAGCACGCAAGGGCTTGGTGGCATTGTCAGCTACGAACCCAGCGAGCTGGTCATCACCGCATTAGCGGGCACGCCAGTGCAAGAAATTGAAGAAACCTTGGCTCAAAGCGGTCAGTACTTGGCGTTTGAGCCACCGCACTTTTGGGAGGGCAACACCACAAGCAGCAACGCTGTGCCTACCATTGGCGGCATGGTTGCCGCAGGTTTGAGCGGGCCTGCCCGAGCCTCAGTGGGCGCGGTGCGCGATTTTGTGCTGGGCTTGCACATGGTCAACGGCAAGGCCGAACATTTGCAGTTTGGCGGACAGGTGATGAAAAACGTGGCGGGCTATGACATCAGCCGCCTCATGGTTGGCAGCTGGGGCACCTTGGGGCTCATCACACAAGTCTCACTGAAGGTGTTGCCCATTCCGGTGGCCGACGCCACTTTGGTCTTTGAATTGCCGCAGGCCTTGGCGCTGGAGCAAATCAACCGCTGGTGTGGTCAACCCTTGCCCATCAACGCCAGCTGCTGGGTCGCGGACGAAACCCCCAAACTCTTTGTGCGACTGCGTGGCGCACAAGCCGCTGTAGATGCGGCCTGTGCGCGCATGCTTAAAGACAAAACCGGCCACCGCATGGACGCGCAAGTGGCCGCTGCGGATTGGCGGGCCTGTGCCGATCATCGCCTGCCCATCTTTGCTGAAGCCCCTGCCGACCAGTGGCTCTGGCGCCTGAGTGTGCCGCCCACCACGGGCGTGATGTTGACTGAATTTCCACAGCTGGTTGAGTGGCATGGCGGTTTGCGCTGGGTGTGGGCCCCCCAAGAGGCCGCCCCCCACATTCTCGAAGCTGCCGCCAAAGTGCAAGGTTCTGCAACTGTTTTCAAGCGGCAGACTGAAGGGGGCCTTGGTGCAGCACCAGCCTTACCCCAAACCTCGCAAGTATTAGCGTCACCGCTTGACCAGCTGCATCGCCAAATCAAAGCGGCTTTCGATCCGGCCGGTATTTTCAATCCTGGCCGTTTGTACGCAGACCTGTAAACCAAGCTGCCCACCATGCACACCCATTTAGCGCCCGAATTTCAGGACACGCCACAGGGCCAAGCGGCCCAAGACATTTTGCTCAAGTGCGTGCATTGCGGCTTTTGCACCGCCACCTGCCCCACTTATCAAGTGCTGGGCGATGAGCTCGATGGCCCGCGCGGCCGCATTTACCTCATCAAGCAAGTGCTCGAAGGGGCAGAGCCCACACGCAAAACCCAGCAGCACCTCGACCGGTGTCTGACCTGCCGCAACTGCGAAACCACCTGCCCTTCCGGCGTGGAATACGGACATTTGCTCGACATTGGCCGCAGCATTGTGGAAGACAAAGTGCAGCGGCCCATGGGCGAGCGGCTCAAGCGCTGGACCCTTAAAACAGGGCTCACCTCGCCCCTGTTTGCCCCCGCCATGAAGCTAGGTCAAATGGTGCGAACTTATTTGCCTGAAAATCTCAAAGCCAAAGTGCCCAAGGCCCAAGACAGCGGCCTGTGGCCTACCACCGAGCACTCCCGCAAAGTGCTCATGCTGGCCGGTTGTGTGCAGCCCGCTATGCTGCCCAACATCAACTTTGCAACCGCGCGGGTGCTGGACGCGGTGGGCGTGCAGACGGTGGTGGCACAAGAGGCGGGTTGTTGTGGTGCGCTTAAATTTCACCTCAACGACGCGCAGGCGGCGCTGGACCAAATGCGGCGCAATATTGACGCGTGGTGGCCATGGGTAGAACCGGCAGATGGTGCAGTGGGGGTGGAATGCATCGTCATGAACGCCTCGGGTTGCGGTGTCATGGTCAAAGACTATGGCCACTTACTCAAAGACGACCCCCTTTATGCCGACAGAGCCGAGCGCATCAGCGCCTTGACCCAAGACTTGAGCGAATACCTCATTACCCTGCTGCCCGAATTTACGGGCATGCTCCAAAAAATACAGGTGCAAGCCGAAGCACACACCCAAGGCCACAACTCAGCCCCCCCCCAGC
>Ga0214917_10006361_pt1 | contig 12286 bp, 11 predicted proteins | sample LL_1208_BB_MetaG_FD_177983 | JGI IMG/M metagenome (GOLD analysis project Ga0214917, IMG submission 177983) | Freshwater microbial communities from Lake Lanier, Atlanta, Georgia, United States - LL_1208_BB | ecosystem: Environmental > Aquatic > Freshwater > Lake | place: USA: Georgia | collected...
GCAAGAAGCCCCTGAAGAACGCATCGCTCGACACCCTGGCGGTCCACGCCGGCGAGAGCGCTGATCCCACGACCCGTGCCCACAACCTTCCGATCTATCAGACGGCGACCTTCACCTTTGAGACGGCCGACGAGAAGGAGGCCGCGGTTGACGGGGCGCTCGCCTGGAAGCCAGATACGTACTTCTACACGCGCACCAACAACCCCACCACCGCAGCGCTAGAAGAGAAGCTCGCCGCGCTCGAAGGCGCGGAGAGTGCAGTCGCTTCGGCTTCGGGAATGTCGGCGATTGCCGCGGGGCTCCTCGCCCACCTGAAGGCGGGAGACCACCTGATCGTCGCTGATGACCTCTTCATCATCAGTCAGATCCTCTTCGCCGAAGACTTCCCGTCGCGTGGTATCGAGGTGACGCCGGTGCCGATCACCGACCTTGCCGCCGTACAGGCTGCAGTCAAGCCAAACACCAAGATTATCTTCTGCGAAGGGCTCTCAAATCCATGGATGAGGATCACCGACATTCCTGCGATCGTCAAGATCGCCCACGCGGGCGGCGCACTCGTGGTGGTCGACAACACCTTCTTGAGCCCCGTACTACTACGACCACTGGAGCATGGTGCGGACCTTGTGCTGCAGACGACAACGAAGTGGGTCTCGGGCCACGGCGATGCGCTCGGCGGTGTCGCCGCCGGTGCAAAGTCGCTTATTGATCCGATTCGGCGCCAGACCGATCTTCTTGGCGGTCCGGCGTCGCCGTTTAACTCCTGGCTGATTGCGCGAGGTGCGCGCACCCTCCCGCTGCGCATGGAGCGAGCATCAGCGAATGGCTCAGCGGTAGCCGCCTTCCTCGAAGGTCACGAGAAGGTTGAATGGGTCCGCCACCCAAGTCTCGCCTCACATCCTGACCGCGCGGTTGCCGATCGACTTCTGAAGAATGGGTGGGGCGGCATGCTCTCCTTCAAGCCACGCGCAGCGGCCGGCGTTGACCCACTTGATGCAATGCGCGCTTTTAGCGATCACCTGCAGATGTGCGCCGTGGGTGTAAGCCTCGGTGAGGTCGACACACTCGTCTACCCAATGCCAAAGCGCGGTGGCATCTTCCGCATCAGCATCGGGATTGAATCTGTGAAGGACATCATCGCCGACTTCAGCCAGGCGCTCGATCACGTTCGCTGAGGTGACCACCGAGACACTCGTCCTCACGTGGGAGGAGTTAAACGAGCATGTCGAGGCGCTCGCACTGCAGATTCAAGCCCTCCCCGCAGATCAACGCCCCGATGCGATCCTTGCCATCAGTCGCGGTGGCTTGGTTCCTGGTGCGATGCTCGCCTATCGACTCGGGATTCGCGATCTCCTGATCGCCGTCGCCGAGCACTACGATGCCGCCGGTCGGCGACCGAAGCCAACCATTACGCGCATGCCGTCAGATGAGTCACTGAAGGGGCGCTCGATCCTGATCGTCGATGAGGTCTGGGAGAGCGGCCGCACCCTTGCCCTTGTGGCAGAGCGAGCCCGGGCCGCTGGTGCAACCGTGCGCACCGCCGTCGTTCATCACAAGCCTGGCAAGAGCGAGGTGCCTGGCGCCCCCGACCTCTTCGCGGCGCTTGCCGATGGCTGGATCACCTATCCCTATAAGGGGGGCGAGTGAGCTACATGCTGGACGAGCCGAAGCAGGCTCCTCGCGGGATCGCGCAGATTGCCGCCGCCGTCAGCAATGGGCTACTGGGAGTCGTGCTGATCCTCGCCGGCATACTCGGTCTCGTCGCGATTGCCGTTGTTGCACTTGATATTGCGGATCAAACCTGGGCCTCTCTCGGCGCACAGATCACGTCTCAGCTTGGCAGTGACGTGGCTTCGCTCTTTGAGACGTTTCAGATCGATGTTGCCGTGATACTGACCAGCCTGGCCGATCAGAACAACCTCCCTGAGTTCGGCGCCTGGGTGCGACAGATCCTTGCCCTGCTGATGGTCGCGGCGGTTGCCCTTGGGCTGGCGGGCGCCGCACCGCTCTGGGTTGCACGCGCACTCTGGTCACGGCACTCGAGTCGCGCAGTGCTCCTCTTCGGGGTGGCCCTAAGCGCGATTGGAGCCTTTGGTCTCATCGTGACGGGAGCACCGCAGCTGATCTGGGGGCTGGTGCTGGCCAACGGCCTACTCACCCTGGTGGCGAGCCGAACGATTCGCCCTTCGGCTTAGGCGCCGAATCCGCGCAGGCGTAGCGCAAGCCGCACGAGCGGCCCACGGATCGAATCAAGATCCACATCGAGTGCACCGGGGTAGACAACCGGTGCCCCACCCCAGCCAGCCTTGAAGTGTGCAATTCCTGACGTTGAGATCCCCCACATGTCGTAGGTGGCGCTCCCCCGCGCCACGGCACGCTCCATCGCCGTGACCTTCAGCGCGTATGGCGCGCGCAGCTCATTCCCTGCATTGGTTGCACCGCCGAAAAGCTCGGTCGTTGTTGTTGGTGTGGTGATGACCAAGAGGGCACCGAGCGTTTCGCCCGACGGTGATTCGGCGATGAGGATCTCGGCCTCACCATTGAAGGCGCTCACGATGTGCGCGAATGCTGCACTGCTGCGGGTCTTGACGCCGGTCCGTCCCGAGATCGAGGTCATTGCGGTGTAAAGCGCATCGGCGCCTTCGGCACCAACGGCGCGCACGGTGACGCCCGACTCTGTGGCATGTCGCGCGTACTGACGCCACTTGCTACGCCAGGCGGCGCGTACGGTTTCCATGCCACCGGTCAGATCAATCCGTCGACTGGTCGATGGCTGCACCGGTCGAGCGCGATGCAGCGTGATACGTGCGGTGGTCGCTGCAGCCAGCCACGGCGCACGGAGGTCGGCGCTCAGCGCATCGGCAGGGTTGACCTGATCAGCTTCGTCGGGGAGCGGCGCGCTCGCTCCCGGTTCAAGGCGAACCAGCGTGACGCCGTCGCGTCGAAGCTCGGAGAGTCCGCGCAGCAATTCGGCGCGCAGTGCCGTGGCCTGCTCCGCGTGCGCCGCCACGACAATCGGGCCGCGCGGCGCGTAGGCGATGCGACCGAGTCTTGCGGGGAGCCGCTGAATCAGGAACTGCGCGCCCGCCCATGCAGCACCGTCGTGTGCAACGAGGCGAACTGACTCCCAGCCGGTGAGTGCTTTTGATGCAGCCCAGGCGGGCTGCTGCACAAAGGGGAGGTCAGAAAGTTGTCCAGCGGCGGCGGCGCGAAGACGCGTTCCCCAGGCGCTCGGCTCTTCTCGGACAACAGGACTCATGCGCGTAGGGTACGCGCCCCGCTACCCTTGCGCCTATGCCTGCAGATCAGACCCTCCCGCCGTTCGTGCTGAACCCCGACGGGGTTGTCTTTGATTTGGATGGCGTGCTCTGCGATACCGAGCCGCTCTGGGCTGAGGCGCGATTCGCCATTGCCGCCGAAGTCGGCGGTCGGCTCGTCGAAGAGGACTTCCATCGCTTCTACGGAGCGAACACCCATCAATGGGGCAGTGCCATGGCCGAAATCCTCGGGCACCCAGATGCCAACGAGATTGCAACGCGCACGATCAGCCACCTTGAGGCGCTCTATCGCTCCGGACGGGTGCAGGTGATCTCCGCCGGGGTTGCCGCCGTGCGACGCGCCGCCGCGCGCGGCCCTGTCGCGATTGCGTCGGGTAGCCCGCGCAGCATCATCGCCACGCTCATTGAAATCCTCGGCCTTACCGATGTGGTGCACACCTACGTGAGCTGCGACGAGGTCGCCGGCGGAAAGCCACTACCTGATGTCTACCTTGAGGCGTGTCGCCGTATCGGCATCACCCCTGAACGTTCGCTCGCCATTGAAGACTCACTGGCTGGCGCGCGCGCCGGCAAGGCGGCGAGGATGAGTGTCGTCGTCGTGCCGCTCCCTGGCGCGCCGTCATCGACGGGCGCTACAGAGATTGCCGACGTGGTGTTGGCGAGCCTCGACGAACTGCCGCTCGCCGCGCGTTAGTCCTGCGGGACTCCCGCCTTCGCGCCGAGTGCCTCGTTGGAGGGCTCAATCAGGTACGAGCCATCTTCGAAGATGATCACGGGGATCGACTTTGCGCCGGTCAGCGTCTCGATCATCTCTTTTGCGGCCGCATCGGCATCCACGTCAACGTAGGTATAGGGAACCTGATGTGCATCGAGGTAGCCCTTGGAACGCGTGCAGTCGCTGCACCAGGCCGCGCCGTAAAGGGTGATCTTCTTGGCGTCGCTCATGGGTACTACCTCCCTCTCGATGCTCGCCGCGGGCGCGGCGCTGGGTGCATCGTAGCGCGTCGCAAGAGGAGTAGGCCGCCGAAGGCGATGAGCGCCCCCGCGACTGGCAAGCCACCCAGCTCCGACGGGAGATACACATTGATCGCGATTGCAGTGACGATGACGGGAGGGAGCGCACCAATCCAGAGGAGCGGTCGTTTGGCACGCTCGGCCCCTCGAATCAGTCGCCAGGCGGTCAGGCCAGTCAGGAGGCCGACCACGATCCACTCCGCAGGTGGGCGAGTGCAGACATAGTCGTTCGTGCAGGTTTGCATGAGCTCGTAGAGCCGGAAGGTTGCGATCGGCACGACCACTGCGGCAAGTGAACCAACGCCAAAGGCTGCGAAGACTTCCACAAAGCGGCGTTCAACGGGGCGATATCGCGCCGACTCAGCCTGCAGCAGAGCCCGCCCGAAAAAGAGTGCGGGCAGCAGTGCTGCCAGATAGAGTGCCGCGAGCAGCGCATCCGCAGGGGTCACTCCGAGTGCTGGAGACGCGCCGACAGGGATACCGAAGAATGTGAATGCATCCACGGCGAGCGAGAGTAGCCCGAGCGGCAGGAGACCAACGGCGAAGATCGTTCCCGTGATGCTGATCCAATCGGGATGTTGCCTTACACGTCGTACGAGGACCCGCGCAATCAAGAAGATGGTGGCCCCATTTGTTAAGGCGTGGAGCAACCGCATCAGAGTGACGGAGTCCCACGGCAGCACGGCGTGGAGCACCGCCGCAGTTGTAAAGATCGCGCTAAGCGCCGCGATCAGCGCGAGCAGCGTCCCGGTGCCGAGATCCACCGAGAGTCGCGCACTCAGTCGACTGGCACCTGCAGCGACGATCACAATCGGAACACCAATAGCCAAGATTGAAGCTGCGGCGCGCAACTGCTCGTTACCGATCCCAGAGAAAAAGTCAGGTCGGTCAGCCGTAATCCACGTAACGAGTGCGAGGAGGATTCCAGCGTTTAGCAGGAGTGAGGCGAGGATGACGTCCAGCTTGATTGCGGAGCCAGATGAGGTGCGTCGTGTTGTCGTGCTCATGAATGGAGTATGCACCCTTACCGCCACCCCTGCCGCGTTCGCGCTACGCTCCCCTGCATGTTGAAAGGATCGGTACTGGTGACCTACGCCGCCTTAGTGACCGCTGAATTCGTGCGCGGCATTGGGCTGATTGCCTCCGGGGCGCTCACCTATGGCCTCCTGGGCGGGGCACTCCCAGCCGAAGGGGGGTACGACCGTCTCGTTGCCTACGCCTCGTTCGCGACGATCGCCCTAGGGGCCCTCAACCTTCTCCTGCTTGGCCTCATCGCCCTTCGCGCCGCCACCGGCAACCGCCCTCCCCGTGCGCAGGTGCTCGTGAGCGTGGGGCTCTCCGTGCTCCTGATCCTGGCTGGGGGCCCACTTGCTCCGCAGGTCGCCATGCTCGGGCTGAGCACGCTCCTGGCCCTCGCAATTCGGCAGGGGGGCGCCACGGGGACGACGAACGGCTAGACTCCCCCGCATGGTTGGACCTGTCTACCTCACGGAATCTGGAAAGGCTGCACTCGAGGCTGAGCTGCACGACCTAATTCATTCCCAGCGCCCAGCGGTCATCGCGCGCATCAAGGCGGCGAAGGAGCTTGGCGACCTGCGCGAAAATGCCGACTACGAGATCGCCCGGAATGAGCAGTCGTTCATCGAGGGGAAGGTCTTGGAGATCGAAGAGAAGCTGCGCAATGCCGAGATCATCGACGAGAACGCCAGCACCGACGAGGTTGCCCTCGGTTCCACCGTCACCGTGACCGCAGAGCGCAAGAGTCACGATTACTTGATTGTCGGCTCCACCGAGGCCGACCCGAGCGGCGAGCCACCGAAGATCTCTAACGAGAGCCCACTCGGCAAGGCGCTCATTGGCCGCAAGGTCGGCGACAAGGTCGTCGTCACCCTGCCGAACGGCAACGAGATCAACTACACCATCAAGAAGATCTCCTAACCCCTGGAGCGCGCGAGCGCCATGAGCACCTCCCTCTCACCAACAGATCTCGCCGATCTTAATCGCGCGATGGATCGTGAACTCCTGATCGGCAACGGCCTCGGTGGCTATACCGCACTCTCCCCGTTCGGTGCCCCTGGCCGTCGCTATCACGGCCTCCTCATTGCAGCGCTGCAGCCGCCCGTCGCGCGCACGGTGCTTGCTGGCCCACCAATGCTCTGGGCGCGTGCTGATGCTGACTGGCTGCCGCTCTTTAGCTTTGAGATGGAGCCAGGGCGATTTTCGCCGCAACTCGGCGCGCCACTCTCCGAGGTTTCTGTAGGCGTTGGTGGTGTCACCAAGCGATGGGGGCTCACCGTTGGCGCGCTGACCGAGCGACAAAGTGCGGTCCATGGCGCGAATGCCGTACTGCTTTCGTTGAGCCTTGACGCTGCCGCAACATCTGGCGTCGATCTACTGCTCCGCCTCACCGCAACAGCACATGACCATCACGACGCATTAGTCGGCGACCTAGCGTGCGCGGAGTCCCATGTAGCTGAGAGTGCGAAGCAGGGCTCCTGGCGAATGAGCCCCGCATGGCCAGCGGTGCAGGTGCGCTGCGACGGCGGCGCTCTCTCTACGGATTCTGGGGTGATTCGTGGCCTCTTCCACCGACACGATGCGGCACGAGTTGAGGCCGACCGGTCCGATTACGCCACTCCGCTGCGCTGGAGCGTGCGGCTCGAGCCTGGTAAAAGCGCCTCGCTGCTGGTTGCTACTGAGGGTGGTGGCATCGGCCGGCCGCCAGCCGAGATCCTCGCCGTGATGGCGAGCGGTGGTGGCGCGGCACTCCTTGCCGAAAGTGAGGTGCATGATCGCGATCTGCTTACGCGCGCACAGTCGGTTGGTGACGGTGCCGATGCCGCAATCGCTGCGAGCAACGAGCTACAGGCGCTCGTCCTCGCGGCCGATGACTTCATCGTTCGTCGACGTATTCCTGCAAAGCCCGGACCAGCGGATCCGGCGGCGCCACTCGGCTGGTCGGTGATCGCGGGCTACCCCTGGTTCAACGACTGGGGGCGCGACACGGCGATCGCCCTGCGCGGGCTAACGCTGGCAACCGGCAGGCCAGAGATTGGCGCCACGGTGCTGCGCTCCTTTGCGCCGTGGGTGCGCCGCGGGCTGCTGCCAAACAACTTCCCCGATCGCGTCGATGAGATGCCCGAGTACCACACGATTGATGCGCCGCTCTGGTACATCAAAGCGGCACGTGCACACGTTGCGGCGACGGGCGATCACGCTCTTGGGGCCGAACTCCTGCCAACGCTGCTGAGCATCATCGCCGCCTACCGCGACGGCACCGACTTTGGGATCGGCGCAGATAGCGACGGGCTCATCGTTGGCTCGGCGGAGGGTCGCCAGCTCACCTGGATGGATGCGAAGCTCGACGACTGGGTGGTGACCCCACGGCGTGGCAAGCCGATTGAGATCTCGGCGCTCTGGTATCGCGCGCTGCGTAGCGTCAGCGCCTGGCTGCGAGATTCAGCGATCGGCGCGGGGGTTGCTGATGCTACACAAGTCGCAGCCGGACTAGATCAGTTCGCCGATCGCGTCCGCATGAACTTCCGTGCGCGATTCATTCGAACCGAAGTTCCGTGGCTTGCCGATGTGGTTGACGGCCCTGAGGGGGATGACCTCTCCCTGCGACCGAACCAGTTCATTGCGCTCGGCCTTGGTGGCGACCTGATCCCTGCCGCCGAAGCGCAGCGCGCCTTCGCCGCAGCCGACGCCCAACTTCGCGCTCCCATTGGAATTCGCTCACTGGCGCCGACTGATCCCGCGTATCGTGGCGACTACGATGGCGACCGGAAATCGCGCGACGGCGCGTATCACCAGGGGCTCGGTTGGCTCTGGCTGATTGGGCCGTGGGCTGACAGCGCATTCGCCGTGCACGACCTCACGGTTCCAGCTGACCGCGCTGCTGCGGTCGCGTTGGTGACGGAGGCGCTGACGCCATATCGTGCGCATCTGCGCGAGGCGGGGCTCGGCACGATCTCGGAGAATGCAACGGGTGATGCGCCGTTTACGCCCGTTGCCTGCTTTGCGCAGGCGTGGAGCGTTAGCGAGTTGTTGCGTATTGAACGCCGAGTTGCCGCACTCCGCGCTACTGCGCAGGAGACAAATCGCTAAACGAGGATTCCTGCGCCGAAGAAGAGTCCTGCGGCAAGAATTGTTCCGGTCGTGACGGCGCCGAGATCGATGTAAAGCAGCCCGGTTGCCGACTCCATGGAGCGCGCCTTGGCCGTGCGCCATCCGGCATAACTCAGCAGCGCAGGAAAGATTAGGCCGATGATGAGTCGGAGAATCGCGAAGAAGTCCCACCCTGCACCGAGGCCCCCGAGGCCAACGAGTTGCCAGACGAAGAAGAGCGCGATCTGCACGCCGACGCCGATGCCGAGCATGCGGCTGAGCAACAAGAGCGGCGCCTCTGGCAGTTTCGGCGTGACGAGATACCAGTGGGCAAGGATCATCGCCGCGAATGAACCGCCGGTGACGGCGGCGAGGATCAAGAGCTGCAACGCGAGTGCGACGGCAACGAGCGGCGTCGGTGCCCAGCCAACCGCGGCCACAATCAGTGCGGCGACGGCGGTGACGACCGTGATCAAGCCGACCCGGCGGCCATCACTCCCGCGCGCGATGCGCAGCATCCAAAGTGTTGCGAGGCAGGCAACGAGAACCAGAAGGAGACGGCGTAGTGCATCGATCTCTGGTGTCGCGGCCTGGATCGGCGCATCGGCGGAGGGGACCGGCAGTGCCCCGTCAGCCAGCCAGGCGAGGAAGGCCCAGCCGCCGGCGGCGAAGACGGTGAAGCCGCGGTAGCCCCGCGTCGACTCCGAACGATGGGTAAGCAGCAGGATGGCGGCCAAGCTACCGACCGAGAGGCCGCTCACCACCACCCAGTTGATGAACGAGAGCGAGCGTGCAACGGTCTCAACAGGCATCGTTGCAGCCTATCACCCACTCCGCACCCCTATCCTCCACGGATGAGCAGTCACAGATCTGAGGCGTTGCGATGATTCGCGGAGAGGAGCCGGCCCTCGGCACCTCAGAGCCACCGCGCTACGGCAACGATGCCCCCTGGATGGGCGAGGTCGTCATTCAGGCAAAACATCTTCTCGTCTGGCTTGCGCAACTCTCCCAGCGCTACGGCACGCCGATCCGCCGTCTCGACGAGATCCCCGATGAAGAGTTGCAACTGCTCGCAGGACGCGGGGTGAGCGCCCTCTGGCCGATTGGCATCTGGCGCCGTAGCGCCGCCTCTCGTGCCATGAAGGTCAACGCTGGCGATCCCGACGCTGAGGGTTCGGCCTACGCGGTTGCCGAATACGTCGTTGATGAAGCACTGGGCGGCGATGCCGCTCTGGCAACGCTCCGGACTCGGGCCGGCGCCGTTGGCATTCGCATCGTCACCGACATGGTCCCCAACCACGTTGCGATCGATGGCCGCTGGGTGAGCGAACGTCCTGAGCTCCTCCTCTCCTCTGCGCATCCGCCGTTCAAGAACTATCGCTACACCGGCGAGAACCTCTCGACGGAGCAAGGTACTGCGATCCGCATCGAGGATGGCTATGAGCGCGGCGATGACGCCGCCGTTGCCTTTGAGCGCCGCGCAGAAGATTCGCTGCAGTACATCTATCACGGGAACGACGGTACGAATATGCCGTGGAAGGACACCGCCCAAATTGACTACCTCAATGCGGAGGCACGCGAGGCGGTCATCCAAGAGATCCTCTCCGTGGCGCGTCGCTCCGACATCATTCGCTTCGATGCAGCGATGACCCTTGCGGCGCAGCACATTCGACGGCTCTGGTATCCGGCGCGTGGCACCGAGGCGGCGATCCCCTCGCGCAGCGACTTTTCACTGACTAACCGTGAGTTTGCCAAGCGGCTACCGCGCGAGTTCTGGCGCGAGGTGGTGGAACGCGTGGAGCGCGAGCTCCCCGGCACGATGCTCCTCGCCGAGGCGTTCTGGCTTCTCGAGGGGTATTTCGTTCGTGGCCTTGGCATGCACCGCGTTTACAACTCCGCATTCATGACGATGCTGCGCGACGGCAAGAACACGGAGTACCGCACCATTCTGCGCGACACCACGGCGTACGACCCTGAACTGTTGCGTCGCTATGTGAACTTCCTCACCACCCCCGACGAGGAGCCAGCTGCGGTGGGATTCGGGATTGGCGACCGCGCACTCCTGGCGGCCACGTTGGCGGCGACACTCCCTGGCGTGCCGATGCTCGGTCACGGACAGTGGGAGGGGCAGCGTGAGCGCTACGGCATGGAGTACCGTGCGCCGCGCACCAACGACCCGATCAGCGCCGACCATGTGGAGCGGTATGACCGCGAGATCGCCCCGCTCCTGCGGGCGCGGCACCTCTTTGCCGGCGTCGCCGACTTCCGCTGGTTTGATGCGCAGAGTGGTACCAAGGCGGCGCGCGAAAGCGCCTACGCCTTTAGCAACGCGGCCGGGAGTGCCCGCACGCTGGTGATCGCCCTCAACAGCGATACCGCGGCAGAGATCACCATTCAGCACGCCTCGCCAGCGGTGGCACCGTCAAGTTCCCTTACCGACACATCGGCACACCACCTCCCAGCGAGCACCATTGCCGATCGGCTCGGAGTTGCAGAGTCTGCGGGCGACGTCGTTGAACTTCGCGATGCAATCACCAACCGCAGCCTTCTGGTCAGCACCGCATCGCTGGTGCACAGCGGCCTAACGGTGCGGCTCCCCGCGTTCGGCCGCGTCGTCTTCTGGGGTGTTGCGCAGCACCAGTCAACACCGAGTGAGCCGTGGGGCGATCTTGCCGCGCAGGCGAGCGGCGAGTTGTTGCGCAATCCCCTCGCCGCGCTCGCTGCGCTCACGAACGGCGGCTCCCCGACCGAGGCACTTTCAGCCAGAATAGCCACGCCAGCTGGCACACCGGCGACAGGGAGGAAGCGCGTGACCGAACGCAAGCCCGCAGCAACTGAGTCAACTGCCGACCCGCGACTCCTCACGACCGAGACGCCTGCGCCGCCCGAAGCGGTGCGAGCGATTGCAGCACTCCTCGGGCGAGCCGCCGCCCCGCTCCGCCCGGAGCGCCGGGCTGCAACGCCACCCACTGCACCGGCCCCAGAGTCCGAGGCCCACGCACCGATCGAGAGCCTGCGTGACCACGAGATTCTCGTTGAGGGTGAACACAGCGACCTGATCCGGCTTGCCGAGCACGAGATTGATCGTGTGATGCGGCGCGCCAAGCGCGCTCGAAAGGCGGTCCGTGAGGCGCTCGCCCGCATCTCTTCGCCAGGGGGCGACGAACTCGGCGGATAGCCTCGCTACTGCGGGTCGGCGAGAACGAGCAGCTTTATCTCCGTCATCTCATCCATCGTCCATCGCACACCCTCGCGGCCGAGACCAGAATCCTTGACGCCGCCGTACGGCATGTTGTCGATGCGATAGGTCGGCACATCGTTCACGATCACGCCACCGACCTCTAGCTCCTCGAAGGCGGCGCGCACATGCGCCAGATCATTAGAGAAGAGTCCACACTGCAGGCCGAAGCGGCTCTCATTCACGGCGGCGATGGCCGATGAGAAGTCGCTGAAGCGTTCAATGATCACCACGGGGGCGAAGGCCTCTTCACTGCAGATGCGCGCGTCGCGTGGAACGTTCGCCAAGATCGTTGGGGCGAAGAGTCGTGGCGTCTTGGGATCTGCAGCGGTACCCCCGGCAATCACCTTCGCGCCAGATGCAACGGCTTCGCTCACCCATTCCGCGGTGCGCGCCGCCGCGCCATCATCAATGAGCGGGCCAAGGTCGGTCGTCTCGCTCGCCGGGTCACCGAGCACCAGCTTCGCGGCGCCGGCGGCGAACTGCTGCTCAAAGGCATCAGCAACTGACTCGTGCACAAAGATGCGCTGCACGCTGATACAGACCTGGCCGGCGTAGGCGAAGGAACCGACGAGTGAGCGCTTCACCGCCCATGAGAGATCTGCGGTTGCATCAACGATGCACGCGGCATTGCCGCCAAGTTCAAGAATGA
>Ga0214917_10006362_pt1 | contig 12286 bp, 1 predicted proteins | sample LL_1208_BB_MetaG_FD_177983 | JGI IMG/M metagenome (GOLD analysis project Ga0214917, IMG submission 177983) | Freshwater microbial communities from Lake Lanier, Atlanta, Georgia, United States - LL_1208_BB | ecosystem: Environmental > Aquatic > Freshwater > Lake | place: USA: Georgia | collected...
TATTTCAAGCTAATTTTTAAATTAGCAATCATACCTAAGTATTACCATTGAAAAAAGCATAAAAAGAAAAGAATTCATTTCCAACCATCAGTATAACTATAAGCATTCTAGTAAGTATTTTTTTTTCAATAGACAGATTTAAAAAAAAATCGTATATTGTAAATAATCTAAAAAAATCTTCTTCTGCAGGAGAAAAAAATGAAAATAGTAAGGCTCTTAATCCTCTTCAGCTTCTTTTTAAAATGTTCAGGTGCAGCCTCCGGTGGTATTTCCCCAGTTTTTGGCTTACTTGGGGGTTCATCCTCTGGTGGGATATCCACTTCGGTTAGCGAAAGTGCGACATTAAAATCTATTCAAATAGAACCCTCTAATGTTGCCCTTGCACAAGACACCTCCGCTGAGTTTACTGCTATGGCGATATACTCTGATGGAAGTAAGGTAGATGTTACTTCCAGTGTAAAATGGAATACTGTAGATGAGACTAAGGCTGAATTCTTCGAAACTCCTAAGTCATCGAATAAATCTTCTAACAATTCTGATTCGAATGAATCAAATCAAAAGAAAATAAAATTTAAAGCCAAATCACCAGGCAAAACAAAAATTAAAGCAACCTTGGATGGCATTTATGGAGAGGCGGAGTTTTTGATCAAAGATGCAATTGTTACCTCCATCCAAACCATACCATCCTCCAATCTACCAAAGGGAACAGAAGCACCTCTCAAAGCTATTGCGATCCTGAGCGATAATACCAAACAAGATGTCTCCAACTCTGTAAATTGGACATCAAATTCTCCAGATGCAATCAATAAAGATTCAAATTCAGAAAAGCAGGTTGTTAGCTCCAACAATACAGGTACTATTACAATCACTGCAAGCCTCAATGATATTAGTTCCACCACTACAATAAAGATTTCTGAACCAAAAATAAAAAGTCTGAGCATAGAGGGAATCCAAAGTATTGTTAGGGGAATGATTACCCCATTTAAGGCATTGGCAATCTATGATAACGGACAAAGCATCGATGTAACATCTCAGGTTACCTGGACTCTTGAAGATGACCTTGCTAAAATCAACAAAGACAACATCCCCGGACTATTGCTTGGAATCGGAACGGGGGAAGTTACTCTAAGGGCTAGTTTTCAGGATCTAATGGTAACTCGTAAAATATCCATCACTGCTCCCAAAATTATCTCCTTATCCATTCATCCTTTTGGGAATTCTCCCTTGGGATTGGAATATCAATACCAGGCATATGCAACCTTTGATGATGGAAATGTGTTGGATGTTACATCTCAGACCACCTGGGAATCCGAGGATCCTAGCGTTGTTACAATTTCGAATATTATTAACAATGCAGGAAAAGCTATTGCCCGTGGGGAAGGGGAAACCAAAATCATTGCTACTATTAGTGGAATTACCGTTTCCTCTATTTTCAAATCACTTCCTGCACAGTTAAAATCCTTAACAATTCCAAGTATAGAATCCCTCGCCAAGGGATTAAAAAACCAGTTCACTCTGATTGGGCTTTACACAGATGGAAAAACCATAGATCTATCTGACCTCGCTGTTTGGAATGTGACTGGAAATTCGCAAATCTCCAATATCCCCGGACTTAGTGGGTTACTCCAGGCAATGGGGGTTGGAAGTTCCAAAATCACTGCCTCCTTTGGGGGAATGACTGCAACTACATCCATAATTATCACACCCGCCAAGTTAAGTTCAATTAGCATTTCACCCCAGTCCCAATTCATTGGTAAGGGTCTTAAAAAGAATTATATAGCAATGGGCTTATTCTCTGATGGTACTAAAAAAGATATTACTCGAGAAGTCACTTGGATTGTGGATAGTCGAAATGATGGAGTGTACGATACAATCATAGGAGAAATCTCAAATCTACCTGAAACAAAAGGAAATTTTTCTTCTAGTTCAGAGGGATATGCAATAATTTCTGCTAGTTTAGATGGGGTTACTGGTAGTACAGGAGTAACTGTAACCAAGGCTGAGTTGATTTCCATATCCCTTGGAGCTCCTGTGAGCATAGCCAATGGATTAAATGGAAAAATTACAGCAATTGGAACTTTTTCTGATGGAACAACAAAGGATATCACTGCAGAAGCAATTTTTACCACTGTTGGAAATCTATTTATTAACCAAATTACAGGTTTTTTCAGCACTCTCTCAGCAGAAACAGCCCAAATAACGGCTACTTTAGCAGGTAAGTCCGTAACAACAACCATCTCTGTCACACAAGCAGAGCTTTCATCAATATCCATCTCTCCTAATGGAGAGACTATTTCCAAAGGATTGACCAAGGAGCTAACTGCCACTGGATTTTATACTGATGGCTCCAAGAGCGATATTACCAATTTGGTATCCTGGCATGTGTATAGCTTGAGTGGAACTATCACAAAATCATCCGATAAGGTTATATTCAATGCAGGTAATATTGGTTTGGCAGAAGTAACTGCCAGTTTCAACGGAGTCTTTAGTGCCGCAACTCTTATAGTCTCCCCAGCAACATTGGTTTCTATTTCTATTGAAGCTCCCAAAACTCTATCAAATGGCTTATCCACTCAACTTAGAGCTATCGGAACTTATACAGATAATTCCACTCATGATATAACTTCTGTGGTCACATGGACAGATTCAGGAAAGGCAAGTATCACTAATGATTTATTCTCAAGTGGATGGTTTAAAAGCAAGGGCGAAGAGTCCAACAAAATAACTGCCTCCTATAAAGGAATTTCTTCCACGGTTACAATTAATATTGTTCCTGCTGAGATAACATCCCTACAATTTTCAGTTTCTAACTTACAAATTGCAAAGGGAACAACCAAAAAAATAGGTATTACAGGATCCTTCACGGATGGTACAACACAGGATCTAACATCTCAGGTTAGTTTAATAGCAGACTCCGATGGGGATGGGTTAGATGATCAAGCTGTGATTTCTATAAGTAACTCACCATCCACAAAAGGGGAAATCACATCCATACTCACTGGAAGTGCCACAGTAACGGCAACTATCAATGGTAGGTCAATAGCATCCAAGGTCTATGTGACACCAGCAGAGTTAATTTCCATATCTTTGGGGACAGCAAAAAGTATCGCCAGTGGCTTATCTCTCCAATTGTCTGCGATTGGGAGCTATACTGACAACACAGTTCAGGATATCACAAAAGATGTTACTTGGAGAACCACGGGAAATGGATCTATTGCAAATGATTTCTTAAACGCAGGAAAAGTTTCCACTTTTGGAGAGGGAATTCTCTCTGTATCAGCAAGCCTAAATGGAATTAGCTCGAGTGTAAATGTTAATATCTTACCTGCTGAAATACGTTCTTTAAGTCTTTCAAATGCTAACTTAGTCTTATCCAAAGGAACCAAACAAAAAGTTAAGGTCAATGGTCATTTTTCTGATGGAAGTGTTAGCGATATTACCCGGGATGCCTCTTTTATAATAGATAGCAATGGAGATGGACTCGATGATCAATTTATAGCAGGGGTTTCGAATTCAGATATTACTAAAGGAGAAGTTATTGGAAATGGAATGGGCTCTGCAACCCTAAAAGTCTCTGTAAAAAATCTAAGCATAACATCCAGTATTACAATTAAATCAGCCGATCTAGTTTCTATCACAGTGACTCCCGGAACTGAAGAAATCGCAAAGGGCTTGAGCATTCAATACCATGCAACTGGATTTTATACCGATGGATCAAGCCAAGACCTAACAAGTTCTGTGTCCTGGGATACTTCTATATTCAATGAAACTTCCCTCACTCCACTACCAGTTGCTTTAATAGGTGAGATAATTGCGATGCCTATTGCAAACATCAGTAATACAACTGGATCGAAGGGAAAACTTACCACCTCTCTAACTGGAAATATAAATGTATTCGCCAGTATGAATGGACTTATGGGAAGTGCTAAATTAAAAATTGGAAATGCAGTACTAGTCCAAATTACTGTATCCTCTCAAAATAATTCTATCTCCAAGGGTTTAAATGAATCCTTCCAAGCTACAGGGATTTATTCCGATGGAAGTACACAAAATATCACTGGGATTGTTGCATGGAAAGCAGATGCCAATGGGGATGGACTCGATGATTCCAATGTTATAGCGATTAGCAATAATTCTTTATCTATGGGATCAGCTAAGGCAATGGGAGTTGGTTATGTGAGTATTACAGCAATGCTGGGCAATTTATCTGGAACAAAGGATTATACAGTTCAACAAGCAGTAATTAGTTCCATAAATGTCCAAAGTGTAAATGATTCTAGACCCAAAGGATTGAGTGAAAAAATTACAGCCATTGCCGTTTATACTGATGGTACCACAAAAGATATTACATCCTCGGTTACATGGATAGCAGATAGTAATGGGGATGGAAAAAATGATACCAATGTTGCTAGCATCAGTAATTCTCCCGATAGCATTGGGACAATAACTACCACTGCAACAGGAACTGTTAAAATTATAGGCACATTCGGAAGTTTTACTTCCTCAAAAACAATCACTGTTCAACCAGCCTCCGTTGTAAGCCTAGCAATATCACCGACTTCAGCTAATGTTGCCAAGGGGTTTGTAAGACAATTTAGTGCTTCAGGAACTTATACAGATGGATCAGTACAAGACTTAACAGCCAATGCTACTTGGATTTCAGATTCAAATGGGGATGGAGTAGATGATTCATTGGTTGGATCCATTAGTAACATCACAGGAAAGAAGGGACTTTTGACGGGTATAAACTCTGGAAACTCCAATGTGAAAGCAGTTTACAATGGAGTGAGTAGCTCTCTCACAGCTATTTCCGTACTACAAAGTAATACAATTGTAATAGGAAGCGAGCCAAAGTTCCAAGTCGAAGAACTCAGCTCCAAGGACAATCCATTTACCTTCCAATCTAGTCGCACTATAAATATCCAAGCAGTTGTGGTCGATCAAAATGGTTCACCTATTAGCAGTGCACTAGTTGAATTTTTAACAGCTGATGGTAAGAGCCTACTTTTTAGTCAAATCTCAGGGGCAGATGGTAAGATAAGTGGCTCATTTGTTGTGAACTATGCAGATACTACTATTTTGGCAACACTTGTTATCAATGGAACTACCTCGAGTCAAATTACTATCCCAATCCTAAGAGACTTAGGTGGGGACATGAGGCTAGTTGTAAATATTCTTGGAATCCAAATCACAAACACTGGTGGAAGTGGATCGAACTCTATTGTGGATATAGACAAGGATGGAGTTCCCGATTCCAAGGATGCTTTCCCCAGTGATCCCAACAAAGCCTTTACTATTAGAATTCCATCTACAGGTTACAATACCCTCACATTTGAAGACCAGTATCCTAGTGTTGGAGACAAGGACTTAAATGACTACGTATTATATGTCGTAAACGAAGAAGACTTAAATGCTAAGGGAGAAATCGTCGAGATAAGAACTCGCTACCAACATATTGCAAGAGGAGCAATTTACAATTCACACATATTGAAGTTACAAATTCCAGCGAGTGTAGGTGTATCACGTTTTACAACAACAATTTATGATGGTTATGGAACTCAGCAAAAAAATGTTGATTTGGTCAATCCCGGATCAAAGACATTTTCACTTTTCGATGATTTAGATAGTACTGATACTCTCCCATGGCAATGGTGGGGTCTAATAAAAAGACCTGTCTATAATGTATATGAATGTCCTTTCGGTATCAATTGCTTTTTACCTGGTTATATCGCTAAAACTACAATCAAATTCACTACTCCCGTAAGAAGGGATATATTGGGTTCATCTCCGTATGATATATATGCAAGTGTCTCAACGGGAAAAGACATTCACCTCCCCGGAAAATATCTTGTCAATGGAAAGGATCCCTACTTAGATTCCACAGGCTTCCCCTGGGCAATCTTAGTGCCGGGAGATTTCAAATGGCCTAAGCTGGAGATTTTGTCTGCCGCCACTATTTACAACTCCTATCCAAATTTTGGAGCCTGGGCAACCTCTAAAGGAACGAAGAACACCGATTGGTACAAAAACTATGATGGTTCAAAAGTATTTACAGACGCAAGTCCCTCTTCTATGATAACAGCTAAATAGATACCATGAAAACCCTTAATAAGTATTTTTTATTGGGGGTTTTTTGAAAACCAAACATGTCCAAATTATATAAAAAAAAATAATTTATATAAAACTAATTTTTTAATAGACAAAGCACGAAATTATTTATAAATATAGAATAAACGAAAAAATATTTTTCCTTTCTTGGGGGAAGCAAAATGAAAAATTTACACGTCCTTAGTATCATCCTTTCACTCCTTTTGTTCAATTGCTCTAAAGCCGGGGGCGGTGGTATCCTTCCCCTTTTTGGGATTGGAAATTCTGCCGAAGAGGGGGGAGTCTCCACTTCTCTCTCTGACTCGGCTACCCTAAAAAAAATAGTAATTGAGCCACCATCCGCAGCAGTTGTTCAGGATAGTCATGCTGAATTTACGGCTACAGCCATTTATTCAGATGGAACCAAACTCGATGTAAGCTCAACTGTCGATTGGTCAGCCTCTGATACTAATATGGTCGAAGTCGGTGCAATATCAAAATCCAATTCTAAATCTTCCTCTAAATCAAAATCTATAAAAGATAATGAAGCTGGAGCCGAAACCTCAGGTACAAGCAAAAAAGGTGTTTTCAAAGGTGTAACCCCCGGAAAAACAAAAGTAAAGGCTACTCTCAACGGAATTATTGGAGAAAGCGAATTAATAATCAAAGTCTCAAGCATTGCAAAATTAGAAATAACCCAACTTGACTTCATTGCGACAGGATCCACTGTTAGGTACCAGGTTATTGCAATTTTAAATGATGGAACCAAGCAGGATATCACCAAAAGTGTGGAATGGAATATATCCAATGGTAGCATGGGTAATATAGTCAATGACGGAGAAAATGCTGGAGCACTCACAGCCTATGAAGAAGGAAACCTTAATATAATCGCTAACTTTTCAGGACTGACAGTTACTTCCCAAACAAATATCTCCAAGACAAAAATAACCTCTCTTTCAATTGAAGGTAATTCCAATATAGTAAAAGGTTTAACAACCGGTCTCAGGGTGGTCGCGGTTTATCAGGATGGATCACACAAGGATGTTACTACTCAGGCAAATTGGCTCTCTGAAGATACACAAGTATTAGAGGCAAATAATGATTTTTCCAAGGGTATCATAAAAGGATTGTACCCTGGTGAAGCCAGTATTCGAGCCTCCCTCCAAGGTATCATCGCATCTAAAAAAGTTGTTGTGACTGCTCCTCGTGTCATTGCATTAAATATCAAAGAATCCGCCTCTGCACCTGCGGGATATACTTATAAATACCAGGCAATTGGTGAATTTGATGACAACACCTCCAGGGATGTAACCCTCCAGGCAACCTGGGAAGTGGATGATGATAGCACTGCCTTTATTTATAATTCCAATAATTCAGGAAATATAAATGCATTAAAAACCGGAAATGTTCGTGTTACAGCCTCCGTAAATGGAATTTATGCAAATTCTATTTTTACCGTCAAACCAGCCCTTCTAACATCTATCTCTACAGGAGCATCTCTCTCCCTTCCCAATGGATTATCATCTAAGTTGGTAGCTACCGGTACTTTTTCTGATAATTCTAAAAAAGATTTATCCAACGAAAAAGATTTAATTTGGTCTTGGAAGGGAGAAGGTGTTTCAGTTAGTAATCTACCCGATTCCATGGGTCAACTATCCACCTCAAACATCGGTAAAAACACTGTATATGCATCCTTAAATGGAATTACTTCAAATGGAATGGAGGTGAGTGTCACCCCGGCCATTTTGCAAAATATTAGCCTAGAACCCTCCAACCTTTCTTTGCCAAAGGGGAAAACAGAGAAGATTACAGCCTTTGGATTTTATTCAGATAAAACTAAAAAGAATATTACAAATGATGTTACATGGGCTTTGGACTCCGATGGGGATAGAAAAACAGATTCCTTATTAGGAGAAATATCCAATTCTCTTCTTCCTGGATTAATAAGTGCAACAATTGAAAAGGAAGGAAATGGTAAGATACTCGCTTCCTTGGATTCAATCTCTGCTGAAACTAATATATCGATAACTTCTGCAGTTTTAGAATCAATATCATTAACATCCGTAAGTGTTCCAAGAGGGATCACCGCGACCGTTAAAGCAGTTGGATTTTATTCAGACAAAACATCTAGAGATATAACCAGAGATGTAGAGTTTACAATCACGGGTGGGGGTCTGAGCTCGGATAGACTTGGAAATATCCCAACAGATAGTGATAAGCTTTCTACAGGATCCTATGATATCAATGCATCCTTGGATGGAAAAACTGCAAGCTCTGTCATTACAGTTACCTCTGCCATACTAAAAGAAATATCCTTGGGTCCTGAAATTACTATAGCCAAGGGTATCACAACAAACCTCACTGCCACAGGGATATACAGTGATAAATCAAAGAAAGATATCACAAAGGATGTAACCTGGTCAGGTGGATTGAGTATTAGTAATAATATTGATGATATTGGGAAAGTTTTTGGTGAAAAAGAAGGTAAATATAAAATAGTAGCTTCTTTGGGGGATATATCTGCGACTTCAAATTTAAATGTATCCCCTGCTAGACTAGAGTCCTTAACAATCGAGCCATCTTCCTTTTCTATTCCCAAGGGTACCTCAATGGAAATTAAGGTATTTGGAAAATACACAGATGGGAAAAGAGATATTACAAGCGATGTTTCTTTTGCATTGGATTCTGATAATGATGGAAAACCAGACGATGTTTTAGGTAACATATCAAACTCCGCCTCTAGTTCGGGTCTATTTTCAACCAATAGTCTCTCACAAATTGGATCAGGAAAATTAAAAGCATTTATTGAAAATCTGGAAATTACCGCCAATGTAGAAGTCAGATCGGCTGATCTTACGAATATAACATTGTCCAAAGCCAGTGTTCCAAGCGGGATAACTGCAAAAATAATAGCTATTGGAGCCTATACGGATGGATCCACCAAGGATATAACCCGGGAAGTCTCCTTTAATAATCAGGAAAATATATTCATAAACCAAGAAACTGGGGAAATAATGACTTTGGGTCTTCAGGGTGAGTATCAAATCAATGCTAGCCTAGGAAGTATAATAGCAAAAACTACTCTAACTGTATCAGAGGCTCAGCTAGTATCAATATCAGTCTCTGCCCCAACAAGTTTAGCCAAGGGTCTTTCTACTACTCTTACTGCTTTTGGGATGTACACAGACGGAAATAAGAGAGATCTCTCAAATAGTGTTACTTGGCTATGCAATAGATCGGATTTCGTATCCAACAATTCTGATTCCAATGGATTTCTATTTGCAGCCAAGATAGATGATATAAGTGTGCAGGCCAGTTATAATGGAGTCTCATCCTTACCAACGATCATTAAAATTGTCCCTGCAACTCTATTATCTTTAAGCATTGATCAACCAAAAGTATCAATTCCCAAGGGTACCAACCAAATCTTCACTGTTACGGGAGAATACACCGATGGAAAAAGAGACCTTACCTCCAATGTAACCTGGGAAATTGACTCCCCTACTTTTGGAACAATTTCCAATGATGGAAACATTTCCGGTAACTTTTCAACCTCTATTAATTCACAGGTTGGTACTACAAAAATCACTGCTAGTTACAATGGGTTTAAGGCCTTTGCTGAGCTTGAAGTTAAACCTGCAAACCTAGTCTCGATTTCTTTGGGCTCTCCCCAATCCATTGCCAATGGATTAAACCTTTCCCTAAAAGCGATAGGATCTTATACAGATGGCTCCACTAAAGATATATCCTCTTCTATCAACTGGAGTGTCTCTGATAGCTCTATCTTTATTGATTCAAATGGAAATATATCTACCTCTGGTACGGGTAAAAAAACAATAACTGCAAGTCTTGGTTCCATTTCTCAAACAATCGAATTGAATGTTACCACAGCAGAATTAGTATCCTTAACTGTAACTCCCGCTTTAAAATCATTAGCCAAAGGTACTACAATTCAACTTTCGGCTACAGGTGTTTATACAGATGGCACTCAAAGAGATCACACAAAAGATGTTTTATGGAGTTCAGATCCAAATAAAACTTCAATCAATAATTCCTCCGGAAAAGAAGGATTCTTAACAGCAGTAAATACAGGAATTTCTACAGTCTCTGCCACTTTGAATGGAAAGACAGGATCTTCCTTAATCACAGTATCCCCTGCCGAGTTAGTATCCATTTCCCTTGGGGCACCAAAAAGTATTGCGGATGGTTTATCCTCACAATTTAAGGCAATAGGAACATACACTGATAATTCAACCGTCGATATTTCTTCTTTAGTAAGCTGGAGTGTATCCGGAAAAGGAAGCGTGAGTAATGGAATTCTTAATGGTGGTTTAGTAAGCACATCAGGAGATGGTATTACAACAATCAATGCATCCTATTTAGGTATTTCTGCAAATACTACACTAACTGTAACACAGGCTGAAATCACAAGTATAGCCCTTTCTCAGGCTAATTTTTCACTTGCCAAAGGAATTTCTTCTAACATAACCGTAAGAGGCTTTTTAACAAATGGGAAAACAGCAGATCTTAGCTCAAATGTAAACTGGATAGCCGACTCCAATGGTGATGGCATTGACGACCAAAATGTTGTTTCAGTCAGTAATATATTGGCAACAAAAGGGCAAATCACTACCAATCAGGTAGGAACATCAGTGGTAACTGCATCGATAAACGGTAAATCTTCATCTATTACTATTACAGTTACAAAAGCAGAACTTGTTTCCATAAGTGTAACTCCTGCCAATCCAACAATAGCAAAAGGATTAACACAACAATTTAAGGCAGTGGGTTTTTACACAGATAACACATCTCAAGAAATTACCCAAACTGTTTCTTGGATAGCAGGGGATTCTACAGGTACTGGGGGAGTACAGTTCTCCCCTATTCCAAATGCTCTTACAGGGAGCTCTTCCTCACTTTCTATTGATCCTTCTGGTATAGCATCTATCAGCAATACTGTAGGTAGCCAAGGCTTACTTTCTGCTTTGAATCCTGGTTCTGTGAATATTTATGCAACAAAAGATGGTAAGACAGGATCAGTATCTACTAATATTGGACAAGCTGTTCTTACCGGAGTTAGTATCACTTCTGATAATACAAATAGGCCCAAGGGTCTAACGGAGCAGTTCAAAGCAACAGGAGTTTATAGCGATGGTTCTACACAGGATTTAACTTCTCAAATTAACTGGAAATGTGATTCCAATAATGATGGAGTGGATGACTCTACAGTTGCGAGCATCAGTAACCAAACAGGATTAAAGGGTCTTGTGACAGCCAATAGTATTGGTACCGTTGTAGTTACTGGATCTATCAATGGTGTTACGGCTACAAGAACCTTTACTATTTCACCTGCAATAATCATTTCAGTTGAGTTTCAAAATACGATTCAGTTACCTACTCCCACGGGCTCTGTAGCGGCTGGACTTACTGATACAATCAAAGCAATTGCAAGCTATTCTGATAATACTATTCAGGATGTTTCCTCTAATGTCACCTGGATAGCCGACTCAAATGGGGACGGTAAAAATGACAATCTAGTAGCAATCGTGGATGCAAATGGTCTGGTGAAAACAATTGCACCCGGTACTGTTAAAATTATAGGAACAATCAATGGTATTTCTACAACAAAGGTAATTACAGTACTACAACCAAGTTTAACCCAAATTGAAGTTACTCCATCTACAGGAAGTATTGCCGAAGGCTACACACAACAGTTTGTTGCTACTGGTACCTTTACGGATGGATCAAAACAAGATCTAACATCTGTTGCAAGTTGGAAATCTGATTCAAATGGTGATAACATAGACGACTCTTTAGTTGCCTCTATATCTAACATTATACCTGGAAGAGGAACTGCAATTGGAGTAAAAGCTGGCAATTCTACAATCACTGCTTCGTATAATAATCAGACCGCAACTTCTACACTTACTATTACTCCGGGTGTTACAAAAACCCAAACTGTTGGATCCTATGACTTAACACTACCTTCTGGATTATCAACTACTCCAACCTCTCCTTCTGGAAGTTTCTCTGGAATAGTTTATACAGGGGGAAGTGGACTTACTGGATTTGTAAGTACAATTCCTGATTACAGTGCAACAAGTGCTGATTCACTAGGTACAACTGTAGTTGGAAAAATTTTAAATGATTCCCCTGACAAAATAAGTAGTACGAGTATTATTTCTAGCAATACTGTTAA
>Ga0214917_10006363_pt1 | contig 12283 bp, 12 predicted proteins | sample LL_1208_BB_MetaG_FD_177983 | JGI IMG/M metagenome (GOLD analysis project Ga0214917, IMG submission 177983) | Freshwater microbial communities from Lake Lanier, Atlanta, Georgia, United States - LL_1208_BB | ecosystem: Environmental > Aquatic > Freshwater > Lake | place: USA: Georgia | collected...
GGGACGTTATCTGACCGTTCTCATCGATTTTAATTCCTGGGAGTTTTTTGAGTAAATCTTCCACCACCGCATTTTCCGCCACCTTGAAACTATCGGCCACGTAGACGAGGGTGTCGCCTTTGTAATAAACGCGGTTTTTATTGCCTTGAACCACCACTTCTGCCAAATTCTTTACTTTAATCCCCATGCGAATAAAGGGAATTTCTACATTCGGTTCTTGAGGGTTTCCAAAAACATACAATGTTTTACTATCGAATTGCGGGTGTTCAATTAAGATAAAAAAAGTGTCCAAGGAAGTATGAAACTGAAAACTTCCATCGGTACCCGTACGCTGATAATCCATTAACGTGGAATCATTAAGGCGCACCAACGAAACTACCGCCTTGTCCAGGGTTTTATTTCCAGTAGAATCGTTGACAATTCCCGAGATTCGAAGCGTTTGCGCATGCATTAGCGAACCACAACACCAACCCATGAAAAAGAGGCCTAAAAGCAAACGGTTATTCAATTTCATCCAACAGTTTTATTCGGGTTAGTCCCTGAAAAGTAAATCCATTTTGATCCGTAACCTTGGTGAATTCCACCTTTAATAATCGGTTAAGATATAGTTGCTGGTTGGCCACGATATGCACTGCCAAGGGGAAGTCTTTGGTGTAGGCAATCGCCGATTGCATTGTAGGATTATCTTTTCTGCCAACCACAATAAATTGGAGGTTTTCTGTTTTTAGGCTTCCTTGAAAACGGGTTTCATATTTTCCCTTTTGATTGACTAAATCCAAAGCTTCTTGGGGGTTAAAGAGTGTCTTTTTGCATACGGTAGGGATTTTGGTATACAGTTCCTCTTCGTCGATTCCCATCCTCGAGGCGGAAATGATTACTTTTCGATTGCTACCAAAATAGGAGAATATTTCCTTGTAACCCGGATTTTCTTTTTCAAAATCTTTAACGGTTTGAGTAGCATAAAATAGGACATCTCCTGCGTAATAATATCGAGTATTTATTTGTATTCCGTTGGCATATCTTTCCTCCATTTCCATCTTTACAATGGCGTTTTTTGAATTTAATTTTCCCTTGACGCTGCGACTATTCTGATGGGTATCAGAATATTCTAAACTGTAAAATTCGGATAAGTTTTGGGAGCTATCAATAACGGAAATGAGCGAGTCATATTCCCATTGACCATTAAATAGAGGTGCTTTTTGATCTTGTAAAGGAGTAGATGGATTACTCAGGCTTAGTCGTTGACGATCCGCTGGGGTGCAGGCGATTAAAAGATTTACTACAATCAATAAAAACACGTAGGGCCTCATGGAATGGACATTAGGGTACAAAAGTAGAAAATTAGCCGATAATAAGCCAATATCCGCTTTTGGAACAAACGAAGTAACCAATAGTTTAACCTAATATGTTGTTACCTTTGCGTATGCTCGGAATTTTGGTAGGAATTGATTTTGGTTTGAAGCGTTCCGGAATAGCCTTAACGGATTCAGATCAAAGGATTGCATCACCGCATTGCACCCTTGCAAGTGAGCAGCTCATGTCTTGGCTTGTAACCCTTCACCAAAAAACACCGCTTGCTGGAATTGTTCTTGGATATCCTCTTTCGCTAAACGGTGAACCCACACACATAACGGAAAATGTTCGTTTGTTGAAAGAAGCCATTGAGCGGGAACTGCCGGGTCTGTCGGTACAGCTTCAAGATGAACGATATAGCTCTAAGCGAGCTTCAAGCGCCATTCATCAAATGAGGAAAAAAAAACTCAACCGGGATAAAGGCCTTGTGGATAAGGTAAGCGCTGCTATAATTTTACAAGATTATTTGAACGCGCGCGAAAATTCATAGAACTGAATTATTTTTGCAGTAACTATGATTCTTCCGATTATTGCCTACGGCGACCCTTCGTTAAAAAAACCTTCGACGGAAATTGATCAAGCTTATCCGGATCTTTCAGGGTTAATACAAAACCTTTATGAAACCATGTATGAAGCCAAAGGCGTTGGATTAGCAGCGCCACAAGTTGGGTTAAATATACGATTGTTTGTCGTAGATGGCGCTCCCTTTGCCGACGAGGAAGGCGAAGAACCGGATCCTAGAGCTCAAGGAATAGAATCCTTCAAAGGCGTATTTATAAACCCCCAAATTATCAAAGAATCGGGAGAACCGTGGTCATTTCAAGAGGGCTGTCTATCCATTCCTAAAATTCGAGAAAACGTCAGCCGTAAAGAATCGGTATTGATTTCCTATTACAACGAATCGTGGGAACATAAACGCGAGGAATTCCGCGGATATGCCGCACGGATTATTCAACACGAATATGATCATTTGACCGGAATATTGTTTACCGATCGATTGAGTCCGCTCAAGAAAAAACTCATTCAGAAACGGTTAAAGCTGATTGCTGATGGACAAATTGCCACCGATTATAAACTGAAATTTTATTCAATCAAAAAATGATACAGACCTTTCGATTTTTTGCCTTGGTGTTGTGGGTATTCGTTTTATTTGCATGTAACGCTGATCCAAAGAAAGAAGAGACGAACGAAAACGGTAGCTCCCCGAAAGCATTAAAGGAACGAATAACGCGCTATGAAGATTCATTAGCGTCTATGGATGCATCGAAACTTTCTCCAGCTGCGTACAATTTAAATCAAATTGAATTGATTAACCGATTGGAATCCTATGTTAAAGCATTTCCAAAGGACGCCTTTTCCGCTGAATGTCTATTTAAATTACATATGGTTTTCGCAGGATTGAATGCACAAGAAAAGAGCTTAGCTTACGGTGATAGTTTATTGCGCCGTTTTCCAAATTATGAAAATCGGTCGTTGCTTCTTGAAAGCATGGCATCTTCGTATGACATGTTCATAACGCCTCGAGATACGGCATCGGTAAGAAAGTATTATACCATGTTGCTTCAAGATAACCGATACCCTGATGTCAAGAAAAAAGAAATTCTCAAACGGTTAAAGAACTTGCATCTTACATGGTTAGATTATGCAAAAAAAAATGCGCCTAAAAACCTCTAGAGCAGCTGTTAATGATGTGTTAAAATTTTCGATAATCGGAATATCGGGATTACTTTTGATCATTACCTAAAAAAAAAGACATGAAACATTTATTGCTTTCCCTGAGTTTAATATTAGCTGCAGCTGCAGTTAAAGCACAGTCACCTGTTGAAAAAGGACCTAAAATAATGTTCTCGAAAGAAGTACATGATTACGGAAACATCAAATACGATGGAGATCCAAACTGTTCTTTTGAATTTACCAATACGGGGGATGAACCGTTAATTATTTCAAATGCGAAAGGATCTTGCGGTTGTACGGTTCCAGATTGGCCGAAAGAGCCCATCGCTCCCGGAGCTAAAGCTACCATTAAAGTTAAATACGATACAAAGCGTCCAGGTCCGATCAACAAAAGCGTTACGATTTCTTCTAATGCGATCAATGAGCCCGAAAAAATCATTAAAATTAAAGGGGAGGTTGGTCCAGCTCCGGAATCAGGAATGCCGGTGAACAACAGCGGCGCACCTACCAACAATTAATATTTATTTTGTTTGCACTATAGGCTCCTTCGGGAGCCTTTTTTATTTAATCCAGTTTCCATCCTCCGGAAGGGGAGCTTGGAAAGTTAAGTATTCTTGACTAACTGGGTGAATAAATTGTAAATCAGCGGAATGTAAACAGATGGCGAGGTTCGGATTGGCGCGTTTTGCTCCATATTTAACGTCGCCTTTCAACGGATGACCAATATGTGCCATTTGACACCGAATTTGATGGTGCCTGCCCGTTTCCAACTGAATTTCAACCAAGGTATAATGGGTATAGTTCTTTTGAACAACGTAGTTTAGCAACGCATTTTTCCCTTTAGGTGCATTTACCACATAGCTTTTGTTTTGTAGTTCGTTTTTTTGCAATTGATGCGTAAGCGATCCAACACCTATCAATTCGCCCTCGACAAGGGCTAAATACGTTTTTTGTGGGTCGCGTTGCTTAAATTGTAAATTCATCCGCTCAAGCGCTTTGCTGGTTTTAGCAAAAACAACAAGCCCAGAAGTGGGGCGGTCAAGGCGGTGAATAATTCCGCAAAAAACATTCCCGGGTTTTTGGTATTTATCCTTTAAAAACGCCTGAATATCTTCCGCCAAACATCGATCTCCCGTTTTGTCTCCTTGAACTAGTTGACCCGCTCGTTTGTTCACCACGATGAGGTGATTATCTTCAAAAATTATTTGACTAGGATCAAAAGCAATCATGCGGCCAAGCGTCGAATATTATGCTCTCTGATGAGAAGTTCTATACCTCAAGAAAGAAACTAGGCTGAGCAACACAAAGAAAAGAATAGTATAAACTAACCACAAGGGAAAAGTACCCAGACCGTCACCTTGCGCATAAGAATGCAATCCAACCAACATGAAGTTTACACCAAAGTACGTAAATAGAATGGCTGAGTAACCCCAAAAAGACCAAAGATTGAAGGTAAAAGGGCTCTTTAGGCCAGGAATAAAGCGTAGGTGTAAGATGATAGCATAGACCAAAATGGAAACCAAGGCCCAGGTTTCTTTTGGATCCCAACCCCAATACCTTCCCCAGCTTTCATTCGCCCAAACCCCGCCGAGAAACGTACCAATCGTTAGCATAAAGACCCCTATAATCATGGTCATTTCATTTACTGCGGTGATTTGTTCTATGTGATTACTCAGTTGAAGGGTATTTTTCTTATTTCTTATCAGATAGAAAATCAAATTCAGTAGTCCTAAAATGAAGGAAAGCCCCAAAAATGCATAGCTACTGGTAATAATGGCCACATGAATCATAAGCCAATAGGATTTCAACACAGGAACCAAAGGAGTAATTTCAGGGTCAAGTAAATTGAGCTCCGACACGAAAAGCATCATAGAAGCAAGAATCAATGCAACGGATAAGGAAACCTCCACCTTTCGAAGGAATAGTGCTCCAGCAAGAACGGTTACCCATGCGATGAACACGATGGCTTCGTATCCATTACTCCAAGGAGCATGGCCTGAAATATACCAGCGAAAGCCGAGGCCTACGCCGTGGTATATAAAAAACAAAGCAGTGAGTCCAAAAATCAGGTTGCGGAGAATCTTGCTCCATGAAAATCGCTTTTCTGGGTGGGTTCGAAATAAAGAGATGATAAAAAGCACCAAAAGCAACAAGCCAAGGATAATATATCCTCGGAAAACGCTCTGAAATATGGACAGCTTGTTGTAGCTAATCTCCATAGCCACTCTCCGTTCTGATGGAACAATGGACTTGCTCACGTAACGTTGGATCAGTTTTAAGCTATTTAATAAAGAAGTGGCATTGCTGTAATTACCGTCTTTCGATGCCTCTACTAACGCATAAAAATACTTTAGTGCGACAAGGTTTGATATCGTATCTGCCCCTTGGATTTCCATGCTCATGGGGACATACCAGCGGTTGTTTCGGTCGTTTTTCTTTGGAATTATAATCAAAAACTGCCAATTAACAGCCCCTTGAAATACCTGAAACTTTTCGGTTAACTTGATGATTTTTTTATCGAATTCGTCTTGAAATTTCTCTGCTTTTCCATGCGCTGAAGCATACTCTTTTTCGAATTTATATCGATTGTCCGAAGTAGTTAGGTCCTTCAATGAACAGTATTTATTCAGGTTCAATCGCTCCCGTAACGCACTGGGTACGGAAATCATCGGTTCCTTCATCCAATATCTGCCATATAGGTGCCAGCTAATTACCGTTTGAACGGCATTGTAGGATTTATAGTGATTCTTTCCGTAAACTTTTCGTAGCAATTGATCGCATAGGGTATGTAGAGGAATAATTCTACCGCTTTGGTCTTGTACGAGCAAAGATGCCATTGCTTCCGAATGTTCTTCGCTTACCACCTGGAAAATCTTCGAAGGGTCTTCTTGAGCATAATAGTTGGTCCCAAGGAGCAAAAACACGATGGCCAGGGTGCTTTTAAGTTTTTTTAGGCGATCGTTCAGTCCTCGAAACCGGCTTTTAGGGGCAAAAATGGATAATATCATTCCAATGGCCATCAGCAAATATCCAAGGTAGGTAATGTTAGTGCCCCAAGTATCATGATTCACACTTAGTTTGGTTCCTTCCTCATTTTGCGGTGTGGCTGGGTTGTCCAGTTCGTAAGAGGATTGAAAAAAACGGTATCCTCCATAATCGGTCACATGGTTCATAAAGATGTGCCTACGGCTTACATAATTATTCTTTGGATCTTCGATTCGAATGTAACTTTCGAAAGAGGAAGGAGCATTAGATCCAGGGTAATTTGAAAGGAGAAACTCTTCGCACCGCACATTGAATGGAAGGGAAAGTTTTACCGCGCCATATTCTAATTGAACATATAAACCGTTAAGCGCGAGATATTCAGGTTTTGGTTGATTGTTCATACCACCTTTCAAGACCACTTTTTTATGATCCTTTCCAGATAGTACATTCACGGTTAAATAATCTGCTCCCTGATGCTTTATAGCCGCTTTTTTCAACGTTTTTTTCGCATGATAAAAAATATTTTTAAGTACAAATTGATCATTTCCTGCTTGATATAAGGTCTTAACCTGCGCTACAACCCAAGAGTTTTTTGGAATGATTTGATAGGCATCGTCCGGAATTGGTTTACCCGATTGACGGGCTTCCATCATGCGTGTCATGGGTAACATCCTCAATGCTACCGCACTTTTTAACATAATACTTCCTTCACTGAGTTTCAACGATACCCCTGAATTGGAAGCTTCATCGTAATTTATTGGCAAACTTCCCGAAAGTAATTTATCTCCTTTTGCGAGATAGTTGGACTTCATTTGTCCTACGACAATATCCAAAACCGCTTCATTCGACGAAGGATCGATTTCAAAAGTATCGATAGCGTTGGAAATAAAGTGGTCGAATTCAACGGTTACTTCCTTATCTAAGTGATGTACTGTATGGCGAAAATGGTTATTAATAAACGACCAGTCGGAAAGCCACGATGTGTAGGCTTTAATGGTTGAATTTGCACTATCCCGAACCGAAATAAGCAGTTTAGGTTCCGCGGTGTAAATGTAATCAACGCTTTCACCTTCTCGAGCCACCAATTGCCCTTCAAATCCGCTATAGCGCGTTACGGCTGCGCCTATCATGATGATCAAAAATGCAACATGAAAACTCATCAAGGCGATTTTTTCCCTTTGCCACATGCGGTATTGATAAATGTTGATTAACATCGCTATGGACAAATAAATGAGTAATACGGTAAACCACCCTGCGTTGTAAACGACAATTTTTGCGGCTTGAACCCCGTGGATCGACTCAATAAATGTAGCTGCTCCAATGGCTGCAAGAAAGATAAATAACCCTACGGCTACCCATCGCATGGAAAACACATTGAACAATATTCGATTCATGTTTTTTTTACAAAAATACGGAATGCATAGCTTAAACTTCCGAAATTCTACAATTGTTAAGCTACTATTATGGGTGTAAGGTTTTCAAGTCGAAAGTAAAAAGTCCCGCTGGGCGGGACTCTATATTGACGTCTCAAACTATCCGTTTACCGGGAAGCAAGAAACGAGAAAGCGTCCCGCTTGCGGGACGCTATTTCCGTTAGGATTTTTTCTAAGGTTTAAAAGCTCTCCTAGGTAGGTCAGCTTGTCGCCTTAGGTAGGTGAACTTGTCGCCTTGGTAGGTGAGCTTGTCAGGTAGGTGAGCTCGTCGCCTAGGTAGGTGAGCTTGTCGAACCTACATCATTCCTGGCATTCCGCCACCCATTCCTGCCATAGCAGCCGCTGGATTGGCCTCTTCCGGTTGATCCACAATCACACACTCGGTGGTTAATAGCATGGATGCGATGGATGCGGCATTTTCAACAGCAATTCGAGTAACTTTGGTTGGGTCAATCACCCCAGCAGCATACAGATTTTCAAATTTATCCGTACGTGCATTGTAACCGAAGTCATCTTTCCCTTCACGCACACGCTGAACAATGATGGCTCCTTCACCTCCTGCGTTAGCAATAATTTGACGCAACGGCTCTTCGGCAGCACGCTTCACGATGGCAATCCCGGTTGCTTCATCCTCGTTAAGTGCTTCAATTTTGTCCAGGCTTTCAATGGCACGAAGCAGCGCAACACCCCCACCTGGCACAATGCCTTCTTCGACTGCAGCACGTGTAGCAGCCAATGCATCATCTACCCGGTCTTTTTTCTCCTTCATTTCCACTTCCGTTGGTGCCCCAACGTAAAGGACAGCCACGCCACCGGCTAATTTTGCCAGGCGTTCTTGTAATTTTTCCCGATCGTAATCTGAAGTGGTAGTTTCTATTTGTGCTCGAATTTGATTTACTCTTGCCTGGATTGCTTCCTTATCTCCCTTGCCATTGATGATGGTTGTGTTGTCTTTATCGATATCGATTTTTTGCGCTTGACCTAACATATCCATAGTAACATTATCTAAGGTCATTCCGCGTTCTTCCGAGATAACTTGACCTCCTGTTAGAATGGCAATATCTTCCAACATTGCTTTTCTGCGGTCACCAAATCCCGGAGCTTTTACAGCAGCTACTTTTAAAGATCCTCGTAATCGGTTAACCACCAAAGTTCCAAGTGCCTCTCCATCTACGTCTTCAGCAAGAATGAGCAACCCTTTTCCTGCTTGAACTACAGGCTCAAGAATGGGAAGTAACTCTTTCATGCTCGAGATTTTTTTCTCCGTAATGAGGATTAATGGATTTTCCATTTCGGTTAACATTTTTTCGGTATTCGTCACGAAGTAAGGAGAAAGGTAACCGCGGTCGAATTGCATTCCTTCAACGGTTTTCATCTCCGTTTCGGTTCCTTTAGCCTCTTCCACGGTAATTACTCCATCATTTCCTACCACTTTCATGGCTTCAGAAATTAATTTACCAATCGTTTCGTCGTTATTCGCTGAAATAGTTGCTATTTGCTCGATTTTAGAGGCGTCTGTACCTACTTCCTTGGAAAGAGTCTTTAGGTTTTTGACTACTTCTGAGACCGCTTTATCAATCCCTCTTTTTAAATCCATGGGATTGGCTCCTGCCGCCACATTCTTTAATCCTGAGGTGATAATGGCCTGGGCTAATACCGTAGCCGTAGTGGTTCCGTCCCCAGCGATATCAGCAGTTTTCGATGCAACCTCTTTAACCATTTGAGCTCCCATGTTTTCCATCGGATCTTTCAGCTCAATTTCTTTGGCTACGGTTACTCCATCTTTCGTGATTTGAGGAGCACCAAATTTTTTACCAATGACTACATTTCTACCTTTAGGACCTAAGGTAACTTTCACTGCATTAGCCAAAGCATCAACGCCTGTTTTGAGCTTTTCACGACCGTCAATGTCGAATAATATATCTTTTGCCATAACTTTTTATTTTCTTTTTTTAATTGATTTTATTAATAAACTCCGTAAATGTCTGACTCGCGCATGATGAGGTAGGCATTTCCATCAAGTTTAATTTCGGTACCAGAATATTGACCGTAAAGCACTTCATCTCCTACTTTAAGCGTCATTGGTTCGTCTTTCTTTCCTCCTCCAATTGCTACAACTTTACCTTTAAGCGGCTTTTCTTTAGCGGTATCAGGAATAATAATACCACTTGCGGTTTTTTGCTCTGCTGGCGCGGGCTCTACAAGAACTCGATCTGCCAATGGTTTAAATGATACTGACATATAAATTATTTTTAGTTTCGCCGCCCTAGTCGAAATTCATACCATGGAGCAATGTGCGACAAAATTTCACCTTTTGGGATGCTAATGGCAGAAGCGCGTGACACGCTGACACGATGTTCTAAGCATTATTTTCCTCCGTTCGCGGGATTTTGTCCACCTTTCGCTGGAGCTTGTTGGGAAGAAGGGTTGGGTTTTTTCTGATTTTGTGGTTTAGGTTGTTGCATCGTCATGACTATGGCACTAACCACAATAGTCGCAGCTAAACCCCAGGTTAATCGGTCTATGAATTCCGTAGTTTGTTTTACCCCCCCAAGTTGAGTTGGGCTACCGAAATCGCTACTTAAACCACCTCCTTTTGGGTTTTGAATAAATACAACAATAATGAGCAATAGAGCCGCAATGGAAATGATTATGGATAAAATAGTGGTGATCATTGATTACAGAACGTTTTTAGATAGTTTTTTAATTTGGCTTGCAAAGTACGTCTTTTTTTCGGGAATAGACAAAATTAATTGCTCATAAATTTGAATTGCTTTTGAGTAATTTCCTTGAATAACAAAGATCTTTGCCAAGGTCTCGCTTACGGGAATATTTTCGGAATTCAAGCTTTCTTTCGCCTTTTTCAAGGGAGAATAAAAGTCCGTTTTTACCGGTATTTTCAGTGGAGCTTTTTCCACGTTGTTCGGTGCGTCTAACGAAACAGAAAGCCAATCGGTGAATCGTTTAACCTGAGGCTCCTCTTTTGGAATTTCCAATGCAGTTTCGGAGGTTAGTTGCGTGTCCGGAGGATTTTTTGAGGCATCCGCCAAAGCGTCAATCGAATAACTGCTTGATGCAATTGACTGCCTAATAATCAAATCCAAAGGATCCTTTGGAGAAGCATCTGCTGCGGGTAATTCTTCCGGAGGCTCTTTTTCGAATGCCTCCACAGGGGGTTGATATTCTAAGGTAATTGGACGATCATGCAACAATTCGTACAACCTGGACCGATCACTTACTAAATAGGCATATTTCGGCAATTCTTGACTTAATCGTATGTCTTCGTTGTTATGTAAGGATTCTAAATAGGTGAGGGCAAATAATCCCGAATAGGAAAAACTTTGGCAAAGTTGTTCCAATTGTACCATATCCTCCAACGTTATTATGGCAGGGTTGAGCAGTAAGTTGTTTATATTATGTTTGTTCCAAATCACCAGTTACTCATTAATTTGTTGATTACATCCTGCACAACTTGTTCATTTATTTGGGATAGAAGTTGACTTTCAACAGTAGCAAAATTAGCATTCGCATCAAAATCCGCAAATCGCGTAACCGCTAATTTCCAAGTTTCTGCTTTGGGAGAAGTAATATTTGCCTCAAAAACAACACTCACGGTTAGTCGGTTTTTTGCCGCATCACCTCCATTTTGTATGGCAATAGGATTTATGGAGTAATTGGTGATTTCTCCGGAAAGCTGCACCTGTGCATCGTTTAAATTCGGCGAAATTACGAGCCTGGTATTGTTCAGAATCCCGCTTTTAAGGGTTTCCGTAAGGTCGGCTGAATAACTCAAGGGGCAGGTAGGGGCATTAACCCGTAATGTTTGCATGTAAAATTTCTGCCACTCTATCGGCATTCCTCCGGTATCACGAAATCCTACATTCGTTGGCCAACAACCCCATAGGAAAGGCAAGAGCAAAACAATTTGGATAATTTTCACTCGCTCAGGTTGAATTCTTTTATTTTTCGATATAAGGTTCTTTCGGAAATACCGAGTTCCTTGGCGGCATGTTTGCGTTTTCCGCGATGTTTCTCCAAGGCTTTAAAAATAAGTTCTCGTTGACGATCTTCCAAGGAAAGTGATTCTTCGAGGTCTTCATGCAATGTGTAGGATTCTTCGTGTTCTTCGATCGCTTCTATTTGGGGGGGCATCAATGCAGCAGGGATAACTTTAGATGGGATTTCCTTGGAGAAATCTTGGTATAATTTACTGACAAGTATATTTTGATCTGGATTAAGTTCTATTCCTGCGCTTTGCGTCAATATTTCCAGCACCAATTTCTTCAAATCACTCAAGTCGCGCTTCATATCGAAAAGAAACTTATACATGAGCTCACGTTCAGAGATCGATTCTTGACTCGAAGCATTGACCATTAAGGCTCCTGGCGCTGCTATTTCGGGAAGATAATTTTTTAATAAGAGACCATTGATGTTTCGTTCGGTTTCAATAATACTGAGTTGCTCCACGAGGTTCTTCAATTGACGAATATTACCAGGCCATGGATAGGCATTCAACACTTTGATCCCTTCCTCATCAAGCTTAATGGCGGGCATTCGGTATTTTTCGGCGAAATCACTGGCAAATTTTCGAAAAAGCAGGTGGATATCTTCGCCTCTTTCCCGCAAAGCGGGTAACGTTATGGGAATGGTGTTCAGTCGATAAAACAAATCTTCTCGAAATTTTCCTTTTTCGATGGCTTGTTGCATATTTTCATTGGTGGCTGCTACCACACGCACGTTCGTTTTTTGGGATTTTGAGGCACCAACGCGTAAATATTCTCCGGTTTCTAAAACCCGTAACAAGCGCACTTGGGTTTGCATGGGTAGTTCGGCAACTT
>Ga0214917_10006364_pt1 | contig 12282 bp, 11 predicted proteins | sample LL_1208_BB_MetaG_FD_177983 | JGI IMG/M metagenome (GOLD analysis project Ga0214917, IMG submission 177983) | Freshwater microbial communities from Lake Lanier, Atlanta, Georgia, United States - LL_1208_BB | ecosystem: Environmental > Aquatic > Freshwater > Lake | place: USA: Georgia | collected...
TCATGTTCCCGTGCCACGGTCACTAAGCGAACTCGCCCGGCAGTCAACAAGGAGACATACCCATGGCGATGCATGTGACCTTCCGCCAGCTGCGCCTATTCCTCGCCCTTGCCGATACCGGCAGCGTGAGCGGGGCGGCGCGCGCCACCCATGTCACGCAGCCCACGGCATCGATGCAGCTGCGAGAGCTGACCGAATCTATTGGCATGCCGCTCTACGAGGTGATCTCGCGGCGCGTGCACCTGACTGACGTCGGCCGCGACTTGGCCGAGACGGTGCGCCGCATCACCAACGAATGGGACGGCTTCGCGCAGCGCATCGACGCGCGGCAGGGGCTCACGCGCGGCCGGCTGAGCATCGCCGTGGTGAGTACCGCCAAGTACTTCGTGCCGCGCATCCTCGGCACCTTTTGCCAGCGTTATCCCGACATCGATGCGGCGCTGGTGGTGCTTAACCGCGATGGCGTGGTCGAACGTCTGCAGCAGAACCTCGACGACCTGTACATCATGTCGCAGCCACCCGCTGACATGGACCTCGAGGATCGGGTGTTCCTGGCCAACCCGCTGGTGCTGATCGCGCCGGAGCATCACCCGCTGGCCGGGCGGACACAGGTGACGGCGGCCGATCTCGCCGCCGAAAGCTTCGTGATGCGGGAACGCGGCTCGGGCACACGCATGGCTTGCGAGCGGCACTTCAAGACGCTTGGCATCAAGCCGCGCGTGCGTTTGGAGTTGGGTAGCAACGAGGCGGTGAAGCAGGCGGTGGCCGGCGGATTGGGGCTGGCGGTGGTGTCGGTGCACTCGCTCGATGAACACCTGCCCGAACAGGGCATCTGCCAATTGTCGGCTGAGGGTTTCCCGATCGAATCGCAGTGGCATATCGTGCGCCCGCGCGGGAAGCGCCATACGCCGGTGGGTGACGCTTTCGAGCGACATCTCGAAGAAGCGACCGCAGCGTTGCGCATCGTGCACATTGGCTTGGCGCCCACACCCGTCGAGATTTATGGGAGTGCGGCGGCGCCTGCGGTAGAATCCGCGCCACGCGCCCGTAGCTCAGCTGGATAGAGTACTGCCCTCCGAAGGCAGGGGTCGGACGTTCGAATCGTCTCGGGCGCGCCAGACAACTCCCGGTGGTTGCGGCGAAAAATGCCGCCAACGGTCGTATGAGCGTGGCTCCGCTCGGGGGCGCAGCGCTAGGGTGCTAGATCGAAGACCAGCACTTCGGCGTCTTCGCCGTTGCCGAGGGTAAGGCACGATTCGCCCGTTAGTTTTGCGGCATCGCCAGCCATAAGGCGCTGGCCGTTGGCCGACAGCGCCCCTCGCACGACGTGGACATAGACCTTGCGCATCGGGTCGAGAGTTAGTGTCGCCGATTCTTTGCCGTCGAGTAGCCCTGCATAGAGCGACGCATCGGCATGGACGGTCATTGAGCCATGAGCGCCGTCTGGCGATGCGACAAGGCAGAGGCGGCCACGCTTCTCGGATGGTGCAAACGTGCGCTGCTCGTAACCAGGGTCGATACCACGCTGCAGCGGCTCGATCCAGATCTGCAGCAGTCGGGCGCGGGCATCGCTGGCTGGGTTGAACTCGCTGTGCATGACGCCGCGGCCGGCGCTCATACGTTGCACATCGCCCGCCGGAATGGTGGTGACGTTGCCGAGGCTGTCCTTGTGAGCCAACGCGCCCTCGACGACGTAGCTGATGATCTCCATGTCACGATGGCCGTGCATCGCGAAGCCCATGTCGGGGGCGATCAGATCGTCGTTGAGGACCCGCAGGTTGCCCCAGCCCATGTGCGCCGGATCATGGTAAGCCGCGAACGAGAACGAGTGATAGCTCCGCAGCCAGCCATGGACGGCGAAGCGGCGCTCGTCGGACTTGCGGACATCCAAGATCGCTCCTGCCCAGCCGCGGCTACCGAATTAAGCCGCCTGCGGCTCCGGTGCCTGTTCCGTGATTTCTTTACGCAGCGCCAACACCGGGTTGGCTGCCAAGCGCAGTTCGATCTTTTCCAGCCATTCGATAATGGTGACAGGAAGCCCCACACTATTGAGTACGGACACCACTGGGGAGCCGCCGGGCAAGCCCAACACCTCGATCTCGGCCTCTTGGGGCAGAACTTTGCGGTCATAAACCACAATCAAGGGCTGATGTGCCGCAGCGCCGGGCGACACCACCATGGCGATCGAGCCGTCCTTCAGTCGCAGGATGGTGCTGGGCGGGTAAATGCCCATCAGCTTGATGAAGGCTTGCATGATTTTGGGGTCGAAGCGCCGGCTTTCGTTGCGGAACAAGTGAATGATCGCGTTCGACGGCGACATCGGCGGGTCTTCTTTGTCGGCCGGTGTGCACAAGCGATCGAAGCGATCCGCCAGTGATAGCACGCGTGCGCCAAGACAAACGTCGCTGGTGTCGCGGGGAAGGCCGCTACCATCCATGGCGACGTGGTGTTGAGCCAAGATTTTGAGAGCGTTGGGCGAAAATACGCCGGTCATGCTGGCCAGTTCGACGCCAAGTCTGATGTGCTCTTGCAAGCGTTCGCGATCAATAAACGACCCTGGCCCCCCGATGAGCCGCGGGTTCGCGAGGTTGACTTTCGGGTAGGGGATGTCGGTGTGGCCCGCGTCGTGCACCAGTGCGGCGAGCGCGAGTTCGTGCAGCTCCTGTTCGGACATGCCCAACTGCGAGCCAATCATCACACTCAAGGTCATGGTGCGCAGCGCGTGGTGATGCTGTCCGCGGGCACTCGAGTCGGCCAGTTTGCGCAGCTGCCAGGCGCTGGCGTTGGCGATGCTCTCGACCACGTCGAAAGCGATGGAGCTCAGCTTGACGCCGACGCTGACCGGCGACCGCGGCATATCGTGCACTACCGCCCAAACGGACATGGCCATGCCATCCCACGCTTTGCGAGCGGCATGGGTCAACTGTTTGAGTTGGTTGAGCTCGCGCTCGCGTCGGGTTGCCAAGGCTTCAGCGCTGTCGACTGCCGGCGTCTCTGCAACAGCGGGTGCCGCTTCGGGAACAGCGCGGGGCAGGGGCGTACCACGACTACGTCCCGGGTACCAGTACAAGCAGCCTTCGGCGCCGGCGGCCTTGACTTCATCAACCTCGGCCTGGGTGTTCAGCATGAGCTTGCTGCGCAGGAAGGGATGATCCAGCCAAGGCATGTCGACCCAAATGTACAGGCCAACGGTCAGCTGAGACGGGTGAAGCGGATAAGCGTGGTCGGCGCGGCTCATCTGAAGACTCGAGAACTGGGTAGCAGCGTAGGTTGGGGCATTTTCATTACCCCCATGTGACCGGTAATGAGATCAATCATCGGTATTCATCGTCCCCGTCGAAGCCTCGTGCTGCCGGCCTCGACGGGTTCGGCGCTTAGCTCATCGTCAAAAGACCGGCGGCCGAGAGCGCAAAGGTATGGCCGGTGACGCCAACCAGCTTGGCTACGGTTACGTCGTCAGCTGCGACGAAGGCCGTGGTGGCGCCCGTGCTAACGCGCAGGTAGGTGTCGGTGCCATCATCGTACACCTCGATCGCCCCCACGGCGCCATTGGCAAAATGGGTGGAATCGGTCATGGCGTGGATTACGCCACCCGCCCCAGCAGAGCCGCCAGACGCCACCAGCAACGACTCCACTGCCGACAGATTGAGCGCATCGCTGGTGCTGAAACCGCTGATGACATCGACGACGTTGGCCGTCAGATCACCTGCGCCGCCCACCGGGATGGTGCTCGCGGTGTAGACGAAGGTGTCGGCGCCGTCACCACCGTCGAGACTGTCGGCCCCGGCACCACCGGTTAGGGTGTCGTCGCCGGCCCCACCAATCAGCGTGTCGGTGCCCGCCCCGCCCTGCAGATCGTTGGCGAGGGCGTTACCCGTGATGCTGTCGTTGCCGCTGCCACCGACCACATTCTCGAAGTTCTTGACGGTGTCGCGGCCGCTGTCGTCGCCGAGCGCAGTCCGGCTGACAAGGTTGACCACGACCCCTGCTGTGTCGTCGGCGTAACTGACGGTGTCGATGCCGGCGCCACCGTCGAGCACATCGTTGCCGGCGCCACCATTCAGCACATCGTTACCCGCGCCGCCGGTCAACACATCCTTGCCATCGCCGCCAAAGATCGTGTCGTCACCCGTTCCGCCTGCCACGCGGTCGTTACCGGCCCAGGCGTCGAACTCGCTGCCGCCGTTACCCATGGTGACGTTGTCATTGCCCGCAAAGATCACTTCATCGTTGAACGACGCCAGGCCATCGCCAAAGTCGGCGGCATCGACGGCAAGTCCGCGGGCAGTAGCTACCACATGGCCGCTGGTGTCGTAGATGTCGATACTGCGCACGAGGCCGCTGAACGTTGGGTCGCCAGAGTTGATGTCGAACGAGATCTTCCCCCCGATTTTGTAGCCTGACCCATCGTCGCTTAGAAATTTGCCCGACGTGAAGAAGCCGAGTCCGGTTTCAGCCGACAGCGAACCCTTGAGGTCGACGCTGTAGCCTTCGGTAAAGTCCTCGAATTTGACGCGCTCAAAATGACCGCTGAAGTCTTGACCATTGGCCAGATGAGTGTTGCCGCCCGACAGTGTGAAACGTTCGCCAGCGGTGGCTACGATGCCGGTGTAGACGACGTTGTCTTCGTAGACCAAGGTCTGGACCTTGCCGCCGTCATTTTTGAAAGTACCGGTGGCGTGCAGCGTGTCGGGGCCTTCGCCTTCATGGAAGAACAGGTTGTGCTTGTCCGACGCGCCGACATCCAATGTGAAATCGGTCAGAACGCGGTCGTAGAGCCCAAAAAGCGTTGCGCCGCCTTGTGACTCGAGGTTGAGTGAAAGTGCGGCGATTTCGCCGACGGGGGCCGGGAAATCCGACCAATTGCGTAGGGTAGTGCCCATGTGTCTCTCCGGAGCAGATGAACGAGCCTGGATCAGGCGCCGCGACGTCTGTACTTCAGTCGTCAGCGGTCACGCTAGGCTTCGGGAGACGGCGTAGAAAAGCGTTGAAGAGCGTGCGCGTGTAAGGAATCTGACGGCGCGCAAACCGATGCAAGAAAGACGACGAAAATGGCGGCAGCCGGCTTCCCCAACAGTGATGATGGAGGGTCGACTTGACTCAGTTGCGAGTGTCGCTGACCGTTCGGATGCGCTTCAGGATCTCCGGCTGGCGCTCGGTTAGGGCATGGAAGTCAGTGAGTTCGAGCACCAGAAAGCGGCAGGTCTTGCGGGTTCGGATCGTCGCTTTGCGTGGACGATTCTCGATCAGGGCGCCTTCGCCGAAGAATTCGCCTGGGCCGAGCAGAACCGGTTCCGCGGCAACCTGCACTTCGACCTCGCCCTCGATGATGAAATACATCGAGCTTGCGATCTCACCGCGCGTGAGCACCGCGCTTCGAGCCGGCATCACCTGGGGCCTAAGCAAACTTGCGATGTCAGCAATGCAGTGCGCATCGAGATCACGGAACAGCGGGAGACTGGAGACCAACCGGTAATTGGCGAGCAGTTCGCGTCGGCGTACCTCATTGGCAAAGCCGTTGGCGATGATGCCCACCGGCATCGCCAGCATCGCGATGCCGACCAGCATCGCCAGTCCCGCCAAGGCTCGCCCCGGTAAGGTCACGGGTACCATGTCGCCATACCCGGAGGTGGTCATGGTGACGATGCCCCACCACAGTGCATGGGGGATGCTGCGAAACACCTCCGGTTGCGCGTCGTGTTCACACACGTACACCAGCGTCGACATCACCGGCACCAGCACGGTCAGACTCGACAAGGTGGCCAGCAGTAGACGTGACTCGTTGCGCAGCACGGTGCCGACCAGTTCGAGCCCGGGGATGTAACGCCCGAGCTTGAACAAGGGGATCATCTGCAGCACGGCAAGCCAATCTCCGGTGCCGATCGCTGGAAGCAGAATGACCGGAGTCCAGCACAGTAAGTCGACCACACCGATGAATGACAGCAGGTAGGTGCTGCGCTGTCCTGGCTCGTGATCGACCTGCCCGTTCTCATCAATCTCGGGTGCGGCCCACAGCCGCAAGCCGAACTCAAGTCCGAACAGGCAGCTGCAAATCAGCACCACCCAGTGTTCGTCGTTCACCAAGTGATCGCGAATGTCTTCCAAGGACATGGCTTGAGCCATGCCGGCCGACACCAATACGGCGAGGATGGTGATGCCCCGCAGCAGCGCACCGGATCCTGTGTCGGGCCGCGTCAGCGCGACGGCGACACGGCGCCTCAGGACTTCCATAGCTCAGGCGACTGTTCGATTGGCGACCACAAACAGCGCTACACAGCACAGCACGCCGACCAGCCACACCAGCGAACGCAGGGTGGGGCGGTCACCGATGTAACAGGCGATGTAGGCGACGCGGGCCAGCACGTACAGCACCGCCAGCTGGTCGATGATCAGCTGCGGTCCTTGGGTGAAGCTGGCAACCAGAACCGCTGCAGTAAACAGCGGAAGGCCCTCGTAGCTGTTCTGCTGAGCGGCGTTGCTGCGCGCGCGGAAGCCGGTCTGCTGCGCCAGCCACTGCCGCGGGTTGGCGTTATCGTAGTCGCGGAAACCCCATTTGGCACCCGCAGCCGCGGCAACGGGCAGCAGGCCGGCAATCAGTAGGCACCAGAGCGCGATGGACATGCGTGTTCTCCTCGAAATCCAGCTCAGGCTCATGTGGCGAGCCCATCGCTGTCTCATACTTCGCCCCAGAGCATAACCGAGGACCTTGCATGGATGCCCCTCAACTGATTGGTCTGAACCTGTTCGAACTTGCGTTCGCGTGCGTACTTGGCGCCATTGTCGGCGGGCTTTGGGTGCGAGGTCGCTTGGCGGCAGCCAATGCGGCTTTGCAGGTTCAGCTCGATCTCGCCTCCGGCCAGATCGTTGCGGAGCGGGAACGACTGCAGGCCGACCTCGACCTGGAGCGTGATCGCGCCCGGCAGCAGGTGATCGATGAGCGCAGTCGTGCCGATGCCCAGTTGGCCGCCGAGCGCCAGCGCAATGCCGAAAGCCTGGCACAGCTGCAAAACGCTCGCGAGGGCCTGACCAGCCAGTTCGAGGCGCTGTCACGGGAGTTGCTGGAGCAGCGGGCGCAGACCTTCGCCCAGCAGAACCAGACCAGCTTGCAGGCGCTTCTCGAGCCGCTGCGGCAGCAAATCGGCGAATTCAAGGCCAAGGTCGAGGAGGTCTACGTCGCCGAGGGCAAAGATCGCTCAGCCCTCAAACAGCAGGTGGAGGAGCTGGCCCGACTCAACCAGACCTTGCGCGCCGACACCGTCAACCTGACCGAGGCCTTGCGCGGTTCGGCCAAGGCGCGTGGCAATTGGGGCGAGCTGGTGTTGGCGCGCGTGCTTGAGATGGCCGGTCTGGAACAGGGCGTGCACTACGAGACGCAAGTTAGCCACACCACCGCCGAGGGTCGGCTGCAGCCGGATGTGGTCATTCGCTTGCCAGAGTCGCGCCATCTGGTGGTCGATTCAAAAGTCTCGCTGGTGGCGTGGGATGCTTATCACGCCGCTACCGACGATGCCGGACGCGAGGCGGCGCGACGTGGCCACGTTGATTCAGTGCGCAGTCACATCAAGGGGCTGGCCGAGAAAAATTATCAGCAGCTCTATGGTTTGCAATCGCTCGATTTCGTGGTGATGTTCGTGCCGATCGAGTCGGCGTTTCTGCTGGCCATCGACCGCGACGACCGCCTGTTTCAGGAGGCCTGGCAGCGCAATGTGTTGCTGGTCAGCCCGTCGACCTTACTGTTCGTGGTGCGCATCGTCGCCCATCTGTGGCGGCAGGCGCAGCAGAGCCGCAACGCGCAGGAAATCGCCGACCGCGGCGCCGCCTTGCTCGACAAGTTCGTCGGTTTCACCGAGGCGCTCAACAGTCTTGGCGACAAGCTGGGGCAGGCTCAAGGCGCCTATGAACAGGCACTGACTCGCTTCCAAGGCAATGGTGGCTTGCTGCGGCAGACCGAGATGCTGCGGGAGCTGGGCGTGCGCAGCGCCAAGCCCGTGCCGGAGGGTTTCGCCAAGCGCGTCGAGCAGCAGTCGATGCTACTGCCCGCCGACCCTGCTGCTAGGAGCCCGGATTTGTCTTGAGTGGCACGCGGCTGATGCGGTAGCCACGTTTTTCCAGTTCGGCCAGTACACCGCGGGGGCCGTACAAATGTAGCGCGCCCAGGGCAACGAACGCAGCGCCCTCGTTGGCGAGTCGGGCGGTCTGTTCGGCCATGCCTGGGTTGCGTCCGTAGAGCACGCTCTCCAGCAGGGCGGTTTGCGCATCAGCGATCTCCGGTGCCGCTGCAGCGGCATCGTCCTGCAGCTCGAAGATGCCCTTGAGGTCTTCGGCGAGATAGCGTTCGAGCAACTGCTGCACGCTCTCCAGAACACGGGCATGGTCGCGCGCGGCGGCCGATAGCAAGGCTGTTTGTTGCGACAAGGGAATGGCCTGCATGGCGCCGACCTGCGCCTCGACCGACTCTAAGGCGGTCACTGGCTTGCCCTGCTTGACTGCGAGATGGTGCAGCAATTCGTCGACCGAGTAGCCCATCTTCGGGCCCGGCAGATTGAGCGTTACGTAGGCGGCCCAGGGCGCCATGTGCTCGGTCACGTAGGCTGGCACGCCGTAGCGGTTGCGCAGCAGGTCCTCGACGCGTTGGTAGTCAGCGGCGGGTAGCAGCGTCGCCAGGTTTTGGTTTGAGGGCAAGGTGGCAGCAGTTTGGAACACCTGTGCGCTGGACTCGTCGGTGACCAACTCCAGCGCAAAGCGTCGGCTTTGGGCCAAGGTTTGGCGCACCACTGGCGAGAACCGTACGGCCCGCACGTCGTCGAGGTGGACCGTCCCGTAGAGGTGGCTCGCGGCGGCACCGTTAGGCGGATCGACACGCCACAGCAGTCCGGTGCCAAAGTCTTGCGCGAGGGACGACGCGCTGGACACTAGCAGCGATGCCAGTACAGCGATGCGGCCCCAATGGGGAACGTGGCGGCGAGTCGTCATCATGAGTCCCAGCATAGCTGGCGTCGCGCCGGGATGCGCGTCGGATCCCATTGTTCGGCGGCCTGAGTCAGCCGCTGCGTCGGCGCGGCAGGCGCCACCGGCTGCTGCCCGAGCACCTCAAGCAGGCGGTCGAGCACCTGTAGTGCCTGGTCGGCGATCACGGCCGGGGCCAAGGTCTGTTTGCTGAGCTTTTCGCCGGCAGCGTTGGTCAGAACGGGTAGATGCAGGTAGCGCGGCGTCGGAAGCTTCAACAACTGTTGAAGGTGGATCTGCCGCGGCGTGCTGTCGAGCAGGTCGGCACCTCGGACGACGTCGGTCACGCCCAACGCGTCGTCGTCAACCACCACTGCCAGTTGATAGGCGAACTGGCCATCAGCCCGGCGCACCACGAAGTCGCCAGTGTCGCGGCTCAGAGTCTGCGCGATGCGGTCTTGCAGGCGGTCGTCGAAGCCGATCGCGCGGTCGTGCACGCGCACCCGCAAGGCTCGCGCCGGGCGGCCGCCGGTGCCCTCGCGGCAAGTGCCGGGGTAGACCGGCCCGTCGACGCCCTGCAGCGACGAGTCGGCGATCTCGCGGCGGCTGCAGGCGCAAGGGTAGATGTGGTCCGCCAGCTCGGCCAAGGCCGCCTCGTAGGCGGCGATACGCTGGCTTTGCCAGACCACCGGTCCGTCGTGCGTCAGTCCAAAGGCTGCCAGCGTGTCGAGAATGGACTCGGCGCCGCCCGGGACGCAGCGTGGCGCGTCGAGGTCTTCGATGCGCAGGTGCCAGGTGCCGCCGACCGCGCGCGCGTCCAGCCAGCTGGCCAGCGCGGCGAGCAGTGAGCCGACGTGCAGCGGGCCGGTAGGCGAGGGGGCGAAGCGGCCGACGTACGGTGCCGCCATCAGCAGCAGCGAGTGACGCCGCTGTAACGTCGCTCGACCTCGGCGGCGTAGAACGCGGCCGGTGAGAGGGCAGGCCGCTCGGGGTGGAGCGCCTGGTGGCGGCTTAGGTAGCGCTCGTAGGCGTCGTCGCCAGTGAGCTGGCGGACGCTGTCCAGCAGGGCGCGCAGGGCATCGCTCATGCCGGTTCGGCGCTGCGGCTGCGACGGTAGGGCGCCTCACTGAGCGGTCGCGTGCACGTGCCGCTGAGGTGTCGGCGCACACTCCACACCATGGTGGCGATGACGGTCCAGAGCACCACGACGAACAGCGTGGTCAATACCGCGTCGAGTTGCTGGTTGGCGATCAGTTGCGGCGCGACCGCCGCCTTGGCCTCGGGCAAGGTGCCCGCTGCCAGTTTGGCAGCGAGGTCGGCGGCAGCCGCCAAAAAACCAACCCGTGGATCGTCGCTGAACAGCTTTTCGGCCGCAGCCCAAGTGGTGACTGTCGCAAGCCAGGTCAGTGGCAGCCCGGTGACCAGTGCCAAGCGGCCGCGTCCACTGCGCACCAAAATGCCGGTGGCTACCGTCAAGGCGATGCAAGCCAGCATCTGGTTGGAGATGCCGAACAGTGGCCAGAGGATGTTGACGCCGCCGTTGGGGTCAATGACGCCGATGTAGAGAAAATAGCCCCAACCTGCGACGACGAGCGCGCTGCAGAGCAGCACCGACGGATACCAGCCCGTGCGTCCGAGCGCCGGCACGACGTTGCCAAGCAGGTCCTGCAGCATGAAGCGGCCCACCCGAGTGCCGGCATCCAGAGCGGTGAGGATGAAGACTGCCTCGAACATGATGGCGAAGTGGTACCAGAGCGCCAGCAAACCACCGCCAAAGGTCGCGCTGAGGATCGAGGCCATCCCGACTGCCAGACTGGGCGCGCCGCCCGTGCGCGACAGCAAGCTGCTCTCCCCCATCTGCTGCGCCAGGGCCTGCATCTGTTCAGCGCTCACGGGAAAACCCCAGCTGGAAATTGTGGCAACGGCCGCGTTGAGGTCGGTGCCGACTGCGCCGGCCGGACTGTTGATGGCGAAATACACGCCCGGTTCGAGGGCAGTGGCGGCGATCATGGCGATGATCGCGACCAGCGACTCCAGCAGCATCGAGCCATAGCCGACCAGGCGGATATCGGCTTCGCTGCGAATCAGTTTGGGCGTGGTGCCCGAGGCGATGAGCGAGTGAAATCCGCTGACCGCGCCGCAGGCGATGGTGATGAAGACGAAGGGGAACAGTTTTCCACCAAAGATCGGCCCGCTGCCGTCGACAAACTGCGTCACCGCGGGCATGTGGATGTCGGGACGCAAGAGCGCGATGCTGATGGCCAGCAGGAACACAGTGCCCAGTTTGACGAAGGTCGACAGATAGTCGCGCGGCGCGAGCAGCAGCCAGACAGGCAGGACGGCCGCGGCGAAGCCATAGACGATCACCGCGCCAGCCAGCGGCAGCGGGTCGTGGTCGAACACAGGCGCGAGCGTTTCGTGGGTCGACACCCAGCCGCCGCCAAGGACGGCGGATGCCAAAAGCAACAGACCCAATGCGGTGCCTTCGAGCACTCGCCCGGGGCGGACATAACGCAGATAGAGCCCCACCAGCAGTGCGATCGGGATCGTCGCGGCGACTGTGCTGGTGGCCCAAGGACTGTGCTTCATGGCATTGACCACCACCAGACCCAGCACCGCGATCAGGATCAGCATGATCAGCAGGGTGCCGACCAGTGCTGCGCCGCCGCCGACCGGGCCGAGCTCGTCGCGCGCCATCTGGCCAAGCGAGCGGCCATCGCGGCGGGTTGATAGGAACAGCGTCACCATGTCCTGCACGGCGCCGCCGAGCACGCCACCGGCGAGGATCCACAGGGTTCCCGGCAGGTAGCCAAACTGAGCGGCCAGCGTCGGGCCAATCAGCGGACCGGGCCCGGCGATGGCCGCGAAGTGGTGGCCGAAGGCGATCCAGCGGTGGGTTGGCACGAAGTCGCGGCCGTCGTCGAGGCGCTCGGCGGGCGTGGCGCGGGTCGGATCGATGACCAAGACCCGCGCGGCGATCCAGGCGGCGTAGAAGCGGTAGGCGAGCAGATGCACGCAGACCGCCGCCGCCAACAGCCAGAAGGCGTTGACGGTCTCGCCGCGGAAAACAGCGACTTGCGCCAGACTGATGGCACCCAGCACTGCCAGCAACAACCAGGGCCAGGCGGGGCGTGAGGGCAGATTCATGGCGTTATCATAGCGTGGGGAAATTGCCTGGCGTCAGTTGCCGCCGGCGATATGCCAGACGGCATCGAGCGGCGTGTGCCAGAGCTGCGCGTCAACGATCTCGGCAATCAGCGGCTTGGGTTCGATGCCGATGCTGAGCCCGGCAGCGGAGAGTGTCTCGAGGTCGTTGGCGCCGTCACCCAGGGCCAC
>Ga0214917_10006365_pt1 | contig 12282 bp, 11 predicted proteins | sample LL_1208_BB_MetaG_FD_177983 | JGI IMG/M metagenome (GOLD analysis project Ga0214917, IMG submission 177983) | Freshwater microbial communities from Lake Lanier, Atlanta, Georgia, United States - LL_1208_BB | ecosystem: Environmental > Aquatic > Freshwater > Lake | place: USA: Georgia | collected...
GTGGAGTGGATTGTTCGACACATGTCCGACCTATGGGCGGCACAAACGGGGGCGCAAGCCGCCTGGCAGATAGAACGCGGTCAACACCTCCACGAGGCACACAACCTTAGGTTGGATACCAGCAAAGCGCAAAGCATGTTGAATTGGAAGCCTAAGTTAAACATTGGAACCGCTTTGGAGTGGGTCACTCAGTGGTACCGAGATGCCAACCAAGGGCAGTCAGCCAGAGAGCTGACCTTTAAGCAAATTCAGTCTTATCAAAACCTTACTTAACCTGTTAATTGCATGAGCCAAGAAACCCAAGCCGCTCTAAGAACCCAAATTGCAGAGTTGGTCAGTCAATTTGCCAAGCTTTCTTTGGCGCCCACCCCTTTTTTGCCCGGGTTAAGCCCCGTCCCTCCGTCTGGCAAATTGCTGGGTGTGGGCGAACTACAAAACATGGTTGACGCAGCACTAGACGGATGGCTGACGACGGGCCGCTTTAATGCGGAGTTTGAACACAAGTTGGCGAAATTTATCGGTGTTAAACACCTTATCACCGTCAACTCCGGCTCCTCGGCCAATCTGGTTGCTTTCAATACACTGACCTCCCCGAAGCTTGGAGAACGCGCCATCCAAAAGGGCGATGAGGTCATTGGCGTAGCCGCAGGGTTCCCCACCACTGTCAACCCCATACTGCAGTTTGGCGCGGTGCCTGTGTTTGTGGATGTGGACCCGCTCACCCACAACATCGCAGCTGAAAAAATTGAAGCTGCCATCAGCCCCAAAACCAAGGCCATCATGCTGGCACACAGCTTGGGCAACCCCTTCAACCTTGATGTGGTTACAGAACTGTGCAAAAAATACAACTTATGGCTGGTGGAAGACTGCTGCGACGCGCTGGGCAGCACCTACCGGGGCCAAATGGTTGGCACCTTTGGCGACATTGCCACCCTTAGCTTTTACCCTGCCCACCACATCACCATGGGCGAGGGCGGCGCGGTATTCACCAAGCATGACGAGCTGAAAACCATTGCCGAGAGCTTTAGAGATTGGGGCCGAGACTGCTACTGCCACCCGGGCAAAGACAACACCTGTGGCAAACGCTTTTGCCAAAAACTGGGCGACCTACCCGATGGCTATGACCACAAGTACACCTACAGCCATCTAGGCTACAACCTGAAGATCACCGACATGCAAGCCGCTTGCGGCTTGGCACAGCTTGAAAAAGCCCATGACTTTATTGCCGCCAGAAAAAAGAACTTTACGTTTCTGAAAGAGCGTCTTAAAAACTGTGAAGAATTTTTACAACTGCCGCAAGCCACCGAGCACTCTGACCCTTCTTGGTTTGGCTTTCCCATGACCATAAAGCCCAACTCGCCTGTTTCTAGATTGGATTTGTTGACTTACTTAGACCAGAACAAGGTGGGAACTCGCCTGCTTTTTGCGGGCAACCTGACCCGCCAACCTTATATGGTTGGAGCTAATTACCGGGTTAGTGGCGAATTGACGCATACAGACAATGTGATGAACAACACTTTTTGGATTGGGGTGCAGCCATCCCTAACAAAAGATATGCTGAACTTCGCATGTTTAACTATTGAGCGCTTTCTGGGTTTGCAGTTTTAATCAAAATTAGGTGTCGTTAAATGAACCAAATCATTCCAAAAAATTTATTTGTTTTTGAGTTAGCCAATAACCATATGGGCGATTTGGATCATGGAATTGAAGTGATTCAAAAATTTGGAGTTGTTTGCAGGAAGTACCCTGAATTTAACTTTGCATTTAAATTGCAATATAGACAATTAGATACCTTTGTGCACCCTTCAATGAGAGGGCGACTTGATGTAAAGTACATCAAGCGGTTTGAAGAAACCCGACTGTCGCGTCAACAATTCGATGAGCTCGTCGCGGAGATTCGTAAGGAGGGTTTTCTTACAATGGCGACGCCATTTGATAACGCTTCAGTCGAAGTCATCGACGCACAAGACCTGGACATCATCAAGATCGCCAGCTGTTCCTTTACAGATTGGCCTTTGCTTGAGCGTGTGGCGGAATCAAATCGCCCCATCATTGCGTCTACCGCAGGGGCTTCGCTCGATGATATTGATCGTGTGGTGAGTTTTCTCTCTCATCGCAACAAGGCTTTTGCCATATTGCACTGCGTGGGGGAATATCCGACACCCGATGAGCGCCTGAACCTCCATCAGATTGATACGCTCAAAGACCGATACCCTGATTTGCGCGTTGGATTTTCTACGCACGAAGACCCGGCAAATACTGATATTGTGAAACTGGCTGTGGCCAAAGGTGTTGACCTGTTTGAGAAGCACGTTGGTGTGGCGACGCCGGAATATCCGATCAATGCTTATTCGGCGACGCCTGAACAAGTGGATGCTTGGCTGGCTGCGGCGCGCTTCGCTCAAAAGGTCTGTGGCAATTCGAACCGTGACCCGAGCGCAAACAAGGCCGAATTGGACAGTTTGCGTGCCTTGCGCAGAGGTGTGTTTGTGCGCCGACCGGTACGAGCGGGGCAGGTGCTGGGTGCTGACGACGTTTATTTCGCTTTCCCTCCCCAGGACGCTCAATACACAGCCAATGACTGGTCCAAGTACGCCCGATTTGTAGCGAGCACCGATATACCGGCTGATGGAGCCGTCGCTCCAGGTAACGCAGAGTTGAAAGACCAGCGCGAAACGGTTTGGCGTATCGCCCAGCAGGTGAGGGGGCTAATTCAGAAAAGTGGAATCGTTGTTCCGGGTGGGGTTGATCTTGAAATCTCTCACCATTACGGGTTGGACCGATTTGAAGACGTGGGCTTGACTATGCTGACCGTGGTGAATCGCGGTTATTGCAAGAAGATATTGGTGTCGTTGCCAGGGCAAAAACATCCCGAGCAGTATCACAAGCAAAAGGAGGAGACCTTCCACGTTCTATACGGCGAAGTGGAGTTGATCCTGGATGGCAAGCCGCGTACATGTCGACCTGGCGATGTTGTGAATGTGGAGCCCGGTGTACGCCATGCATTCCGCACCACAACCGGCTCAGTGATCGAGGAAATTTCCTCAACTCATTTCAAGGATGATTCCTTTTACACAGATGAAACGATTCAACAAAATAAGAATCGCAAGACCTTGTTAACCTATTGGATGGGTTGAGGTAAAGATGCAGGAATCTGCTGTGCGCGTAGCCGACTATTTGATGCACCGACTTGCCGATGTTGGCGTTCGTGATGTTTTCTTATTGCCTGGTGGTGGGGCAATGTATCTTAACGACGCGATTGCTTGCGAGGGCCGAATCAACCCGGTTCCTTGCCATCATGAGCAGGCATGCGGTATCGCTGCAGAAGCTTACGGGCGAGTGAACCCTACAGGCTTTGGTGTCGCTGTGGTGACCACCGGTCCTGGCGCCACCAATATTCTTACTCCAATCGCCGGAGCATGGATCGAGTCTCTACCATTGTTGGTTATTTCTGGGCAAGTTAAGCGTCCAGACGCCATCAATGGGCGGGCCATACGGCAGGGCGGGGTACAGGAGGTTGACATCATTTCGGTGGTCAAGCCCATCACCAAATATGCGGTAACGATCGCCTCACCGGCCGATGTGCGCAAATGCCTGGAGGAGGCGATTTGGCAGATGAAGAACGGCCGTCCGGGACCTGTTTGGATTGATGTGCCTCTGGATGTGCAAGCCGCCCCGGTGAACCCGGCTGAGTTGGTCGGGTTTGTTCCCCCGGCGGGGGTCTCCGGGACGGCTCTCGAAGCCAGTATTGAGAAAGTGAACGCACTTGTCTCGCAGGCGGAGCGCCCCATACTTTTGATCGGTCACGGCGTTCGAATTTCCGGCGCTACACAGATATTCCAGGAACTGGCGACAAAGCTGGGCATCCCGTGTGTGTTTACTTGGAATGCATCTGACACATTTGAGTGGGAGCATGAGCTGTATATAGGCCGCCCCGGCGTCGTTGCTGCCAGGGCTCCCAATTTTGCGATTCAGAACAGCGATTGCCTTATCAGTATCGGGGCTAGGCTCGATAACATCATCACGGCCTATAACCCCACAGGCTTTGCCCGAGTGGCCAAGAAGATTGTTGTCGAGGTTGATGCCAACGAATTAGCGCGTCATCAAATGTCGATCGATGTCAAAGTCTGTGCCGATGCCTCGGATTTCATTCTGGCTTGGCTCAAAGCCTTGCCCGAGATTCGGGATATCCGCCCATGGAAGGCGCGCTGCGAGGACTGGAAGCGACGGTATCCACCCCTGGATGGGCGAGTCTTTGACAAGACTTCGCCGATTGGGCACTTCCAGTTTACAGACAAGATGTCAGATGTGATCGGCGAGGATTGTCTTGTCGTGACTGGCAGCTCTGGTTTGGCTGTAGAGGTGTTCTACACCGCTTTCCGGAACAAAAAGGGTCAACGCATGTTCCTGACCTCCGGCCTGGGCTCCATGGGCTACGGATTGCCGGCCGCCATGGGCGCTTGTTTAGGCGCTGGAAGGCAGCGCGCTGTGTGCGTGGAGAGCGACGGTAGCCTGATGCTCAATTTGCAAGAGCTGGCTACGCTCAAGCACCTGAATCTGCCGATTGTTTTGGTGATCATGAATAACAACGGATACGCCTCGATCCGCAACACTCAAAGAAACTACTTTGATGGCCGCTATGTTGGTAGTGGTATCGATTCGGGCCTCTTAATTCCTGATTTCATGGAATTGGCGAAGGCGTTAGGTCTTGAGTGTGTGCGCGTTAGCGATGTCAGAGAGCTGACACCTTCTTTGTTGTCGTCTGATCGCCCTCGCATCGTTGAGGTGATTCTTGAGGAAAACGAAGTGCTTGCGCCCAAGGTGTCCGCGCTGCCTCAGCCCGATGGCTCCATGCTTTCAATGCCGCTGGAGGACATGTCCCCGCTGTTATCGAGAGATGTTCTACGCCGAGAGATGCTGATCCCCCTGCATCCAGTCTCTGAAAAAGTGAATGGCTGATCCAAAACTGTGCGGGGTCTGCGGCGGGCCGTTTCAGAGGCCCGCTTTGTTGACCTATCCCGACTCTCCTCGCTCGGCTCAAGGCTTTTTGGACTCCCCGGAGCAGCCCGATGAGGTTGTTAGTCTTGAAATTTTCCAGTGTCAATGTTGTGGACTCGTTCAGCACGGCTTGCCACCCGTTCCCTATTACCGGGACGTGATTCGGGCAGTGGCTTTCTCGAAAGAGATGGGGGATTTCAGAGCCGAACAATTGGGCGTTTGGCTGAAACATTCCAATCTGCGAGAAAGGCGACTTCTGGAAGTTGGGTGTGGCAAGGGGGAATACATGGACCTCCTCCAGCGGGCAGGGGCGCGTCACGTCTATGGGGTAGAAAACGCGCCACTCAGCGTAGCCGAGGCTCAGAAGTCGGGCTATCAAGTAGCGCCGGGGTACATGGCTCCGGGCTTTGCAAATCCATGGCCTGAAAGATTCGACGGATTTGCAATCTTCAGCTTCATGGAACATTGGCCTGATCCGAATGGATCTTTGAGGGCGCTGCAAAACTTTCTGAACGAAGGTGCTGTCGGCTTGGTGGAGGTTCCGAATTTTGAATTCATTGTCACCAATGGACTCTATTCAGAATTCACAGTGGATCACATTTACTATTTTGATCGACAGACCCTGAGAACCGTCCTTGAGCTGAACGGCTATGAAGTGATCGCTATTGATGCGATATGGCATGGCTACATCCTCTCTGCCCAAGTTCGCAAAAGGACGTCGCAGAAGCCGGCCGGCTTCATCGCCAAGCAACAACGCATCATCGAGCAGTTGCATGTGTTTGCGCGCAGATTTGAGTTTGCGGAGGTCGTAGTCTGGGGGGCAGGACACCAGGCGCTTGCGGTGATGAGTTTGGCGAAGCTTCAGAATTGGGTCTCACATGTTGTGGACTCCGCGCCGTTCAAACAAAACAAATACACACCAGGGACTCATCTCCTGATCAAGTCCCCGAGCAGCCTATTGTTGGATCGCCCCAAAGCCGTCTTGATCATGGCCGCTGCATACTCGGATGAAGTGGCCCTAACGATTGAACGCGAGTATCCGCAGATAGAGCATGTGGCGATCTTGCGAGAGGAGCAGCTGGAGGTCGTCAAGGGTGGCTAATCAACTTTCGTCTCTGCTGGAGCAGGTATTGCATCAGGTTCCGGATCCCAAAGTGGGGCTGCCACAGGAGGTCTTCTATTTTGTAAGTCAGCTCACGCCGCTGATCAATGTTGATCTTCTGATCAAAAATAAAAGTGGCCAGACCTTGCTAACTTGGCGTCAAGACCGTTTTTACGGCCCTGCTTGGCATATACCGGGTGGTGTGATTCGCTTTAAAGAAAATATCGAGGATCGAATTACCAAGGTGGCTGAGACCGAGTTGGGCTGTCGAGTGCGGTTTTCCCCCAAGCCTATCAATGTGCGAAATATGATTAACCGCGAGCGCGATGTCCGCGGGCACTTCATTTCGTTGCTCTACCTTTGTGAACTCGAAGGCTCCCCGGATCCGGCGCGCGCGTGTAAAACATCCGAGCCGGAGGGCGGGCAGTGGGCTTGGCACAAGCAAGCCCCTTCAAACCTGTTGAGTGTGCACGAGCCATTTCGGGTGTTTATCGATGAAACGCCCCCAATGTAACTACGACATCTCCCAGGACGTCGAGTTGTCGATTCGGCGTAGCGGCGTCCAAGCTGAAAGCCTCCGTGGGAAAACCGTCTTCATCACCGGCGGCACCGGATTCTTCGGGGTATGGATGATCAGCGCCCTGCTTTCCATCAAGCACTGCTTGGGGGGGGAGTTGTGTTTGATTGTGTTATCCAGGAACCCTGAAAAGTTTCTTCAATCCCATGCCGATCAACACTTCGAGAGGGGGGTTGAGTTTGTACATGGGGATGTAAGAGATTTCAAACTTGATCGCGCGCAGCGAGTGACGCATCTGGTTCACATGGCAACCACCAATGCCGAGGAGACATTTGCGGGAGAAGATCAACTAAATAAACTGACGATGCTTTATGAGGGCACACAAAATGTACTGAAGCAATGTGGGGAATCTCTGGAGAGTACGCTCTTCACATCATCTGGCGTTGCATACGGTTTGAACAAAAATACTTTGATATCCGAAAACGATTTCACTGCACCAGATACCATGGATCCGGCCGCTGCATTAGGGCTTGGTAAATTGGTTGCAGAGTATTTGGTTTCATATTATGCGGAGAAGTTTTCATATTCGTACTCCATTGCAAGGTGTTTCTCGTTTGCTGGGCAGCATTTGCCTTTGGATATTCATTACGCTTTTGGAAACTTTATCCAAAATGCCTTAGATGGCAAAGACATTGTAATCCGGGGGGACGGACAAGATACTCGATCCTACCTGTATGTTGGAGATGCAACCGCATGGCTGCTGAGGCTATTAGTAGAACCCAAAAACCAACTATACAACGTCGGTTCTACTCATCCGTTATCGATTGAAAGTTTGGCACGTAAAATCGCATCACAAGCCCAAGTCCCGGTCAATGTCACGATACAAGGGCGTCGTAGTGAGGTGGGCAATTTCCGTCGATTATCCTATTTGCCGAACACAGACAAAATTTTTGCTGATTATCCAACTTTGGCTGAATGGACTCAATTGGATGAAATCATTGAAAAAATGTTTAAAGTAGATTTTTGCACAAACAGTGCGAAAGTGAACAAAAATACCCCGCTGTAATTAATTCTGAATTTTTAACTTAAGGAGAACCACTTGTCTAACAATCTTCAAATTTTGGCTGAACAGGAAGCGCTTTCGCTAACCGAAAAGAACAAGCGAAGAGACCAAAGTCAACGGCGTCCTCGGGTTCACGAAAAAATTCAACAGTATTTCAAGGGTATGCTGGACGGACAGATCAGCCCAATTCTTCGCTTGAAGATCAATCGTTCGTTGTGCAATTTCCATTGTGCCCATTGCTGCGAAGAGCCCTACATGAGTCGGGACTTGAAAAAGCGGACGGGAGCGATTGACCCTCGCCCGCAGATGGGCTTGGACGACTACAAAGAACTTTCCCGGCAAGCCGATGAATACGGAATTTTCCGTTTCGTTTTGACCGGTGGTGAGGCCTTGCTCGATAAAAACTTGGACAAGCTTGTTGAGGCCCTTGACCCTATGAAACATTTGGTCATCCTCGATACCAATGGTTGGACGTTTGACGAAGAAAAAGCCAAATGGTTTGCGGGTTTGGGTGGGTACAAGGCTCAAATTTCGCTGGACAGCATGATCGAGGAGGAGCACGACTCGTTCCGGGGGAAGAAAGGCTCATATAAGAGAGTGATGAGAGCTCTAGATGCATCAAAGAAGGCGAATCTTGAGTTGCTCATCTCCACTTGCATCATTAAAGATCGCGTGTTCAGCGATGAATTCATGAGTCTTTGCGCCTATTGCAAAGACGAGGAAATCCCGCTGTATGTGACTTTGGCTAAGCCTGTGGGTACAGCGCGGGAGCAAGACACTTGGGTTTGTACCAAAAAGGATGTTGACCAACTGAAGTTCTTGGAGGACAAGTTCAACGTCTTTACCCACATGACTCCGTCATATGGGCAGCCTGGCCGTTGCATCACGGTCAAGGGGATCAATACAGTCAACCACGACGGTGAAATCGTCCCTTGCCCCTATATGGATCTGTCGATCGGGAACGTGACCAAAGAGCCCCTGTCTGACATTCTGGACCGAGGGATGAAGAACAGTTGGCTGGGCCCGTATCGTGATGAGTGCATTATTGGCGAGCACAAAGACTTCATCCATTTCCATAACAAGGCAGTGAATGACTACTTGGATGTTAGCCCGCTTTTGCCAGTGCCATATGAGCATGGTTTTGGACGCACGCCTTCTATTGAAGTGTAAACTGGAGTAAAAATTGCAATATTTTGACAACAATGGCCGACGCGTCCCAAGCAAAGATGTGCGCGTGTTTGGAAAAACCCCCAGTTTTTATTACAAGCTCGATCAGCCCGAAATTAACTACGAACTGATTTTGAAAAGAAGCAAGCAATTCAATTCAGTGCCTGCTGATGTACTTGCGTCTGATTTCAAGTCAAAGGCAGAAGAACTGCTGGAGGTAATCAAAATTGATCCAGCCTATGATAATCTCCTTAAAGGAGTAAGAGTTCCTTTCATTGTGTCGCGAAAGGCGCGAGGTATAGATTTAGGCGAGGAACTTGAGAGTCATCTGCTACCAAGCATAAAGGAATCCTTCAACGCTCAATATCCAGAGGCGCACTTCAAGGCAGTTCTTCAGAGCAATTCCGAGCTACCAGGCAACGTTTCCCTGGCCCCGGAGTCCCGATACCAAGAGCTGATTTCAGCTATGGAGACGGGAGTGGTTGTAGGTTGGTACTTCCCCCAGGCCTTGCAGGAGTTCGACATACGGTCACAACGAAGTCAGATGGTTTCATTGCCCGCATTGTTAGAAGCTAAAGCTTGTTTAAGTGGAGGAATTGATATTTGTGCCGCCGTGGCAGGGGTTCCGGACTTGTTGATTAGCGATGAGTTCTATACTCCCATACTATGCATGTCGGCCTATGTGCATTGCGACCACCGTTTGGTTCTGCTTCTTAAGGCGTATGGGCCACATATGGAGTTCTGGTGCATGACTCAAATGTTGACTCTAGATACCACACAAGTTTCTGAGCAATGGTCTGGTGGTATAAGTATTTACAGATAAGGCTGGAATTTTAGAATTTGTAGCTCTCTAATTTCTTTATAGAATAAAATGTTCTAACCAAACTATTTAACGAGTTTATAGGAAAATTAAATTCAGATTATTTTAGCCTTTAAAAAAACTATTATTTCAGTATAAGTACAAAATTAAAAACATTTAAGCTAATTTGTATCAGTTTGAATTTCTGTAGGTGCTGCTAACGGGAAGTTTGTCTTGAGGGATTTTTTCATTTAATTCTTTGATTAATTTGATGTTCTCTAAGGTTTCAAGTTTAAAGTTCGCAGTATTAGATGAGTCGTCAAATACAAAATTACTCAAGCTTAGAGCTAGCGATTTAAGAAAGGATTTTCTAATTGGATAAATTTCAGGGCCTGTTTCTGCACTATTTAGAAAATCAAGCGCAGTTTTACATAACCCATGATTAGTTAACAAGCGTCCAAATTGATTGACCTTTGATAGGTACCTAGTAATATCATCAAATAAATCATGGTCGTCAAAAATAAAATCATATGTTCTAATAGCCTCCTGTATAAGTCGGCGTTCGCCTATCTGAACATTTCTCAAGCTTTCAGTGTGCTGCCTGTAAAGCCCAAGACGTTCTTTGACAACATATGCCGGTCCAAGTGATGACAAGCGTATCCACATGTAATGATCCAAAAAACCACCCCTCGGAGATTGGGCATCGTCACTGTGAAATCGTTGAATATGGCGTTCAAAGCCACCTACTCTATCAAAACATTGACGATTAAAAATGGCAAATGACTGTATAATCCAGTTTGTAAAACATAGGTAATCAATAATTTGATGTGCTCCAGTACTTAAATTTGGAATGAACTGGAATATATCGTTAGTGTCTTTTCCATCTTTTAATCTTGAGTAAAGAGAAAACCCATAGCTGCAATTTGGATTTTGACTTAAACCATCTAAAAATACTCGTTGTAAAAAATTTGGTTTAAGGATATCGTCACCATGAAGTTGAAGAACAAAATCTCCTGACATTTTTTTGTATGCAAGGTTAGCCGACTTGATGTGTCCAATGTTTTTATGGTTACGAATAAATTTAAAACGGTAATCTTTTTTTGTCCAATAATTTGCAATTAATGGAGTTTGGTCAATGGATGCGTTGTCAATTATCAATAAATTATAATCTGTGAAGGTTTGGTCAAACACAGACTGTAGGCAGTCGTTTAAATGTTCGCCATTATTGTATGCAGTTACGATAATGTCTAAAGATGGCATATTAATTATTGGGGTTAATTTTTAATAAGTGGCCTTGGATCTGGGATCTAGCAACTATGGTATGTTCAAGTTGCGGGTCTTTACTTGAAAAAAGTTGGTGGAAGGTGACTATGGATACTGTGCGAGGTAATATTAATTAACTATTTAAAAATTTTAGTTGATTTAAAACTAATTTTTAATCCGATCCATTTGCAGTTTTGGTTTAGCCCTATTTCATCCTCTTCACAATACAATTAGCCAAATAGAGAGGCTAATGAGTGTAATGGTGCGCCAATAGGATAAAGAACATAATCTATGGCAAAGTAACACCTATGAAATTAAATTTTTGAAACCATAACATTTGTAAAATATAACTCCTGATTGTGAACTTTAAGGCGCTAATAACAAAGGAAAAACTGGTTTGATAAATTTTTAAGTTCAGACACATAAATGTCGATAAGCATTTATTTGACAATTTAAGGTGGCTCCATGAACGGTAAATTTGCAGCAGCAGCGTATTCCAAGGTCGACCAAGAAAGCCGTGCCGCCGGCTACGGCCAGCACGAGTTGGTGACCATGTTGTACGAAGGCTTGCTGGAGCGTATTGAGCAAGCCAAAGGGTTCATCGACAGCAAGTCGGTGGAGCTCAAAATTAAAAAAATTGATCAATCCATTCAAATTTTGAATGAGGGCCTGCGCGCCCACTTGGATATGAAAGCTGGCGGCTCCCTAGCCCACAACCTAGACCAGTTGTATGCCTATTGTTCTGTGCGGCTAGTTAAGGCCAACTTAAAGAACGATGTGGCTGGCCTGGAAGAGGTTAAAAACCTGCTCGCACCGATTGTGGATGCTTGGAAGCAAATCAGGCCTAATGCAGCCAATGCGGGTATGGATTTGTACGCGGCAGCGGTTCGGCAATCCGCAAACAAAACCGCGTCTAAGAGCAATGTGTACGCCTACAACCAGATGGCGCTTGCAGGGGCTTGAAATGACGACTTGCCTAATTGACTATTACTTAGCCATTGAGGAAAGCAGCCAAAAAATGCTGCAAGCCGCACAAAAGCGCAACTGGGATGAAGTGATGCGACAAGAGGGTGCTTGCGCGGTGCTGATTGAACAGCTACGCAAATTGGCGCAGGGTGCAGAACTCAAGCCCGAGCAGCGCACCGAAAAAACCAAAATCATGCAACGCATTTTGCGCAACGATGCGCAAATTAGAGACTTGGCCGAGCCTTGGTTGTTCCAGTTTGACCAAAGTGTGCCGGCGCAACGGGTGCTGCACTAGGTTTAATAGCCGTTAAACAAAAAGTCTAATGCGCCCACAATAGTAGATTGATCTGCAGAAAGTGATGTAACTGGATCCTTGAGAATTCGTTGTGGAACCGATGCCATCTTAG